>JACCDO010090696.1_pt1 | contig 15572 bp, 14 predicted proteins | sample 7446101 | NCBI WGS metagenome assembly JACCDO01 (sample SAMN15323440, study PRJNA562643) | freshwater metagenome | isolation source: river surface water | place: USA:Blue River Watershed | collected 2017-08-16
ATCGAAGCCGGCGTCGAAAGACTCGTTGGCCAGTACCCAAACGTCAGCGAAGCTGACGCACTTGCCTACTTTGTCCGAAAGTTTCAAGACCTCGAAGCTCAGGTTCGAATTCTCGAGCAGCGATTGGCGTCTGGTGTCACCGATGCCAAGAGCTTGAAGTCGGCTTATGACCACCTGGTTGGCGAGCTTACGGAGCCAAAGGCAGTTGGAAACTTGGTGGCACTGCGTGAGCGTTTAGCCAAGACAGAGCCTGCTATTAGCTCGGCAGCTGAGAAGATTTCAGCCGAGCGAGAAGAGGCGAATGCCGCTGCCCTGGTGGCCAAGGAAGAGATTGCAGCCAAGGCTGAAGCGCTGGTTGCCAAGCTCGACAACATCAATTGGAAAAAGTCTGCAGAGCAGATGACCGCGCTTTTCGAGCAGTGGCAACAGCTTCAGAAGGAAGGCCCAAAGCTACCCAAGGCTAAGACTGATCCAATCTGGAAGCGCTTCTCTCAGGCCCGCGCAAAGTTTGAAAGCGGCCGTCGCGCTTATTTCGCGACCCTGGACTCCAAGTTCAAGGAAGCGAAATCCGCCAAATCTAAGCTGGTTGAGGCAGCCGAAGCCCTTGTTGAAAAGGGTGGGGATGCAGCAATGAGCTACCGCAAACTCCAAGACGAGTGGAAGCTCGCCCCTCGCGCCGGAAAGGCCGAGGATGCGCTATGGGCAAGATTCCGTGCCGCAGGTGATGCAATCTTTGCCGCAAAGAAGGAAAAGGACTCCGAGCAGGCCGTTGAGCATGCCGCCAACCTTCAGCTCAAGCTGGAACTTATCAAGGAAGCCGAGAAGATCGACGTTTCGAACCTTGAGGCCGCTAAAAAGGCAATGTCTGACCTTCAAGCTCGCTGGGTGAAGATCGGCCACGTTCCAAAGGACAAGGTCCGTGAGGTAGAAGACAAGCTTCGCAAGGTTGAGAAGGCCATCTCCGATGCTCAGGCTGATGCCTGGAAGCGTTCAGACCCGGCAGCCAAGGCTCGCAGTTCGTCATTGGTGCTGCAGCTAGAGGCAGCAATCGCCGAGCTTGAGGCTGAGTTGAAGGCTGCTCCAGCTGCTAAGAAAAAGGACATTCAGGCGTCAATCGACGCTCGTAAATCCTGGCTTGACGCAGCAATCAAAGCCGTTGACTAAGAGCTTTTTACTCTAGATACTTCGTAAACCGCCTCGATTTTGCGCACCTGGTTCAATAGGTGATCAAGGTGTGTCGGGTCGGCCATCTCAAATACGAATCTGCTGAACGCTACTCGGTCTCGCCCAGTTGAAACTGCAGCACTGAGGATGTTCACATGGTTTTCACTCAAGACCCTTGTGACATCTGAGAGCAATCCGGATCGGTCTAGGGCCTCAATTTGAATCTGCACCATGAAGACTCCCCTGGAGTCCTCTGACCAAGAAACTTCTACCACGCGCTGAGGGTTGAGACTCTTTACGTTCTTACAGTCGCCGCGATGCACGGAGACGCCCTCACCGCGGGTAATAAAGCCAACGATCTCATCACCCGGCACTGGCGTGCAGCAACGCGCCATCTTGGTTAGCACATCCGGCGAGCCCTTTACCAAAACGCCTTGAGATGAGCGACGCGGCCCCTTCAGCACACGAGGTGTTTGGGGAAGGGTGATCTCTTCGGTGTCCGGATCTGAGGTTAGGCCACGAAGTTGCTTGATTCGTTCGATGACCGCGGTGGTGGATATTTGCCCTTGGCCGATAGCGGTGAACAGAGCGTTGACATCCGATAGCTTCTGCTCCCCCACAATCTGCATGAGGGTTTCTGAGTTCAACAAGCTCTGGATCGGAAGACCTTGGCGCCTCAGCGCTTTGATTAGAGCCTCTTTACCGTCCTCGGTAGCGTGCTCTTTGCGCTCTTGAGTGAACCAGTGCTTAATCTTCGCCCGCGCGCTGGCTGATCCTACGAAGTTCAACCAGTCCTTACTTGGACCTGCGGACTCAGATTTTGATGTAAGGATTTCGATAACATCGCCGGCTTGCAGCTTGCTTTCGAGCGGAACCAGCCTGCCATTAACCTTGGCGCCGATGGTCTTGTGTCCAACCTGGGTGTGAACGGCATAGGCGAAGTCAATTGGCGTGGAACCTGCCGAGAGCCCGATTACTTTGCCTTTTGGGGTAAAGACGTAGAGCTCTTTAGCACCGATCTCAAAGCGTAGATTGTCGAGGAACTCACCTGGGTCTGCGGTTTCCTCTTGCCAGTCGCTGAGTTGCTTGAGCCAAGCGAAATCGACCTCTTCATCACCGGATTTGCCGGCAGCAGCCTTGTATTTCCAGTGCGCAGCCACACCATACTCTGCACGCTGATCCATCTCCTGGGTTCGAATCTGGATTTCGACAGCGCGCCCCTCGGGCCCCACCACCGTGGTGTGGAGCGATTGGTACAGGTTGAACTTAGGCATTGCGATGTAGTCCTTGAAGCGGCCAGGAAGCGGAGACCACTTGGCGTGAATCGCGCCTAGCGCTGCATAGCAGTCGCGAACGCTTGAGACGATGACGCGTATTCCAACTAGGTCGTAGATGTCGTCAAACTCGCGGCCGCGAAGCACCATCTTTTGATAGATGCTGTAGTACTGCTTGGGGCGTCCTGAGATTTTCGCTTTGACCTTGCCGTCTCTCAGCTCTACTGCAATGTCATCAATAACCTTCTCGGTGTACTCGCTGCGCGATGGATTGCGCTGTCCTACCAGGCTTACGATTTCCTCATAAACCTTGGGATACAGCACTGCAAAACTAATATCCTCAAGCTCTACCTTTATGGCGCTGATACCGAGCCTATGGGCCAGTGGGGCATAAATCTCTAGAGTTTCCTGCGCCTTGCGTTTAGCGGATTCAGGGTTCACAAATCCCCAAGTGCGAGCGTTGTGCAGTCGGTCGGCCAACTTGATGACCAGGACTCTGACGTCCTTGGACATTGCGACAACCATCTTGCGCATAGTTTCAGACTGTGCCGAGTCGCCGAACTTCACTTTGTCCAACTTCGTGACACCGTCCACCAATAGCGCGACCTCGTCACCGAAGTCTTGCGTTAGCTGTTCGAGTGAGTAACTGGTGTCCTCAACGGTGTCATGCAGCAGGGCTGCGGCAATGGTGGCCGGCCCAGAACCTAGGTCAGCCAGAATCCGCGCCACGGCAAGTGGATGGGTTATGTAGTCTTCGCCGGACTTTCGCTTCTGTCCGGTGTGATGAAACTCGGCAGTCTTATAAGCCTTTTCAATGAACGCAGGATCTGCCTTTGGGTGATTGAGCCTGACGATCTTTATTAGGTCGTTTAGATCGGTCGAATACGCGGTTGAGGACCGCGTAAAGATTCTCGGCAACCTTGACCGAAGCGATGATGCGATGCTGTCGGTCAAGTCCCACTCCTATGTATCGGTAGTGAGAAGTCTATTCGCGGTTGGCGGCAACCTTGTCAGCTGCAGCCTTCAACTTGCCTTCATTCTCACGCAGGTGAACGTAGACCGGAGCTGCCAGGAAGATCGAGGAGTAAGTGCCCACGATTGTTCCCACGAACAACGCAAGAGCAATGTCTCGAAGGGTTCCAGCACCCAGTAGCGCAGCACCAACGAACAAAATCGAAGCTACTGGCAGAACGGCAACAATCGAGGTGTTGATTGAGCGAACCAGGGTCTGGTTGACAGCCAGGTTGACCATTTCACCAAAGGTTCGAGTCTCTGAGTACTCAATCTCCAAGGTGTTCTCGCGAACCTTGTCGAACACCACAACGGTGTCATAGAGCGAGTAGCTGAGGATTGTCAGGAATCCAATAACTGCCGCTGGCGTGATCTCAAAGCCAACTGCTGCATAGACACCTGCTGTGACAACAAGGTCGTGAGCCAGTGCGATAAGTGCCGCAGCCGACAGCTTCGAAGACCGGAAATAGACGGCCATGAGGATCGAAACCAGGACCAGGAAGACTAGAAGACCGGTTAGAGCCTGTCTCGTCACATCGGCACCCCAGTTTGGTCCAATGAAGCTTGACGCTACCGCCGAACCCTCAACCCCATAAGCCTCGGCAAGCGCCAAGCGAGCCGCCTCAGACTCAACGTCCTCTAGCTGTTCGGTCTGAATTCTGATGTCTGCGACACCGACCTCGGTTATAACAACCTCAGCCTCAGGGACAACTGAGTGGATAGCTTCTTCTGCAAGAGATAGCGGAAGCTCCTGAGAGTTGGTCAAACGGAACTCGCTACCGCCACGGAATTCGATACCGAAGTTGAATCCACCGCGAAGGATTGGAAGCAGGATCGAAAGAATTACCGCTACCGCTGCGAATGCGTACCAAAGCTTGCGACGACCAACGAAGTCAAATGAGCGCTCGCCGGAGTAAAGCTCGTTACCAATCTGCTTGAAACTAGTCATTTGCGGCCTCCTTGGCCTTACGTTCTGCAATTGTCTGGCGCTTCTTGGCTTCTTTTGACGCCTTTTCGGCCTTACCTTCCGCGAGTGAATCGCTAACGCGGAACTGGGCACGACCTAGGTAGGCAGCGCGTGATGCCGATAGATCGAAGCCAGACCACTTGTGGCCAGATGCGAAGAACTTGTTTCTCGCCAGCAGCTGCAGCATTGGGTGGGTGAATAGTGCCACTACCAATAGGTCGATCAGGGTGGTAAGTCCCAGCGTGAACGCGAATCCACGGACCGAGGAGCTGGTCAGCATGTAGAGCACAACAGCCGCGGTGATGCTCACTGCGTCCGACACCAAAATGGTGCGCAGTGCGCGCTTCCAACCGGCTTCGACTGCAACTTCCAAGGTCTTACCCTCACGAAGTTCGTCTCGGACACGCTCGAAGTAAACAATGAACGAGTCGGCAGTCACACCGATTGCGACGATTAGACCCGCAACACCGGCAAGCGACAGTCGGTAACCCTGTCTCCAGCTCAAGAACGCAACTGCTAGGTATACCAGCAGCGCGGCCACCATGAGTGAGCCCAGGACTACGGATGCAAGCCCGCGATACTGGAAGGTCATGTAAACCACCACAACGATCAGGCCAATTAGACCCGCGATTAGACCAGCTGCAAGGGAGTCCTCACCGAGGGTTGCTGAAATGTTTTCCTGAGATTGAACCTCAAAGCCGATTGGCAGCGCACCGTACTTCAGCTGATCGGCAAGTACGGTAGCGGTCTCCTGAGTAAAGGAACCGGTGATCTGGGCTTGACCGTTGGTGATAACCGCGTTGGTTGCTGGAGCGGTGATTACTAGACCATCAAGGGTGATTGCGAACTGGTTCTGAGGAGAAGGAAGAGTGAATAGTCGAGAGGTAACCGACCCGAAAGCTGAGGTTCCCTCAGCGTCAAACTCAAGGTTCACCGCCCAGTCGTTAGTGCTTGCGCCGGTCTGGGTGGTAACTGTGCCGGCGAATGCATTTGTGATGTTCAAGCCAAATACTTCAACCGGGCCCAGGATGTACTTCACTGATCCACTGTCATCACAGGTGACTAGTGGCTTGGCTGGGTCGTCAACCTGACCCGCGGTGCGGAAAGTCTTAGAGCAATCCAGAGCCTCAAACTGTGCCTGAACCTTCTCGGTCACCCACAGCGCGTCAGATGCATTCGCAGGGGTAGCACTTGGAGTGTCGGACAAGCTTGAGAAGTCAACGGTGCTCGACTCAGTGCTTGGAGTGTTTGCAGCAAAGGTGATCACTGGTCTGAACTCCAATAGCGCTGAGGCCTTGATCAACTGCAAGGTGCTGGCATCCGGAGTTCCAGGGATGGAAACCAAGATATTTTGCTCACCCTGAATGCTTACCTGCGCCTCACCAACACCGGTTCCATCAATACGCTGGCGGATGATCTCAAGTGCCTGGTTCAACTGCTCCTGGTCCACGGTTTCACCATCAGCCAAGGTTGGGGTCAGGATGATGGATGTGCCACCCTGCAGATCAAGGGCCAGCTCCGGGGTGTAGCTCGCTCCCGGTTGACCGGTTGCTACTCCCCAAATAATCAATCCGGTGAAGAAGGCAGCAATGCCTCCAATCCAGCTCAGCTTGCGCTTGGCTGACTGCGTGGTGGTGTTCTCTGCCATGGTTACTTAGCTTCTGTTACAGCTGGGGCAATGGCGCGAACCGCGCCCTTTACTACCAACAGCTTGGTCTTTGGAGTGGACTCAATCACGATGTCATCACCGTTGATCTCGATTACGGTTCCCTTGATGCCGGAGTGCAAGATTACGTTCGCTCCTACCGCTAGGGATGCGAGCAAGTTCTCGGCGTCTTTCTTGCGACGTCTGTTCTGTTGCACCAACAGCAAGATCATTACGGCGAGCACGCCAAGCAGTATGTAATCCAAGGTTTTTCCTTACCGAACAGGTCCTTCGAAATTATAGGCGGTCTAGGCCCATTTCGCGTCAGTTCGAACTGATGTGCAGAATTCCGCTCTGAGTTATCTCGCGCCCCCTAGGGGTGCGCTGGATGAATCCAATACGAATCAAATAAGGCTCAATAACCGCTTCAATGGTGTCTGGCTCCTCCCCTACCGCAACCGCAAGGGTGCTCAAGCCAACTGGCTTGGAGGCAAACTGAGTTGCGAGCAGTCTGAGTATCTGCCGATCTACCCGGTCTAGACCCTGTTCGTCAATCTCAAAGAGTGCCATGGCTCCACGCACGGATGCCATGTCAACCACTTCATGGCCGTTTACAGCGGCAAAATCTCTTACTCGGCGCAGTAGTCGGTTCGCAATTCGCGGTGTGCCGCGAGATCTCTTGGCAAGAGCGCCCACAGCCTCGTCAGTTAGGGCAATACCAAGTCGCAGCGCGGAACGAGAGATGACGCCGGCGAGTTCGCCCGGCTCATAGAACTCTAGGAAGGCAGTAAAGCCAAATCGGTCTCTGAGTGGCGTAGGCAACATACCGCTTCTGGTGGTAGCCCCAACCAGAGTAAATGGTGCGATGTCCAAAGATATCGAGGTGGCACCTGGTCCTTTGCCAACCATCACATCAACTCGGAAATCCTCCATCGCCAGATAAAGCATCTCCTCAGCACTTCTTGACATGCGGTGGATTTCGTCAATAAACAGCACATCGCCAGAATCCAAGGCCGAGAGCATGGAGGCAAGATCTCCCGAAGACTGAATTGCTGGCCCTGAGGTGAGCCTTAGAGTTCGATTCGACTCCTGCGCCACAATCATGGCCAAAGTGGTCTTGCCAAGACCTGGAGGCCCTGCCAGCAGAATGTGGTCGGGGGTCCTGTTGTGCAATTTCGCTGCTGAGATCAGTAACTCAATCTGACTAACGACCTTTTGCTGGCCTACAAATTCGCTGAGGTTTGAAGGTCTCAGCGTCTGCTCGACCTCGCGCTCGTCACCGGTTGGTTCGATCATCTTTCAACCAATTTGGACTTGCCAAGCAGTGCCAACGCTTGCTTGAGGGCGGCCGAGTTGTCTAAATCTTGTGGTAGCGATGTCAGTATTTCTCTTGCCCTAGCTTCATCGGTACCAAGTTGCAACAGTGCCTCCAGAACCTGCGATCGAGGCGATGCGCTCGAGAGCCCAACCTTATTGGCTAGGGATATAACAATGAGCTTTGCGGTTTTGGGTCCGATGCCGGAGATCGACCTGAATGCCGCGTCGTCTTGACTGTTGACGGCATTAGCAATCTGCTGAGAGTCCATGCCGCTTAGCACCGTCATCGCTAGTTTCGGACCGATTCCAGATACCGAGCAGAGCAGGTCGAATGACTCCTGCTCCCCCGAGCTCTCAAATCCAAATAGCGAAAGGTCATCCTCGCGGACCACCAACCGGGTAACTATTTCGAGGTCTTGACCAAGCTTGAGCTTCAGTGAAAAACGCGGGGTGATTGCAACTCGGAAACCAACTCCCCCGACCATAAGCGTCAGCGAGTCGGTTGTTAGCCTTGCGACTTTGCCAGAGAGAAGTTCAATCACGCACCTAACCTAGTCGGCGAGAAGCTTTTTTAGCCGCTGCGACCCACTGCTGCTGTGCGGAAGTGCCTACCTTTACGCCGCGTTTTGACGCGCAAAGCGCAACCGCCAGGGCATCTGCCACGTCCGCCGGTTTGGGCATCTCAGTGAGCTTTAGGATCCTGGTCACCATCAAGCCAACCTGTTCCTTGGTCGCTCGTCCATTTCCGGTAACGGCAGCTTTCACCTCACTCGGGGTGAAGAACTGAAGCGGAATGTCTGCATCGAATGCGATTGACATCAGCGCTCCCGAGACCTGGGCAACGCCCATCACAGAGCGGAGATTAGCCTGGGCAAATACACGCTCCAGTGCGATCAATTCTGGACTGTGCTCACTAACCAACTTTTTGAGCTCTCGAGCGATAGCTCCGACTCGATCCCTGGGATCTTCGCTTGGCTGAGATTGAAACATGCCATAGGCAAGGGCCTGATTTTTAGCAGTGTCGATCACGGCATAACCGCAGCGTGTTAGTCCTGGGTCAACACCGAGAATTATCGCCATCAGGCCTCGAGGGCAGCCAGTACTTCTGCTGAGACGTCCATGTTGGTGAATACGTTTTGCACGTCGTCGAGGTCCTCAATGGCATCGATCATCTTGATGACTTTGGTTGCAGTCTCAGCGTCAGCCTGGATCTTCATGGAAGAGACAAACTCAACGTCCGCCGACTCGTAATCGATTCCACTTGCCTGGAGGGCCGCGCGTGCCGCAACCATTGATGAGGGGTCGCAAGTCAGGACTAAGCCGTCGCCGTTGGAGGAGATGTCTTCAACATTGTGCTCAATGGTTGCTTCTAGCACGGCGTCCTCGCTTGCACCGTCAACCACAACGATGACTCCCTTACGGGCAAACTGGTAGGACACCGAGCCTGGATCTGCCATGGTGCCGCCGTTCTTGGTGACCGCGGTGCGGACCTCAGCTGCCGTGCGGTTCTTATTGTCGGTCAGGCACTCGATCAGGATCGCGATGCCATTTGGCCCGTAGCCTTCATACATGATGTTGGTGTAGTCAGCTCCCTCACCCAGAGCGCCCGAACCGCGCTTGATGGCTCGCTCAATGTTGTCGTTGGGAACAGAGTTCTTTCGTGCTTTGTAGACCGCGTCGTAAAGGGTCGGGTTGCCGTCGATGTCAGCTCCACCGGTTCGAGTGGCTACCTCAATGTTTCGAATTAGCTTCGCCCAGAGCTTGGCGCGCTTTGCATCGTTGGCAGCCTTCTTGTGCTTGGTGGTTGCCCATTTGGAATGGCCTGACATGAATCCCTCTTCTTAGCTGATGCTCTCAAGAAAAAGCGAGTGGAGTCTTGTTCCACCCGTGATTTCCGGGTGGAAGGTCGCTCCGATTAGCTTTCCTTGACGAACCGCGACCGGTTCCCCGTTCAAAGTAGCTAATACTTCCGCTTTTCCTACCGCCAAAATTCTAGGGGCTCGGATGAATGCAACCCGCTCGGTAACGCCAAGGATTTCAACATCAGCCTCGAAGCTGTAATTCTGCCCGCCGTAGGCATTTCTCGAGGACTCAATATCCAAACCGCAAACGAACTCCTGGCCTTCAACAGCGCCTTGAACGCGGTCACTGAGCATGATCAGACCTGCGCAAGTTCCAAGGGTTGGTTTATGCTTCACAAACTCCCGCAGCGCTGGAAATAACCCGAAGCTCTTCGCAAGATTGCTCATTGCTGTGGACTCGCCGCCGGGGATCACCAAGGCCGAGACTCTGGAGAGTTCAGACTCACGCCGAACCGGTATTACCTCTGCCCCAAGGGACTCGAGTAAAAGTTTGTGTTCGCGCCAATCACCTTGCAGCGCTAGGACGCCAACTAGCAACTACCAACCACGCTCGCTGAGACGGTGTGGGGCTGGGAGATCATTCACGTTGATGCCTACCATTGCCTCACCTAGTCCACGACTGACGTCTGCAATCACCTTCGGGTCATCGTAGAAGGTGGTCGCTTTCACGATGGCAGCTGCGCGAGCAGCAGGGTTGCCGCTCTTGAAGATTCCAGATCCAACGAATACGCCGTCAGCGCCAAGCTGCATCATCATTGCCGCATCCGCAGGGGTCGCCACACCACCGGCCACAAAAAGCACCACTGGAAGCTTGCCGGTGTGGGCAACCTGTTTTACCAGCTGGTATGGGGCCTGCAGCTCTTTGGCTGCAACATAGAGTTCTTCGTCGGTCTTAGCGGCCAGCGCACGAACCTCGGAGAGGATGGTGCGGATGTGCTTGGTGGCCTCTGAGACATCGCCGGTTCCAGCCTCACCCTTGGAACGAATCATTGAAGCGCCTTCTGTGATTCGGCGCAGTGCCTCTCCCAAATTCGTCGCACCACAGACGAACGGAGTCTTAAAGCCCCACTTGTCGATGTGGTTGACGTAGTCGGCCGGGCTTAGCACCTCAGACTCATCAATGTAGTCAACCTCTAGCGACTCAAGTACCTGGGCCTCGACGAAGTGACCAATGCGCGCCTTTGCCATCACAGGGATTGAAACCGTGTTGATGATCTGGTCGATCAGGTCTGGGTCGCTCATTCTGGCAACACCGCCCTGGGCGCGGATGTCTGCCGGAACGCGCTCGAGGGCCATCACGGCCACGGCCCCGGCATCCTCGGCAATCTTCGCCTGCTCTGCGGTTACGACATCCATAATGACGCCGCCCTTCAGCATTTCTGCTAGGCCGCTTTTGACTAGTGGGGTTGCGTTTGAGTTCTCTGACATGGCTTAATCCTATTTATCGTTCGACCAGTTATTTGCAATTGTTTCCCTAACCTCACTGAGCAACCTCGGCATGGCCTTGGTTTTAGCGATGATTGGGAAAAAGTTTGAATCGTGATTCCAGCGAGGAACAATGTGCTGGTGCAGGTGTCCGGCAATGCCCGCTCCCGCAACTTGACCTTGGTTCATCCCGATGTTAAACCCTTGAGCGCCAGAAACCTTCCGCAAAGTCCGCATTGCCTGCTGGGTAAGCAATCCAATTTCAGCGACCTCTTGCTCGTTGGCATTGTCATAGGTGTCGACGTGGCGGTAAGGACAGACCAGCAGGTGTCCAGCGTTGTATGGGAATAGGTTCAAAAGCACAAAGCAAGTCTCACCCCGATAGACGATGAGTGCCTCTTCATCGGTCTTTTTTGGCCCGAGGCAAAATGGGCACTCTTCGTCCGGGGGTTGCTGTCCAGTCTGCAAATAAACCAAGCGGTGCGGAGTCCACAGCCGCTGAAAGTCATCTTCCATGCCCGACATCGACTCTAAGAAATCGCTCATTAGACCTGAGTCTTCGATTCGATGGAATCAAGAATGAGCTTCAACGCTTGCTCCTTAGAAAGTTCATTCTCCTGAGAGCCATCTCGAAAGCGGAAGCTAAAGGTGCCATTCTCGACATCGCGGCCACCCGCCAGCAGAATAAACGGCACTTTAGCGAGGGTGTGATCGCGAATCTTCTTTTGCATGCGATTGTCGGAACGATCCACCTCGGCCCGGACGCCTCTTTGTCTCAGTTCCTGCGTGAAATCCTCCAGGTAATCGGCAAAATCATCTGCCACTGGAACACCAACTACCTGAACTGGTGCCAACCAAGGAGGGAAGTGTCCGGCGTAGTGCTCGGTCAGTACACCAAAGAATCGCTCGATGGAGCCAAATAGAGCACGGTGAATCATGATTGGCCGATGGCGCTCTCCGTCTGCTCCAACGTACTCGAGGTCGAAGCGCTCAGGTAGGTTGAAATCGAGCTGAATCGTAGACATCTGCCAGGTGCGACCGATGGCATCCCTGGCCTGCACCGAAATCTTCGGGCCGTAGAAGGCTGCCCCGCCTGGATCTGGAACTAGGTTCAGGCCAGACTTCTGAGCAACCTCAGCAAGTGTGTTTGTTGCTCGGTCCCATAGCTCATCGCTGCCGACGAACTTTGGGTTCTCGGGGTCGCGAGTGGAGAGTTCTAGGTAGAAATCGTTTAGGCCATAATCACGCAACAGGCCTAATACGAAGTCCAGCACCTTGGTCAATTCGATCTCGAGTTGGTCGCTGGTGACAAATAGGTGGGCATCATCCTGGGTCATGCCGCGAACACGAGTTAATCCATGCAGCACACCGGATTTCTCGTAGCGGTAGACCGAACCGAATTCGAACATCCGAAGCGGTAGCTCGCGGTAGCTTCTCGAGCGAGAGCGGAAAATCAGAATGTGGAACGGGCAATTCATGGGCTTGAGGTAGTAATCCTGACCCTGCTTCCGCAACGCCCCGTCTTCGCCATACTCGGCATCCAGCTTCATTGCCGGGAACATGCCGTCCGAATACCACTGCAGGTGACCAGAAATCTCGAATAGGTTGCCCTTGGTGATGTGCGGTGAGTAAACGAATTCGTAACCAGCCTCTTCGTGACGCTTGCGGCTGTAGTCCTCCATAACCCGGCGAACGATTCCCCCCTTGGGGTGGAACACCGCAAGTCCTGAGCCGATCTCATCCGGGAAGCTGAAAAGATCCAGTTCAACGCCAAGCTTTCGGTGGTCACGTCTGGCCGCTTCTTCGAGCCTTTCAAGGTGAGCATCGTGCTGCTCCTGGGTGGGCCATGCCGTTCCATAAATACGTTGCAACTGCTTGTTGTTCTCATTGCCGCGCCAATAAGCGGCTGCGGATCGAGTCAGAGAGAAGCCCTTGCCAATTCCGCGAGTGTTTGGCAGGTGTGGACCGCGGCAGAGATCTCGCCACGCGACAGTGCCGTCTGGGTTGAGGTTTTCATATACCGATAGGCCGCCAGCACCCACCTCGGCTGATCCTTCACCGACATCTGAACTCTTCAGGCCAATCAGCTCGAGCTTGTATGGCTCGTCCTTCATAAGCTCGCGTGCTTCATCATCCGATACTTCACGTCGCACGAAACGTTGCGACTTACCGACCAGTTCCTTCATGCGCTTCTCGATGCGCTTTAGGTCCTCTGGCTTGAATGCCTCTGGGACGTCAAAATCGAAGTAGAAGCCGTCTTTAATAGGTGGGCCGATGCCGAGCTTTGCCGGATCAAACATCTCCTGAACAGCTTGAGCCATCACATGGGCGGTGGAGTGTCTGAGGATAGATAGGCCATCTTCGGACGCGATGTCGACGCCTTCGACCTTGTCCCCCTCGGCCAGTTTGTAACTGAGGTCTTTGAGTTCGCCGTTTACCCTAAGCGCAATGATTGAGCGGTCCTCGAATAGTCCAAAGCCATCCGCTCCCTCACTTACCTGGTGAGTTTTGCCTGCAAGTTCGATGTTCACACTCGCTCCTAACTCGTGAAGTCTAATCGCTATCACTCAGGCATGCCTTACTAGACAGCCCCTTTTACTTTGCCTTTGAATTTGAATCATGGAAGCAGCACAAAGGGCCCTAGAGGTCAAACTAAATTGGCTTAGGGCCGCAGTACTGGGTGCAAACGACGGCATCGTCTCTATCGCGGGTGTCGTAATCGGTGTCGCAAGTGCCGGAGCGGATAAGGGAACCGTCCTGCTCTCGGGAGTGGCAGCCGTGGTGGCTGGTGCAGTTTCGATGGGTGGTGGTGAGTACACCTCCGTTAGCGCACAACGTGATACCGAGTTAGCTCACGGTAAGAACCCGAAGAACACCTCTGCACACCCCTGGCAGGCAGCTTTCAGTTCGTTTGTGGCGTTTTCTGCGGGCGCTGCGCTTCCAATGCTGGCTGTAATTGGCCCCTGGGATGCATACCGCGTTGAGGTAACCTCGGCCGCGGTTGTCCTAGCACTGGCAACCACTGGCTTCTGGGCTGCCAAGGTTGGCAACGCGCCGGTTGGAAAGAGCGTCATGAGAAACGTTTTGGTGTCCTTGGTAACGGTCGGACTTTCCTACGGAATTGGCACACTTCTTGGCGTGGCGGTGCTCTAGGTAAGTTACCCTTTTACGGTGTCAAAAATCGAGCGCTTTGATCTTGCCCTTGTCGGTGGGGGCATTATGTCCGCAACCCTTGGTGTACTCATAAAGTTAGTAAATCCCAAGGCCAAGATTGTGCTCTTCGAGCGCTTAGACCAGGTTGCCCTCGAGAGCTCCAACCCCTGGCACAACGCTGGCACCGGCCACGCCGCGCTCTGCGAGCTGAACTACATGCCGGACAGCAAAGATGGGTCACTTCCAGATCCGTCGAAGGCAATCGCCATCAACGAGCAGTTTCAGGTTTCAAGGCAGTTCTGGTCTGCATTAGTTGCTCAGGGCATTCTTTCCTCCCCTGAATCTTTCATCCGCACCGTGCCACACATGACATTTGTCCGAGGAGAGAAAGACGTTGACTACCTCGCTAGAAGGTTCGAGGCTCTGAAGCACCAGCCACTATTCGCAGGGATGCAATTTAGCAAGGACCCAAAAGAGATTGCGAAGTGGGCTCCACTAATCATCGAGGGTAGAGCCCAGGAATCTATTGGGGCCACCTTTATCGAGCATGGCACCGATGTCGATTACGGTGCGATCACTCAGCAGCTGATTTCATGGCTGGCCAAAAAGGGCGTTCAGGTTGAAACTTCAGTGGAGGTTAACAACCTCTACCAATATCAGGACGGTGCATGGCAGCTTTCACTATCCGGTGAGCACTATCAGCGCATCGTGCGGGCTGACAGGGTCTTCGTAGGTGCCGGCGGTTGGGCATTGAAGCTTTTGCAGAAGGCCGGCATCCCAGAGATCAATGGCTACGGCACATTCCCAGTGTCAGGACACTTCCTGCGCACCGACAATCCCGAGGTAGTTGCCAAGCACCAAGCCAAGGTTTACAGCCAAGCCCAAGTAGGCGCTCCACCGATGTCCGTTCCACACCTCGACACTCGAGTTGTTGATGGCAAGACCTCGCTACTTTTTGGCCCTTTTGCGGGGCTGAACCCGAAATTCCTAAAGTACGGGTCCCTCTTGGATCTACCGCTCTCAATCCGGCCGAGAAACATAATCCCTTACCTCAGCGTTGCCTTGAAGAATTTTGACCTCGTCACCTACCTAATCAAGGAGGTAACCAAGTCTCGCAAGCAGAAGATCGATGGGCTTAGGGAATTCGTCCCGAATGCAGATCCTGCGGACTGGACCCTCTACGAGGCTGGCCAGCGTGCACAGGTCATCAAGCCAGCGAAGGGTGGCGGCGTGCTGCAGTTTGGCACCGAAGTGATTGCCTCTAGGGACGGCACCATCTCTGGTCTCTTGGGCGCCTCCCCTGGCGCTTCAGTCTCCGTCTCGGTGATGCTCGATGTCATGAGCAAGATGTACCCGAATCAAATGGCGGGTTGGCAGAAGGAACTGGGGGCGGTAATTCCAGCTCTGGGAAAGAACCTGAACAATGACCCGAAGCTTGCCAAGAAGATTCTCGCGGACACCGCGACGGCTCTAAAGCTAAAGGCTTAAGGAAAAATACCAACCGTCTGGTGGGGATTTTCTATTTTTCTTGGTGGGCGATACTGGGTTCGAACCAGTGACCTCTTCCGTGTCAGGGAAGCGCGCTACCACTGCGCCAATCTCCCGGGTTGTTGCTTTGAGGTGAATCCGGGATTCGAACCCGTGTACACGGCTTTGCAGGCCGCTGCCTCGCCTCTCGGCCACTCCACCGTCTGTACTTAGGTGCTAGAGAGCGGATGACGAGACTCGAACTCGCGACCCCAACCTTGGCAAGG
>JACCDO011987288.1_pt1 | contig 15568 bp, 12 predicted proteins | sample 7446101 | NCBI WGS metagenome assembly JACCDO01 (sample SAMN15323440, study PRJNA562643) | freshwater metagenome | isolation source: river surface water | place: USA:Blue River Watershed | collected 2017-08-16
GCACTTGAGAAAATAAAGGCGGGAGAGAAACCTGCTATTAGATTTCGTGCTCCCATGAAGGCGTATGTGCTTAAAGATCTTGTTAAGGGTGAAGTGACTTATCCAGAAGATATGGTGGGAGATTTTGTCATTGTAAGATCAAATGGACTTCCTGTTTATAATTTTTGCTGTGTTGTGGATGATGTAGAGATGGAAATCACCCATGTGATTCGAGGTGAGGACCATCTTTCGAATACGGTAAGGCAGCTCATGATTTATGAAGCTTTAGAGGCCAAAACTCCAAAATTTGCTCATGTCTCATTACTTATAGGACATGACAGGCAAAAGCTTTCAAAAAGACATGGAGCTACTTCAGTGAATCTTTATCGAAACGAACATTATTTGCCAGAAGCTATGTGTAACTATCTTACTCTTTTAGGTTGGTCTCATCCTGAAGAAAAAGATATTTTTGAAAAATCAGAGATACAGCATATTTTTAATCTTGAGCGATTTTCTGCTCACGCGGCAATGTATGATCTTGAAAAACTCAAATGGGTTAATAGTCAGCATCTAAGAAAAATGCCAAATGAAAATTTAATAAAGATGGTTGAAGAATTAGCTGAAGCATCTTTTTTTAAATCTCAGTCTAATGAATGGAAAATGAAAGTGGTTGATTTATTTAAACCATATGTTCACTTTATTAATGAATTTCCTAAAATGGTTGAAGAGTTAATTCTTGCCGAAAAATTTGAGAATACTGAAGAATTAAAAGAGATTCTTTCATGGGAGACAACGCCAAAGATTTTGGATTTTCTTTCTCAGGAGTTAAACACTTTTGGAGAAAATTTTGTTTCAGAGCAAAAACTTAATGAGTGGATGGATTCTCTTAAGAAAAATCTTGGAATCAAAGGGAAACCTCTTTTTATGGGAGTCAGGGCCGTGTTGACTGGGAAAGGTCATGGCCCAGAGTTAAAGTTTCTTATCCCATTAACTTCTGCAAATGTGATTAAAAAAAGATTAATTCAACTCAAAGGCTAGTCTTATGAATCGAGAGTTAAAAGTTCACAATAATCTCACTCGAAAAAAAGAAGTTTTTAAAACAGTCGAGCCTGGAAAAGTTAAATTTTATTCCTGTGGCCCTACAACTTATGATTTTGCTCATGTTGGTAATGGAAGATCTTTTGTCGTTGCTGATTTATTTCATAGAGTTCTAAAGTCGGCTGGATACCAAGTCACATTTGTAAGAAATTATACCGATGTCGATGATAAAATTATTAATCGCGCTCATGAACTGAATCGAGATCCAATTGAGCATGCAGCTTTATTTGTTAAAGAATGTGAAAAGGATATGGACTTTCTTGGCATGCTTCATCCTACTTTTACTCCAAAAGTTTCTGAGAGTATGCCTGAAATCATAGAAATGATTTCAGACATTATAAAAAATAATCATGCCTACGTTGTTAATGGAGAAGTCTTTTTTGATGTTGTTAGTTTTAAAGAGTACGGAAAGTTATCTAAAAAAGATTTAGAATCTCTTCAGCATGGAATAAGAGTTGAGGTTGATGATAAAAAACGTCACGCCTCTGATTTTGTTCTTTGGAAGCCGGCAAAGCCAGGTGAGCCGAGTTGGGATTCACCATGGGGTAAGGGGAGACCAGGGTGGCATATTGAGTGTTCAGCGATGGCAAAAAAGTTTTTGGGAAAAACTTTAGATCTTCATCATGGGGGAGTGGATTTAATGTTTCCCCACCATGAGAATGAGATTGCTCAATCAGAAGCCGCTAATAATTGTCCATTTTGTCATTCCTGGGCCCACAATGAGTTTCTTAATTTTGGCTCTGAAAAAATGAGTAAATCCCTTGGGAACGTCATTAAAATTAGAGATTTTGTAGAGAAATATCATGGTCAAATCCTAAGACACGTCTATCTTTCAGTTCACTATAGAGCTCGGCTTGAATGGAGTGAGGAAGTTATTCACAGGGCAATCGATGAGGTTAAAAAAATCCATGAGTTTGCTCAAGAAGTAGAGGCCTATAAGGTTAATTCTTCTTCACAAGATGATAAGGATTTAGGAAGTTATCTTGAAAAAATGTGGGATGAGATTTTAAATGATTTTAATTCCGCAGGGGCGATGGGACACTTCTTTTCTTTTATGAGACACGTGAAAGGAAAAAAAGATCAACTTTCTCTGAATTCATATAACAAAGTGCTTGAGACCATAGCTTTTGTTAAAAATACCTTGGGGCTTATATCAACTGATCCTTCTGGAGTTCTTCGAAAGTTAGAGCAACTTGAAAAAGATACAAGTCATCTGTCAGTTGAGGCAGATTGGATAGAAAAACTTATCCAAGAAAGGGTTGTCGCAAAATCCCAAAAGAATTGGGCCCGAGCGGATGAAATACGTAAGGAATTAACGGCCAAAAAGATTCTTTTAAAGGATCATCCAGATGGGACAACGAGTTGGAGTGTTGAGACCAACTAGTTTCAAACTGACCCCAGATTGTAGGGAAAAATTTACATCATCTAACAATTTTTAGAATTGAGATGAATATTTTGTTATAAGCATGATAATTCTCATTATGTGATAATTTTAAAGGAGATCCTATGAATTTTTTACTTGGATTAGTGACCCTTGCACTTTCCATGGGTGCTTTTGCCGATAGAGGAGAAACAAAAAGATTTTTATTCGATGGTTCTGAATCAACTGTTGAATTGCTTTTAAGAGGTGAGGAAACTCACACTGAATACAGATATGAAACTCGTCACACAACTTGTTATAGAAACGAAGTTGTTGGTTACAGAACTGTTTGTACTGGTGGAGGAATGCCGGGTCCTGGTCCACGTCCTAGACCAATGCCAAGAACTTGTCGTTCTGTTCCTGTTTACAGAAATGTTGCCTATCCTTGCACTCAGACAGTAACAATTCCTTATGAAGTGAAGGACTATGATGTTGAAGCAAGAGTTTTCCTTGATGTGAAAAAACTAAGTGAAAATCTTGATTCTGTAGAAGAATTCAAAGTAACACTAATGGGTGAAAAACTTTCTATTGATGTGAATGGCTCTAAAAAGTTTTTTGCCGTATTAACTGATAAAAAAATAAATCAATCAATGAGCGGATCTGTTAAATTTCTTGATGTAAATTATTCTGTAGATTTAGTTCCTGCTGCTCCAGTGATTAAGGCCTTAGAAGTAAACCAAATCTCTTTTGAAGATGATAAAGTGACTTTTAAGCTAGGAAAAGAGACTCTGGGCAAGAATTTAGGATTTGCTTTAAATGTAACGAAAAGACCAATTTTCGGATCAAACACAGAGTTACTTGATAGAGAGTTATCTCCTGTTGAATATTCAATCTCAGGTGATGTCGTGACAATTGATCTCTCTAATATGGGATTTAAAGTTAAAAATGGTCGTTATGGAATTACTCCAAAGGTATTCTTTAAGCACAATGGACCAATTCTTAATAGAGAACAATTTGGAGAGCTAGAAGTTTCTTCAACATTAATTCTGAAAATCTAATTTCTAAGATAGGAGAGAGAAAATCTCTCTCCTATCTTTTATTATTTTAAGTTAAATCTTCGTACGTTTCAGCTCTGTTAATAACCTTAATTTTTTTGTTTTCCTGAATAAGTAATTCCAAAGGTTTCCCTCTCAAATTGTAGTTTGAACCCATACTATATCCGTAAGCACCTGTGTCTTTGAGAACAAGAAAATCTCCAGCTTTTAAAGGAGGAAGTAGTCGATTCGAGCCGAAGCAATCAGACGTTTCACAAATAGGGCCCACAACGTGAGTGGGATGATTCATTTTTGATTTTTTTATCGGGAGAAGGTCATGAAATGCTCCATATAAAGATGGGCGCATAAAATCATTCATGCCTCCATCTACAATCAGAAAATGATTGTTTTCAGACTTTTTATTTCTTAAAACCTTCATGACTAATATTCCTGATTTCGCCACAATTCTTCTTCCTGGTTCAAACACAATTCGAGGTCTTAAATCAGTTTTGGAATAAAAGCTCTTTTGGAGAGTTGAGGAAATGACACTCATATAATCTTTGATGCTAGGAAGTTTTTTAGAATCATCTGGATGGTAATCCACACCAAGACCACCTCCTACATCTAAGAACTCAAGATTCGTATTAATTTTTAAAGCAAGTTCACCAAGTTTTGAAACAGCATTTTTTGTGGCCTTAAGTTCTAAGAGTTGGCTTCCAATATGAATAGAAAGACCAACAAGCTTTGAGTGAGTCCAATACTTTTTTGAGTGACAAGCATCAATGATATCTTTTTCAAGAAGTCCAAACTTATGTGTTTTATTTCCCGTGGAAATGTATTTGTGAGTTTTAGATTTAACAACTGGATTGAAGCGAAAACATATTCTGGCCGTTTTATTAAGTTTTTTTGCTATTGAGTTGATAAGTTCAAGTTCTTCGATGGATTCAACATTAAAAGAATAGATTCCTTGAGGTGAGCATTTGAGAGCATAGACTATTTCTTCTTCTGTTTTTCCTACACCAGAAAAAACAATATTCATTGGATTAATTCCGCTCTCGATCGCTCTTTTAAGTTCTCCAATCGAAACGATATCAGCTCCAGATCCTAAAGACGATAAAATTTTAATAAGTTCCTTATTTGAATTTGATTTTAAGGCAAAACAAATGAGAGGTTTAATTAAATTAGCTTCCTGTGCTTCATTAAAAAATTCTTGATAATTTTTTTTAAGAATAGATTCTGAGTAGGCAAAAAAAGGAGTTTTAAAATTTAAACAAAGATCGTTAATCTTAATATCACTAAGACAAAGTTGATTTTTTTTATACAGAAGTTCACTCATAATTTTTTTTCCCTTCTTTCCATAAGATGAGTTCATCTAGTGTAGCTTTGTCGAATTCTTTATTGCAATAGGCGTATTGAATCAAATCATCGAAAGTCGCTAGTGAATTGTAATCAATTTTATTTTTTAAAAAATCAATTTTAGCTTGATCAAAATTATAGTTAAACAGACTTAGCACCTTTATAAGGTTTAGGCCTGATTCTTTGATCTTAAGGCCCGCTGCAATTGAACTTTTCCCTGTAGAAATTAAATCTTCAATAAGAACGACACTCTGATTGGTCTGGAATTTTCCTTCAATTGCGTTTGTCCTTCCGTGTTCTTTATTATGTGATCTAACATAAATTAAGGGAAGGTTCATTTCATAGGCGATAAATGATGCCCATGGAATTCCAGCAGTTGCTGTTCCTGCGATAATTTCAGGATTCAATGGTGAGATCAAATCAATAAATTGATTTGTAATGATTTTTCTTGCTTCTGGATTAGAAATAAGAATTCGATTATCGCAGTAGATTGGTGATTTTATTCCCGAAGTCCATGTAAATGGTTTATGGGGACTTAGAAAAACAGCTTTTTCTTTTACGAGAAGTTCTACAATAAAATTCTTTTTCATTTCATTTCACCTCTCAAAATTTTCTCTAGTGTTTCTTTTCTGTTTAATGCTCTGGTAATTGGGCGACCAATAACGATAAAATCTGAGCCTAGATTAATTGCTTCAACCGGAGTCGCAGTTCTTTTTTGATCATTCTGATCCGCAAGAAATGGCCTTATCCCTGGAGAAATTATTTTAAAGTCGTTCCCGCAATTATTTTTTATATTTGTCGCATCAAGAGCTGATGCGACAACTCCATCACACCCTGATTTTTTTGCAAGTTCTGCGAGTTTTATGGCGTGTGATGAAATGTTTTGAGTGATTAATAACTCATCTGAAATCATATGTTGAGATGAGCTTGTGAGATGAGTAACGGCTATTAGTAATCGGTCCGAATGTGAAGATTTAAGAGTATCATTTGCCGATTTCATCATTTCTAGGCCACCTAAGGAATGAACATTGATCATATTGAAAGGCAATTTATTTAAAGTTTTAATTGATTTAGAAACGGTTGTAGGAATATCGTGAAGTTTTAAATCGAGAAAAATTTTAAAGCCAAGATCATGAATTTTTAAAAGGATATTTTTATGAGAACTATAAAATAGTTCCATTCCAACTTTAAACCAAACTGGAATGCCTTTTAGTTCATTACTAAGTTTTATTACTTCTTGCTCTTCATCAAAATCAAGAGCAACAATGATTTTTTCCGGTGAAATCACGATAATGGCTCCATTAAGAAGGAATTTCTTTCTAGTGTTTTGAGAATGGCTTCGGCCGTATCTAAAGAAGTAAGACAAAGGATGCCTTTTTCTACAGCGGCCCGTCTCATTTTAAATCCGTCAGATTCAACATTTTTTCCGCGAGAAATGGTATTGATAACTATTGAGATTCTTCCAGATTTTATTTCAGATATTAAGTCTTCTGAACCTTCTCCTATGCGATTAATTTTTTTTGTTTGTATGCCTTCATTTGTGAGAAGTTTTGATGTCCCTTCAGTAGCACAGATATCAAAGCCAATCTGATGAAATCTTTTGAGTATTTTTAAAGCTTCAGACTTATCTTGATCACTGATCGTCGCTAGTATGGTGCCAGACTCTGGAATATCCATGCCAGCAGCTATAAATGCTTTATGTAGAGCTTTTTCGAAAATGTGATCCTTACCCATGACTTCACCGGTTGATTTCATTTCAGGTCCAAGAGCAATTTCTATTTCATGAAGCTTAGCGAATGAAAAGACAGGAGCTTTTACGGAAAATTCTTTTTTAACAGGAAAAAGCCCTTCACTAAGACCTTGATCTTTTAAAGATTTTCCTAGTGTACATTTGGTGGCAACTTTTGCCATTTGAATTCCAGTAACTTTAGAAAGAAATGGAACAGTCCTTGAAGATCTTGGATTTACCTCCAAAACAAAAAGTTCTCCTTTTGAAATAACAAACTGTAGATTGATTAAACCTTTTACCTTAAGTGCTTTAGTAATTTTTATTGTTGTTGAAACGATCTCTTTAATTAATTCAGAGTTCAAGTTTTGAGGAGGATAAACTGCGATAGAATCTCCAGAGTGCACACCTGCTTTTTCAATGTGCTCTAAAATTCCAGGAAGAAAGACTTCTTCGCCATCTGAAATAGCATCAACTTCAATTTCTTTTCCTATTAAATATCTATCAACAAGAATTGGATGCTCAGGATTTACTTCTACTGCTTTTTTGATGTAATCCAAAAGCTCTTCTTTTGAGTAAACAATTTGCATCGCTCTTCCACCTAGAACATACGATGGTCTAACCATGACAGGGTATCCGATGAGTTCAGCCTTAGATAGAGCGTCGTCAGCTGAAGTTACAGTGTGACCAAGAGGCTGAGTGATATTAAGTTCTTTGAGAAGAGATTCAAACTTTTTTCTATCTTCTGCTAGGTCAATTGAATGAGATGAAGTACCAAGTATTGTGACTCCTCTTTCAGTTAGCTTTTGAGTTAGATTAATAGCTGTTTGTCCTCCAAATTGAACAATGACACCAAGAGGTTTTTCTCTATCAATGACGTGCATAACGTCTTCAATTGTTAATGGTTCAAAAAACAATTTATCAGACGTATTAAAATCGGTGGAAACTGTTTCTGGGTTATTATTAATAACAATGGCCTCAAGGCCAAGATCTTTGGTTGCCTCTATGGCATGAACTGTAGCGTAGTCAAATTCGATACCTTGTCCTATTCGAATCGGTCCTGATCCAAGTATAATAACTGATTTTTTTGTAGAAGGTTTAACTTCATCTTCTTCTTCATAAGTAGAGTAATAATAGGGTGTTTCGGATTCAAATTCTCCCGCACAAGTATCAACCATTTTAAATACAGGTAAAATGGAATTGTTTTTTCTCCACAGATAAAAATCTTTTTCGGACATTTCAAAGTTTTTTGCAATAAATTGGTCTGAAAATCCAAACTTTTTTAATGTGATGATTTCGCTTTTGTTAAGATTTTTATTATTTAATTTTTTCTCAAGTTCAATAATATTTTGAATTTTATTTAAGAAAAAATGATCTACTTTGGTTAGTTGATTAATCTCTAGGGTACTAATGCCAGATCTTATTGCTTCTGCAATAACGAAAAGTCTTTCATCATCTTGCTTAAGTATTTTTTCAATGAGCTGATCTTTTGATTTGTTTTTGAATTTAGGATGTTCAAGATGATAAATGCCTATTTCTAAGGATCTGATGGCCTTGAGAAGAGATTCCTCAAAGTTTCTTCCAATCGCCATGACTTCTCCCGTTGCTTTCATTTGGGTACCTAGTCTTCGATTGGCGGTGTTAAATTTATCAAAAGGGAATCGAGGAATTTTTATAACCACATAATCAAGGGCCGGTTCAAAACAAGCAAATGTTTTCTTTGTCACAGGATTAATGATTTCATCAAGTGTAAAGCCTAGAGCAATTTTGGCCGCGATTTTAGCAATAGGGTAGCCAGTCGCCTTGGAGGCAAGAGCAGAGGATCTTGAAACCCTTGGATTCACTTCAATGACATAATATTGGAAAGAGTGAGGATCAAGTGCAAATTGCACATTACATCCTCCTTCAATTTTTAGTGCTCTGATAATTTTTATCGCTGAAGTTCTGAGTATTTGGTATTCCTTATCGCTTAATGTTTGGCTTGGAGCAACCACAATTGAATCCCCTGTATGAATACCCACAGGATCAATATTTTCCATGTTACAAACTATGATGCAATTATCCTTACTGTCTCTAACGACTTCGTATTCAATTTCCTTGTATCCAGCAATAGACTTCTCCAGCAAGCATTGTCTAATTGGTGAAGATTCAAGACCTAAAGTGACGATTTGAACAAGTTCTTCTTCGTTGTGAACAATGCCTCCACCAGTTCCCCCTAAAGTAAAAGCGGGTCTAACAATGAGAGGAAAACCAATTTTAAGACTAAATTCCAGGGCCTCTGAGAGAGTTGAGATTATTTTACTCTCGGCGACGGGTTCATTGATCTCTTCCATTAAATCTTTAAATAATTTTCGATCTTCTGCCTTCTTAATTGTCTCGACCTTACATCCAAGAAGCTGAATGCCGAGCTTTTTTAAATGACCTTCTTCTTCCATCTTTACAGCGAGATTCAGGGCCGTTTGTCCACCTAGTGTAGGTAAAATTCCATCTGGTTTTTCTTTATGAATAATTTTTAAAATGAACTCTTTTGTAAGAGGCTCAATATAAACTTTATGAGCAGTTTCTTTGTCAGTCATTATCGTGGCAGGGTTTGAATTGACTAGCACAACCTCAATTCCTTCTTCGATCAAGGATTTAACCGCCTGAGTGCCAGAATAATCAAATTCAGCAGCCTGGCCGATGATTATTGGCCCTGATCCGATAACTAATACTTTTTTTAGATGAGGATTTTTTGGCATGACTAACTCCTAATCAAATTTAAAAAATGATCAAATAACCAATTTGTATCTTCTGGGCCAGGACTTGCTTCGGGATGATATTGTACGGAAAATGCAGGAAGATGTTTATGCGATAATCCTTCTACTGAATCATCGTTCACGTTGACTTGCGAGACAAGAAGATCAGAATTTGAAACAGATTCTTTGATAACTGCATATCCGTGATTTTGAGATGTCATAAAAACTCTTCCAAGTTCTAAATCTTTAACTGGGTGATTCGCACCTCTGTGTCCAAATTTAAGTTTTTGTGTTTTTGCCCCATTAGCTAGAGCAAAAAGCTGATGACCCATACATATTCCGAATAATGGAAATTTTTTTTGTAGTTCTTGAATAACGGGTAAAACTTCTGGAACACTAGTTGGGTCCCCAGGTCCGTTAGAAAGTAAAATTCCTTGAGGACGATAGCTTTCAATTTGTTCTATTTTCGTATTCCATGGAACGACAACGACATCACAATTTCTTCGAAGAAGAGATCTTAGAATATTTTTTTTATAACCAAAATCCATCATCACGATTCTTTTTCCATCGCCTGGAAAATGAATAGGGCTATTTAAAGATACTTGATTAATTAGATTGATAGGGATCTCATTATTAAATGCATTTTTTATTTCATCATTTGAAAGTTGTCTATGGCCTATGACCACTTTCATAGAACCTTGATTTCGAATTTTTTTAGTAAGCATCCTGGTATCAATTCCCGATATGGCCGGAATTTTATTTCGTTTCAAGAATTCTGAAAGAGAAAATTCATTTCTCCAGTTACTTCCTTGAGCGGGGTCGTCTCTGAGGACTAATCCTTTGAGAGCAGGTTTCATTGATTCGTAATCATCTTTGTTGATTCCATAATTTCCTATCAAGGGATAAGTCATGATCACAACTTGTGAGCAGTAAGAAGGATCGGTCAAAATTTCTTGGTAACCAGTCATACTAGTGTTAAAAACGATTTCTCCCAAGTAGCTCGATTCAGCGTTATGATAACCTACGGAGTTTCCAATAAAAAAGTCACCATTTTCTAAATATAAATAGGCATTGCTTTGCATGGTTAATCTCCTAGAACATATTCTAAAATACTCATTCGAGTATAAACTCCATTGCTCATTTGTTTAAAAATTCTTGATTTTGGATGTTCAACAATATCATCTGCTATTTCAACATTTCGGTTAAAAGGCCCTGGATGAAGAAAAATAGATTGAGGCTTCATGAGATTTAATCTTTGTTTATCTAATCCATAGTTTTTAAAATATTCGTCTTGATTCAGTTCAAGACTTTGATGGCGCTCCAATTGAATTCTTAAAAGCATTAATGCATCAAGTTTTGGAATCATTTCATTTAAGGAATCGTAGATATAAACGTTTTTCTGATTTCTAGGAATTAAATCGGTTGGTCCACATATGTTGACTTCGATATCAAACTTTTCTGCAGCCACCATCATAGAGCCGGCCACTCTGGAATGTTTAATATCTCCACAAATTCCAATAACGAGATTATTTAATTGGTTAAATTCTTGCTGTAGCGTGAATAAATCAAGTAATCCTTGAGAGGGATGTTCAAATCTTCCAGCTCCAGCATTAATTAATGGAATTTTAAATTTTGTTGTTAGTTCATCAAAAATTTTATCATCAGAGTGTCGAAGGATAATAGCATCCACGCCGAGGCTTTCAAGAGTTTTGAGAGTATCGTAAAGAGTTTCTCCTTTCTTAACACTTGAATTTTCCGGGGTGAACTGTATGACTTCTGCTCCTAATTTTTTTGCGGCTATTTCAAATGAGCATCTCGTTCTAGTACTAGGTTCATAAAAAACACTCGCAATAAATTTGTTTTTGAGAATTTGGTTAAATTGAATTGGATTAGATAGAGAAGAAAAGTCATTTGCTCTCTTAAGCAAATGTAATATTTGAGAATTATTAAAACTTGAAAGCGATAAAAAATGCTTGATCATTATTCTCCATTAAGTTGGGGTTGGAATAAAAAGAAACAGGATAGACTAATAAGTGAGAGGCATGTGAAAATGGCGTGACACGTTTATGCATGCGAACCATGTGAAAATAAATCCTAAAAATATGTGTTAAATTAATTTCTTTCAAGAAATATTCTTTGGCAAGGGTAAAGATTAATGAAAATAAATTTTAATTTAGAATCTCAATTTAAACCCATGGGGGATCAGCCATTTGCTATTGAACAAATCGTTAAAGGATTTAAATCTAAAAAACAATTTCAAACATTATTAGGAGTTACAGGATCAGGAAAAACTTTTACGATGGCAAATATCATTCAGAAGTTGGGAAAGAAAACATTAGTTCTTGCTCCGAATAAAACTTTAGCGGCCCAACTTTTTGCAGAATTCAAAGAGTTTTTTCCAAATAACGCTGTTGAATACTTTGTTTCTTATTATGATTATTATCAACCTGAAGCCTATGTGCCAGGTTCTGATACTTATATAGAAAAAGATGCTGCCATTAATGACGAGATAGATAAGTTGAGGCACTCAGCAACGAGGTCTCTTCTTTCTAGAGATGATGTTATTGTCGTAGCATCTGTGAGTTGTATTTATGGTATTGGAGCTCCTGATGAATATTTTAATCAAAGAATAACCTTATTTTTGCAGGATAAATTGGAGCGAGATGATTTTCTTAGAAGGCTTGTTGCAATTCAATATCAAAGAAATGATATGGATTTTCATCGAGGTACTTTTAGAGTAAGAGGAGACCTTGTTGAAGTTTTTCCCGCCTATGAGGAATCACAGGTTATTCGCATTGAATTTTTTGATGATGTCATTGATAGTATATCAGTCGTAGACCCTCTAAGAGGTAGAGTTCTTCAAAGTCTGCCTAAAGTAGATATTTATCCTAAAAGTCATTATGTTGTAGGCCAGGAGAAATTAAAAGAGGCGATTAAAAACATTAGAAATGAATTGAGAGATAGGCTTAATGTTTTAAGAAATGAAAATAAGTTAGTTGAAGAGCAAAGACTTCAATCAAGAACATTGCTTGATTTAGAAATGATGGATGAAATGGGTTTTTGTCCAGGGATTGAAAACTATTCTAGACACTTATCTGGTGGCAAACCAGGAGAAGCTCCTGCAACATTAATAGATTATTTTAAAAAAGATTTTATCCTCATGGTCGATGAGTCCCACATTACAATTCCTCAGATTGGTGGAATGTATAAAGGGGATAGAGCAAGAAAGCAAACACTTGTTGACTATGGCTTTCGTCTACCGAGTGCTTTGGATAATAGACCCCTCAATTTTGAGGAGTTTGAATCAAAAATTGATCAAGTCCTTTTTGTGTCTGCTACCCCAGCAGATTATGAACTTCAAAAATGTCATGGAGAATATGCAGAACAAATTATTCGACCGACAGGTCTTCTTGATCCTGTCGTAGAATTTAAGGATGCTAAAAATCAAGTCGATGATCTTTTGATCGAAACAAAAAAAGTGATTGAAGATGGCGGGAGAGTTTTAATTACAACCCTGACAAAAAGACTAGCTGAAGAGTTAACTCAATTTTATCGGGGGCTTGGAATTAAAATCAAATACCTTCATTCAGACATAGATACTTTAGAGAGAATGGAGATTATTCGTGATTTAAGATTAGGTGAGTTTGATGTTCTTGTAGGCATAAATCTTTTGAGAGAGGGATTAGATATTCCAGAGGTCTCTTTAGTTGGTATTCTTGATGCTGACAAAGAAGGATTTTTAAGGTCCGCTAGATCACTTATCCAAACAATTGGCCGGGCAGCGAGAAATCAAAATGGTAGAGTCATTTTGTATGGTTTTAAAATGACTCCAAGTATGACTTTGGCGATGAAAGTGACTAATGAAAGAAGACAAAAACAGCAAGATTATAATAAAGAAAACGGTATCTCTCCAAAGACCATCTCAAAAAGAGTATCTGGAGGAGTAATTGAGGTTCTAAGAGGAGTAAAGAAAACTGAGAAAAAAAATCAACAGAAGGAAAATTCTGATCAAAAGCTTACTCCCGAGGGTATTGATGCTAAAATAAAAGAATTAAAGTCTCTAATGAAAAAAGCTGCATCTGAATTAGATTTTGAGACAGCTGCAAAATTAAGAGATGAAGCAAAAAAACTTTCAGAATTAAGGTTTATGTTGTGATGATTTTACTTACTCTGATGATGAGTTACTTTTCGATAGCATCCGTTACTTCGGAATCATTTATGATTCAAATTAAAAATCAATCCATATCAGTCGTCGCGCCATCTAAACCACAAAAAAGATTTGCTGTAATAGTTGAAAACCAATCTCTTACGACTCAAGTGGCGAAGTTTTCTTGTCTTAGTGAGAATTTAAAATTTGTCACCGTACTCCCTGGTAAATCTGAGACTGTAGAAATCGAAAATTCTTCAGATAAATTGGTATCTTTTATTCCCTTGAGTCCTGCTTTTCAAGATGTACGATTAGAATTTGGAAAAAAAACATATGAAATACCAACAAAAGATTGAAGCTGAAAAAATAGTTCTAGTTATCTCTGATCTGCATTTAAGCGCAGGGAAAATGCTCAAAGGGAAAAGAAATTTACTTGAAGATTTTCATTATGATTCTGAGTTAATCGATTTTCTAAATTATTATTGTAGTGGTGATTATTATGAGCAAGAAATTGAACTTGTAATCAATGGTGATTTTTTAGACTTTTTGGCCGTGCCTTTTGTTGAGTTTTATGATGATGAGTTTTGGAGTGAAAAAGCGGCCCTTGCAAAATTAGATATGATACTTGAAGCACATCAGGGTGTTTTTAAAATGATGAGAACATTTTTATCTCGTCCAAAAAAATCTATCGTCTATATTATTGGCAATCATGATGCGGAATTTGTTTTTGATTCATTGAAAGAAAGATTTAAAAGTTATTTTGGAGAGGAAGGAGATAAAATTCTCATCTCTAATTCAATATCTACTTTTGTTCCGGCCCCTGGAGTTTATATTCAACATGGCCATCAGTATGAAAAGGCCAATGATTTTGATCAAAATAACTCTATTGTTGAAACAACTTCTGGAGAGAAATATTTTATTCCACCTTGGGGTTCATATTGGGTCACTAATATTATCAACAAATACAAGCAGGAAAGAGGGTTTATAAACGCTGTTCGTCCGATAAAGCATTTTTTAATCCATGGTTTTATTTTTGATACATTCTTTACTCTTAGGTTCATGCTTTCAAATTTATACTATTTTTTCATGGTTAGATTTTGGCATTTTTACATGAAAAAAATTAGCTTGAAAAAAATCTTTCAAGAAATTTTAAGAGAGCTGGAGTTGTTTCAAGATTATGAAACATTGACTCGTCAGTTTTTTGATAAGAATAAAGATTCGAGGGTTTTAATTGTGGGGCACACCCATAATCCAATATTTCGGATGTTCAATGACGGTACTACTTTTATAAATACTGGAACTTGGACAAAGATGGTCAATCTAGACCTTGGACAGTGGAATCATGGCAATCTTCTCACTTATGCAAAAGTTCTAATAAAGAATAAAAATTTTGATCTAGAAAGTTTTGATCAAAATGTAGAAGTAGATCTTAAGTACTGGATGGGGATAAATAATCTACCTTACTCCGAGTATCATTAGATTAAATGACTAATTTTTTTTGCCAAATATTCTGAAGTGAAAGGGAAAGTAAGTACTTTTTCTAGTCCATGGTGAGCAATAGTTTTAATTAAATTTTTGCTCTCACTCTTTGCAAGAATAATTATCTTTTCATGACTTAAGATTTCAAATGATTTTGAGTGAGTTTGTTCTTCCTCTATGAGAAGAAAAATATTTTTTTTATTAAGTAAAACATTTGATTTAAGCTCTGACGATAATGATTCAATGTCTAAGATGTGATAAAATCCCATCTTGCTTAGCATCTCTTTTAGCAAGTTTCTAAAATCTTCGTTCTTGTGGCATATCAAAAATGGAATAGTCGGATTCATGTTTTAATCCTATCAGGGATGAAAAAAATTGCAAAGATTGTTTATCTTGTTGAAATATCATTTTTTCTGATTGTCGTCGTCGGAAATAAATATTTTTAAAATAGGTATTAAGTTAAAAATGAGTTCTCCGAAGAGATTTTTGTCTATCACATGTGTGAAGGCATTAACTAAAAAAGAAACCTTAAGCACGGAAGCTTATAAAGTCTCTCAAGGTTGGGAACTGATCATCAAGGACTTGATGAGGATTTAAAACCAAGGAGGATTTCATGGGTTTTCGTATCAACACTAACGTCTCTTCAATTGCTGC
>JACCDO011610407.1_pt1 | contig 15565 bp, 9 predicted proteins | sample 7446101 | NCBI WGS metagenome assembly JACCDO01 (sample SAMN15323440, study PRJNA562643) | freshwater metagenome | isolation source: river surface water | place: USA:Blue River Watershed | collected 2017-08-16
ACATGCCCGCCGAGAACGGCAGGAACGACGCAGACATCAGCAGAACGCAGAACCTGCCCGCGAGCGCCGGCGATGCCGATCGGCTCGTAATGCGCCACATGCATGCGACGCCCGCGGCGAGCACGAACACGTTGAACCGCGACAAGAACCAGTCGCCCGTGCCGAACAAGCGGTCGAGGAACAGCAGCGGCGCAGACACCAGCGGTGCCACGATGGAGTACTTGTCCATCGTGAGTCGCCCTTCATCGACCAGCGCCAGCAGCGCGCGATGACGCAGAGTGCCGTCGCCGCCGATTTGGTGCAGCAGGCACATCAGGTGCGCCGCGAAGAACGCGACGACGAGCACACGCGGCAACATGCTGGAACCGGGTTCTGGCGCGCGCGTGGGCTCGGTCATTGTCGTCTTGGCTCTTTGCGCAGCCTAGTTTGTCTCCGCGGCGCGCAGCAAGCACGCATGCCGATGCATGCAAACTTCAGCGAGCGATTAGAGCGCTGACTCAGCAACGCTCGCGGATCGCTGTAGCGCGCGTTCGTAGACGGCAACCGTCTGCGCCGTGGCGCTGGACCAGCCGTAGCGAAGGCTCTCGCGCTGACCAGCCTCGCCCATCGCGGTGCGACGCTGCGGATCGTCGAGCATGGCCGTGATCGCGCGAGCCAGCGCTTGCGCGTCGCGCGGCTCCACCAAGACGCCGGTGCGCCCATCGCGAACGATCTCGGGGATCGCGCCGACGCGCGTGGCGACGATCGGGCGGCCCGCAGCCATCGCCTCGATGAGCATCATTCCGAAGCCCTCCCATCGCGACGGCGCGACCACGAGATCGAGAGCCGCATAGACCGAGGCCATGTCGTCGCGATTGCCGAGGAAGCGAATGCGATCCGACAAGCCAAACACCGCGATCTTCTGCCGCAGTCGCTGCTGCAATGCCGCGTCCTCAGCGAACCCCACCATGACGAACATCGGCTCGGGCCGCTCTACGGCGATCGCGAGCGCGGCCTCGACGAAGTCGTCCTGGCCCTTCTGCTCGGTGATGCGTCCGATCAACCCGACCACTGGCCTCGTTGCGTCGAGACCAAGTGCGCGGCGCGCCTCGCTGCGGTCCACGCCCGCGAATGCGCTCGCGTCGACGCCGTTCGGGACCACATCGATGCGCTGCTCGTCGACGCCGATGTTGTCCGCCACATGTCGACGCACCGATTCGGACACCGCGATCATCGCATCGGTCGATGCGACGAGCCTCCGTTCGAGCGAGAGCATCGCAGGGTCCCGCTCCCACTTGTCGTCGTATTGATTGTGGTAGTGCGCAACCACGGCGAGGCCTTGGCTGCGAAACAACGCGCCCGCCATGCGGCCCACGACGTTGGGACGATTGGAATGCGTGTGCAGCAACGCGATGCCGCGCTCCGCGATCCAGTCCGCGACCGATGCAACGGTCTCGATCTTGCGCGACGACTCATGCGCAAAGCACACGTCGAGACCCGCAGCCGAAAAGCGATCGGCACGCTCGGGGCACACGTTGCTCGCATCCTCTTCACGCTTCAGCACGCACAAGTGTGCGCAAAACCTGTCCGCAGGCAGGCCGCGCATCAGCTGGTAAACGACCTCCGGCACGCCGCCATGGCCCAACGTCGTGAGGACCATGCCGACATGGATCGGCGAGCCGCCGTTCGGGCGGACGTAATCGTGGTGCATTCGCGAAGGGGCGGTGGTTGAGGAGCGCGCGGCGCGATCCGCGCGGCATTCACCCTACGCGCGACAAGCGCAGGCAGGCCAAACGAACTGGCCTAAGCGGCTTACCGCATCACCAGCCGAGCACGCTTGCGAAGATCAGCGGCGCAACGATCGTCGCATCGCTCTCGATGATGAAGCGCGGCGTCTTCTTGCCGAGCTTGCCCCACGTGATCTTCTCGTTGGGCACAGCACCCGAGTAGCTGCCGTAGCTCGTCGTCGAATCGCTGATCTGACAGAAGTAGCCCCACAGCGGCACGTTCTTGCGGCGCAGGTCTTGGTGCAGCATCGGCACCACGCAGATCGGGAAGTCGCCGGCGATGCCGCCGCCGATCTGGAACATGCCGATGTGACTCTGCTTCGTCGTGCGCGTGTAGAAGTCCGCGAGCCACGTCATGTATTCGATGCCCGTCTTGACAGTGTGCACGTTCTTGACGTCGCCACGAATGACGGCCGCCGCATACATGTTGCCGAGCGTCGCGTCTTCCCAACCGGGGACGATGATCGGCAGGTTCTTCTCGGCCGCCGCGAGCATCCACGAGTCCTTCGGATCGATCTGGTAGTGGCGCTCGTACTTGCCGCTCAGCAGGACCTTGTAGAAGAACTCATGCGGGAAGAAGCGCTCGCCCTTCTTGTCGGCGTCGGTCCACACTTCGAGCATCGCCTTCTCCATGCGACGCATCGCTTCGCCTTCGGGGATGCACGTGTCGGTGACGCGATTGAGGTGGCGCTTCAGCAGCGCTTCTTCGTCCGCAGCCGACAACTCGCGGTAGTGCGGCACGCGCTCATAGAAGTCGTGCGCAACGAGGTTGAAGACGTCCTCTTCGAGGTTGGCTCCCGTGCACGAGATCAAGTGCACCTTGTCCTGGCGGATCATCTCCGCGAGCGAGATGCCGAGCTCTGCCGTGCTCATCGCGCCGGCGAGCGTGACCATCATGCGTCCGCCACCATCGATGTGCGCGCGATACGCGTTGGCGGCGTCGACCACCGTGGCTGCGTTGAAGTGACGGTAGTGATGCGCGACGAACTGGCCGACGGGCCCAAGGGGCGCAGCGGTCGTTGCAGTGCGCTTTGGCTTGGGAGACTTCTTCTTGTCGGTCGTCATGGCGGAGCTTGGACGGGCCCAAACGGCCCTTTTGGGGGCTCCGGAGTAGGGTTTCCGCCCTTGCCGCGCAAGACAAAGGACGCGCAGCGACTCTTCAGCGGAGCCGAGCCAGCATCGCGTCGACTTCGGAGAGCAACCGCTGCGTGAGCGAAGCCCACTTCGGCCGCAGCGCGTAGACGCCGCAGAGCCGCGCACGGACCGCGACGCCAAACCGCGCGCGCACGTCGGCGGCCACTTCATGGCGATCCAGCAGCGCGTCGCACATGCCGTCGTCTGCGCCGGTCTGCTGCAGCGAACGGAGCCGCAACTGCTCCGCCATGTTGACGACGTCGAAGTTCGCGTCGCCGCGGCCGATCGTCTCAAGGTCGATCAACGTCGCACGGTCACGCGTGAAGAACAGCTGGCGATCGTGGAAGTCGCCGTGCACGAAGCCTGCGCACACAGTCTTTGGCGATGCCACGCGCGCGAGAACATCTGCGCGCTGCTGAAGCTCCGGCATCAGCACCGCGCCTTTCCGCAACATGCGCACGCCTGCATCGAGTGCCGACACAAAGTCGATCGTCGGCATCGCGTCGTGCACTGGCGTCGCGCGCAACGAACGGATCGCGCGATCGAGCAAGTCCCATGGCGGCGTCTCGCCGCGCGCGAGCAAGTCGCGCAAACACACGCCCTGCGCTGCCTCGGCGACGTAGGCGCATTCGCCGTCGATCATCGTCGACGCCTTCGCGAACGCCATCGGCGCAACGGGGTCCGGCATCGCAGCAAACGTCGCGGCGGCGCGGCGGTAGGTCTTCTTGTCGAGGAACTTCACAAACAGCGTCGCGTCCCCGCGCTGCACGCGCACCACCGCGCGCTTGCCCGGTCGCCACGCGATCAGCTTGGGGTCGCTCACTTCGCCGAGCGCTGGTTCCAAGGCGCGCTGCATGCGCGACTTCTTGCCAAAGCGCTTCGCGGCCGGAAGGTCGGGATCGTCTTCGGGCAACAACTCCTTCGCTGCGTCGCCATCGAGAACAAACGCGCGCGGTGGCTCGCCTGCGCTGCGCCACATCGCAAGCGGCACATCGCCATCGGGACGGAGGATCAGCTCCTCCGAAGGACCGGGCTTCGGCAACGCCGACATCAACCGCAACAGGCCTTCGCGATCCGTTCCTGTCATCGGGGAGCCATGGGCTAGCGCACGCTGGCGCACCAGAAGGGTAGCCCGCGACACGGCGCGCGGAGTGGACGCGTCGCCGTAGCGGCCATCACTTGGGGGCTTTGGGCTGTTCGTCGAGCGCGCCCGTGCGTTGATACCCCAGCAGCATCTTGCCCTTGCTGCTGTCGCGGCCGATGCGGCGAATCCAACCCAGCGCGCCTTGGAGGAACTTCAGGTCATCCGGCATTCGAGTCGTGGCCGCCAATGCCTGTTCGTTGGTCCAACCGAGTTGCTCGATGCGCCACACGGACGCCGCGAGCACCGAGCGATTCTGGCCGTGTTGGCAATGCACGAGCGCAGGCATCTCCGTGCCCTTCATTGCCGCAAGGAACCGCTGCATGTCTTCCTGCGTCGGCTCCGTGGCGCTCATCGGCACATTGACGTAGCGCAGGCCCGCCTTCTCGACTGCCTCACGTTCTTTGGCGATCAGTTCGTGCTCGCTATCGCGCAAGTCGAACACCGTGCGAATCCCGTTCTGCTGCATCACGTCCACGATCTCGTCCGCGGGGATCGCCGCGGACTGAAACATCGCGCCGTCATGAATCGTCACCAAGCGGTGATCGATGAACTCCCACTTCGCGTAGTCCAACAGAATCGCGACGATGGCGATTGCAAACGCCCACAGGGCGATGCGGAGCAGCTTGGGTTTGCGCGCAGGTTGCGTCATGGCATCACTTGATGGCTTCGCTCGGCGCAGCGGGACCAATCGCGAGGCAGACGAAGCGTGGCATTAGCGGCGCTGGATCGCGAGCCGCCAAGGCTTCCTTCCATTGCGGCCAGCCAATGCCGTCCTTGAAGAAGCGCAGCCACGCCTTGCGCGAGTAGAACGACGCGAACTTCGCCGTCGTCTCGCACGGCTTGTTCATCGCCTTGCACTTCTGCGCGATGGTTTCGGCTTCGCCTTCGAGCGCAAACAGGTAGCCATCAAACGCGGCTAGGTCCGGGTCGGTCTGGTTGACCTGTCGCACGCTGCGTTCGCGCACGATGGAGAGCATCCCTGGTTGCGGACGACCCCACGTGCCGACTTTGGTCGTCGACAGATCCGCCGGCAACATGTCGGGCAAGCGGTTGATGCCGATCGCCGGATAGACGAGTCCGAGCAGCGTCGCGAGCGCGATCGACGCGCAAACTGCAGTGCGTTGCACCGAAGGCTGCTCGGCGCGCGCACTACGCCACGTCAAGAACCACGCAATCGCTGCCGCGAGCGGCGCCACGTACGACAGGCCGAACCACGCGACGAACAAGGAGAACACCAAGATTGGCAACGCGAGCAGCGAGGCGGCCGCCGTGAGTTGCATGCGCAAATGCCGCACCGACAACGTGGCGAGCCACGGCTCCGTGATCAGCGCCATCGGCACGAGCAACGCGAGCACGTAGCGCTCAAAGCTGCTCATCAACGCAAACGGAACGAGGCCGATGCCAAACCACGTGAGCAGCCACTTGGCCTTCGCTTGCTGCGGATGGCGGCCGCGCAGCACGGACCATGCGGCGCTCGCGAAGGCGATCGACCACGGCACGAACAACCCGAGCGCAGCGCCCGCGATGTTGGGCAACGACAGCAGCCCCGATAGCCCAAACGAGCGGTGCTCCGCTTGCTCGGCCATCACGTTCCAGAACTTGGGGTGGGCTTGCTGCACCCAGATCGGCCACGGCAATGCGAGCGCGCAGAACACGAGCAGCGCGGGCACAAGATGCAGCCATGAGCCTGCGGGACGAGCGCGACGCACCAACAACGCGGCTACGACTGGCGCGAGCGCAAACCACAGAGCAACGGGCCCCTTCGTCATCGCTGCCGAGGCGAGCAACACAGCGGCGGCGAGGAGCGACAGAAGCGCGCCGGAACGAACCCAGCGCATGCCGTAGAGCACGGCCCACGACGACAGGCATGCGACCGGGAGATCAAACATCGCGCGCCGCGACTCCACTGCGACGCCAGCAGCAGCGAGCGCTAGCAATCCCGTCACCATCGCGTTGCCGCCGAGGCCGCGCGCGATCTTGGCCGCGACTACCGCAAAGCCCGCACCGGCAAGCACAGTCGGGATGCGCGCGACGAACAGGCTCGGACCAAACGTCTCAAACAGCGCGCGCATCGCCCAATAGAGGAGCGGCGGCTTCTGCAAGCGCACTTCGCCATTGACGTAGGGCGTCAACCACTCGCCGCGCTCCATCATCTCCAGCACAGTGCGGAACGAGAGCCAATACTCGTCCTGCCCGGAGATGCTCGACTGCGAGCCGATCGAAGGCAGCAAGCAGGCGACGGCGAAGGCGAACAGCAGCCAATCGCGGCCGCTGCGTTCGTTCGAGAGGTCAGGCGCCAATGCGCCAGGAATGTGCATCCGCGCAGGATCCCCCGCGCGGATGGCTGGATGCAAGCGGCAAGACTGCGCCGCTTGCGATCCGCGTCAGACGGCGACCGTCTCTTCGATGCGGAACTGCTGCACAAGGCGCTGCAGTTCGACCGCCATGTGCGCCAACTCCTCTGACGCGCGGCTCGCCTGGGTCACGCCGTCCGACGCGCGCGTCGCGGCAGTCGCGACGCTCGACATCGAGTTGGCGATCTCGCTGCTGCCCTGCGCAGCCTCGCTGATGCTGCGCGTGATCTCCTGCGTCGTCGCGCTCTGTTCTTCGATCGCGCTGCTGATGGAGTGCTGCGCTTCGTGGATCTGGCGGATCGTCCCGAGGATCTCTTCGATCGACTTGCGCGCAACCAGCGTGTCCGACTGGATCGACGCTACGCGCTGACTGATGTCGCCGGTGGCCTTGCTGGTCTGGCTTGCGAGTTCCTTGACCTCGTTGGCGACGACCGCGAAGCCGCGGCCCGATTCGCCGGCGCGCGCTGCTTCGATCGTCGCGTTGAGTGCGAGCAGGTTGGTCTGCGCTGCGATCTCGCCGATCAACTTGACGACTTCGCCGATGTCGCGGCTGCTCTTCGCCAGCTTGTTCATCACGTCATCGACCGTCGACGCGCGATCCACGGCCTGCTGCGCGACCGTCGTCACGTGCGTCACGTTGCTCGCGATCTCTCGCACGCTCGCCAGCATCTCTTGCGCGGCGCTAGACACCGTCTGCAAGCTCTGGTCGACAGCTTGCGCAGCGGTCGTCACGACGCGCGCTTGCTCGCTCGTCTCTTCGACCGAAGAACCCATGTCTGTGCTGACGCGCGCAAGCCCGCCCGCTGCGTCGGACAACGAACGCGAATTCGACGAGATCGAGGCAATCGCTTCGCTCATCGCTTCCACCGCTCGGTTCAGCGATTCCTTCACGAGCGCGTGGTCGCCGCTGTAGGCGCCTTCGACGCGCACCGTCAGGTCGCGCTTGCCGACGCGCTCCAGCACGTCACGCGACTCCTCGATCGGCTTCGTCGTGCGGTCGAGCATTCCGTTGATGCCCGAGCACAGCTCGCGGAAGCCGCCGTGGAACTTGCTCGCGTCGGCGCGCTTCGACATGTCGCCGCGCTCTGCGGCCTCAACCAACGACTGCGTTTCTGCGAGCAACGAGCGCAGCACCTCGAACGTGCCCGCCACTGCGCGCTGCATTTGCTTGAACTCACCGCTGCCGTCAGTCGGCACTTCGACGGCAGTGTCACCTTGCGCAAGTCGCTGCATCGCGCCGCTGCACTCTGCGACGGGCGTCGCGATTGCAGCGAGCATCGAGTTGATGCCGTCGCACAGCTCGCGGTAGGCGCCTTGGTAGCGCTTCGAATCCGCGCGCTCGTCGAGGCGACCTTCGCGCGTCGCCTGGATGAGTCGACGCGTGTCGGCCAGCAATGCGCCGAGCACGTTGGAGGTGTCTTGCAACGCCGTGCGGATCGGGCGCAGGTCGCCTTCGAAGTTGCCTTGCGCCTTGGCGTCGAGCTTGCCGCTCGCGATCGCAGCCAGCGTCGCCGCAGTCTCCTGCAGCGGCGCCGCGATCGACGCGAACATCTGGTTCATGCCCTCGCACAGTTCGCGATAACCGCCTTCAAAGCGTGCAGCGTCCGCGCGCTTGCTGAGTTCGCCGCGGCTCGACGCTTCGATGAGGCTGCGCGTCTCAGCGACGACGCCGTTGAGCACTTCCACCGTTTGGTTGAGCGAACGCGCCATCTGGCCCAGTTCGCCGCCAGCGTTCTCCTCAAGGCGCTGCGAGAGATCGCCGCGCGCGACTGCGCCCAGGACCTCCGCGGTGCGCAGCACGGGCGCCGCGATGTTGCCGGCCACCTTGCGAGCGACGAGCACGATCACGACGGCAGCTACTGCCAACATGCCAAGGATCGCATTGCGCAGCGCATAGGCCTGCGCGAAGGCCTCGACGCTCGGCTGGCTCACGGTGGCGATCCAGCCGTAACCAGGGAAGTTGAAGACGCCCTTCGACGCAGCGAAGGCCATCACGATCTCTTGGTCCGCGTCGACGTCGCGTTCGCGCGTGTAGCCCGTTTCGCCCTTGATGCCTCGTGCCGCCGCCTCGGAACCTTCTGACGCGAGGTTGGTGGCGAGCACTTCGTCGGCGTCGAGATCATCGAGCACCAGACCCGTCTTAGAGAGCACGTGCGTGTGCGCGTGCAGTCCCCGCGCTTCGAGCCGCGTGCGCGTCTCCGTCATGATCTCGGTGACGATGCGCTCCCACGACGCGCGGTTGGACCAGACGCGCACCACCTTGCCCTCTGCGTCGCGAACGGGCGCAGCGAAGTTGAGCGCAAGTCCGCGCGTTCCGAGCACGTCAGCAACTGCGGTGTCGGCGTTGAGATCGCTGTAGTACGCCTGCCCCGCAGGGACTGAGCCACTGATGCAACGCTCAAACCACTCCTCGCCGCGCACGCTCGTTCCGATCAGCTTCTGCGCAGCAAGCGGCGAGCCATCGGGTTTCACCGTGTTGACGCCGATGACTTTTCCGTCCGCGTCCGCGACGACCATCAGGTCGTAGATGCCGTAGGCCTGCGTGTAGAAGTTGGCCGCCGACTCGACATCCTGCTGCGACCCGCGCGCCATGGGATTGAACGCGAATGCCTGCACGTCGCCGTAGCGCTCGAACAGATTGCGATCGATCTTCTGCATCGCCGCTTCTGCTTCAGCGCGAAGGCTCTCGCCGGCGCCTTGCTCGAGGCTCGCGCTCGAACGCAGGAACGCGACGACGCCGACAATGCTGACGGGCAGAAGCCCAAGTGCGAGGAATGCGGCAGACAGGCGGCCGCGGATCGAGGCGATGGAGAACATCTGGAAGCGATCTCGGAATGGAGCATTCCTTGGTCGACTTCCAATGGAGATGCCCTTGACCCGCGCGCCCATGCAAGTTGCCCGGGTGCACCCCGCTTGGTGCGCAGATCCGGTGGGCCGCACACCGCATGGAGAGATGACCTTCGCGAGACACCGCGCCCCTTGTCCGCCTGCGTGAAGTGCTCGACCATGGCGGACCTCCCTCAACACCTCTCCGCGCCAAGCCCATGCTCAAGAAACTCCTGCTCGCGGCCTTCGCGACGATCGCATCGCTCGCGGCCCAAACGGCGCCGTGCCTGTCGTTCAACGACTCCAACAACAACTCGAACGGCAACGTGACGGGCTATGGCTTCGGCGGCCCCAACACGCGAGCCTGGCAGGTCACGCCAACCGCGCCGCTGACCATCGAGAGCGTGCGGCTGTTCACGGCCAACACGTTGCTCGCAACGGCGTTCATGACCGTGGAGATCTGGTCTGACGTGACCAACCTCCCAGGCGTCCGACTCGCGGGCGGCACGTGGAAGATCGACCAGTCGCTGCCGCGCCACTGGCAGGGCGCAAACCTCGATGCTCCGGTCACCTTTGGCACCGGCCAGTCGTTCTGGCTCGTCTGGATGGACCCGGGCTTCAGCGAGTTCCCCATCGAGAACGGCGCGCTCACGCTGCCCGTCGTCACGCGCAGCAGCCCTACCGCGGCGTGGGTCACGGCTGCGAGCGGCTCGGCGTTGAAGGTCCGCTTCTACTGCAACCGCCTCGATGACCTCGGCATCGGCAACACCGGTGGCTCGTGCCTCGGCACGAACGGCGTCTACCCCGCTGCGTTCACGAACCACGAGCCGACGGTCGGCAACGCGCTGTTCTCGATCGAAGGCACCGGGTTCTTGAGCGGCACGGCGTGCTTCATGATCCTCGGCGTGCAGCCGGGTTGGCCTTCTATCCCGCTGCCGGTGCTGCCCGCTGGCTGCCAGCAGAATGCGGATCTGTTCGATTCCTACTTCGGCTTTGCCGGCACCGGCAACACGCGCGGCCCGACGGCGAATGGTTACGTTCGCTACCCGCTGTCGATCCCGAACGATCCCGGCCTCGTCGGCGGCTTCATCGGCTGCCAAGTCGCAGGCTTCGACACGGCGACCGGCGCAGCGATCCCGCTCGTGACGACCAACGCAGTGACGGTGGTCATCCGCTGAAGCAGGCGCGGCCGGGGTAGGATCGTCGCGCACATGCAGACCATCCCGGCCTTCTACTTCGACCGCGAACGGCTCGCGCAGATTGCGCAAGCGAAGGGCGAGTCGTTCCGCAGCGCTCAGCCGTTTCAGCACTGCGTGTTCGAAGACTTCTTGCCGAAGGATGTCTTCGAACTGCTGGTCCGCGAGTTCCCTGGCCCGCAAGACCCGGCGTGGGAACTCAACGGCCCAGGCCGCACGCAATGGGCGCGCGATCGCAACAGCGCAAAGCTCGGCACGAGCGACGAAACACGGTTTGGAGCATTCACGCGCCACTTCATGGGGCAGCTCAACTCCGGGACGTTCCTCACGTTCTTGGAGGAGCTGACGGGGACGAAGGGGATCATCCCGGACCCGACTTACAACCACTGCGGCCTGCACAGCACCGGGCCCGGCGGTCGCCTGATGATGCACACGGACGTCAATCGGCATCCGCTCGGCAATCAGATGCATCAGTATCTGAACCTGATCATCTACATGAACCCGAGCTGGCAGGAGGAATACGGCGGCCACCTGGAGCTTTGGGACAGCAAGCGCCAGCCCGTGCATCGCTACTTGCCGCAAGGCAATCGCGCGGTGCTGTTCAACGCGGGCACGCGCTCCTTGCATGGGCATCCGCATCCGCTGACGTGCCCGCCAGATCGCCGACGCAACAGCCTCGCGGTCTACTACTACCTGCGCGAACGCCCGGCGAGCGACGACTACCAGGGCATGCAGAAGTTCGTGCACTGGGTGCCGGTCACGGCCGAGGACCACGCGTTCGGCAAGGAACGCACGCACAAGGCGCTGGGCATCGTGCAGCAGATCGCGGGCAACGTGATCCACGTGCCGATGCCGCTGATCCCGTTCGACGTGCCCGAGGCGTTCGTCGACAAGCGACAGAACACTGCGCCGCTCTACTTCCTCAAGGACTCGGACTGGCAGGACCGCGAAGCGTTCGGCCAGCGCAACTTGGGCGCGATGATCCGCAACTCGGGCAAGAGCGCTTCGGAGTTCTTTGCGGGCCATCGCCCGGTCGCGTTGCTCGGGGTCACGGATCCGAGCGAGGTCGCGACGAAGAGCTTCATGTCGTGCTTGCTCGACCCGCAAGGGGAGCTGTTCGTCGTGCGCGGACCGAGCGCGTGCGACCTGTTCTGGGTCGGGTTCCTCGACGAGATTCTGTCGAGCATCATCAAGCTCGACTGAGGCAGGCCATCGCTGCGCGCGCAATCGCGCGCAGCGACGTTGCGATCAGTAGCGGAACGCGCTGACGAGCTTCGACAGTCCGTCTGCCATCTTCGACAGCGACTCCGCCGACTGCAGCGAGTTCTGCGCGCCGACCGAGGTCTCGCTCGCGCACTGCGTCACGCGCGAGATCGTCGAGACGATCTCGGTCGAGCCTTGCGCGGTCTCCGCCAGCGTGCGCGCGATCTCCTTGGTGGTCGCGGTCTGCTCTTCGACTGCGACGGCGATCGTCGACTGGATGTCGCTGATCTGATGCACGATCTCGCCGATCTTGCTGATCGCGGAGCGCGCTTGCTTGGTGTCGCCTTGGATCGCGTCGATGCGCTGGCTGATCTCGCCCGTCGCCTTCGACGTTGCGTTCGCGAGCTCCTTGACCTCATTGGCGACGACCGCGAAGCCGCGGCCAGCTTCGCCTGCGCGCGCTGCTTCGATCGTCGCGTTGAGCGCGAGCAAGTTGGTCTGCTGCGCGATCGTGTTGATGAGCTTCACGACCTCGCCGATCTTCTGGCTCGACTCGCCAAGGCGTGACATCGTGGCTTCGGTCACGCTTGTAGCTTCAACCGCCGACTCGGCGACGCGCGTTGCCTCTGCGGCGCTGCTCGCGATCTCGCGAATGCGCGCGCTGAGTTCGTCGGTCGCGGTCGACACGTCCTGCACGTTGCGATTCACCTCTTCGCTCGCGGTGACCACAACGCTGAGTTCGCGCGTCGTCGTCTCTGCGGCCGAATACATGCTGTTGCTGCTCTCGCGCAACGTCGACGACGAACCCGCGAGATCGCCAGCGTTGCGTGCGATCTCGGCAATGCTCACGCGGAGGTCGGCAAACAGCGTGTCGAGAGCGCCGCCCACCTTGCTGACCGCGTCATCGCCTTCCACCGAGAGTTGCTGGCAAAGGTCGCCCTTCGCGGCTTGGTCCACAGCACTGAGCAACTTGTCGATCTTCTGCTGCAACACCTGCGCGGCTGCACGGTCGCGCTCCGCTTCTTCAGCGATGCGCTGCTGTTCGACCTCGGCTTCGCGGCGTTCGCGAACCGCCTGGTCCTCGATGCGCTTGCGATCCAACTCTGCCTGACGCTGACGCTCTTGCGCCATCGCCTCGTTTTGGCGCTGCAGCTTGACCTGTTCGGTCTTGATCTCCCACGTCAGCATCGGGCCGAGGTAGGTGCCCGTGTGGTCGCGCAACGACGTAACGAGCAACTCGACGTGCTCGCTGCCGATGTCCGCGTTCTCGCGGTATGGCAAGCCATTGCCGTCCTTCAGGCCCGACGGTTGCGTCTTGCACGAGCGGAAGAAGGTGGCGATCGGCGATCCGACGACCGCATCGGCTGCGATGCCGAGCGCCTGCGCGATGCGCGCGACGCTCTTCTGCGACGCCGGGTTCTGGTAACGCACCACGCCATCCGGGTCGGCATAGAGCATGTTGATCGGCGCGTTCTCCATCATGGAGACGACGCGCGCCATGTCGGCCTTCTGCTGCTCGATCGCGCCAACCGTCTTGGTCACTGCGCGCGCCATGCGGCCGATCTCGTCTTCGCTGTCGACGTCTGCGAGCTTCGCCAGGTCGCCGGACTCGAGCACATCCACCGCTGCATTGAGCGGTTGCACGATGCGCCTGCCAACAAACGCGGAGAACGCGACCGAAACGCCGCCGATGAGCCCGAGCATCGCAAGCGATTGCCAGAAAGCGCTCGCCGCAACGGCTTCGCCGCGCGACACCGCCTTGTCTGCGTCGGCTTCGATGAGCTCGCCGAGCATCTCCAGTCGCTCTTCGAGGACTGAGAACTGCGTCTCAAACGTCGTCATCGCCGCAGCGAGCGGCTCGGTCTGGTTGGTCTTGACCAACGTGCCGATCGACAGCGCGCCCGTGACGTAGGCTTCGATCGCGGGCTTTGCTTGCTCGATCGCGGACCGAGTCTCGGCTGCGATCTCGAGCTTCTCGATGTTAGCTGCGTACTCACGCAGGTTGCCGCACAGGTCCTTCAGCTCGGACTCGGCCGCATGCATTGCGTCGCGATCATTCTTCTGCTGCGCGATGAGGATCCCGTAGACGCCTGCGCGGATGCCGTCGTGCATCATGTCGACGAGCGTCATGTTGCGCACGGCAGGCAGCTGCTGGCGACCGACACCTGACAACTCATCGCCGATCGAACCCGCGGTGCGCATGCCCATCGCGACGACGAGCACAAGACCCACCAGCGTGGTCGCGAGCGTGAGTTGCAGCTTGCGCGCAACGGATAGGTTGGCGAACGCGCGCAATGCGCGTCGCAAAGGACTGGTGGACGACGAGTTTGGCATAGTGCGAGGCGAGGAGTCGTGCATGGCGAGTGCGGTGCGCTTCTGCGCAATCTGGGCGTGGCGGTCTGACTTCGGAATGCACGGTTTGCACGCTGAAGGGGCCTTCCCCGCATGACGGCACCACAACGTCGTTGCCATGAACTCTTCCCTGTTGGCGAAATACCTGCATCCGCTTTCGGCGCAGCAAACCGCCCATCCGGTCGTGCCGTTCTCGACTCAGCAGCGTGGCGCATTCGCCTCGGGCCCTAGAGCCCATGCGGCGCAATTCCTCGGTGAAATCCGAGCTACTTAGCCGCTCCGCGCAACTCGGCAGGGCTGCGCTCCATGCTGCGAGCCTCTGGATCACAATCGCGATCCACCGCCATCAGACGTTGCGGCCGGTTGCCTTCGCGGTCGTTGCGGACGCTGCCGAGCGTCACCGTCATCAACTGCGCGAGCACCTCGTCGATCAGCTCGGTGGCAACGCCATAGAACAGGAAGTTGATCGGCGTGAGGTTGCCGAGCGCCAACACGGTGCGGCGCCGGCCATCGGCGAACTGAAACTGCCAACGATGCCCGTAGAGCCGCGCAGTGCGCGGATCGAGCAGCTCTTCGCTGCGCGCCTTCACACCAATGCCATCGATCAGAGGCGTCGCTGTGTTGCACAGGCGATCGAACCAAACCATGAGGTCGCGGAACTCGACCTTCTTGGTCGACCCACTCGCGAGCACGAGCGTGTCGCGCGTGCCATGGCGCAGCCAGCGCTCGAGGTCGCGGCCCTGGATGACACTGTCGCCGGTGACTCCGAGCACGAGGTCGGTCGATAGCCAGCGCGCATCGGGCAACTCCGCCAACGTCTTGGTCTCCGCGGCGAGCTTCGACGCCCCGTCTGCAGCGCGCAGGTCGATGCCGTGCAAGCACTCTTGTGCGTCATCGAGGCGAGCCTGCAGCGAACGCACCAACTCGCGACCGATCGCACCGCGCGATCCGAGTACGAGCGCCGATCGACGCGACAGGATGCGGCCCTCTGCATGCATCACCGTCTCGACCGCCGCAAGCACGGATGCAGCTACTTCGCGCGACTCGACTTCGCGCTTCAGCTTGGAGATCGCGATCGAGTAAGCCGGCAACGCAAGCCGACCGTGCTTCTGCTCAACCGCCGCAATGCGATCGAAGCCGTTGCGTGTGTGCTCGACCGTCGCGATCAACCGCTGCCCGAACGCGCCCGCGATCGCGCGATCGTCCGCATGCGCATGGCCCTGCTCGGCAGCAAACTGCCCCACGGTGATGCCTCGCAGCATCGCGTCTTGCAGCACAGGGCCGAGATAGCCGCCGTCTTCGATCAGCAGCATGCGATCGCCAGCTGCCTCCGCGCGCGCAGCCTGCGCCAAGAACGGCACGACAGCAGCGGCGCGCATCGCAGTGAGGTACTCGCGGCCGCGAGTCTCCAACGCTTTGGCAATCGCCTCGGACTCCGCGAGTTGCGAGTAGTGCTTCGAGAGTCGGTAGTGGCCTTCGACGTGGCCCGGCGTCGGCACGTTGACGAGCGCGAGCGAAGCGAACTCGTCAGGCGGCAAGTCGAGCACGGCGTCGAGGTAGCTCGCAGGCGGCTCGCCAGAGTAGGTGACG
>JACCDO012016337.1_pt1 | contig 15564 bp, 12 predicted proteins | sample 7446101 | NCBI WGS metagenome assembly JACCDO01 (sample SAMN15323440, study PRJNA562643) | freshwater metagenome | isolation source: river surface water | place: USA:Blue River Watershed | collected 2017-08-16
GACAGTCACCGAGAATGGACGCATATTTTTACCTGGGGAATATGGCGATGGAAAAGGAGATTCTATCGGGGTGTCACGTACTATTGGAGACTTTAAGTACAAACAGAACGCAGCGTTGCCCGCGGAATCACAAGCGGTGAGCTCAATACCGGACATTGCTATATTTGAAAGGAGTAATAAAGATGCATTTTTAATTCTAGCTTCTGATGGTTTGTGGGATGTTTGGACAAGCGAAGAGGCAGTTAATTTTGTAAGTATAAAATTAGGTTTTACATCAAGAGGTGCCCCTGTTGGTGGTGTTGCACAGACTGTCATAGTCGAAGCTTGTGATGATTTAATCGCGGAAGCAGTCCGAAGAGGATCGGAGGATAACATTACTGTGATTATAGTTGTATTGGGACACCCACCGGCGGTCAAGGAGCTCCCCAAAACTCCATCAATTGGTATTTTAACGCCTAGACGCACCGGAAGTGACAGCGCTGGACCTAGCAGTATCACCGCGAAGTTAGCCGAGATTACCATTTCAAGAGATTCCTCCGCGAGCAAGAACACACCCAGGCAATTGTTTTAATAATTTGTGAGCTACTAGCAGAAAATTCAATTTTTTGATTTAAAATATAACATTATCTTATTGTATATAATCGTGCCACTAGCGGCTAGTTCCACTCTATTCGCTAGTACCAGGTACGGCACCGAGGACCTGGAGCGCTCGTCTACGGCGAACCGCCATATTGCTTGCTAGCCGCCCGACTCCACTCAGGAATGCACTGACATACGCGCCATATTGCCGCCATTCACGCGTGACCGGGTCCGGGTACCGTCAGTTAGGGTAAGAACATATTTGACATTCGAAATCAACGACGATTTTTGTGGAAAAAAGAGAAAATAGAAAAATAATAGAAAAATAATGGATTTGCAGACGGTTCTGCTAGCCGCAGCGTCGCCCGACGCCGGCACGCGCCAGCAGGCGGAGGCATTGCTGCAGCAGGCCACGGAGACGCAGTATGGCCCATTTTTACAGGCATTATGCATGGAGTTCGTCAGTGAGGATAAACCTGAAGCAAATCGTCAAATGGCTGGTTTGTACATGAAGAATTTAATTGTTGCCAATGATTCTACTATTAAAGCTAGTAAATTGGAAAAATGGAATACATGTGCGGAAAAAGAAACAATAAAAACTTTATTTTTACAAGGATTACATTCGGCATCAGGTGTTGTTAGAGACACTGCAGCACAAATACTTGCAGCATTTGGTGCAGCAGAAATAGAAAATAGTAAATGGGATGAATTAATTCCCGCATTATTGCATAATGTAAGTGAGCTTAGTGTATCTCATGGTGCTAAAGTTGCTACATTGAAGGCACTTGGTTACTTATGTGATGAATTAGTTTTTGATCTACCTCCTACTATGGTCAATACAATCCTTAGTGCGATTATCACAGGTATTACAGCAGATAAACCAAATGATATGCGTTATGCAGCTGTGAAAGCATTGAAAGATAGTCTTATATTCGCAGGTAATAATTTTAAAGTTGAGAATGAACGCAATCATATAATGGCGTCGATATATGACGCTGCACTTAGCCCAGACGCAAACATTAGAGAGACAGCATACGAGTGTCTGGTGAAAGTCGCGGAAAATTATTACGACTTGATAGCAGCATACATGCCACAATTGATCCAATTAACATTATCTTGTGTCCAATCAGATGCTGAAGAGAATGTACAGAAGCAAGCGATTGAGTTCTGGTCTGTGATATGTGAAAGGGAAGACATTGAAGAGGGTAGTAATACATTAAACTTGAAGATTATGGCCCAATGTTTTACTGCCGTGACACCTGTATTATTGAGTACTCTAGTCAAGCAAAGTGAAGACCTTGACGAATGGAATGTCGCATCAGCTGGTGGACAGTGCTTGAAGTTGCTAACTAAAGTAGTGGGAGATCCGATTGTAGATATGATTATTGGATTCGTTGGAAATAATATACAAAATGCTGACTGGAGGTTTCGCGAGGCAGCAATACTAGCATTCGGCTCGATGCTGGATGGTCCTAAGGACAGACCTAAAATGATGACGTACATCAAGCAATGCATGCAGTTCCTCTTGCAATATTTCAAAGATCAAAACCCAGTTGTCAAGAGTTCTTCGTTGTGGACCGTTAGTGAAATATGTAATTTATATCCCGAAGTTGCTGTATGGGATGAGAGTGTATTTCCATCCGTGATGACGAATGTCCTCGAAGCAGCGAACGACAGACAACCCAAGAACGTTGCATTGGCAGCTGCTATCTTTAGGAATGTCGCTGAAGCTGTGGGTGAGAAGAAAACGGATAATAATAGTACGAATATCTTGAGTAAGTGGAACACTATATTATTTCAGAAATTGTTTGAGCTCATCGACCGCCCAGACGGCGACAAGGAGAGTCTGAGGGACGATTCCTTCGAAGCAATCATTAGTTTAGTTGAAAATAGTGCGGATGATGCGAGTCCTCTTATCGGTAGTCTATTACAAGAAACTCAACGACGTCTAACGGATACTACCACCAAGATATTGCAAATACAAAGTCAACAAGCACAAGGACGTGATCCTGATTCGAACCTATTGAGTAAGCTCTTGGCATCCATCGGTATGAGTATCCGGCGTTTACCAAGTAACTACTTCGATTCTGAGCAAGTGACTGATGCAGTTATGGGATGCGTTCTTACCCAGTTCACTATTGTTGGTAACGGGGCTCTGGGCGATGCATTTATTGTTATCAATGAAATTGCAGAAAAAATCGGTCACCGATTTGAGCGTTATATAAGACATTTTGATAAATTTTTGTATTCGGCATTAAAATACGAATACGGAAAAGAGGCATGTGAGAAGGCCGTAGATCTGATAGTACCAGCGATATGTGACGCGTTGCAAGACAAGATCACGGATTACATCCAGGAGATAATGCAGCGCATGTTGGAGTTGCTGTCCAACAGCGAGTTACCTCGTGATTTAAAGCCAAAAGTAATAGAGAGTTTCGGTGACGTGGCACTTGCAATCAAAGGAAATTTTTCTTTCTTTTTACAAACTATTTTACTAGCATTGCAAAAAGCTGGTGAAGCTACTCATCAATACGATGTGAACGACGAAGATCTAGCCGAGTACTTCAACGCTCTAAGACAATCCATCATTTCTGCGTACAGCAATATCCTTTACGGCTTATCAGATAGCAATAATCATACCGAGCCTGCACTTACATCACAGGTTCCTACCGTTATGCAGCTGTTAATGTTGACCATGAAAGACAATAACACGACTCCTGACGTGGTTAATAAGTGCTTGGGATTACTCGGTGATTTAGGTGCGATATACGGTGTAGCCATGAAACCAATGTATCAAAATGTTGAAATTCAACAACTTGTTCAGATGTTTTACTCGCACAAAGACAAGTATCATCAGAGCGAGTACTGCTATAACATAGTAACGAGAGTGATGAATATGGCATAAATGCCCATTAGTTGTTAGTTAGATTATTAAAGTTATGATTGGCAATAGTTACTCCCTGTTGCAGTTAGTCCTTCATCCTTCCACATTTCCTCTTACTTATTTCACCCCTCAATAAAAAAATAAAAAATAAAAAATAAAAAGTTACCCTGCCTTTGCCCCTGTCCTTTGCCCCCTGTCCTTTGCCCCTGTCCTTTGTCCCCTATCCTTGTCCCCTATCCTTGTCCCCTATCCTTGTCCCCTATCCTTTTGTAAACTATTATAAAAACCTTTGACTTCTCGCATTTTATTTTGTTTTATCTATTTATTACTAGTGGTGGGGGTAGAAGGGGCCGTTGACCCGGACCACCGGTCCACGGTCAGCGCAGCGCGTGGCAGTAGGTACTATCGATGTCATTCAAGGTGTCATCGCGCACCTCCTTGTACGCTCTTGCTGTGATCGGTAGCTTCTCCATCTCATCGATTATGCTGCTCGTGCTAGATCGCAGTTCTGGAGCCACTGATAAATACCTACAAAATCAAGTTAAAATACCAAATGCATTCAAGTTTTATCGTGAAGAAAAACAGTCAAAATGAGTAATAATTCATCGAATATACATGAACCCGCGCTGTCTGCTGGTAGATCCACGGCTGTTGTTGGTGATGAGGTAGGAAGTAAAAAGAAATATGCAAGCACGAAATTATCATGTGGATTAGTAAGTGGTATCGCGCAGGCAGGAGTGTTCAATCCTTGGGATAGGGCGCTCTATTTGTCGCAAAAGTATGATAGAAAATTTCTTGATTTCCGTAATTTCGAGAATCCAATGGCTGGTGTGACACAGACGCTTTTCCAACGTGCAATATCCGCCGGATTATATTTTCCACTCGAAGAAATATTTAAAGGTAATCATCACTTATTGTTTACTCGCATGCTCACTTTCTTACATTTTCGCTCACTCACAGATGGAATACGCGAGAGGGTAGATAGCAACGAATTAAAGTACTCACCTTGGGTAACAGTTGCAGCTGGCAATCTCGCAGGTGCTGTCAACGGATTAATAATGAATCCCGTTTCAGCAATAAAATATCATTATTGGGGCGTTGAATGTGGCAAACAGAATTTTTACTCTACTGCAATCAACATGTTTCGTAAAGGAGGATTGAGTCCTTTCATGGTCGGCGCAACAGCTACTATTTCACGGGATTTAGTATTCGGTGGAATATTCGCTTTTTTGCGACATGAATTATTAGCATCACATAGAAGAAATAATGGAATAACAAGTAACAAAAAGCTACAACCGAGTGGTACTGACTACCTAATCAACCAAGTACTTAACGCACCCACTCATTTACTCTTTGTTGTAGGTACAAGCTTTCTAATTGATGTGGTGAGTGCAACCCTGGCCACGGTGCTTTCTTCACCAATCAACTTTGTTCGAAATACGCACTATGCAACCCCGCCAGGAGTCACACCACTTCCTGCCTACAAAATCTTATTGAAATTGTGGGATGACGCGGCGAATGAGTCGACGACGCAAGGTAAACTGCGCAATTTACAGTCAAAGTTACGGTTAGGATGGGGAAGTGCCCGTGTTGGATGTGGAATGGCATTCGGAGCACAAGTATATAGCAGTCTTAAAGGTATAATAGAGGGGTAGTAATAGACGCCTAGAATAGAGATAATGATACCAATAGATAGTGTTTCTAGTGTAAATAATGAGGCTTTATCATGACAAAACGATAATTAATTACAACTTTAATTGGGGTTGACTTCAATCTTCATCCCTAACTTGATCTCTCCCCAACCAATGAGTCTCCAGTGCTTATCGACTCTTCTACTCAATGCGATCTTCTCGCCAACTGTTGTACACACTGGCTGCTGCAATAGAATTCTAGCTAGTGATTCATCCTTGTTCTGTGCTTCTAATATTTTTGTTACCTTGCCCCCTATAAGTATGCCGTATGTGAGAAAACTGTAGCGATTAGTGAGGTAAAGCGGTCGAACCTGTCGATGTAGAGCCGATGTTAACCATCAACATTTCATTTTTTGATAATTTTGGAACTTTCGCTTGTTTTACACCATCTTGGGTTTTGACGCCAAGAAGTCGCTTTAGTAAATAGTACGATATTTCAACTTCATTAAAAATATCTGGCAGATGGCCTGTATGAGTGAGTGAGCGAGTGAGTGAGTACGCAATAGGATATGCTGAGAAGAAAAGGATACCTCTAAGACCAAGTACTTGCCCTATCAACCTATCAGCTCTAGTAAGAGTTGGATCAATCAATGTTCCAACACCGATCAATCCACCGGGGACTGCGTATTGTAAGTCATTATGTTCAGCTTGTAATGATATAATTCTACTCAAGATTGGAGTGCACTTGACATTACCTTCCGCGTCCTTCGTGTGGATACCTGGTCGTATTTCAATCTCATCTCCAATACGCAATACACCTTCTAAGATTGAACCACCAGCGACACCACCCTTCAGTGACTGGACATCAGTACCAGGAGTGTTCACATCAAAGGAACGAATAACAATCAAACGAGGATAATTAGTGAAGTTTCTAGGTGGAATTGGTATGTGTCGGGCTATATACTCACATACTACATCGATATTGTAATTTTTAACAGCAGAAATAGGGATAATAGGTGCACTATCAGCCACTGTGCCAGCGACGAACTTCTTGATCTCTTCGTGTTGCACCTCCGCTTGGTCTGGTTTCACCAAATCAACTTTGTTCTGTAATATTATGATGTTCTTCAAGCGCATGATCTCTACTGCAGCTAAATGCTCACTAGTCTGTGGCTGTGGACATGTTTCGTTGCCGGCAACTAATAATAGTGCAGCATCCATGACTGCTGCACCGTTTAACATGGTAGCCATCAATATATCGTGACCTGGACAATCTACGAAGGATACATGGCGTTGTAACTTCCATGTTTTGCCATCTTCAACAAATTCATCAGCCCATGATGATCCTTTTGATCTATAATTCCCTGGTTCATTTTTGCCACCGTCACACTTATAAATTTTAGCATTAGCATAACCTGTTCGTGTACGAGTAAGTAAGTGGATGAATGCAAAAATGATAAAGCGGGTTAGCATTACCTAATTTAATTGTAATATTTCTAACTAACTCATTCTTGAATCGAATAGTTTGTACACCAGAAATAGATTTAACTACAGTACTTTTACCATGTGCCACATGTCCAATAGTACCAATGTTAATGGTCGCTTGTCGTGATATCACCTCTGGCGTCAATGGAGTCAACTTGGTTATATCTAATTTACTCAGGTCCTGCACTGCTAAATGAGTCTGCTTCTCACCGATTGCTTTATTACGATTATCACTTACTCTCTTGGATGCTTTCTCGGTGATAGATGCACCACCTACTTCCGAGGCACCATGCTCAGTAGCTGCGCCACTGTCATTGTCGTCACCAAACACCACTTCGGACATTTCGCTTATCACTCACTGACTCACTCAAAAATCAGTATGCAAATAAATTTATATTTTTTTTCGATGGACAAAGCCTTATTAGGGTTAACATACCGGTATGATAGATTTCATGATTAAATCCCGATTGACTGATTAACACGTCAACTACACACTGCATTAATAGTCACCAAGCATCCGCTCTCTCACTCTCTTAATTTATCACTCACTCACTCACTCACTAACTTACTTTCTCACTCATTCACTAAGGCACTCACTTACTTATTTACTTACTTACGTACTCACTCACTCACACAATCAGTGGCTCAATTAACTAATGCAAACTCACTTCCACATCGCGCTTATTTTCAATTCAATTTCAGAGGAAAGAAACTGAACAGCCCATACCGGCCCTGGATCATTGCACTGGATTGAATTCATTGCAATAAATCTTTAGGTGCACACTCACTCACTCACTCACTAACTTACGTACTTACTCACTTGCCTACGTACTCACTCGCTCATGCATGCGCTGACTATACGCACTCCTTTTTATTTACTCTCACACGCTCACTTAACGCACCTCTCTTACGTACTTACGTACTTACTCACTTACTCGCTCGTCATACAGTAGGCGCACCGAAATAGACCAGCTATGAACTTGCTCCTCGCACTGCTGCTCGCCTGTGTGGCGTCGACTCTAGCACTGAGTTTGAACACCGCGTCGCGCCGCTTCACCAGCGGTCGCTCCTCGCTGAACATGATGGCGTCCAAGCCTAAGAAGGTTTTTGTGCTCGGAGGCGACGGCTTCTGCGGGTGGCCAACTTCGCTATACCTAGCAGATCAAGGCCACGAGGTTATTATTATTGATAACTTATCAAGAAGAAAAATTGATATTGAATTAGGATGTGACTCTTTGACGCCTATAGCTAGTATGGACGAGAGAGTAAGAGTGTGGAATAGTGTATCTCAAAATAAAATAAGATTTAAATTCCTTGATTTACAATTAAATTATGCCGAGTTATTGAATTTTATTAAAGATGAAAAACCAGATACTGTAGTACATTTTGCCGAGCAACGCGCAGCTCCATACAGTATGAAAGATGATCGTCGCAAGCGTTATACCATCGACAACAACGTAAGTGGCACCCATAACTTACTATGTGCAATAGTAGAAAGTGGTCAAGATATACACGTGGTACATCTTGGCACCATGGGTGTGTATGGTTACGGCACCAGTGGAGGCGAGATACCAGAAGGTTACTTGGATGTCATACTTCCAGGCGGTCGTCCAACTAAAATTTTACATCCCGCATATCCAGGTTCAGTCTACCACTTAACAAAGTGCCTTGATGCCTTAGTATTCCAATTTTACAACAAGAATGATGGTTTACGCGTAACCGACTTACACCAAGGTATTGTATGGGGCACCAACACACCTCAAACTATCAAGGATGAACGACTTATCAACAGATTTGATTATGATGGTGATTATGGCACTGTCTTAAACCGTTTCCTAATGCAAGCAGCACTGAATATTCCTCTGACTGTTTACGGCACTGGTGGACAAACACGCGCATTCATTCACATCACTGATACCGCCAGATGCATCGATATCGCAATAAACAACCCACCAAAAAGTGGCGAAAAAGTAGAAATATTCAACCAAGTGGCCGAGACGTTGCGGGTCGGCGAACTAGCCAAATTAATCTCGTCGAAGACGGGCTGTCCTACCCGTTTCCTCGAAAATCCTCGTAAAGAAGACGCTGAAAATGAATTGGAAGTTAGTAATAAAAAGTTTTGCAATTTAGGATTGAACCCAATTACTCTCGACGTGGGTCTGCTCGACGAGGTGGTGAACATCGCGGGGAAGTACTCCAATCGTTGTGATAAGACTAAGGTTTTACCCTCTTCATTTTGGAATAAAGCTCGTGCAGATGCTGCAGCTAAAGACGAAGCTAGAATTGAAGACAGGAAATAAGTTACTTGGGTGAGTGAGTGAGTGAATGAGTGAGTAAGTAAGTGGGATAATCAATAGTTTACTATGTGTAATTTATATTCATTATTTACAATAGCTCTTCTTGATTTTGTTCATTTGCTCCAGGTCGTGCATCACGTCTGCCACTGGATCCTCTTCCTGCCACATGGGCAGTAATCTTGTCGTTGGCACGTTCGTTATGTACCCACTATTGCATTGATTACCTGGATAGCACATGGGACACAGGGAGTACAGCATACACTCGGGAATGGACAGTTTATTGTATTCTATTTTGATGCGGTCTGGCAACGGCACTTGTCTCAGGTACTCTAGTGGTGTAAACGATGGTAAGCGAGTGAGAGTATACGCGAGAAATATATGGTTACCTAACGTCGTCTGCTTACGGAGGATTAAATTTATGTGAAATAAAAGTAAAAGAGTCAATAAGCTCATGATGATTAGTAACCATGCACCCATAATGACCACCACAAAGAGTCGCAGGATATATTGATCCGTTTTCATACCAAAAGACCACCCAATCACCAAATATACAATGGATACTAAGCAATAAATGGTATTTAATAAAACAGTAAACACGAAAGCCATGAAGTATTTGTAGTTACGGATGCCGATGCACGTCCCTGTCCAGGGGCAATGGTGGTCGAACACGTCAATACAAACGTCACAATGGCGACAATGCTTGGCGCGATTCGGTCGGAATATATGGCATATGCTACAGAAGTTGATTTCGGTGCCCTTTATCTCCGAATACACATCGCTGAGCATACTGGATGTGTGATAGCGCGGGAAAATGCCAGGATCCGTGAATGACGTGAGTAATAATGCAGTCATATTGATCAAATATAATGCTACTTCAACATAAATAGAGTTAACCGATTGAAGTAATGGTGCAATACCTATGATGTATGCAACTGATGTAAAGAATAGTAGCAAGCATGAAGTAGACAATTGCGAAGTGTGAACTCCGGACATGAGACCGCCGTTGCAACAGAATTTATTTTCACCTCTCCAACTTTCAAATCGTCTTTTTGTCTTTGTCAATCGTAATGAGGATGTTATTTGATCACTGATAACACTATCTGCATCTTCTTCGATATCCTTAGGAGAATTATTGTCATAACTAGCACCTAAGTAAGTACAAAAATTAGTCAAATGAAAGAGTCACAGTAAGGGAGTGGGTGAGTGAGTAACCAGTATTCGTTCCCGTGGTAACATTGATTGTATTGCAACGAATTATTGACGAAGTCTTTCGACTGACCTCCTCCGCACCCAACGGCAACGACGAGTAGTTATTATTGTCGAACTTCGTCACCTTTCCGCTTGCCACCGCCGCCAGCTCGAGCCCGTCCTCCAACATCGTGTCGCTACTTGTATTTTCGCGAATTTATTTTCTGGTTAGTGTTGAGTTCCGTGACCGACTCCTTTCTCCTCCCCCACAGTGGGGCCCTGCCTGGAAAGGTGTGGGTTTGGTGTGACTCAGAACCAGTTATAACTCGTTAAACAATGATAATTACGGGCGGAGATAGATTGCAAACTGAAAGGACTCGAAATAATTATTGTTTACACAAAATGATGTTACAAGGTGCGCGTGTGATGATAGAGGCGGTAAGACTAGATAGATCATTGCCTTCTCTCGCCTTCGGTGTGATGGCAAAGTAATCAGGAGAGTTCTCTTCTACCCAATTGCAGATGAGGTCAGTCATTACCTCGTTGTCATTTATCTTAGTGATCACTACGACCTCTGCATCACTAGGACCGAAATTATTTAACTCGTTGTTATAGTAATCCTTCAAAATATTCAAGTTTTCATCTGTTAACGAGTTAGTGTCAAAGACATGAATGACGCGCAGCTTATCGCGAGGCTTTACTAGTGTGAGCAATATGTCGAGTCCGGCTTTACTTAGGTCGGAATTGTCAACGGCTATGGAATAGAACTTGCTGGTTGTTGTCACAGGTTTTTTCATTAAAATGCATGGTATGTGCGCCGACTTAAGGGTGATATCTGCAGTAGAACCTAGTGTTGTAAGTTCGTTGTTGTGTTTCGACAAGCCTTTTCTGCCTAGATGGCCTAGAACTAAGAAATCGGGTTGTTTCGTCGTTGGTAGAGTAAACACTTCATTGCTGTTGTCGCTGTACGCTAATGAATGAGTGTATTTATATATTCGGTACTCCGTCAAAAGTTGAATAACTGCATCTCTAACTGACTGCATACTTCCATCATCATACACATCTCTAGCTCTCCAGCACAAAGTGTAGTACTTTGGTAGTAACGTTGCGATTAAATGTGTCTCTATCTTGGATTTCACTGCTGTGGATTTAAAATCAAAATTTTCAACTTTGTCGTCATTTTTAGTGGCATGAAACACAGTTAAAAAATCATTCTTCTTCCTTAAATTCAGTATATTGTTAAGTACCAGATCTCCCAACTCACTCCCATCAACACAAATCAAGAAGTTATACGAGTTTTTATCCCGCATTTCATTGATTGCTTCAGAGCATAAATGCTTGTAGTCTAATGCAGTATTCGCAGCCTTTGTCTCGCTAATTCCTTGAAGTTCTCGTGAAATAGATTGCACCACTGCAGTGGATACCTCTGCTCTTATCTTATGCTGCTCTATAGTAGCGATAGTACGTAAGTGAGTTGAGAATAAAGAGCATGTGTGTTAATTGATACCTGTTCGCAAAATTGTCTCAAAGGTAGCCTCTAATTCTGCACCATCGAGTCCATTCTGTTGAATCTTGCTATATTCACGAGCAAACACCTAGTAAGTGAGTGTGAGTGAATGTGAGTGAATAACTAACTTCGTAAGTAAGTAATAACCTTAGATAATTCCCGTCTATAATGCGCATCGGCCACATCATTCAGACGCACCTTATCCTCGGCACTGCCTGTCGCAGTCACGTCAATTGATGCACCTCCGCCCATCTTTCTCTTCCTTAGTTCGTTACCTTCCACCACTGCTGCAGTGATTGAACTGCAACTTAAAATCCCTATTCGAGTCATTCGACACTACAAAAAGAGTTGAATATTAATATTATTAAATCAATCAAATTATTGTTTGGAACACCTTGTTCTAACAGGCGCTTCCGCACGGAGGAATGGTCTAGTGAGATGATGGTATCAGAGTTAATCCTAATCCGAGTCCTGTGAAATGACCGTTATTATCATGATCCAATCAAGCGATCAGCGCACAACAATCATCATCCGACTACCGATTTCAGCTCGTACATCTCGCAACCACTTATTCCTTCGCGATGCAACAATTCAGATCTGACAGATTACGTCCATCAACTAATCCCTTAATTGGCGATGGCGAGATTGGTTATTAGATCGAAGCGACTTGACCGGGAGAACCCATCCAATTGCTGCGCGCTGAAGTGGGAGTGCGATGAAGAGCTACGGCAGTGGCTATAATGCGGGCGACGAGGAAGATAGAGGGCTGCTGGTCCCTTCCAGAGTTAAAATAGTCGAGGCAGTCGACCACGTCTCTGAACAGAATGGATATGTATTTTGCTGTGTTCCATGGAACTGGATAAGCAACAGCGGCGATGATCCAATGATTGGCAATATGTCAAGTGTTATTTTATTGCTAAATTCAATGATTGGATCGGGAATACTAGTGCAAGGATATGTATTCAAAGAATCAGGAATAATCAATGCGATTGTGGTATACATAATTATCGCATGTATGACATATACGGGAATAGACTTGCTTATATCATCTGCGGATTTGTTGCAAGTATTTGATTATTCACAATTAGCTGTAGCAACACTTGGTAATGCAGGTGGGAAAATTTTAGATTTTTCAATTGCAGTAGGAAATGCCGGAGCATTGTTGTCGTACATGTTGATTATAGGAACACTAACTAGCGACATTTTATCTGGATTATTCGGAACTAGTTGGTTTACTAGTACATATTTCATGACTATATTGCTGTCGACAGCAGTGATATTACCATCTTGTTTAATTAGAAAATTTGGTCATTTAGCATATATTTCTTACATAAGCATCTTTGCAATTGCTGGGACAATGATGCTAGTGTGCATCTATGGCCCGCTTGAATCCTACAAGTATGACAGTGATAAGTTGACGTGGTCAACGAGTGGTGGAACCTTGAAGGTAATCGGCTCGGTGGTCTTTGCGTTTGGATTTGCATCATCAGTGTTTCATACGTACGTCGCATTAGATGATTCAAAGCGCTCTCCGAGCAATTTCAATGTGCTGACGTCTACCACTATATTGCTTGGGGTTACAATGTGTTTCCTGACCGGATTTATCGGCTACATTTCATTTCGATCAAGTACCGAAGCCGATATACTCGAGAACTTTGATGGCACACTTGGTGCTGTATTTAAAATAGCCGTTATAGTTCATCTGCTGCTCTATATTCCAGGCGACTTTGTAGTTATGAGGTACTCGTTGTTCCGGTTATTTGGCACGTCAGTGCAAAATACTAGTGATTACGTGTACATAATCACGACGAACCTCATGTTGTTTACAGTGACGATATCAGCCTGTTTGCTGAACCAATACGCCTCTTCGTCTCAAAGCCTGACGATCATCTTGGACATCACGGGAGGAATCTGCTTTTCTATAGTTAATTTTATACTTCCAGGATTGTTCGCCGTCACGCAGTTGCAAGACGACCCATCCAAGTACACGAAGGGTGTGGTGCTTACCATGTTGGGGTTCTGCATCCCAATACTTGTTATATTCAGCACCATTTTTGAGCTTCTTTGATTGTGAGTATGTATATATGTTACAATTGTGACAAATTATTTTTATTTTTTTCCATATTTTTTTGATTTACCACGTTGCTTCGCCTGGCTATCGCTCGAGTCCTTCATGAACTTGCTCATAACGTCATCGAGATTGGACACTAAGTCGCTCAGATCTGATCTGACTTGTAAATGCTCTTCCGTGCTGGCAATATCCCTAACTTTGCCCTGTTTTTCTTTCACTTTCACGTCTTCTTTCACGTCGTGCAGCTCCTCCTGCAGCACAACCCCTTTCTTATTGGAAAATTCACAAATATATTTATTTGTTTTGACTTTAATAAGCAGGTTCCAAGTCGACGGGACGAAGGTGATGTGGAGCCCCCCCATGACCCAGCAGTGATTATACTCATCAGTCAGATCCCTACTCGTGGCTTGATCGTACGAGGTGATGATATTGCCGTTCTTCTCGTCCAATACGTTAGCTACTCCGCTCTCGTTTAAAAGCAATAAGCATTTACCTTTGGGGTTCATTACGGAACCAGTTCCTGATTTATCGAGGATGCACGCGATGCTACCGTTGGTATATTGAGCGAATAGTCGCTTGTTCTCGAAGGAGGCGGATATTGGACCACCATTAGACCATTTAGCGTATCCACTACCATCATCATTGATACACAATGCAATCGGTGCATCAAGCGTCTCGTTGTACTTGATCACCGTCATCGGCTGGGGTGTACTTGTAATAATTACACTGTGCTGATCGGGAGGAGTGATTTCAGCTGTCTCTACGTCATTGTTCTCATCCTGGTCAGGGTCGCTAGTCATCTCTTTGGTGGGCATCGACGCGGTTGAGACAGGATTCCGCACCGCTCTAAAGCTTTTAACTACGGGGCGATGGCCAGGTTTATTCTGTTTTTTAGCTTTTGGTGGACTATTTCTAATAACCGCGGGAGTCGCTATCATACTATCCGGTTCCTTTTCCTCGATTTTGATGCTATTCTGGTGGTCGTTACTACCTGGACTCGTTCCAAGCAGCGATGCGAAGGTGGGCACGACAAATATAGACTTTTGAAATGGATTTAGTTGATTTTTACTTTTATTCAATAACTTTTTCCCATCAACTGAGCGCAAGAAACGGTTTATTTTAGCATTATTATCACTGAGATCTCGATGAACGCCGTTAACATTAGCCAGCGCCGGTAGCAACAATAACACAAACTCTATATACTTAGCCTCGTCAGTCAGCCCATCCTGTGGACTATAAACAAGTATTTCTAGTGACTTCAGCGGCAACAAGTATGTGTATTCCTTCCACTCAAGATGATTGTTATTAGATATCCAGAGCTCCTTTAACCCTTTAAGACTAACGATGCTATCAATCGAGATAAGAGAATTGTTTTGGACTCTTAATATCCGTAAAGACTCCAAATAATTGAACTCTATCGGCAGTGAAGTCAGTTTATTGTGCGATATATCAAGGACAGTAAGTAGTTTACTATTTAAACAACCATCTAAGGAAGCAATTCTATTGAAGCTCAAGTTAAGATGGTATAAGTTATTGAAGTATGGACAAATGCTGTCCACTGCAGCAATATTGAGACAGGACAGACTCAGAGTCGCTACGTCGTCCATATCTAGAGCGGTATCATCATATCTAATGACGCGCCTCTTGTTAGTGCGGTGAAACAGCACCTCCAACGAATCCTTCATAGGCTCGTGGTGCGATGACACAACTGACTTAATGGCACGCGAGAGCTCTTCGTACTTTTTCACTTCCGACATTATTAATATTTCGTAGAAATTGCCGTCCCCGACAGGGCAGGCAGGCGTTTCATTAGCCATCACTCACTCCTTATTCACTCACCCACTTACACATAAGTGCTGTTTGTTAAACAAGCAAGCAAGAAGGAAGAAGTTTTAAACCGAAAATAAAAAATGGGAAAAGAA
>JACCDO010971511.1_pt1 | contig 15562 bp, 11 predicted proteins | sample 7446101 | NCBI WGS metagenome assembly JACCDO01 (sample SAMN15323440, study PRJNA562643) | freshwater metagenome | isolation source: river surface water | place: USA:Blue River Watershed | collected 2017-08-16
CAATGGAACATCATTTACTGGAAAGTCTTTGATTTTAATAGCAGGAGGACTTTTTCTTCTCTATAAGAGTACCAAAGAGATTTATCATAAAACTGAAATGGCTGATAAACCAGTTGTTAAAGCCCCTTCAAATGCAGGTTTTGGACAACTTTTAGGCGAAGTAATTTTACTTGACTTAGTTTTTTCGGTGGACTCAATTATCACAGCCGTCGGAATGGTGCAGGAATTATGGGTAATGTACGCAGCAGTAATCATCACCGTTGGAATTATGCTAGTAGCTTCAGGCCCGATAAGCAGTTTTATTAGCCGACATCCCTCATTCAAGATTCTTGCCCTTTGCTTTTTACTGATGATTGGAGTCGCATTACTCGCCGATGGTCTCGGCTTCCATATTCCAAAAGGATATATCTATTTTTCTATGGCATTTGCCTTTTTGGTAGATGTGATTCAAATGAGAACTGTGGGAAAACCAGCTCGTGTAGAATAAATTCTATTTAGGTTTTCGTCGAGTACAGGAACTTTATTACCAATGAGCGCTTCAGTATTAATTGCAGACGATCACAGTATGATCAGGAAAGGATTAAAGCTTTTCCTGCAACTGAATGATGAGAATATCATTATACGTGAGGTAGGCACCTGCAATGATCTAATGAAAGAACTTGTAAAAAACAAGTACACCCATTTGATTCTAGATATTATTTTACCCGACGGAAATAGCTTAGAAGTTATTCCCAATATCAGAAGAGTCTATCCAGACCTGCAGATCATGATCTTCTCTATGCAGCCTCCAGAGATATATGCAGATGCCTTGAAACAGTATGGGATTTCAAATTATATGTCAAAAAGCCAAGAGGAGGATCAAATTATAGAGGGCTTGACCAAGTTTATGTCCAATTTGCCCACTACTTCAATGATTGGCAAAACTATCGCTCCCCTCAACCCTTTTTCGCAATTAGCCCCACGCGAACTAGAAATTTTACACTACGTACTGAGAGGTCTACGCACAAAAGAAATCGGAGATACACTAAACTTAAAAATGAGTACGATTTCCACCATCAAACACCGAATTTTTGAAAAAACGGGTGCGGGAAACTTGAAAGAATTATTAGAAATGGCAACGCTTTACAACCTTAATTATTAAGCTTTTGCTAACTTGGTGCAGGAAGTTATGAAGAAAATCCTGCTCGCATTTATATCGCTGTTAGCTATTCAAATTGGATTTGGACAAACTGAAAATGAATATACCATACAATGGTATAACACAGAAAATGGCCTGCCTTCCAATGGAATAAAAGGTTTACAATGGGACCCCAACACACATTTTGTAGGGATAGCAACCGAGGCGGGGATTGTACGATACAATGGCGTTGACCTTCTAACTTTTACTCAAAAAAATACGCCCGCCGTTACCTCAGAACGAATCAACTTCATGGTCAAAAACCAAAAAGGCGAAATTTTTGTTGCAGACTACAATGGTAATTCGATAAAAATCAAAGGTGCAAGTCCTCATATATTTCATACAGTAAAAACAAAATCGGAAGAAAATGATCATGCCTTATATGGGCTTCAAGTATCCGAGTCATTTTTTAAAAACCAGCTAAAAAATCCAATTAAAGAGCCCATTTATTTACCCTTCGCCCAACTGGCAAACATAGACACTCTAAATACAATCATTCTTCACCAAAATCAGCTGTGGATAGATAAAGGCACAGCTTCTAAAATAAATCCACTTACCCCAACAGAAGAAAAATTTGAAACAATTTTTAAAATTGATAATGAAATTTTTGCTGTCACAAAAAATCGCGAAATCGTCCAAATTACACTTGATCAAAAAGTTGGGTCCCAACAAAATTTCGAAATTGATAATAGAGTAAAAACAAAACAAATTCCCAAAGGAAGCTATATACTTTGGGAAACAGGAAATAAGTACCCCATTTTGATTAATGGCGAAAAGGCCTGGAAGCTTACCAAATTAAAGGGACAGATGCAAGCAAGTCTAATTGTAAATAATCTTCCACGCGAGGGCTTTATAAAGCATATTCAATATATCGAAGAGTTTGGTATGATTGTGATTGGAACAGACTCAAAAGGAATAGCCGTTTTGAAAAGAAAAAAAATTACTCCTATCAAACTGCTCAATAATCCAAGCCAGCAACGAACAGCTTATTATAATCAACTAGAGCTCGAAAATGAAATTATCTTAACTAATCAAGGACACTTATTATCAAAATCAAGCACCAAAAAGATCACAAGACCTATTGATGGTATTTTTGGCACAAGTCTTTACCAGACCTCCGATTCAAGTATTTGGTTTCAACAATTCAGTAAAAACAAAGAGGTTACTACTATTTCATCATATAATTATAAAACAAAAAATAAGAAAGAATATCCTGTTCCCATAACAGGAAACAACTTTGGCGTATGGGAGTCCAATAAAAATGTTTATATAGCTACAGACTGTACAATCGAAGAAATTTTACCGGAGAGAAAAACGCTTCTCACTATTCCAAGGGCAAACAGAACAAAGGCAGACCCCATCAGTGTAGTTAAAATCAACAATGAAACAGTGGCAATAGCCAGTTGCAATGGGCTAACATTTTATAATACAAAATTAAACACCACAGATACCATTTTAAAGCTACCCAATAACTGCGTTAGGAGTCTGCTCAAGTATAAAGACTATCTACTTATCGGCACTTATGGAGAGGGCCCCTATGTATAAAAAATGGGTGGAACACTCAATAAAATTCCACTTGATAAAAAAAGAAGTTTGATTTACTCACACTGTTTTGTGCTTGACTCCTTAGGATTTTGCTGGATTAGTACAAATCGCGGATTATTGAAAGCACGAATGGATGACCTAATTGGAAGTTATCAAGAGCCCTCAAAAGAAATCTATTACCATTACTATGGCATCCAGGATGGAATGGCCACCTCTGAAATGAATGGAGGCTGTTACCCTTGTGCAATACAACTCAAATCAGGAACCCTATCGTTTCCTACGATGGATGGCCTTGCCTGGATTAATCCCTATTCGGAAGATAAACTAATGGAGAAAGGGGGTCTGTATATTGATGAAATAATTATAAATAAAAAAAACAAACTAAACGTTGATTCATTTCCCTTTACATTACCCGCCTTTACAAAACAAATAAGCATTAGTCTAGCTTACGCAGCTTGGTCTAACTTAGAGAATATTTACATTTACTATCGATTGAACAACAAAGATCAATGGCAAGAGTTACCATTTAATTCCCCTTCCTTCTTAGAAATAAACAATCTAGAACCCGGTTCATACCAATTACAGATCAGAAAACTAAATGGTTTTGGAAATGATAATTTCACTTTGCTATCAATACCATTTGTTATTGATAAACCTTGGTATAACAAGTGGTGGTTCTATCTAATCGCAATTACCTCCGGATTTGGGCTTATAGGTCTATTCTTAAAGATTCAAACCTACCGTTTACAAAAAAGTGAAAAAAAGTTAAGAAGATTAGTTGACGAAAATACTGCAGCACTAAAACAGCAATACGAAAAATTAGAAAAGAATAACAGAATTATGAGTCGTCTCATTTCTATTATTAATCACGACATTATTACCCCTCTTAAATTTATACATGTAGCAGGAAAGAATTTATTAAACCGAAAAACAAAAGTATCAGAGGAAATTAATCAGGAAACTATCGTAGAAATAACAAACACAGCCCTTGAATTGCAGGACCTTTCTACCAACATCCTGAATTGGATTCGCTATCAACAAAAAAATAAACTATTAAAAAAAGCAGCTTTCAAACCAATTGAACTTGCCGAACAGGTTACGCGTGTATTGGGCTCATCTGCAAAAATCAAATACCTAGAACTAAAAATTAATATAGAGCCTGACCTAACGATTTTACAATACGCGGAGCCATTTCGTATATTAATTCACAATCTTGTAAGCAACTCGATTCACTTTACAGAGCAAGGTGTAATCGAAATTGGGTTGGAGAAAAAAAATGGGAATTGGTTATTATGGGTAAAAGACAATGGAGTCGGCATGAATCAACGCCAAGTTGAAAATATACTCATTGGAGAAACTATTATCTCATCAACAACTGTTGATAAGCGTAAAGGCCATGGACTAGGCTATCAGATAATTAAGGATTTACTTGAATTAATGGAAGCCAGAATTGAAATTCAATCTACAAAAGGGATTGGCACTACCGTAATGGTATATTTCAGTTGAAGACAAGCACCCTATTTCTTTCTAAAGAAAATTCGAAAAGGTACGCCCGTAAAATCAAATTTCTCACGGAGTTGATTTTCTAAATAGTTTCGGTAAGGCGTTTTGATATCATCAGGAAAATTGCAGAAAAAAGCAAACGAGGGTACGGCAGTGGGTAATTGTGTGATAAACTTAATCTTGATCGGATGTCCACGCACAACGGGAGGATGATAGGCGGCAATAGCCTTAAGCATCACGTCATTTAGTTGAGCAGTAGCTATTTTTTGCTTCTTATTCTCAAACACTTTTAGTGCAACCTCAATCGCCTTGTGTATTCTTATCTTTTCTAATGCGGAAACAAATAAAATGGGGACATCATTAAAGGGAGCCAGGCGCTGTTTCAAGTCCTTTTCAAACTGAACTGCAGTATTTGTTTCTTTTTCAACTAAATCCCACTTATTAACTAAAACAACCAACCCCTTTCCTTTTCGGGAAGCAAGACTATAAATATTCAGATCCTGAGCCGTTAGTCCCTTAGTAGCATCTAAAAGTAGTAAACATACATCGGCCTCATCCATTGCTTTAATAGCCCGTATTACTGAGTAAAATTCAAGATCCTCATGCACTTTAGACTTTCTTCTAATTCCAGCAGTATCAATCAAAATAAATTCCTTTTGGAAAAGATTGTAGTGTGTATGTATTGTATCCCTCGTGGTACCCGCAATATCACTAACAATCGTGCGCTCTTCCCCAATGAGTGCATTCAGTAGAGAAGACTTACCAGTATTGGGCTGACCAATAATTGCAAATTTGGGGAGTCTAGCCTCTTCTACCTCATCTATATTTTCCTCTGCTGGAATTAATGCGGCTACTGCATCTAATAACTCTCCAGTACCGCTGCCACTGGCAGCTGCAATAAAAAAGACAGGTTCCAGTCCCAAAGAGTAAAACTCATTAGCCTCTAGCAAACGCTCATTGGTATCCACCTTATTTACTACAACAAATACCGGTTTCGTACTTTTTCGCAATGTTGAAACCATTGCGTCATCCAAATCGGTACGTCCCGTTGCTGCATCTACCATGAACAATACCACATTTGCTTCTTGTACAGCAACTAATACCTGTTTTGCGATTTCCTTTTCAAAAACATCCTCACTGCCATGCACAAAACCACCTGTATCAATTACATTAAAGGTTTTCCCATTCCAGTCGGCAACACCATACTGGCGATCACGTGTAACACCACTCACATCGTCTACAATAGCCTTACGCTGCTCCAACAAACGATTGAATAAAGTGCTTTTTCCAACATTGGGTCTGCCTACAATTGCAACAGTAAATGACATAAAATAAAATTAATACCCGTACTCTTTTAAATACAATTCATTATCACGCCAACGGGGTTTCACTTTGACAAATAATTCCAAATAAACTTTCTGATCAATAAATCCTTCAATCTGCTTACGCGCTTCGGTACCCAGCTTTTTGATCATACTACCTCTTTCCCCAAGTATAATCCCTTTTTGTGTTTCCCGGTTCACAATGATGTCAGCCAAGATACGAACCAAATTCGCCTTCTCTTGGTACTCACGGATTAATACAGTAGTATGGTAAGGCAGCTCGTCTTCGGTTAACTCAAATATTTTTTCACGGATGATTTCTGCAACAAAAAATCTAGTTTGCAAATCACTGATATCATCCACATCAAAATAAGGTTCCCCGTCAGGAATAAATGGAAGCAGTTCTTGAATAAACGCCTCGCGATCAAACTTTTTCTTAGCTGATATCGCAATTACTTTCTTACAATAGGGCTTTGTAGAAAAATAGTCCATACCCTGCTTAATTTTTTCAGCAGAGAGAAGGTCTTTTTTATTTAAGATCACTAGGGCTGGAACTTTCAACTTTAGAGATCCAAATAATTGATCACAGGCCGCCCAATCCTCCTTCCCATCTACGAGTAACAATGCTAAATCACCATCTTCTAGTGCAGCATGCACTGCATCCATCATTTTTTCATGCAACTTATACTTAGGAGTAATGATGCCAGGTGTATCTGAAAATACAAGTTGATAATCGGCCGAAGTTAAAATCCCTTTGATACGATGACGTGTCGTTTGCACTTTAGAAGAGACAATAGCAAGCTTTTCACCAATCAATGCATTTAAAAGGGTGCTTTTGCCGGCGTTGGGATGCCCGAATATATTTACAAAACCCACTTGCATAGGTTGTTCTTTAACTAAAAAGTCCGCCAGTGGCGGACCTTCTGTTGCGAAGGGGAGGATCGAACTCCCGACCTTTGGGTTATGAGCCCAACGAGCTACCGCTGCTCTACTTCGCGATCTGGACCGCAAATATACCATTTTTTGGGCGCCGTTCCAAACAAACTAGATAATTGATTGTTTTATATAATTTTGTGACGCTCAATTGAATCAAATCTGATCCAGTTGATCCAAGTTTTCGGGGTGTTTTCGATTATAAATCGAAATCTGAGATTAAACCCGTTGAACCTGGTCAGGGTAATGCCTGCGAAGGGAAAAATTGATTGTATTTTTCTACAGCCTGCATTGCCTCCGCATTTTTTTAATGGAAAAAACAAAAAAAGATGAAGAGGATTTTTTTAGCACTACTGTTTTTGAACGCTCATTCAGTTTTTTGCCAACAGAAGCTAATCATGAATGACTCCTTACCAACTGACAGTTTTTACACGTTAGCCCCGGCATCCGTTCGAGCCATTCGCGCAGATGAGAATGCACCTTTCTCGAAATCAAATCTCACTAAAAAAGATATTAAGCTACTCAATCAAGGAGTAGATCTACCATTTGTGTTGGGGAATACTCCCTCTGTAGTGATTCATTCAGATGCAGGAAATGGAATTGGATACACAGGTATACGAATAAGAGGCACCGATGCTACTCGCATCAATATCACTTTGAATGGAGTACCATTTAATGATGCTGAAAGTCAGGGCACATTTTTTGTAAATCTACCAGACTTTGTCTCGTCGGCCAGTAGTATTCAAGTTCAAAGAGGAGTAGGAACTTCTTCCAATGGAACAGGCGCATTTGGAGCGAGCGTTAACATTAGCACATTAGAAACTGAAAAGGAGAAATACCTTGAATTAAACAATAGTATTGGTTCATTTAATTCACGTAAACACACGTTAAAATTTAGCACTGGCACACGCAAAGGCTTTTTTCTCTCCGGAAGACTTTCCTCCATACAAAGCGATGGATTTATTGATCGCGCCAGTAGCGACCTAAAAGCTTTCTACGTATCAACTGGCTACAGTAAAGACAGTAATTCAATTATTCGATTGAATATATTTTCAGGAAAAGAGAAAACTTATCAAGCATGGTATGGAATTAGTGAAACAGATTTGCTAGCAGGAAACCGTCGTATTAATTACGCCGGAACAGAAAAGCCTGGTGCTCCTTACGAGAACGAAACCGATAATTATCAACAAACACATTATCAATTTTTTTGGGAAAAAGCGCTACGATCTACCTCACGCCTAAGCACTGCCTTTTTTTTGACGAGGGGAAAAGGTTATTATGAACAATACAAAGCAGATGGAAAATACTCTACATATGGACTTACCCCACCCATCCAAAACGGAGCTCCTATTACAACCGCTGATTTTATAAGACAGCTTTGGCTTGATAACTATTTCTATGGAAACACAACTACATTAACCCTTAAAAAAAATAAAACGGACTGGACCTTTGGAAGCACCTTCTCTCACTATTTGGGCAATCATTTTGGAAAATTGATCTGGTCTTCCAAAAGCCCACTGAGTCCACATACTTGGTACCAGAATAAGGCTACAAAAAATGACGGAGCTCTTTTCATGAAGCAACAATCAAAAATCAATTCGTATTGGGTGTTATTTTATGACCTCCAAATACGAGCCGTTAACTATGCAATTGATGGATTTAGAAACAACCCGACACTGAATGTCAATTCATCTTATTTCTTTTTTAATCCAAAAGTTGGTATCACTTACAGAAAAAAAAGCTGGAAATCTTTTCTTTCATATAGCCGAGGCGCAAAAGAGCCCAATCGAGACGATTTTGAAGCGGGTGCAGCCCAATTACCAAGACCTGAAAAATTAGGAGACCTAGAAATTGGCATTGAAAAAAAGACGAAGCGTTATAAGGCTGGTCTTACTTTTTATTACATGCACTACAAAGATCAATTAGTTTTAACCGGCAAGATAAATGATGTGGGCGCTTACACGCGTACTAATATACCAAACAGTAGCAGAGCAGGACTGGAAGCAGAAGGCGAACTAACTATCACAAACTGGTTAAATACGGGTGGAAATTTCACCTGGAGTCGCAACAGGATTAAAAATTTAGAGGAATACATAGATGATTATGATAATGGAGGTCAAGTCATAAAAAAATACACACGTTCTACCCTCGCGTTTTCTCCCTCCTTTGTAGCTAATCATTTTATCCGAATAACTCCTTTCAAAAATTTTGAGACAAATTTCAGTAGCCGTTATGTGAGTTCACAGTTCTTAGACAATACAGGCAATAGCTCCAGAATGTTAAAAGCATTTTTAGTAAATGATCTTCGCGCAAGTTATAGCTGGTCATTCAAGCGAATTAAAGAAGTGCTCCTCATTGGACAAATAAATAATATTTTCAATAAGAAATATGAGCCTAACGGCTACACGTTCAGCTATATTTACGGAGGATCGCTTGTTACAGAAAACTATTATTTCCCTATGGCAAACAGGAACTTTATGCTAACCTTGAACTTGAAATTCTAATTCGGGTTACGTAACGTATCTATTTTGGGGCGGCTTCCCTGTAACCAGATATCAATAAGTTGTCCTGGTCGAATGGAAACGGGTTGACTATCCTCATCGGTAGGAGTCGGACTTTGTCGATAGATCCAGGCTGATAAGGTATCTTGAACAGTGGGATCTAACACAATTGCTCCAAATCCAATTCCAGCACTATCTAATAGAGCCTTCGCAGCTTCATAATTCAAACCAACCAGCATAGGAACGGGAACAGGATGGTCACCTATTCCGTCTCCTAACACCAACGTAATCAGACTACCTTTTTTGATTTTTGTTCCGGGAGAAATAACCTGACCATTTAATCGCTGCTCCAATACAGCGTTTCTTGCAAAATCAGGCCTAAATAAAGTATCTCCCACTTTTAGATCCATGGTACGAAGCACAACTTCGGCATTTCTAAAACTATAACCGATCAAATTAGGCATTTCAACCAAGGGCGGTTCTACACTTCTCACAATTAGAAAAATGGTACGGTTGGCTTTAACCACTTCATCCGCATCCGGAAACTGCTTTACCACTTGCATAGGAGGAATAGAATCCACGTAAATAGAATCTTGAATCTCCCATTCAAAATCTGCGCTATCTAAAATTCTTTTTACTTCTTCCAAACTTTTACCCGTCAAAGAGGGAACAGCTGCAGCTTTTCCATGATCAGTCAACCATCCCAGCGAAAAAAGAAAAACACCAAAGAGGAGTACACTTAATACAATTCCCGCAAGAATATTTACACCTAATGATTTCTTTGTTATAAAATCAAACATTCCTTAAACTATTATGCTGAAGAAGATAAGCAATCTAAAAGTAATTGAGAATAAAAATCACGTAACGACCACCCCATACACTGAACCTGTTGTGGTATAATACTTGCTTCACTTTGACCCGGAATTGAATTCAACTCCAGCATGTAAGGTTGCAAATCCTGTTGTTGTAAAATAAAGTCAATACGAACAACACCCCTACACTGAAAGGTTTGATAAACTTTTTTAGCAGTATCCTCAATACGACTTGCCCACGCTGCTGGAATTTGAGCGGGGGTTGTTTCAGTTGATTTTCCCTGGTATTTAGCTTCAAAGTCAAAAAATGGCATATCAGCATCTGCTACGACCTCTGTGATTGGAAGTACCAAAATCTTACCGGCAGACTTAAAGACTCCTACTGTGAATTCTCTTCCCACTATCATTTCTTCCACCAAAACTTGCGAATCCTCTTTAAAAGCCTTTTCTAATGCTAATCGCAAAGGCTCTCCCCCCTCTTCTACTTTAGACATTCCAATACTAGAGCCTCCATTATTGGGCTTTACAAATACAGGAAATTTTAAATCACTCACTTTTTCCTCCCAACCTGCAAGATCTTCTCGTAGGAGCAAAGCAGATTTAGCAACGGGTATACCTGCGGCACCTGCTACAGCTGTTGCAACACGCTTATTAAAAGTAATCGCGGAGGTCAATGCATTACAGCTTGTGTAGGGTAAGCCCAACATGTCAAAGTACCCCTGTAATTTTCCGTCCTCGCCAGGAGTGCCATGTAATGCAATAAAAACAGCATCAAACTTTTGTTGAATGCCGTCGATTAATATTGAAAAATCATTTCGATCTACCGGGATCTTAGCCTTTTCCTGGCTTACATAGAACCAACCAGTAGGTGTGATATCAATCCAATACGTCTTAAATAAACTATCGTCTAAATGCTGCTGTATCGTTCTTGCCGTTTTATAAGAAATAACGGCTTCTCCGGAATATCCGCCGGTAACCAGGGCTATATGCTTTAGCGGCATTTTTATTAAATGTGGAGCTTATCCTTTTTAGCGAGCAACTCATCTACTGTTTCCCGATAAAGTTCATCAGGCACACAGCAATCCACTGGGCAAACAGCTGCGCACTGTGGCTCTTCATGGAATCCTTGACACTCCGTACACTTATTTGGGGAGATATAGTAAGTGTCAACAGCAATGGGTGCATTTTTTTGACTAGAATCTATAACACTTCCATCCATCAATGTGAAATTGCCTTTTACGGTAGTCCCATCTGCAACAGCCCACTCTACTCCACCCTCATAAATAGCATTGTTTGGACACTCGGGCTCACAGGCACCACAGTTGATACATTCTTCTGTAATCTTGATTGCCATAAAATTTATTTAGTAGTTGATGGTAATTTTGTGCTCTACAAATTTAACATACCGGCATGAATTTACCACAACGAATTTCTCTACTTGAAAAACTTGGAAACTATATGCGCAGTCAGGACACCGACTGGCTGGATGCAAAAAAAAGAGCATCACTGGAAAATGGCTGGTTTGTTCCTTCCTTTATAGACAGTGCAATTAATCAAATTGCCGAAAATTGGTTGCACCAAAAAGCGCTTGAAGAATGGACAACGAATGAAAATGTCAGCATAGAAAATTCAAAACCCAAAAAAATTGGATTAGTGCTTGCGGGCAATATCCCATTAGTGGGGTTTCATGACTGGCTTAGTGTTTTTATAACGGGAAATTATTCATTAATTAAAACATCTTCTAAAGACAGAATACTCCTTGAACATCTAGCTGGCAAAATGATTCAATGGGAACCGTCCCTCCAAAATGAAATGAATTTTGCAGACCGACTTACTGGTTGCGACGGTTACATAGCTACAGGGAGTAATAATTCATCACGCTATTTTGAGTATTACTTTAGTAAATACCCGCACCTCATTAGAAAAAATAAAACCTCAGCGGCAATACTTACTGGCAAAGAAACCAGAGAGGATCTAGAAAAATTAGCAGAGGATGTACACCTTTATTTTGGGCTGGGTTGCCGCAACGTAACTAAGATTTATGTTCCCACGCAATATGACTTTATCCCCCTCTTGGAGGCCTTCAAGAAATTTAGCTGGCTTTCTGACAACCATAAGTTTAAAAACAACTACGACTATAACCTAGCACTATACATTCTCAATAAAAAGTACTACATGACAAATGGAACGGTGTTGCTAATTGAAGACGCTTCACTTTTTGCACCCGTCACTCAATTGAACTACGAATTTTATACGGATAAAAACGCCCTTGTTAGCAGCCTCTCTAACCATCCAGATTTACAATGTTTGGTCGGAAATGACAATCCATTAATTCCGTTTGGAAAAAGTCAATCACCTGCGCTGGCCGATTACGCGGACGGGAGTAACACCCTGGCATTTTTGAACAAAAAAATGTTAAACTGACATTTTGTTTTGCAAGCAGGGACTGACAGTTTGTTATTTTGCGTTATAGGTATGGAATTTGTATTCGTACACCAAATAGATTTACTATGAAATGGAAACAATTAGCGCTCGTTGTGGCAGTAAGTGCAGTTTCGGCAATATCCAGCGTATGGATTTACCAAAAAATAGCTGCCCCCCGCTCCTTTAACTTTAGCCAGTCAGCAGACGGTAAAACCCCTGCCAATTATGCCGGGTTTTTTAATGCAGTCCCTGGAGCTGAGAATACTGACTTTACAAAAGCGGCACAGGCTGCCGTACCGGCTGTCGTTCACATCAAAACTAAAATTCCCGCAAAACGGATCACGAATCAATTGCCACGTAATCGTGGAGGCATGTTTGATGATTTTTTCGATCAGTTTTTTAACGCTCCGCAACTTCAACAAATACAGCCTGAACAAAGAGCATCTGGAAGCGGAGTATTAATTAGTGATGACGGCTATATCATCACCAACAATCACGTGATCTCCGACGGAGGCACTGGCGTGGCAGATGAGATTACTGTTACGCTCAATAATAAAAAATCATACAAAGCCCGTGTGATTGGAAAAGATCCCAGCAGTGATATTGCTGTGCTAAAAATTGATGGCACAGGTTTTCCTTACCTGATATATGGAAACTCAGACAATGTTAAGTTAGGTCAATGGGTGTTAGCGATTGGGTATCCCCTGACATTGGAGACTACCGTTACAGCCGGAATTGTAAGTGCAAAAGGCCGCTCCATTGGTGTCAATGGAAGACAAAGTCAAACCCCTATTGAATCATTCATTCAAACAGATGCGGCTGTGAATCAAGGCAACAGTGGTGGCGCTCTCATCACAACTGATGGGCAATTGATTGGTATTAATTCCGCCATCTATGCTCCAACAGGAACCTATGCTGGTTACTCATTCGCAATTCCGATCAACCTCGGCAAAAAAATCGTAAATGATTTAATCAAATTCGGAGATGTTAAAAGACCTTATTTAGGCATCATGTCTGATAGTAAAAATATTAACTCAACGGATGGCGCATATGTGGGCACTGTTGCACCTGATGGCGCTGCTGCAGCAGCAGGACTAAAGAAAGGAGATATCATCAAAAAAATTAACGATGTCCCTATTAGTTCGTGGAGTGAGTTGCAAGGCACAGTTGCTTCGCTGAACGCGGGAGAAAAAGTTTCAATAGTCTATCGCAGAGACGGAAAGGATTATACAGCCTCTGCAACACTTAAAGCAGATCAAGGCAACTACGGAGATATAGCAGCTGCTAGCCTTGGAGAGTTACTAGGCGCAGAACTAGAAAATGCTGATAAAAAAGTTACCCAGCGAAATGATGCTGATGGGGGAATTCGAGTAAAGCGTATAAGCAAAGGAGGACCATTAAGCAGAACCAGAATGCAAGAAGATTTTATCATCACAAGTGTAAACGGAGTTCCCGTTAGCAATATTGAAGAATTAAGCAGAGCGATTGCTTCAACTAGAGGAGAAAGTCTAAATCTGGAAGGATTTTATGACGGATATGAAGGACTATATCGCTATCCCGTTACACTCACACAAGAAGAATAGTAATGTAGGCAAGCTGCCATTAAAAAAGCCGGCTCAAATTGAGCCGGCTTTTTATTTCTATAAGTCTTACTTTTCATAAACCAGATATTCCCAAGCCTGCATCTCGAAGGGGCTAGCTGCACTAAAGTCGTTAGCAGCACCAGAAAAAACATTGGTAAATCTTCCTTTTACCAGCGAATCTTTCAACTCAAAGTGTAAATCATTTTGAGCCGATAAGTTAAGAACAACCAGTACTTCATGCTCGCCATTTTTACGTAAATAGCAAAATACTTTATCATCTGCAGTAGTTTTAATTCGATGAGTAACTGCGTTTATATTACCCGCCTCCAATGCAGGGTTTTTTCTTTTGAGTTGGATCAATGTTTTGTACAACCTAGTCAACTGTTCAGCATCTGGGCCTTTTTGAAAAAGATCTTTTTCAAAAAACGCTATGCGCTTTCTATTTCCAATTTCTTGTCCTGAATAAATCAGTGGCACCCCATTCCAAGTCATACTAAATACAGCTAGCGCCTTTGCCATATCACCGTATTTTTCATACTCTGTACCATTCCAGCTATTCTCATCATGATTTGTTGTAAACCAAGAGCGGAGTGTGGAATCTCCTATTGCATCATAGCGCTGCAATACACTATTCAATGAATCAATAGCCCATTTTTGTTGGTAAAAATCTTTTGCCCGATGCATCCAGGTCCAGGTATAACTCGCATCAAACACCTCTCCATATTCCGGCTTTTCCAATTCATCATATTCACCAAACCAAAAAAGCGGCTTTAGCTGATCAAGTTCCGCTCTCGCCTCTTTCCAAAAACCGAGCTCAACCCAAAAGGCTAAATCGCATCGAAATCCATCGATATCAAATTCAGTTACCCAATACTTCATAGCGCTAATCATTGCCTTGCGAAGAGAAGGGTTTGAATAATCTAACTCGATAATATCATCCATACCAGAGGCAATTTTAAATGTACCGGTGGTTGAATCCATCAAATAGTAATCTGGAAATTTCCTTGTCCATTTATGATCCCAACCCGTATGATTTGCCACCCAGTCTATGATGATTTTAAAACCCATTGCGTGTGCCTGACTTACCAAATTTTTAAAATCATCAATGCTGCCAAATTCAGGATTAATGCCTGTATAATCCGAACAAGCATAATAACTACCCAGCGTTCCCTTTTTATTTTGTTGCGCTATGGGCGTCAAGGGCATAAACCATAGCGTTTCCACTCCCAACTCTTTCAACCGCGGCAACTCGAGTAAAAAAGCATTAAAAGTACCAGCAGGTGTGTATTGCCGCAGATTCACTTCATAAATAGTGGTCTGGCTCACCCAGGTGGGAGTCGTAAAAGATCCGTTCATAGGGGTTGATTTTTCAGCATTAACACCTTCATTTCTTGGCATCAATTTGCATGATTGCAAAAAAACAAGCAAAGCCAAAGCGAATATGCGTACCTGCATACAAATTATTTCAAGCAAGATACAAAAAACCGAGCCCGTATCTTTGCCCCATGAAAAGCTTTGAAGTTCCTATCATCTACCGCAGTCCACTTATTACTGCTATTAAAAAGAAGCGTAAGGAGCAGGATCGCATGAAAAAAGACTTTTCACCTACTACCCTAGATTTTGGATCAGTAAAAATTTCGCTGGCAAGACATTTTGGGTTCTGTTATGGGGTTGAAAATGCGATAGAGATCGCATTCAAGACAATCGAACAAAATCCAGGAAAACGGATTTTTTTATTGAGTGAAATGATCCATAATCCGCA
>JACCDO010650759.1_pt1 | contig 15560 bp, 10 predicted proteins | sample 7446101 | NCBI WGS metagenome assembly JACCDO01 (sample SAMN15323440, study PRJNA562643) | freshwater metagenome | isolation source: river surface water | place: USA:Blue River Watershed | collected 2017-08-16
CGAGCTGATCCCTGGCAACAAGTTCATCCTTGATGCCGACCGCACGGTGCTGTGCAACCAGGTCACCGCGGGCCTGGACGACAAGGAACTGCCGCGCGATGTGAAGCCCGGCGACACCCTGCTGCTCAACGACGGCCTGCTGGTGCTGGTGGTGGACGCCGTGCGCGGTGACCAGGTGCACACCACCGTCAAGCTGGGCGGCGAACTGTCCAACAACAAGGGCATCAACAAGCAGGGCGGCGGCCTCACGGCGCCGGCGCTCACGGGCAAGGACATGGAGGACATCAAGACCGCGATGTCCTTCCAGTGCGAGTACCTGGCGGTGAGCTTCCCGAAGAACGCCACCGACATGGAGATGGCGCGCCAGCTGGCCAACGTGGCCGGCGAGCCCTACCGGCACAAGCCGGCCATGATCGCCAAGATCGAGCGCTACGAAGCCATTCCCCACCTCGAAGCCATCCTGAAGGCCAGCGACGGCATCATGGTGGCGCGCGGCGACCTGGCCGTGGAAGTGGGCAACGCGGCCGTGCCGGCGCTGCAAAAGCGCATGATCAAGATGGCGCGTGAGCTGGACAAGGTGTCCATCACGGCCACGCAGATGATGGAGTCCATGATCGTGAACCCGGTGCCCACGCGCGCTGAGGTGTCCGACGTCGCCAACGCGGTGCTGGACGGCACCGACGCCGTCATGCTGTCGGCCGAGACGGCCGCCGGCAAGTTCCCGATCGAGACCGTCGAGCAGATGGCCGCCATCGCGCTGGAGGCCGAGCGCGCCGAGTTCGTCACGCTGGACACCGACTTCGCCGGCCGCCAGTTCGGCCGCATCGACCAGTCCATCGCCATGGGCGCGCTGTTCACGGCGCATCACCTCGGTTGCAAGGCCATCCTGGCGCTGACCGAGTCGGGCTCTACCGCGCTGTGGATGAGCCGCCACCGCATCAACGTGCCCATCTTCGGCCTGACCAGCCAGGTCGTCAGCCAGCGCCGCATGGCGCTGTACCGCAACGTCACGCCGCTGCTGATGCCGCAGTTCAATGACCGCGACGAGGCGCTGGCGGCGGCCGAGAAGCTGCTGGTGGAGCGCGGCGTGCTGATGCCGGGCGACACCTATGCCATCACCTGCGGTGAGCCCATGGGCTATCCCGGTGGCACCAACATGCTGAAGGTCTGCCGCGTCAACTGACGCATCGCTGGCCCCTCACGGAGCCGCTGGATGGGAAGCCGCCGCGGGCGGCGGCTTCGTGACCTCCATGCTGGGGCGGTGATTCAGCTCACCATCAGCGCCACCACGGTCAGTGCCATGACGCCGGTAGCCAGCCAGCCCATCACGCGCAACCGCTTGCCGATGGCGTGGCCGCCCATGACGGACGGGCGCGTGGCCAGCACCATCATCGCCACCATGATGGGCACGGCCGTGACGCCGTTGAACACGGCCGACCAGAACAACTCCTTGACCGGGTCCATCGGCGTGAAGCACAGCGCCACGCCGCCCAGCGTCGCGGCGGCGATGACGCCGTAGAAGCCGCGCCCCTCGCCCCGTTCGAGCTTGAGGTTGAGCGAGCCGCGCCAGCCGGCCACCTCGGCCACGGCATAGGCGGCCGAGCCCGCCAGCACCGGCACGGCCAGCATGCCGGTGCCGATGATGCCCAGCGCGAACAGCAGCGCCGCGTGCTCGCCCGCGAGCGGGCGCAGCGCCTCCACGGCCTGGGCCGAGGTCTGGATGTCGGTGAGGCCGGCGGCGTGCAGCGTGGCGGCCGTGGACAGCATGATGAAGAAGGCGATCAGGTTGGAGAACGCCATGCCGATGTTGGTGTCGAACTTGATGCGGCGCAGGTGCTGCTTGACCTCCTGCGGCGTGTGCGGCTCGCCCGCGCCCGCTGCGCGGTCCTCCACCTCCTGGCTGGCCTGCCAGAAGAACAGGTAGGGGCTGATCGTCGTGCCGAACAGCGCCACGATCATCAGCAGCGTGTCGCGGTTCCAGTGGATGTCGGGGTGCAGCGTGCGCACCAGCACGTCGCGCCAGTCCAGGTGCAGCACCAGGACCACGCCCACATAGGCCAGCAGGGCCAGCGTCAGCCACTTGAGCCAGCGCACATAGCTCTGGTAGGGCAGGAACACCTGCATGACCGCGCTCGCCAGGCCGAAGGTGAGGGCGTAGACATGGGTCGAGCCACCCAGCAGCAGGCGCAGCGCCTCGGCCATCGCGGCGATGTCGGCGGCGATGTTCAGCGTGTTGGCAGCCAGCAGCAGGCCCACCAGCGCCAGCAGCACGGGGCGGGGGAAGGCCCGCTTGAAGTTGGCGGCCAGGCCCTTGCCCGTCACGTAGCCGATACGCGCGCTGACGATCTGGATGGCCGCCATCAGGGGCAGCGTGATGACCAGGCTCCACAGCATCGAGTGGCCGAACTGCGCACCGGCCTGTGAGTAGGTCGCGATGCCGCTGGGGTCGTCGTCGGCGGCTCCGGTGATGAGGCCGGGGCCGAGCTGGCGCAGTGCGAGGCGGAGTCGATGGAGCATGGCGGCAGCCTAAACGCGCGCATGGGTTCCGCCGGGCGCGCGCGGGCACGGGAAAGGCTGCGGTCAGTCACCCACAAGCCGGCTGTCATACCCGCCGTCAAGAATTTGGCCATGACTGCCGTGCCCCGAGATCCCGGTGCCAGCCTGGACGTGGTTCTGCCGGCGTTCAACGAGGCTGCCAACCTGCCCGCGCTGTTCGCGCAACTGCGGCGTGTGCTGAGCGCGCTGACGCCACGCTGGCGCATCCTGCTCATCGACGATGGAAGCGGTGACGACACCGCCGCCGTGGCGCTGGACGCCATTCGCGCGGGCCTGCCGCTGCGCTACGTGAGGCTGTCGCGCAACTTCGGCAAGGAGGCAGCGCTGACCGCCGGCCTGGCGCTGGCCGATGCCGAGCGCGTGCTGCTGATGGATGCCGACGGGCAGCACGCGCCGGAGCTGGTGGCCGCCATGCACCAGGCCTGGCTGGCGGGCGCCGACATGGCCTGTGCAGTGCGTGCGAACCGTGATGAGGAGGGCTGGGTCAAGCGCCTGGGCACGCGCTTGTTCTACCGCTTCGTCAACGCGTTCACGCGGCTGCACATTCCGCCCGACGCGGGCGACTTCCGGCTGTTGGATCGCCGTGTCGTGCAGGCGCTGAATGCGCTGCCCGAGCGCAACCGATTCATGAAGGGCTTGTATGCCTGGGTGGGCTACCGCACGGAGTTCCTGCCCTACAAGCCCAGGCCGCGCGTCGGCGGGCGCACGCATTTCTCGCTGGGCCGCCTGCTGCAGCTGGCCTTCACCGGGGTCACCGCGTTCAGCAACCTGCCGCTGCGCATCTGGAGTTCGCTGGGCGGAGTCATCGCGCTGGTGGCCCTGGGCTACGGCGGCTGGATCGCGCTGGAGCACCTGCTGTATGGCCACCCCATTCCAGGCTGGCCGACCGTCGTCGTCGGGCTGATGTTCTTCAGCGGCGTGCAGTTGCTGTCCATCGGCATCATCGGCGAGTACGTGGGCCGTATCTTCGACGAGGTCAAGCAGCGGCCGGTCTATCTCGTCGCGCAGGACACGGGCGCCCCGACATGACGCGGCCCCGCCGGCTGGCCGTCTGCGCGGACGACTATGGCCAGGGCGCGGCCGTCGACCGCGGCATCCTCGCGCTGGCGCAGCAGGGGCGGCTCACGGCCTTCAGCTGCCTGGTCACATCGCCCCGCTGGGCGCATGCGGGCCTGGCCTTGCCCGACGTGGGCGTGGCCACCGGGCTGCATGTCAACCTGACCGACGGCGAGCCGCTGAGCCCCGCCCTGCGCAAGCACTGGCCCCGCTTTCCGCGCCTGGGGGCGCTCATCGCGCTGGCTCATCTGGGGCGGCTGCCGGCGGCGCTGGCCGACGAGGTTCAGGAGCAGCTGCGCCGCTTCGTCGACGTCACCGGGCGGGGCCCGGCGTTCATCGATGGTCACCAGCACGTGCATGCGCTGCCCGGCGTGCGGCCGCTCGTGCTGGCCGTGGCGCGCGGGCTGCACCTGCCGGTGCGCAACACGGGCCGCGTGCTCGGGCCGGGCTTCCCCGTCAAGCGCCGTGTCATCGAGGCCTGCGGTGGCCGGCTGCTGGCCGAGCGCCTGCGCAGGCTGGGTCTGCCGACGGCGACGGCGCTGCTGGGCGTGTACGACTTCGACCCCCGCGCCGACTACCGGGCACTGATGCGCGGCTGGCTGCGCGAGGCCCCCGACGGCGCGCTGCTGTTCTGCCACCCCGCCGAGGGCGCCCCGGATCCGGGCGACGCCATCGCGGCGGCGCGTGCGCGCGAGATGGCCTATCTCGCGAGCGACGCCTTCACCGCCGACCTGGCGGAGTTCGGCGTCGTGCTCGGTTGAGCCAGGGCCAAGGCCTCACGGGCAGTGGCCCGGCCGCGGCAGCGCATACAGCGTCGCCCGCCGGCCGGTGAAGACGGGCTGTGCATCCGGTAGCGCGTGCGCCGGCATGGCGACGAGCCAGATCCGCCCCGCCGCGCAGCGTTCGCGCGCCAGGCGGGCGGGCGTCCACAGCACCTGCTCGCCATGGCCGGGGTCGAAGCGGGCGGCGTCCAGCAACTCGCGCTGCCAGTTGTCGCCGCCCTGCGAGCGCAGCGCGTCCCAGTCGGCGAGCACGGCCGGCGCGGTGGTCAGCCGGGCTTGCAGGCGCAGGTCGAAGAACGGGTCGCCGGTGACGAGCACGCGGTCCCCCGGCGCCAGCCGCGCCTGCAGTGCGGCGCCCACGTCGGCGTCATCCGGCTTGCCCCAGTGCATGAGCGCCGGCACGGCGGCCACGCATAGCAGCGCGCTGACGACCGCCATGCCGCGTGCCGCGCGGCGGCCGCGCCAGGCCTGGGCCAGCAGCAAGGCCAGCGGCACCAGGGCCGGCAGCACATAGCCCACCAGCTTGGAGCGCGGCGCCGAGAAGAACGCGACGATCACGAGCACCCACCACAGGTCGAAGCCCATGCGGCGCAGCGCTGCCGGCAGCCGCAGGCTCAGCGGCAGTGTGGCGAGCGGCAGCACGGCCAGGAAGAACCACCAGGGCTGCGCGTTGTTGAAGCGGGCCTCCGTGTAGCGGCGGAAATGCTGCTCGACGATGAAGTAGTCGAAGAAGCCCGGAAAGCGCTGCTGCATGGCCAGCATCCATGGCAGCGCGACCGCGGCGAAGACGCCCAGCGCCAGCGGATGCAGCGCGAAGCGCAGGTCGCCCCAGCGGCGCTGCAGCAGCAGACCCGGCAGCACCACCAGCCCCGGCAGCACGATGCCGATCAGCCCCTTGGACAGCAGCGCCAGCGCCATCGCGGCCCAGGCGCCACACAGCCAGGCCAGGCTGCGCGATGGCAGGGCCCGCCGCACGGCCACGATGGCCAGCGAGATCCACCCGGCCACCAGCATGTCGTGGTTGGCGTACTGGGCGGCCAGGTAGAACAGCGGCAGCACGGCCAGCGTGACCAGCGCCTGGCGGGCGTCGTCCATGCCGCCACGCGCCCTTGCCTCTATCCACAGCGCCAGGCCCATCAGCCAGGCGCCCAGCAATGGCGCTGCGCGCAGCGCCAGCGGCACGGGGCCCAGCAGGTGGAGGGCGGCCATGTCGACCCAGTACATCAGCGGCGGCTTGTGAAAGTAGGGCAGGCCGTAGAGCGTGGGTGTCAGTGCGTCGCCGCCGGCCAGCATTTCGTAGGCCACGCCGCCATAGCGGCCTTCGTCGGGCAGCGCGACCGGGCGCCAGGGCGCGCCGGCCAGCAGCCACAGCGCCAGCAGCACCAGCGGCAGTGCGGCCCGCAGCCGCGATGACGTGAGGGACTGCGGGGGAGCAGGAGTGAGGATGGGTGTCGTGAGCGCCATGGCGCGCCAGCCTAGCGAGCCGGCATGACGGCTTGTTTCGGCGGGCTGACGCTCGGCTGATCGGGGGCCGCCCCGGGCGTTCGCGCTGTCACGCTCGGCACGGAGCGTCAGCTGGCCACAGGGCTGTTTCTCCGCATTGTGCCCATATTGAAGGCGGGGTTGTCTGATATTGGTGCAATCAGCTCGATAACGGGGCGACGTATCTGCGCAATATGTGTTCGCCATCAATCAACATTCGCGCGCACAAAAACAATGCGCGGCGAATATTGAATCCCTTTCAAAGTGCTGATCTGCTCTGGTTTGGTGCGAGTAATGGGTTTTGAAGTGGCTGCTGACGATGGGTGATAAGCCGCTTCGGCAGGGCTTGTTTCATGGGCGATCCGGGCTTGGGGCCCTTTCTGGCTCCAATGCCTTCGCTGCGTTTGGCCCATGCCGGCGACATCTGTTGGTGAAGTTGTATTTCTGTGGGCCGCTCACCCCGGAAAACCCTGCAATACCGCACGAAACCGCTGAAATCTTGCGGCATCGGTATTCACCTCAATAGCTGCCGTCATCGAAAAAACAAATACTTTACTAAGTAGTACGAAAGATGCGGCTGTCCACTGGGGGCGGCTTTTTGTTGGGATGAAGCGCTGTGCGCTCTACAGGAGTGAATGGGATGACTCATCAGAAATTTGGCCGGTTTGCCCTCACCACGCTCGGCGTGGCGGTGACGGCCATGGTGGCTGCGACCGCCGCCCACGCGCAAACGGCCAGCGCCGCGGCGAAGGCAGGCGCGAAGGACGCCGCCCCCGCCAACGGGCCGGCGGCGGCACCGGACAAGGCCGCATCGCCAGACAAGACGGCCACGCGTGCCAGCGCGTCCACCACGTCCAACACCACGAACGCGAACGCCACCAAGAGCACGATCGAATGGCTGGACGCGGTGCTGGTCAACGGGCGCCAGCAACTCGGCGGCGGCCTGATGTCGCTGCAGGCGGCGCCCAAGGCGGTGTCCACCATCACGCGCGCGGCCATCGAGGACGCGGCGCCCAGCGCCACCTACGCGCAGCTGATCGACACCATCCCCGGCGTCGTGGCCATCACCGATGACCCGAGCGGCCTGTTCGATGCCAACTACCAGATCCGTGGCTTCACCAACGACCAGATCGGCGTCACGGTGAACGGTGCGCCCGTCAACGACAGCGGCAACTACCGCGTCTACCCGACGGAGTACGGTGACACGGAGAACATGAACGACATCACCGTGCTGCACGGCTACCCGGACGTTGACCAGGCGGTCGCGGGTGCGGCGGGCGGCTCGATCGCGTGGTCCACCATCGACCCCTCCCACAAGTTCAGCGTCGACACCACGCTCTCCGGCGGCAGCCGCAGCTACCAGCGCCAGTTCGTGCGCGTGCAGACGGGCGACCTCGGGCCCGTGCGTTCGTGGTTGTCCTATTCCCACAACAGCACGGACATCTGGCGTGGCAAGGGCGACGCCCAGGTCTGGAAGGTGGACGGCAAGTCCGTTTGGACCATCGACAGCGGCAACTCCATCACCGCGTCGCTGCAGTACAACCACCTGATCCGCACCGGCGGCTACAAGTTCCAGACGCAGGCGACGGCGGCGTCCAACTACGAGGCCAACTACGACACCGAGTACACCGGCTCCAACACCGCCTACTACAAGCTGCACGTCAACCCGTTCAAGGACTACATGCTGAGTCTGGACGGCGAGTTCACGCTGACCCCGTCGCTGCACCTGACCGTGATCCCGTACTTCCAGTACGGCTCGGGTGGTGCCGGCTCCGGCTACACCTTCACCGAGAACACGGCTGCGGCCAACGTGGGCCGCTTCAGCTACGTCAACTACGACCTGGACGGCGACGGGCTCGTCACCAACGGCAAGAAGGTCATGACGTATTCCTACGCCGGCTCGCAGACCTGGCGCCCGGGCGTGATCGCCAAGCTGATCCAGGACTTCGGCGACACCGACACGCTGACCTACGGCGTCTGGTTCGACCGGCCGCGCCAGCAGCAGGACCAGACCTATTCCACGGTCGACGCCGCCGGCAACCCGTCGGACATCTGGGGCGAGAGCAACCGCATCGGCTACGTGGCCGACGGCGGGCCTCAGTACAACTACCACGACTACACCACCACCACGCTCAAGCGCGCCTTCATCAGCAACGAGTGGACGCCGAACGACCGCTGGACCGTCACGCTGGCCGGCGCCTACACGAGCGTCGAGCGCAAGGGCTTCGGCTATCAGCACTACGGTGCGCACGCGGCCTCCGCGAGCCTGGACTATCTCAACCAGTACGGCGGCTACAGCGCTCATACCTGGAACAAGTTCACCCCGTCGGCCGGCGTGAAGTACCAGTTCGACCGTGCCAACCAGGTCTACCTGGGCTACGGCCGCAGCTTCCGCGCGCCGGTCAATGGCGTCATCACGCAAAGCGATGCCGTTCGCGCCTTCTACGAGCAGAACCCCGATGAGGTGGCGTTCAGCGGCTACACGCCCGCGCAGCTGCAGGCGGCACTGAGCAAGCTGGCCGTCAACCAGCCCGAAACGGCCGACACGCTGGACTTGGGCTGGCGCTTCTACCAGGGCGCCTTCTCCGGCAGCGTCAATGTCTATGGCGCCAACCTGAAGAACAAGCAGGTCAACGGCTACGACAGCGCCAGCGGCCAGACCGTCTACCTGGCCGTGCCCATGCTGCACCAGCGCGGCGTCAACGCCGAGGGCGCGTACAAGCTGAGCCGCAGCCTGAGCCTGTATGCGTCCTACGCGTACACCAAGTCCACCATCATGGACGACACCTTCGCGCTGGGCGACGGCACCTACCCCACGGCCGGCAAGGCGTTCGTGAACATCCCGAAGAACGCCGTCGCGCTCGGCGTGAACTACCGCAGCGGCCCCTTCTTCATGAGCATGAACGCCAAGTACCGCAGCGAGTTCTGGGCCGACTGGGTGAACACCGAAAAAGCCCCCGGCTACGCCACCGTGAACCTGAACACCGGCTGGAACTTCGGCGACGTGGCGTCGTGGGCGCACAAGGTCAAGCTCAAGCTCAACGTCACCAATCTGACCGACAAGAAGGCGGTGACCTTCGCGAGCGCCACCAACTTCCTGTCCAACAACCCGGCGGGTGCGGGCCAGCTGATCGACGCGACCACCGGCAAGGCGCTGTACGCCAGCGCGTCCACCTACAACCTGCTGGCACCGCGCTCCGTGATGTTGACGCTGAGCGCGTCGTTCAACTGATCCCATCGTCAGACAGCGCCCCGCGCCTGGGCGTGCCGGCTTGTGCCGGCGTGCGGGCCGGGTGCTGACCCCAACATGTGCCGGCGACCGTGCCGGCGAGGCAAGGAATCCCTTCATGAAGAAGATCAAGTTCTGGATGGCTGGTGCCGCGGCGACGATGCTGACGGCGATGGCTGGATGCGGCGGTGGCGGTGACGAGGCTCACGAGCCGCCCACGCTGACCGCGACGCTGCCCACCTCGGCCACGGCCGGCGTGCCGGTGACCATCACCGGCATCACGGCGACCAACACCACGACGCTGACCGTGGACTGGGGCGACGGCACGCAGGACGCGCCGGCCACCATCCCGACCAGCCTGTCCCACACCTACGCGGCCACCGCGGCCTGCGTGAAGGCGGGGCTGTGCACCATCGACGTGGCCGTGCTGGGCTGGGGCCAGGCCGTCGAGCAGAAGGGCAGTGTCGTCGTCAGCCCGGCGCCGACGCTGGCCGCCACGCTGCCGGCCACCGGCACGGCGGGTGTGCCCTACACCATCACCGGCGTCGCCGCGGCCAATGGCACGGCGCTGTCCATCGACTGGGGTGACGGCACGAAAGAAAAGCCGGCCGTCAGCTCGACGAGCCTGACGCACACCTACGCCACGTCGGGCAGCTACGCCATCGGCATGGTGCTGACCGGCAGCAACGGCAGCTCCGCCGAACAGAAGGGCAGCATCACGATCGTCGATCCGGCGGTGCTGGCGCTGACGGCCACACTGCCCACCAGCGGCGTGACGGGCACCGGCGTCAACATCACCGGCATCACGGTCAGCAACGGCACCGCGCTGAGCGTGGACTGGGGCGACCTCACGAAGGATGCCGCCGACGTGACCTCGACGACGCTGACCCATGCCTACGCGGCGACCGGCACCTACACCATCGCCATGACGCTCACCGGCCCGGCCGGCAGCACGCCCGTCACCAAGACCGGCAGCATCACGATCGACACGCCGGAGTTGTTCATCAACCGCTACATCTCGGGTTCCAGCAACAACAAGGCGCTGGAGATCTACAACCCGACCGGGCAGGCCGTGGACCTGAGCTATTACGTGGTGGAGCTGTGGTCCAACGGCCGCGGCCCGGCCTACACCACCCCCGTCGCCACCGGCGCCACGCCGACAGCGGCGCTGCACCTCAGCGGCACGCTGCCTCCCGGCAGCACCAAGCTCATCGTGAACTACCAGGCCACGCTGGCGGGCCTCACCTCGGTGACGGGCTCCATCCCCGGGCGCAACGACAACCCGACCGGCACCTCCGACGTGACCGCCTTCAACGGTGACGACGTGGTGTTGCTGCTGAAGTCCGCCACGGCCGACACGGGCACGGCGCCGCGAGCCTGCGCCCGCGACACGGCAGGCGTGACGGCCTGTACCGTGGTCGACAGCTTTGGCGTGCTCGGCAAGCGCCCGACGACGGGCGCGAGCTGGGGCGGCACGGCGACGCCGGCCATCCGGCACACGCTGCATCGCAAGCTCGGCATCGGCAAGGGCAGCGTGCCGACGGCCACGGCCGCCGACCCGTGGTGGGATCCCACTGCGGAGTACGACGTGCTCGACGCTGACAGCCTGACCGGACTCGGCAGCCGCTGACGCCCCTGGCCACGGGGCCGGGCGTCAGCCGTCCCGTGGCCCTGCACACGCAGCCCTGCGTTCGCGACAGGGCTTTTTCATTGGGAATGCATGAACATGACCTTCTCTCGCCAGCGGCTGCGCCGCCTGCTGTCGGCCCTCGCGGCCGCCAGTGCCCTCACCGCCGCGCCCGCAGCCTTGGCCTGGAGTCACCTCGGCCACTGGCTGGTGGGTGAGCTGGCACAGCCGCTGCTCACCCCCGCCGCGCAGCAGCAGGTCGCCGTGCTGTTGCAGGGCGAGCCCAACCCGACGCTGGCCGGCGTGGCCTCCTGGGCCGACGAGCTGCGCGGCGGCAGCGACGCCGACCTCGCCCGCAAGACCGCCAAGTGGCATTACGTCGACCTCGACCCCGAACGCTGCGACTACCAGCCGCCGCGCGACTGCCCGGGCGGCAATTGCGTGGTCGCGGCCATCGACGCGCAGAGCCAGATCCTCGCCGACACGGCGCAGCCTGCCGAGGCGCGCCGCGATGCGCTGAAGTTCCTCGTCCACTTCATCGGTGACGTGCACCAGCCGCTGCACGCGGGCGCCCGGAAAATGGCCGAGGGCGGCGGCGACGACGCGGGCGGCAACAAATACCAGGTCAGCCTGCGCACGGCCGTCGCGCCCCAGGGGCGCAGCGCGCGGCGGCAGGTGGCGGGCGAGCCCGTCCCCACCAACCTGCACACCGTGTGGGACTACTACGAACTCGAATCGGCCATCCTCCCGCCCGAGAAGTACGCCGCGCGGCTGCGGCAGGGCGGCATGGCGCCCGTGGCGGCGCAGGCGCTGGGCAGCCCGGCCGATTGGGCTGTCGAGTCCTGCCAGGGCATCAACGCCCAGGCGCTGTACCCACGTGGCGAGGATGGCGAGTGGCAGCACAAGCTCGGCGGCGCCTACCTCGATGCCCGGCGGCCGTACGCCGAGGCGCGCGTCCGCCTGGCCGCCGAGCGGCTGGCCACCGTGCTCAATGCCGCGCTGAAGTGAGCGGGAGGCGCGCCGTGAAACCGCATCTGCTCCTCGCCCTGATGCTGTTGCCGCTGGCGGCCGCCGCCATGCCCGGCGCGGCGCCTGACCGCACGGCGGCGCCGCAGACCGTCGCGCTGATCGCCGCCATCGGCGACCGCGTGGACGTGGTGCGCCAGCTCAAGCGCTCCAGCGGCCATGCGGAACCCTACGCGCGCAAGACGCTGCGCGTGTCGGGCCAGGCGCTGAACTTCGCCGTGCTGCGCGGGCTGGACAAGGCCTTGGCAGACGACGAGCCCGACGCCCGCCATGTGCTGCTGCAGTGGGACATGCCGGCCGAGCTGCTGAACCAGCTCGCCCGGGCAGGTGCAGGCGCGCGGCGGGACATGGTCATCGCGGCGCTGGTGCAGCACCTGAGCAGCCTGCAGGAGCGCCAGGGCTGGGACCGCATCGTGGCCATCGTGCCGGCCTACCAGGACGAGGCGCAGCAAGGGCTGGGCAGCCGGCTCGGCGGCATCGGCGTGTATGTGCAGTCGCAGGCGCGGCAGGACTTCGACATCGACGGCATGGCAGACGGCGAGCCGGCCGGCATGGTCACGAGCGAGGCCGACGGCGACTACCGCACCGTCAACCCCCGCACCGGCGAAACGGCGCATGCCGCGACCTATGTGGCGCCCTACATGGGGTTTGAGCGCCTGAGCTTCGATGCCCGGTCCATGGCCCTCATCAGGCATGAGCACCATTTCGAACACACCAAGTACGCTGACCCGGACTCGACGGCGCTGGACGTCGGCAGCCAGATGAGCGGCGAGGCGCTGATCGGCAAGCTGGTCGAATCGGTGGAGCGCTCGGCCTACCGGGCCATCCGGCCGGCCACGCAGGCCGTGACGGTGACGGAGCCGAAGGTCTTGCCCGCGCCAGCGCCGCCGCCCGCCGGCAAGTAGCCGCCAGGCGCGGTGTTCAGCCCTCGCGGCGCGGCAGCCGCCGCGTGCCGCCGATGGGCAGCGTGAAAAAGGCGTCCTCGGCGAGGCCCAGCGCCGCGCGTTGGCGGGCGAGCTGGCGCGGCGGCTCGTCCAGCGACTCGTCGGTCAGCTCGAAGGTGCCCCAGTGCACGCCCAGCGAGGCCTTGGCGCCCAGGTCGGCATGGATCTTCAGCGCCTCCTCGACATTGACGTGCTGCTCCTTCATGAACCAGCGCGGCTCGTAGGCGCCGATCGGGATCAGCGCGAGGTCGAAGCCGCCGTGCTGCTGGCGCGGCGCGAGGCGCTCGCGGATGTCCGCAAAGTCACGCGAGTAGCCGGTGTCGCCCGCGAAGAAGAGGTGGCAGTCGGGCGCGAACACGGCGAAGCCGCCCCACAGTGTCTTCATGCGGTCGCCCAGGCCGCGCGCCGACCAGTGGTTGGCCGGCACGAGCTGCATCTCGATCCCCGACAGCGTCTCGGACTGCCACCAGTCCAGCTCCACGACGCGGCTCACGCCACGGGCGCGGAACCAGGCCGCCAGGCCCAGCGGCACGACGAACAGCGGGCTGCCGCCCGGCTGGGCCGCCAGCGCCCGGCAGGAGGGCAGGTCGAGGTGGTCGTAGTGGTTGTGGGAGACGAGCACCGCGTCGATGGGCGGCAGCGCAGCCAGCGCGACACCGGGCGGTTGCTCGCGCCGCGGCCCGATGAAGGACAGCGGCGAGGCGCGCTCCGAGAAGATCGGGTCGGTCAGCACGTTCAGGCCGCCCAGTTGCGCCAGCACGGTGGCATGGCCGATCCAGGTCACGGCGGGCTGCTGGCCCGGGCCGCGATTGGCGTGCAGGAAGGCGAGGTCGGCCGGCTGCGTCGGAATGGGCTCGACGGGGCGGCGGGGCAGGCCTTGCCGCGCGGCGTTCCAGCGCCAGCGCAGCACATCGGCCAGCGACTTGGGTTCGAAGTCGCCGTGGTTGTTCTGGAAGCCGCCGTCGCGGTGGTGGGCGGGGCGGCTCACCGGGTGACGATGTCGCGGTGCAGCGGGGCCATGCGCGCGAGCAGCTCGTTCTGCGTCGAGAACGGCACGCGGGCACGGTCCATGGCGAGCTGCAGGTGCTCGACCAGCGCGTTGAAGTCGCGCTTGGCCAGGCCCAGGTGGGCGTGGGCGTCCTTCATGCCGACGCCGTCGTAGACGCAGGGCCCACCCGCGACGACGCAGAAGTAGTCGGCCAGCACGCGCTTGAGGTAGCGCGGGTTGAGGCCCTCGAAGAAGCGGGCGATGCGAGCGTCCTGGAGCATGCTGTCGTAGAAGTCGTCGGTGAAGCGCTGGATGGCCTCGCGGCCGCCCAGGGCCTGGTAGAGCCGGTCGTCGGCCGGGATGGGGGCGGCGCCGGGCACGACGGTGGCCGGGCCGGCCTGCGCGAGCAGCGCCGGTGTCGGCAGCGCCAGCGCCAGTGCAACGGTGAGGGCCAGGGAGGGCTTCATGCCGATGGTCCTGGCCCGTCCGGCATCACGCCTCGGCGATGCGCTTGGCCAGGTGGGCCAGCGCCTCCTCGACCTGGTCCACCAGCACCAGGCACAGGTCGCCCGGCGAGAGGCGCGCCAGCGCGCGGTCGATGGCCGTGAACTCGCCGACGATCTCTTCGATGTGGCGGGTGCGTGCCGCACCTTGGAGGCCGGCGCGCAGCAGCGCCACGACCTCGCCGGCCTGGCGGCCGCGCTGGCAGGCGTCTTCATAGAGGACGACGTCGTCGAACGCCGCGCCGAGGATCTCCGTCTGCACGCGGATGTCCTCGTCGCGCCGGTCACCGGCGCCGCTGATGACGACCACGCGTTTGTTCGCCGGCATCGCGGCCACGGCGCCCACCAGCGCCTTCATCGCGTCGCCGTTGTGGCCGTAGTCGGCAATCACCGTGGCGCCGCGGTAGTCCATCACGTTGAAGCGGCCGGGCGCGTTGTCGGCGTCGTTGGCGAAGCTCGCCACGCCGCGGCGGATGGTGTCCCAGTCCAGCCCCACGCCCCAGGCGGCGGCCACGGCGGCCATGGCGTTCTCGACCTGGAAGCCGATGACGCCGCCGCGCGTCAGCGGGATGTCGCGCAGCGGAATGCTCTCGCGCCACACGCCTTGCGCGGCGACGAGCTGGTCGCCGTCCACGTAGACGCAGCGTTTGCCCTGGGCGCGGTGCGTGGCCATGACCGGGTGGTGGCGGTCGGCGGCGAAGTAGATGACCTGGCCGGGGCAGATGGCGGACATCTGGGCCGTCAGCGGGTCGGTCGCGTTGAGCACCGCGTAGCCCGTGGGCGCCACGTTCTGCACGATGACGCGCTTGACCAGCACGAGGTCTTCGGCCGTGTGCAGGAAGTTCATGCCCAGGTGGTCGCCCGCGCCGACGTTGGTGACGACGGCCACCTGGCAGCGGTCGAAGCCCAGGCCTTCGCGCAGGATGCCGCCGCGGGCGGTCTCCAGCACGGCGGCCTCGACGTCGGGGTGCATCAGCACGTTGCGCGCGCTCTTGGGGCCGGAGCAGTCGCCGCTGTCGATCTGGCGGCCGTCGACGTAGACGCCGTCGGTGTTGGTCATGCCGACCTTCAGGCCGCAGCTGGCGAACAGGTGGGCGATCAGGCGGGTGACCGTGGTCTTGCCGTTCGTGCCGGTGACGGCGACGACCGGGATGCGGCCGTCCTCGGACTTCGGGCCGGTGCCGAACAGGTGGCCGATGATGGCCTCACCGACGTTGCGGCCCTTGCCGAAGCTGGGCGACAGGTGCATGCGCAGGCCCGGCGCGGCGTTGACCTCGACGATGCCGCCGTTGATCTCCTCCAGCGGGCGCAGCACGCTCTCGGCCACCACGTCCACGCCGCACACATGCAGGCCCACGACCTGCGCC
>JACCDO011435895.1_pt1 | contig 15557 bp, 13 predicted proteins | sample 7446101 | NCBI WGS metagenome assembly JACCDO01 (sample SAMN15323440, study PRJNA562643) | freshwater metagenome | isolation source: river surface water | place: USA:Blue River Watershed | collected 2017-08-16
CCTGGGCCCATTCGCGTTTCCACAAACCATTATGTGAACTACCAAGGCAAATGGGTCCGCTCTGACGCTCACCCTGACGCAAAGCCAATTGGGCCGCATACAGGAGGCACTCAACAACCCCTCATCTGTTTCAATACAAGTGACAATCGAATCCCTGTTGGAAACTATGTCTTTTTGGATTACGATGAGACGAGTGTGGCAGACCAAGAGACAATGGATTGGGTCGATGAGAAGCTCAATAGCAGATCTATATCAAAACCACGCGACTATGAATATGCAACCTTGCTGGCACCAAGTACAGCTGTGAGACTGAAATCAAACAAAATCAAATTGGTTTGTGAATTGCAACTCGGTGAGGAGTTACCCTTTGGGAAAGTGATTTCCATTATCAAGAAAAAATCAAAGTGGGCCTGTCAATTACCCTCTGGAGATTGGGTGACTCCCGGATTGTTAGTCTGGGATCCTCAATTAAATCAGTGGTTCCGTGCTGGTGACCGATTTGTCAAACATTTTGATTCTCTTGACAGGGATTATTACAGTGTCATTGTAAGTCCCACTGCAAATGTGGAACTTGCAAGTGGTGTTGTGGTAAGAGACTACTTTGAAGTTCACAGTCCCGAGACAGAACAGTTTTACGAAAAAGCCATCAAAGAGGCTTCCTGTGTCTTAGCAGAGTGAGGATGAGTGTAGTAATCCTTCTTATGATATTTTTTACAGTTCTCATCTTGGGATTTGGCTTGAATGGGTGGACTCTTGGACTTCTGATTCTAGGATTTACAGTGGGTCTGAGTTTTTTAATGGTTGCAATTGACATTGAGGAGATCAAAAAGAATTGGAAAGACAGGCGCTGTGACATAGACATTCTCCTGACAAGTTTCCTCTACAAACCTTCTTCTGATCCTCGCCCCACAAGTGCCTTTGTGGGAGAAAATTTTGACTTTTGTATGCGCCAAGGCATTCAAGATGTGTTGAAAGTCATGTTAACCCCTTTACTGGGTGCACTTGGGAAAGAATTAGAAGTGACAACTGTTTTGATGCAGACTATGAATCAATTAAGAAATCTCAAGGCATTGATGTGGACTTCCTTCATGTCGTTTATTGAGCCTTTTTATCAACGATTTATGCGTGTAGGCATGGCGTTCTCTCAAAATTTCCAGCGGTATTATTCCGCCATGCGTCGTGTGGGAGGAATAGCTGTGGCAACGTTGTATATGGGACTGGGTATAATTACTTCTATGGAGAATTTTGTGAAATTTGTCATCAATGTTGTTTTGATTATTATGGGGATTATTGCAGCTGCATTTGTAGTCCTGTTTTTTGGTTTAATTCCCTTCTTATTTATTCTTATTACAACTGTGATTGTGTTAAGTGAGGGTGGCGTTAAGACAGGTGGTCTGGGATCTGTCTTTTGTTTTGAACCCAGCACAAAAATACGAACACAAGATGGTTCTGAGAAAGCAATTGAGCGATTGTCTGTGGGGGAGATTCTAGAAGATGGATCCAAGGTGGAAGGTGTTCTTCGTGTCAATCGCTCTCACGAACAAATGTATTCCGTCCAAGGCATCGTTGTGAGTGGCTCACATTTGATGTGGTGCGAGGAAGAAGAGGATTGGATTCAGGTCAGCGACTCTCCTTTTGCACGCCCTTGTTCTGCAACACCCGAATTCTTGGTCTGTCTCCGGACATCAACGCGCACCATTCCACTTCGCGATTCCTTTGGAACAATGTGGACCTTCCGTGATTGGGAGGAACTTCCGTTGAATGTGCCTGAATCGGATACTCTCTGGAATTATCTTGTAAGTAAGATTCTGAATACCAAGAACTCAGAGACACCGAAGGAAGACCCCCTCTGTGGACCCCGTTGCAGAGTGACCTTGAAGACAGGTGAGAAGATTCCTATTTCAATGTGTCGCATAGGAGATAGCATTTACAGTGAATCGGGGTTTACAAAAGTACTTGGCATCTACGAAGGAGAAGCGGCTCTTTCAGGACCTGCGTGTTTGTCCGATGGTGTTTGGATCCAAAGTGTGAAAGAATGGTCGCATCCTTCTTCTAAAGCAACTGTACTGCAAAGGGGCTTTCATTTGGTGACGGAATCTGGAACGTTTTGGATTGACAGTGAAAACCACTCCGGATTCATTCGGGATTTTACGGAAGTCGGATTGGAAAATCTCCCCTTGACTTATCCTTTCACCCATGCTCTTCTAAAAAAATCCCTTCGTAAAGAAGAACTATGCGTACCGGTTTCCTTATCACAGGCCTTCTTATCTTACTCGCAGCCAATTTATTGATGCTGTACTACAAGCCCGGTGCCTTGGGTCCGTCCAAGGAGGGCTTTGCAAACTATTTCCTTGAGAACGCGGGTGGTGCAGGCAAGGGGTACCAAGCCATCGGCGCGTTTGACAGTGTCAAGCTGAATCCTGGCAATGGCGTCAGCTCTTGGCGTTATACGGCACCCGATGAGAAGTTAATGGGTCCTGAGTTTGAGCCTGGTGCCGACTCCCTCTTCATCTTCAAGAACAATCAGTGCAAGCCCGAGTGCTGTGGTGCGTCTTTCTCCTGCGGCGGTGGTTGTGTCTGCACGACCCCCCAGCAGCGTCAGTACATTGCGGGCCGCGGTGGCAACAGAACCGAGCCTGCTGGTGAGTTTTAAATCAAAAAAACTTTCAATCCAAGGATTTCAAATCCTCTAGTTGATAGTTTACTGAGCGAGTTTCTCAAGCGTCTCTCCAATGGAGCGAAGATCTGCGCCTTCAATCGTCTTCACAACGGAGCCATTCTGAAGGAAGACAAAGGTTGGCATGGCGCGAATATTAAATGTCTCAGCAAGTTCTGCAGATTCATCTACATCTACCTTGAGGAACGTAAACGAGGGATAGACTTTGGAAAGTTCCTCAAACTTCGGTGCAATATGTTTACAGGGGCCGCACCACGTTGCGAAGAAGTCTACAACAACAACACCAGTCGTGGGAATCTCTTGAAGTGTCTCTACAATCTTTACCATTCTATAGTTCTAGCTGTGAGGTGTTTAAGCGTGAAAAGAATTCAATTTTCAAATCAGGAATCATGAAAACAATCTGTATAATTGGCTCAGGCGCAGCAGGTCTGTTAGTTCTCTACAATCTTCAAACCAACGGGATTTCTCCAACACAGGTTATTGTGGTAGATCCCCATTTGTGTGGTGGGGATTTGAGTCAGAAATGGTGTTGTGTGCGATCCAATACAGTTTGGTCGCAGCTTCTCACAGCTGTGCCATTTCCTGGAGCTCTTCCTGAATCGTACCAATCTCTAAATCCCGACGAACCCTGTCTTTTACGGCACTACATTAGCTATCTTCAAGATGCAACACGGACATATCTAAATCAATGTGAAGTTCATTGTGTCTATGCAACGAAAGTGTGGCATGAATCGGACAAATGGCAGATTCAACTCAAAACAAAGGAAACTCTCCAAGCGGATCTTCTAATTCTTGCTACCGGATCTGAAGCCAAGAGTTTGAATCTACCTTATCCATCCATCCCTCTTTGTATTGCACTTGAGAAAGAAAAGCTCAAGCCCCTTGTGAAACCTGGTTCCCATCATTTGGTTTTTGGCACAGCTCACAGTGCTTCTCTCATTGTGAAGAACTTGGTAGACTGTGGTGCAACAGTCACGAATTTTTACGCAACTCCCAAACCCTTTTATTTTGATCGTGATGGAGAGTACGACGGGATAAAACAGGATGCCGCTGTCATTGCAGACAAGATCCTAGCAGGAGAACTTCCTGTCAAACTTGTTTCAATTCAAGATACAGCAGCTGTCATACGGCACACAAAGAAAGTAGATGGAGTTGTGTATGCGATTGGATTTGAGGCCCGAAACCCCTTTGGATTGAAAGACTATAATGGGGAGACAGGACAGCTGCAAGGATATCCCAATGCCTGGGGGTTTGGAATTGCATATCCGAATAAAGCTTCCGATGGCATTCATTGGGATGTCAGCATTCCTGCGTTTCAAGCCCATATCCAACGACAAATGCCAAATATCCTTTCCCTCCTTCGTATAGAATAGACAGGGATGAATTCCACAGTTTCGAAGAATTTCAACAGCTTGCTCCCCTTGGGTGCACCTGCGGCAAACGCCATCAACAACCTTCGGGCAAATGTTAGTAATCTAAACAAAACAGTCAATGCGATGGTTGAGAACACACAGAAGAATATGAATACGGCAGTGGAATCGGTGGGACTTCCTGGAGGATGGATGACAGCATTGGGAATCTTTGCTGTCTTTGTTGTTTTATTCCTCTTCATTCTCTCCTATTACAGCGCACAGGTGAAGCAAGGCTATGATTTTGTCGTCATTAAGGTTCGTGAAGCACTGGGATTTTCCGTCAAGCCTCTGGAAAAGCCAGAAGTGCCCGGTGAGGATGTCTTAGACAAGGCTGTTGCACCTCAGGATGAGACAGAGGCTGAGAAGGCTGCGACCAAGCCTTTGGTTGAGAAGATTCTTCCCAATACAGGTGGCTCTGAGGTTTTTAATGTAAGCAAGAACACCTTTACCTATTATGATGCAGAGCCTCTCTGCAAAGCCTTGGGTGCTGAGTTAGCAACCTACGATCAGGTGAAACAGGCTTGGGAGAAGGGTGCTGACTGGTGCAATTACGGATGGGTCAAGGGACAGACAGCAGTCTATCCCACACAGAAGGATAGTTGGGAGAAGCTTCAGGCGGGCCCTGAAGATCAGAGAACAGCCTGTGGTGTGCCTGGATTGAATGGTGGGTTCTTTGACAATCCTGAACTCCGGTTTGGTGTCAACTGTTTCGGCCCGAAGCCTTCTCAATCCGATCACGATGCGATTGAAATGGCAAAGGGTGCACCGATGAGCCCTGAGGCCTTAGAGATCAATAAGAAGATCGCCAAATTCCGTACAGAAGCTCCTTCTCTCGGAATCATGCCGTTCAACACTTCAAAGTGGTCTTCTTCTTAATGCCAATGTCTATCTTCATAATTAGCTTTGGACGTTTCTTGGAGGTAAGGATCATCCTTTCCTCTTGGTTCCCGTGTTGCCTCATATTCTTCAACTTCATCTAAAATAGACTCAATCTTGATACAAATGGGTGAATTTTCTAGATCTATCCACGCCCAGAGAAAAAGAGGAAGTGTGTACCGGACTTGAAAGGCATATGCATCTTCTTGAAAGTCCTGGATAGATCCCCATCGGTCCCAAAATACCTCAAGTTCTAAACTGTCAAACCGATGATCGAACTCCTCTTTATGATCTCGTAAACAGTTTGGATAGGGATTCGTAAAACGAACCTTTGAGCCGAGAAATACCTCAAACAAGTATCGGAGAAAACTCTTCAAAACTTTTGATTCGTCCCCCCGCAGGCGAAAGCCTTTTGATTTTACGAAAGGAAAGAGACCACGTTTTACAAAGTGTTCTAGAACTGTATAACGAGGCCCAACATTATAGACCCCATCGTCGCCATAAATGGGTTTCCGAACCCAGGACTCCCACATTTCTTGTTTTTGCACGTCTGACAATTTTCTCATAGTACTTCACGTTGTACTGCACTATAAAGTTACAGGTGAAGGACTTTAACCCATTGAGCCGGTAGGCGCAGGTGGAAGAGGTTGCGGTGGCGGGCCCGATTGTTTCTTCAATCGCTTTACAACCTCATATCCTCTTTGTTTTTTCATGTACTTCATGATATTTTGAGTATCATCAGGTAGATTATGACTTGTAAAATAAGCACGAAGAAGTTCTTCCATACGTCCCAATGTGATAGGTGTATTGTGGCGTTCTTCGTGTACGGAGAGTCTTCCCCCTGCAATTTGGATAATTGCATTCTCCATGTTGGATGACCGTAGGTTGGTGAGAATTTTTGACTCAAAATCATCACGAACTTTCCTTGCATTGACTGTTTGCCGGTAAAGTCCTGTCGCAAGATTATCATAATGAACGTAATTCCGAACTAAATAGGCCAGGTCTTGTGGATTCGGTGCAACGACGGGCGGTTGTGCCATGCTTTCTGCTTTATCTAGTTCGGGGAAAATCATGAGGGAACCGCAGCAATACTAGCAGCTACAGGCCAAAAGGAACTCCGTGTCTGGACGATTAACATACCAAAGGTCAACATTGCAACAATTAATAACAATGTAAACAGCGCACATGTCAAAACAATGTAAGGAAAGACACGCTCCATGATATGATTTAAGAGAGGGTCAATCAAATACAATTGAAGTTTCTTGCGAGTGTCTTCACGATTTAGCAAATGAATGCTCTTTTCCATCAGCTGTTCTATCCAGGACGACTTTCCCGGCTGGTTCATTCTATAGAACCTGCTTAAACAGTTTCAATCATACAACCGCAGAATGGAGATTACTCATCCGAGTTGGAATTCACAGGAAAGTGCCTACATTTTTACAATCAGTTATCCTCAAAAGTTGGAAGGGGGAACCTTTACAGACCTGTCTGATGTGACCCTTCCGGATCTCAGCGCAAGTCATTATGTGGAGTCTTTTTTGAATGAGTTCTTGGAAAAGACCAAGCGATACTTTGTAAGTCCACTCCCCCTTGAGAAAGTGAAAAAGCATCTTCGGCATTCTATTTTGGAGGTGCCTCCTTTCCCAGTTGGCAGTACCTTTTCAAAGGCCCTGTGGAGTCCTATCTCTTTGAAAATGAAATCCAATGAGTTTCATCTTTATTGGTGTGTAGCGGATTGGCAGGCTGCAGAGCCAATTATCCGGTCTGATTTCTTCCGATCAGCCTCTCCAGCACCCCAGTCTCCGGAACCCCAATCCAATCTCCGGACAATTCACATTCAAAACACCATGGATTCGCTTGTGCCTGTGGGAGATCTACCACTCTCCGACTTGCCCCCTTTGAACTTCCAGGAGGAGTCGCAGGAAAAACGTGAAATTCGGCAGCGTATTCGCGAAGCTAGGCTCAAGGTGGAACTTGCAAAACTCAAAGCAAAGCGCATGAGTTCGCAGTACTATGAGCGGTATGGGGAGTCAGCTTACGATTCTGCTGAAAGTTCTCTGGAATCCTCCGATTCGGATTCCGACGGCCCAATGGGGAGGTATTCCTACTCGTGAAAAATATAGGCTATGACTATTACAGGAAAGAACATGGCGTCTGTCTCGGTAGATACCCGCACAATTTTGATGGTTGCTTTAATCGCCGTTGTGATACTCGGAGGTGCTTATCTTTTGAATCCTTCCTATACTCGTCGTCTCCTCGGTGCGAGCGAGGGTTTTACGGATGCGGTGGATGCACCTACTCTCAGTGAGGCCTCTAACTACAAGGCCAATGAGGCTGCTATGGATGTAGCTGGCAAGACTCAGGAGGAGAAGGAAAAGAAGAACCCGAATGTTGCAGCCACTCCTGATATGCCTGCTACGGCAACCACGGAGGGCTATGCCAATTTGTCTGATTTTGAGGGCCCCTCGCAGTTTGGTAATGCGGAGGCTCCTGCGGGCTGCTACCCCCGCGACCAGTTGACTCCTTCGGAGCTTCTCCCGAAGGATCCTAACTCCATTTGGGCCCAGCAGAACCCCATGGGAACTGGCTCCTTGAAGGGCAAGAACTTCTTGAGCGCGGGCGCCTTGATCGGTGTCAACACCGTCGGACAGTCCCTCCGTAACGCCAACTACCAGCTCCGCTCTGAGCCCCCTAACCCTCAGGTGCCTGTGTCTGTTTTCAATCAGACAACCATTGAGCCTGATGTTAACCGTCGTACTCTTGAGATTAATTAAATGCCTTAGCATTTCATTTCCAAACCTGTTTCCTTCATGAATTCACAATTCAAGAAAGAATCAGTTTTTATTGGGAAACTCCTTTACAATCCAAGGCTGTGCTGCACGGTCTTTTCCTCACTATAGAGCCATTTGTATAAACGACGGCTCAACAAGTCGATCTTCTTAATTAGGTTAAACTGTGCGCCAATGACAACAAGTGCAATCATGACTTCTCCACTGTATTCCGTCGCTTGGTAAGGATGATAGGCATCCACCTTTCCATCCCCATTGATGTCTGCATTCAAGACAAAGAAGAAGGGCATGATTTTGACAATCTTTCGTACATAGAACACGGCGATTGCAAGCAAAATACCCTGCAAAAGCACTTCTGTAAAAAGAGTTTGTGTATCTACGTCTTCCTTGAAGTGAGGAAATGAGTAATCCAAAATTGTCCCTGCAATAAAGCCAACCACTAAATATCCGAGTCCAAACTGAATTGTTTCCATGAGTTCCATCACACGAACTTCATTAAACAGAAAGAGGCTCCGAATCCGCTCCTGGATGTGTTGTTTGTATCCCTTTTCGGGTCCAATCGGGAAACCTTTCATCTCTACAGACTATGTAGAAAGAATGTTGGCACAAGCAAATCAATTGTTTAAAAATCTACAAGACTCGATTGGACTTGGATCGGGACTCTATCCGTTGGTAGAAGTCAAAAGCACGGTGGACGGTCAGATCTATAAGGTCAGAAACCTTCCTGACAAACAACAAGCTGCAGATTTGCTTGCCAAGGTACGACTCAAGTTGAAGAACTTTTTGATGCACCTTGAAGCAACCTTTCCCGACAAACCACAGGTCAAACGTCTAAGTCAACGATTCAAGGCCGCTCCAGAGCGTCTTTTGGAAGCCACACCCGATGCATCTCATACAAGTTACAGTGTTAACAAAGGAGAGAAAGTCCACTTGTGTCTAAGACAAAGACAAGGGGCGGATGAAAGTTTGGTGAATGAAAACATTATGGTCTTTGTTGCCTTGCATGAAATGGGCCATGTTGCAACAGATTCTATCGGCCATGAGCCTGAGTTTTGGAATAACTTCGGCTGGCTCTTGAAAGAAGCAGAAAAAACAAATACCTATCAATATACTGATTTCAAAGCACACCCTGTTCGCTATTGTGGAACGCAAATTACTGATGCACCACGATATTCTCCTGAAAAGGATGGAAACGATATGACTGTCGGTCAAATTGTTTTGGATTGATTTTCAGAACAGGAGATAGGTAACGGAGATGAGTGAGCTTTCCTCATTACTGCTGAATTTGTCAAATCCTGAAATACAAACAAGCTTTCAGGAACCGATTGTGAAAGGCTATCCAAAAGTGTATGTCTTTCATTCCCCTACAGAGGAGCCTGAGGAGCTTGTGCTGGACTCCCTATATCCTTTCATGACGGTCCAAGATATTAAAACCAAAATTTATTTGGAAAAAGGCGAAGATGATCTGTATGTACCCGCTTCCCAAGCGTTGCTTATCCCCCTTGGTGAAAATCCATCCTCCTCTATAGCCTCCAAGTATGTGCCGCTTGACTTTGCATTTGTGAGTGTTGACAAAAAAGGAAATGTACTTGTGACTCATGAATTATTGAATCCATTTGAGAGGATTCAAACAGGTGTAGATGAGCGATTTGTCACTGAAAAGGGGGATCTTAAGGATATTAAAATGACAGATCGTTCCAATATGACAATGGAGGATATCTTTCCTCAGATTTTTGGTTCTATGAATGCAGTTCTTCACTTGTTTCTTTATAGTGATGTTGTCAAAGGAATCGATGAATCACTAGTAAAGAGTTCGAGAGAATGGTATGGGCGGATCTATCCTTATTATCCAGATTTACCCAAAGATATTGAGGCTCTTTCGGATGAGGATTTTGACAAAGAATATAAATACTTAGTTGCACGGAAGACCTATGTCACAGAAGCGATTGATTTGATGGATAATTTGGATTCATTGCTGAAAACAACACAACTGCTTCCGTTCAAAGTGGGTTCTATCAAATTCTTGCGACTTCTTTGGAAGAAACCTATCCAAAAGGTTCCAGACGTGGAAAGTCTATTTTATAACATTCCTGTGACACCTCTCTTTCCTTTCCTTCGGATTCTCCCTTCTCAGGGTGTACCGATTACCAAATTGCATGTTGACAGCCCTCTACGAATTCCCAGTTTTGATCCTAGACTCATTCCTCAATGGGCCCAGCAGAAACCTCCCTCCAAAGATGACTTTTTGTTTGGAAAGATCCTTGTTCGCAAATCCGAAGGACTTGAATCTCTGTATGGCACATTGCGCGTCTTTGATGATCGCTCGGCTGATTTTATTCTCCAACCTCCCAAAACTCTCAAAAAGCTTCTGCTTCAAGACATTGAATTGTTTCCAAAATATTTGACAGAATCATTGAGAGGGACCTACTTAGAATCTGCAGAGGCGGGAATTGGGGAAGCCGCTATTGTTTGTGGCATTCCAAAAATTGGACTCAGACAGATTCCCAAAGAACGATTCCTGCAGCGATTGAAAGCCTTTTCTCCTTTGTTCCAGGAGATTCCTCCGATTGAAGAAAAAAGCATGATTGCAATGCTTCGCTATAGAGGTGTCTCCAAATTCACACAAGAAGACAAAGTTTTCAGCTTCATCTCTCAATATGCAACAAAGTTAGAATTGGCAGGTGACGACGTGGACGCAGAAGCAGGAGAACTTGTAGAAGCCATTATGAAAACATTCAAAATCCGATTCCAAGATGCAAAAAACACATTGGAGAAATGGATTCGCGAAAACGGCAAGGTCACACTCGCTGTTGCAGAAACCAAAGATTTTGTACTTCAATACAATCGCGGTACAGATATTGCAATCTACGCCGATCAATCTTCTTATACATTCCATCTCTATCGCGTTCAATCCATTATCCATCTCCAGAGAATCTTGACGGCATTAAGTTTGCTTCTTAGTGGTACGGATGAGGATTTTGAAGTGGGTGAAATTACAGCGTTTGAGGATGCTGCATCTGTTGTAAGTGATGAGTTCAAAGAAAAAGAGGAGGAACGAGGGATAGATGACGAGGATGAAGATGATGCACGTGGAGATACGTATGATGCTTTGGGGGAAGACATAGATGATTTGGAAGAGGCTCCCAAACCTGTAGCAAAACCTGTCGCCAAAGCGACAGCTGTGCCCGCCAAGGCTGAAACCCTGTCAATCCGTGAATTTTTTACAAAACGCCTGTATGATGCAGATAGCGAACTGTTTACAAAAACAGAGGTTGTGAGAAAGGATTTGAAAGAAGATGTGAAAGGGAAACCCAAACAAGATGTCAAACAAAATTACAGCAGCAAATGCCAATCCATAGATGACAGGCAGCCTGTTGTTATGAATGAGGACAAGTACCGCGCAATGTTAGAAGAGTACGAAAATGATAACATTACATTCCAGGAGTTTCCTTTGCGCCCAGGGGAGAAACAAATTTTGACAGGTACCATTGTGCCAGTCCTTGTGTATGGCTCCCTTCCCTCCCTTATGAACTATTACATCTGTTGCGAATATTTCTGTCTGAAAGATGTTATCATGGTGCTGGAGGAAGATTTTAAGGGCACATCCTATCGTCCGAAGAGAGAGGTGGACGGTGTGGAGGTCAAGAAAGAACCTAATTCATGCCCGTTTTGTGGTGGCACACTGATTAACAAGAAGAATCAAGAACCAGGACAAACTGTCTATAGAAGACGTGCAGACAAAGGCAACAAACACATTGGATTGCTGCTGAAGACCAACCATCCACAAGGAATCTTTCAACCCTGTTGTTTTTCCAAGATGCCAAATTACTCCACCAGGGATCCACAGTTCCGCCATTTGGAGTATAGGCCTCGCACGACTGAGCTCAAGGAGCCCGAAGAGAAAGACGAGGATGTAGGATCTGTGTCTGAGCCTCTCAAGTACACCTATTCTCTTGTTTTGGCAAGCGCCTATACCAAATACATTGTGCGAGACAACAAATTTCCACTCGTTGTGTCTCAAAAGGGTGGACCTCAAATTGGTGTTCTCTTACCCATTCTAGACTCCTATTTCCAGCAAGACAACTCCAAAATTATTTATGTAAGTACGCAGAAACATGAATTGTTTCCTGATTCCAAGGCCTTTTTGCGATTGGGTGTAGACAATACAACGCAAAGCAAGCCTGAGAGCTTCTTCACTGCAGTTGCGCCTTACTTCCTGAATCTCAATACTGCAGAGGATTTGCGGAGAGCTCTCATAAATAAAATCATTCCCATGAATTTTATCTTCTTCAACTATGGCAATCTTGTGATGGAATTTTACAATCCCTCGGACAAGGGACCCACTGACACTGATTTGCAACTCTGGTCTCAGAAAAACTTTGACGCGGGTGTGACATCCAACAACAAAGAGGCACTGCTTCGTATCTGGAAGAGCTACCATCGGTTTCTCCGATTCTTGGAGGATCCCAAGACACTCAAGGAGTACAGACAATTCGCCCAAATGCTGGCTTTACCCAACTTCATGAGTACAAATGGAATTATCTTCATTGTTCTTGATATTGTGAAACAAGGAGAGGTTGAAGTTCTGAAAGTTCGCTGCCCTCCCTTTGGATACGACAGTTTGCAATATGGAGATTGTGATATTGCATTTATCATTCACCATCACACGGGATATTGGGAACCAATCTTTTATTCGGAGAATCAACGTTCCAAGGGTCGGTTTGCAGACAAGAATGAAGTCCATATTACATTCCAGCGTGCCTTGTTTAGCAGTTGGCCTCCCATCGTGCAGAAACGTGTCTTTGAATTTACACAGAAATGTGCGGGCTCAGGTCGTGCAGCCTGGACGTCAGGATCCGAGGTTGATTCGTTCGCTCTCATCCCTGTAGAGCGGGCAATTCAGGGAATGGGTCCCAGCCCCGAGGGTGTGATTCGTGATGCATACAATCATGTGGTAGGACTTACATTCCGCGAAGGTGGTGGAAAATCTAAGCTAATTGCCCTTCCTGTTGCAGACGATGGCACGATTCTAACGTTGAGTCGCGTGCATTTTGATTGGGATGACTATACACCCGCTTCCCTTGAAAGTGTCGTGAATTTTTATAAAGAGGAAGTTGAACCCCGCTTTGGTTACTATCCTGGATATAGTGTAGCTACTGCAGTTCTAGAAGTGAATACCAATAAATTTGTGGCTGTACGACTGAAGAATGGACTCTACATTCCCTGTGCGCCTGTGAAAGCCGAGGATCCTGCCATTCAAGCTCTCCTCAAATCACTCCCCTTCAGTCAAATTGAGAAGATTGAGGATATGGAATGGATGATAAATCGTGATATTATTTTTGGAAAGAAGGGTCGTGAAGAAGAAAGAGAAATGTACCGCACAACGGAGAATCTTGTCAGTGAGGCCTTTGAATACTTGCGCTTGACCTTTTCCAATTGGTTTTCCAGTGAAAAGGTTTCAGGAGAGTTACGGGAGAGAGTAGAGCGGATTTTGTTTACGAAGGATCTTCCTCTCTTTGAAAAACGAAAACGCTTGGAAATTCTTCTGGGAGACACTGTCCGAAGCTGGATGGATACGGAAGAAGAATTTACAGATGTGAAGAAAACACTCCTTCGTGTGGACTGTCTTTTGCAAACGGGACCCGACTGTCCCGCTCAGTGTGTGTGGAAAGAATCCAAAGGAAAATGCCTCATCCACACTCCTGGCTCAACAGAGACATTTGAAAATATTCCTCTCATGTTGTCAAGACGATTGTTTGAGGAACTCATCCGATTCCCTGAGAAGAGACAACAGCTTCTTGAAAAGAATGTCAGTCCTCTTGTGTCCCTCAAGCAAGCGATTTTAATGAAAGACCAATACATTGTGCCTCAATCAAGTCTTGCCTGGTATGATTTGTTGCGTGCAGAATGGCTATCCCCAACACAGGAGAAGAAGAAGTTTTATGAGGAAATGAGTAGTGTCAAAGAAGATCCAGATGTCCTTCCTGTTGTGGAAAAGGAATCCACTCTTCCTGAACTTCTCCAAAACATCATTGGAGATGAAACACTTGCCAAGAGCTACTACCTGTACCGCCCTCAGAGTACAGAATATGAAAGCGGCTATGTATTGCCCTTCTTGGTTTCCTTAGGAAAGTATCCCGATGATATTGGATTGGAAGATGATGCATTTGAGTTGACCGAGGAAGCCATGAGAAAACTGGTGCTTCTCATTCGTCGGCCTGTGATGCAGATTGATCTTACAGGGGGAGACATTCAATGGAAGATTTATGGGCCTGCCAAAAAACAGAAAGATCCCAATCCATTTATCCTTGTCATCCAAGATAGCGATCTTGGAGGACCTGCCATGCTCTCATTGTCTCCTACCACTCCTGTTCCTATTCCTTATGACAAACTCAGTTCTGACCTTCAGTTCCTTCTGAAAGAAGATATGGTCCTGGTAAGCTAAAAAAAACTGAACGTGTTTCCAGGTAGGGAAACAGGCACACATGAATCTTGAAACAAAGAATTACAAAGACTTTCGCATAGGTACAGTTTCGTTTGCAGACTATTCGCAAGCCAATCGGTGCCTTCCTGGAGACACTGTGGAATGGGATGGATCCAAGTGTCTTCTCAAGCAACGAGCCAATCATAGAACTCTTGTAGGTGTTCTCGAGCTCAATTCCAAATATTTGTACGGCCATACCTCACGAGGATCCAAGATCTATTTGTTCCATCCCATGGATCCTGCCTATCCTCCCATGCGAGTGGGCTGTTCCGAACGTGATACGTCTCGGAATCAGCTTGCACTTGTACGATTTTCCGAATGGAATGAATCCCTGCCGCGAGGAAATCTTGTGCGCCTGCTTGGGCCAGTTGGCTCACTAGAAGCAGAATCTGTTGCATTGCAATGGTTGTATGGGCGACCTGAACTTCGCTCTCTGACCTTTGATCTGTCGTTCACAGATCAGCCTCGGAAACAGATTCTCTCCCATACAATCAATATTGATCCTGAAGGGTGTAAAGATATTGATGATGTGGTTACACTGTCACGCAATGATACTGGATGGGATCTGTGGATTACGATCGCTGATGTTGCAGAGTCCATTCCAGCATCCTCTCCTGGAGATGTGCTTGCAAAGGAGACCTGTCAAACACTGTATCAAAATGGTATGGCTGTTCTTCCTATGCTTCCGCGAGAACTGTCTGAAAATGCATTGTCACTGCTTCCAGGGGAACTCAGGCAAGGAGTCGCACTCCATTGTCATTGGGATGGCTCCTCCCTTCGCATCAAACAATTTGAGGAAGTGCTTATTCGGAATGCAGCCTCCTACAGCTACGAGAGCATCTATCAATCAGACTTTCCCATTGATGTTCTCCAAGCCATTGCATCGCATTTGAAAGGTGAGGTGACAACGGATTCTCATGAGTGGGTCGCTCAGTTGATGTTGCTCTACAACTTGGAGGGGGCAAAGATTCTTCTCCAAGCAAACTCAGGACTTCTCCGCACGCATACATCCGCAAATCAAGAGAAGCTGAATGCATACGAACGGATTCATCCTGACCTTCGCGTCTTTGCCTTTGAGGCAGCTCAGTATGAGTTGACTGGAGAAGGAAAGCTTCATGCAACACTTGGAAATCAACCCTACACCCATCTAACCTCTCCTCTTCGTCGGTACGCAGACCTTGTCAATCAGCGCATTCTCAAGGCCTATCTGCGGCAGGAATCAGTCAAGCCCCTCGACGCTAATCTTCCTCAAAGGCTAAATGCAGTTCAGAAACGTATGAAACGCCAGGACAGAGATCTCTTCTTCCTCACTCAGATTC
>JACCDO011747157.1_pt1 | contig 15557 bp, 9 predicted proteins | sample 7446101 | NCBI WGS metagenome assembly JACCDO01 (sample SAMN15323440, study PRJNA562643) | freshwater metagenome | isolation source: river surface water | place: USA:Blue River Watershed | collected 2017-08-16
CCGCGATGATGGCGCTGTTCCTCGTGCTCTGGCTGACCGCCCAGGACCAGAAGATCAAGGAGGCGGTTGAACGGGCCTTCCGCCATCCGTTTTCGTCCCCGAACCCCGGCGCCACCGGCATCATCCAAACCCAAGACGTGCAGCCCGTCAGCGGTGAAAAGGGCAAGTGGGATTCCTCGTCGGCCGTTGAGTTGAACATGCTGCGGAACCTCATGCAGGATTTGCTCCGGACGTTGCCTGCCAACGAGGAAAACCCCCTGGAACAAACCGTGAAGGTCGAGCCGATTCCCGACGGCATGCGAGTCTCCATCTTCGATCGCAACCACAAGCCCGTCTTCGAGAACGGTGCCGCCAGCTTCACCAAATATGGCCGCTGGGTCTTCGAAACCCTCGCCTGGGACCTGTCGCGTTACAGCAAGTTCCAGATCGAGCTGGAAGGCCACAGTGAACAGGGCCGGCAAGCTTCCGACGCCGACTATGGCGTTTGGGAACTCACTTCGGATTATGCCAATGCCGCGCGCCGCCTGCTGATCCAGAACGGCGTGCAGGACGAGCAGATGCGCAAGGTGGCCGGCTTTGGCGCGACCAAGCCACTGCCCGACCGCAAGGCGAACGACCCCAGCAACCGCCGAGTGACGGTGCTGATCCGGGTCGCCAAGGAGGAACCCAGCAAATGAACACCATGGCCCAGGAATCGTTCGTCCCCTTCACTACCGCGCGGATTTCGCAGACCGGCGAATCAGGGACGCGCAACAAGCCCCTGCCCCGGGGCGGCGACCGCGCAGGCTTCGTTCCGGGCATGCCCGGCGCCGCGCCGACACCGACGGACTTCCCTGCTTCTTCGACCGCGCCAGCGTCGACCGCCCCCCACGCGGCGGCCCCTTCCGCCACCGTGGTCGCGCCGCGTGCCCACGCCGAGCATGCCAAACCGGTCGTCTCGCTCCGGCGCGAAGGAGACAAAGTGGTGGGCATCCGCGTGGAATGCACCTGCGGCAGCGTGATCGAGCTCGACTGCGTCTACTGACACGCGGTCACGGAAACACGCGCACGCGGTAAAACCGCTCGGCCGCATCGCCCACGGAATCAACCCCATCGCTTGTCCGCGCTGAGGCGCCGATTGCGTCCCCGACCGGCTGCCAATCGGGAAACTCAAGGCCGCGGGCAACCTCCAATTGGTAGCGCACCCCCGGGAACGAGCTCCAAGTGACCTGAAATATCCCGGCTTCCGCCGCGACCTTCACGATTTCCGGTCCGGGCACGGCATTTCCGACGCCTGGCGTGGCCGAAGGCAATGCCCCGGCGAGCATCCCGCCGTCCGGCGCCCGACCTTCGGCGACATCCGGTTGCTGCGGCCCGAACGTGACCGCGTCAATCACCGTGCCATCGGCCGTCGCGAGCACAATCCCCTCTCCGTTCGCCGACAACCGGAAGTCGGCATGCAACGCCGGGTCGGCCGCCTGGTTCAGCTGCGGTTTCCGGTCGGCCCACACGAGCAGTCGACCGCGGGCCGGAATCACGTAACCCGACGGGATGGCAAACTGCCGGCGGTTTTCGAGCGACGTTCCGAGGAAAAGCCCAGCCAGATTGGCCGGCGTGGATCCGGCATTGAACAACTCAAACCAGTCCTTGAAACCGCCGTCCGCCGGATCGCGCAACGTCGCCGTGTTGTCCGCCATCCATTCATTGATGAACACGCTGAGACTGGGGCCGGCAAGCGTGTTGAGGCCCCGCGGTGTCGGCTGGGCGAACACGTGCCGGGAGCTACGGTCACCGTCGGGGAACGCTCCCACCGATCGGTCCGGCCCCGGCGAGACGTAGCGCAGGTAATCCAGCAGATTGGTGCGCCCTCCGGCCACTTGGACCAACGTCACGACCCCGCCGGCGGGCGCGGCGCGGAATCCGGCGTGTAGCTGGGCGGCCGTCGTCTGCCCGGGCTGGCCATCGAGCCAAACCAACAGGGTGCCTCCGGCCGGAATGCTGACACCGGCGGGAAATGCCCAGGCGGTCAGGTTCGCCCAATCATCGCCGAGGTAACAGCCGGCCAAGCTCGCCGGGGCCGAGCTGCCGTTGAAGAGCTCCAGCCACGGTTCACGTTGGCCGGCGTTGTCCGCCGGGCCGGCCAGGTTTTCCGGCTGCACTTCGTTGAGCCACACTGGCGGCCACGGCGGCAGGGTGGCAGTGACTGAATTCAGCGATCCGGGCGTTACCTGACTCAGCGCAGGCGTCGTTTGCGTCAGGTCCGTTGTGCCACGAATGCCATTGCCCGAAAGTCGGACAGTGAGATTGCCGCCCCCGCTTCCCGTCCGATACCAGAGGCTGACGGTGTAGGTCTGCTCCGTGACCAAAGCCGGGGTCAGGTCCTGCACCACGGCCGAGTCGCGGGTCGTGCCGCCGGAACTGGCCACCAACCGCAGTGACGACTTGCCCGAATGGGACACCGCCGGGTCGACCGCGGAACCGGAGTGGTTGGCCGCCACCTGCCACGCGCCGGCCAGAGGACTTTCGAAGTCCCCGTTGACCAGAAGATTGGGCCCTACGTCCGGATCGGATCCGGCAACCAGGCGCAGATCGTCCACGTGAACCTGGCCTGCGTTCTCCAGGTAAAGGTAAAAGGCGGAACTGGTGGCCGTCCCAGTGGCGACCAGGCGTTGCCATTGCGGCCCGGCCGTGGCGTTGGTCAGCACCGCGGTCCAGTTGCCAGGACGGTTGTTGTCCTGGAGCGGGTCGATGAGTTGCAACGATCCGCCGGCCAGCGCCGCGACCGGCCAAGGCGCCCCGGTCTCGAACGTGAACTGGTCCACGAGGATTTCGTCCGTCCCGTTCGGTGCCGGCCGCAGCAGCCGGAGAGTTTCGCCGCCGCTGCCCAATTTGCCGGCATACGTGCCGAGCGGCTTCTGCAGGCTGCCAAACGCCTCGGCGAACGCATAGGAGTCCTCCACCACGACGGCATGGCTGCCCGGCGCCAGCACGGTTCCGGGCGGGAAGGAAAAATCCACGCCGGCGATGCGCCAGCCTCCGAGGTTGAACGCGGTCCGGGCCGAGAGGTTGCGTAGTTCAATGAAGGCGCTGCCTGGCGACGATGGGTGATGGTGAACCTCGCTGAAGATCACCTGCCCTTCGGGCAGTTCGGCGGGGCCGGTGAACTCGACCGTCAGCTCGGCGGGAGCGTTCGTGATGGCCTGGCCGCCGGAATCGAGGCCGGCCAGGAGCAACCGGTTGGTTCCGGGCGCCAGCGCCACGGTGGCCATCCAGTTGGTCAGCGTGGTCCACCGCACGTCCAAAGGCGCCCCGTTGAGGAGCAAGGTGCGGGCGGCGAGGGGGGCCGTGCCGGTCAGGGTCGCGAGGCTGTTCGTGGTCGCGAACGGGGCTCCGGCGTTGACGGTAAATGCGAGGTTGGCCACCCGGTTCGTCAGGAGCTGGTTGATGTAGGACCGCCGCGTGGCGACGTAGGTGCGGATGGTCGAACCGGAAGCCACGCTGGAGGCCCCGTTGGTGCGCATGCCGTTGTAGCGGGCATCGATGATCGGATTGGAACGTTCGGGCAGCAGCGGCCCATTGGCCGCGTCGATGAGCGCCTGCCAGTAGAGGCGGGCAAAGGGCGCATGGGTATTCACGGGCCCCACGTTCTGGCCGCCGATGCCAAACAAGTCGCTCCGCGCATCCGCGGCGGCGAAGGCGAAGTCGATGTCCCAGATCAGGAGCTGCCACGGGCCGTTCCGTGGCTTGTAAGCATACATGTTCTGACCGCCGCCGTAGCTGTAGCTGTCGTTGTTGCCGACTAAGTGTTCGGTGACGTGCGTCCGAAACCACCCGTCCACGTCGGTCGCGTGCAGCAGGGTCCGCGTATAAGTGTCCCCGCTGACCTGGGTGTTCACCGCGTTCACCAATCGGAACAGGTTGGTGTAGTTGTGCGGATCGTTCCCGAAGGCCCGCAGCGGCCAGTTCCACCGGTAACGCGCCCGCTTCAGCGCCCCCCCGCTGTTGTAGCGGCTCAAGTTTGCCCCCACGGCATCGAAGGCGGAACCGGCGGCATCAAACTCAAACCACAGTTGGATCTTTCGCAGCTCACCCGCGGAGTCGTCCGGAAACCATTGCCGAACGTAGTCGCGCGTAGGCTGCTGGGCGTCGTCGTAAACCTGGCCGCGGCGGACGCCGTTGACGTAAAGCAGCACCGGCCGCCGGTGGCAGAAAGGCAGACCCAATTGCTCGGCGATCCAATAGGCGTGTTTCTCCTGCTGCCCGGTGGAATCGCCACCTCCATTGCCGGGCTGCAGCAGGTTCAGCTCCTGTTCGCCGAGGAACAGGTCGTCGGCCGGCAGCACGAAGACGTAGTCGCAATTGGCCCCGGTCGGCGTCGTGTAGCTGGGCGCGTGGTAGGGACTGCCGCTGTATTGGGCGCCAGCGTTGTAAATCACGCGGAAATTGCCGTAGACGAACGTGGAATCGAGCGGTTCGTTGCTCAGCTTCACCCGCCGGCTCCACAGGTCCACGTTGGTCTTGGTCGCCCACAGCCGGTAGCTGCCCATGGCGCCGTTCACGAGGGCTTCCCCCCAGCGGACGAGACATTCGCGCACCGGGGCCTCGGCTGGAAACGTCGCGACGGCGGACGGAACCGCCCCATCCGCGGCGACGACGTAGAAAGCGCCAAGGCCGGCGGCGCCAAGTGCGGGCATGGTGGCGGAAAACAACCCGGCACCGTTGTCCACCATCGCCACATCGGTGTAGTTGGTGGCCGGGTCGCGCCGCCACCTCAGGGTGAGCGAATCAATCCCGTCGGCATCCGCGACCCGGGCAGTGACCAGCACCTCCTGGTTCACGGTCGGCAAGATGGGCGTGTGCGTCACGTCGGAGACGGCCGGACCTGGATTCGCCATCCGGCGCGAGTTCGGCCGACCGGGAGTGCCCAGGTTTTTCGCCGTCAGCACATAGCCCGGGGCTTCGTGCCAATTGCCATGCAGCCGGAAGTGGATGTTTCCGGTCCCGGCCAGCCAACGAACCTTGGCCCGGATGGTTACCGTCTGCCCGTTGCTCACCGACGTGCGCAGCGGCACCCGGATGCGATTGGGGCCGGTATGTCCCGGCCCGGTGGCGCGCACATGCAACGACTGGCGGCTTTGGAAGCCTTCGGTTGTCTCCAGTCCGCTGGCGCCGTGGTTGCCTTGGAAAACCCAGTTGGTCGTGCCGCCCTCAAAGTTGGGATTGGCCAGGAGGTTGGTTCCACCGACCCCGATGACTTCCACGTCGTCCACCAAGGCCTCGCCAGCACCGTAAAGGAACAGCTCCAACCCGTTGGCGGTTTGGTTGCCGTTGTCCGCCAGCCCTGTCGCCGCCACGGTGACCCAGAGAGACTTCGCGATCTCATCGCTGTCCGCCCAACTGGACGCCAGCCGACGGTCGCCCCGCGGATGGCGCAGTTCGAGACTGCTGCCGCCGCCGTCGGACCAGCGTCCCCACCGTCCTCCGGTGCCATAGGTCACTTCGTCGATGACGATGTGTAGCCGGTTGGTCACCACTCCGCCGGCGGCATTTGTCGAGGTGATCAGGTCGGGAAAGGTCAGCGCCACCCGTTCGCCACCGTCCCCCAGCGTGCCGGCGAAGTCGCCGACCAACGTCGCCGGTCCCAAGTCGGGATGGTTGGCCTTCAGCCGGGACGCCGACTTGGCAACCGCCAGATAACCGCCCGCGGGCAACGTCGTTCCCGCGGCAAACTCGAACTCGACCGCGTCCTCCAGGCGCCAACCGCTCAAGTCGACCGGCAACAATCCCGGATTGTGCAGCTCCACATACTCGTCGGCGGAATCGTCACTGGCGGGGTGATACATGATCTCGTTGATGACGACGGCCGGAGCCTTTGGGCCACCATTCGCTGTCCCCACCGTAACGGAATCGAGCCGACGCAATTCCGGAGCCCCGTCGGGAAAACGTCCGAAGCTGACGCCGTTTTCTTGAGCGTCGAACCGCACCGCGTCCAGGACGCGACTTCCATCCGGACTTCGCAGGATCAAGGATTCGCCAGCCGCGTTGAGCGCAAAGCCCAACTGGGCTTCCGAAAAGGCCAGAAAGCCCTGGGCTCCGATGACGGTGTTCGGCGGAAACACGAACTTCGCACGCGCCGGATCGTCCGTCAGCACGCAACCTCCCAAGTCCACCGGGGCGTCCAAGTAGTTGAACAACTCCACGAAATCGCTTTGCGGCGGATCGGTGTGGGCCAGGAGTTCGTTGATCATCACGCTCCGCAGCGCCGGATCGCGGGCGGGCTCCGCCTGCCCGGGTGAGCCTCCGACGCGTTCGCTGGCGGCCCAGGCCTTGGGATCACGTTCGCCGAAGCTCGGCCGCGCCAGAACCAACGACGGACCGGCCCCGTCCGCTGCGGGGGGCCAAGGACCGTCGTCCCGATACTCAACCTCGAACTGGACTGCGCCGAGCCGGTGACGCAGCCGCAGCGTGCCGTTGCCGTTCGGCAGGTTGCCCGTGAACGGCCCCAACACATTGGTCAGGCCGGTCACTCGGGCAAACTGGACCGGGTCCGCCGCGATGACGGCATAGCCCCGTGACGGCAGGGAGAAATTCGTGGGAAAGATGAAATCTACGTCACCCGAAATTCGCCAGCCTCCCAGCTCCTGGAACCACGGCAGCGAATTGAACACCTCGATGAATTGCCCATTGAGTCCATCCGCCCGTGCCGCCGGGTGATACATGATCTCGGAAATCACCACACCGGCTCGGCGCGACGAAGGGCCGGGAGGTTCCGGCGCGGGACGATAGAAATCCGGCCCGAGGGCAGGGCCTTTCGCTGGTGCCCCAACCGCGATTCCCACGGCGACCACGAAAAGCCACAAGACGACCCGCAGCCGGAAAACCAATGCCAATATCCAGACACTCATGGAAGTTACGGGTGGACTGTAGCCGCCAACGGCCGGACGAAGCCAAATGAAACGACCTTGCCTAGACCAGCTTGCGCGGAGATTTGTTGCCCCGGAACAACACACCGCCCCCGATGAATCAGATCTCTCAGCCTGATCTTGCCCGGCGACAGTTCTTGCGGGCCCTAATCGCGACTACGGTCCTGAGCGGAGGGACAACCCACGGCTGGGGCCAACGGCAGGAAACCGGTGTGCCGTTCTTTTATCCCTTTCACGCGATCCACAGCGGAATCGAAGGGTTGGTGAAGGTATACGCCGAAGTCAGCGAAGAGGGGTATGTCACCTTCGTCCGGACGGATACTTCCTCGGGACACGAAATCCTCGATCAGGCGGCCGAGGGGATGATTGCCCTGTGGGCTTTCCGGGAAAAACTACCCGAAGCCAAACGAAAAATGATGATTCCGTTGCAGTTCAAGCTGACGGAAAAGTCCCTCAAAGATCTGCCGCCGAAGGACAAGGATGGCCATTTCAAGGTCAAGAAGCCCAAGGTGTTCTACCCCTACCAGGCGAACCGCCGAAACCTTTCCGGGATGAGCACCATTTTGGCCACGATCTCGGACGCCGGTTTTGCTGAGAAGGCCCTGATTGAGGAATCCAATCCGGCCCCGATTCTCAATCAGTGCGCCCTTTTGTTCACCCTGATTTACGGCTTCGGCCCCAGCACCAAGCCGCCCGAAGGCGAGCAACGGCAGGTGAAACTTCCCTGGATATTCAGGATCCAATAAACGGCCGGAAGAGTTGGCCTTCCGGAAGCGAAGCGGCCTCGGACAGCGGAACCGAGATCATTCTCCTGGCTTTCGATCGTTGACGGGATGCGCAATTACATCCGCGTCGGGAGGGTCGCCAGCGCTCACCACTTCAGCCTGCCCGGCAGATATTCCTCCACCAGTTCGCGGTAATACGGGAGACACTTCTCCGCGTCCGGCTTCGCGTCGCCCTTGGAATAAAGGTCGAAGGGATTGAAGGCCTTCACCCATTTCAGATGCTTGCGATCCTGCTCGTTCAGTAGCCAGAGGTATTCCCGCTCGCGGTGAAGCGGATAGAACGAGTGGTAACGGATGATGTATTGGGCCTCGATGGGCAGGTAATCGCGGGTGACATAGTAGAGGTATTCGTCGTGACCCCACGACATGAAAGCCTTGTCCAGCCCGCAGCCGGGTTCGTAGATGCCATGAGGGCGTTGGTATTCCGGGACCTTCAGGTCCGGATTTTCCGCGAAGAATTCGGGAAACACGATCTGGTCGGAGAACGGGCAGCCGAGGGGGAAGGTGTCGCCGACCACCGCCCACTGGGGTTCACCGAAACAGCACAGCACCTTGCCGAGGTCATGGATGAACGTGGTGAGCACAAACCAACGTGGCAGGCCGGCTTCGCGGGCGGCTTCGCCGGACTGGAGCGCATGCCAAATCTGGGAGTTTTCGTTATCCGGATCGCTGTCGTCCACGATGGTGTCGAGCAGTTCGATGGCCTCCCAGACGGACATCTCCTTGCGGTTCAGCCGGCCAAAATCCTTTTGCTTGGCCTTCACCAGATCCAAGGTCTGATGGATGTGGTTCAGGCGATAAAACTCCTTCACCCCGGGGCGCGCTTCCGCCCGGTAATCCCGATACCCATCGCGCCGCTGCATGGTGCGCTGCATCGGCGGCGGAACGATCTGCCCCTCCAGCGGCGTGGGATAACGTTCCTCCATGAAATGCTCCCACTCCTCGAAGCCGCTGAGCGTGTCGGTCGGATTGCGGTGAGCGGAAACAACGAGGGCGTCTGTCATAGGTGCGCGATGAGGTTCCGACGGTGATGCCCGACACCTTTGTCGGCCGCTGCGCCAAAGTTGGCAGGCGTTGCCCACCGATTGCCGAGATTCGGCTTAGCGGACGGCTTCGCGCACCCGCTCCAAGATGACGTCGGCCAGCAGCGGTTCGCTGCCGACGCTGCGGGCATACCACACGCGCCGGCCATTGCGCTCGGTCGGATTCACGAACGTCGGCCGACCTGCTACCAACCGCGCTCGCACCGCGTCGGCCGGCTCTCCCAGCATCATGGGAATGTCCTCCTGGGAATGCAGTCCATCACTGATGAAGAACGGCACGATCACCACATCCGCCGTGGTGGCCAATTCGAAGCACCGGCCAATCTGCGGCTCCTCTTCCATGAAGATCGCCTGGGTCGAATGAAACCGTCGGCGGGCGGAAATCAATTCCGCCTGCCGTTCGATGGCCTTGCGGGAGTTCTCGTTCCGGCCGGTGCCGTGCCCGGCAATGAACAGGCTTAGCTCGCGCGCTTCGGGTAACCGTCCGTCCGGGCCGGGATTCTGGGCGACCACTTCGTCCGCCCGTGCCAGAATCACCTCGGTCATGCTCGGGTGGGATCCGACCGCCCCGCAGTAGAAAACGGTCTGCTGTCCGCGCACCTGTGCCCGGGCGAAGTCGGTCTCCCCTCGGCGAACCAAGCCCAATTCCCGCGGTATGACCTGCGCGGTGAAGTAACCCTCGCTGATGAAAAATGGGACGACGAAGACCCGGCTTCCGTAGGCGCCCCGCAGCACCCCAGCGATGGTCGGTTGCTCTTTCCAGAAGCATTCGACGACCTGGCCGAAGAGCCGACGGCGGCGGAGTGCTTCGGCTTGCTGCCAGACTGGCGCCGCGGAATCCGCGTTCAGCGTCGAGCCGTGCCCAACCAGCACGAGGGTGGAATCGGAGAAATCGTCGGTCACGCTGCGCGACCTTCGCCGGCCTCGCCCGCGGCGCAAGCCGGCGGTGTTCTGGGACCAACCCTCATTTCGGCTATTTCGCCCCGCGAAACCAGCCATTCACCCCTCGCCAGTTACGTCCCGCGGCAGACTCCTCAAGCTGACGCGAAATCGTTTCCTGCTCATGGCTGACGACATTCCATCCTCCACGCCCAATGGCTCCGCCCCGCCGGCAGCCAAAAAGAAATACGTGCGCGCCATCGGCCCGAAGCTGCGCATCGTCCTGAATGTCGTGTGGGCGCTGCTCGCCATCCTTGGCGTCAACTCGGCCTACCTCTCGGCCATCACGTTTTTCGAGTGGCTGGATCGTGACAAAGGCATCAGCTACCAGAACTACTTCTACCAGTTCCAGTTCCTTGGGCATCTCGTGCTCGGGATCGTGTTCATCGTCCCGTTCCTGGCGTTCAACATCGTCCACATCCTGAACACGGCGAACCGGCCGAATCGCAAGGCGGTGTGGGTTGGCTATTTCCTCTTTGCCGCCAGCCTGGTTGTCCTCGGCAGCGGCTTCGTCCTGATGCGGGTCGAGGGCCTGGAGTGGCTGGAAGTCAGGAACAACACGGGCCGCAGCCTCGCGTATTGGGCCCATGTGCTGGCCCCGCTGGTGTGCGTCTGGCTCTACATTCTCCATCGGCTCGCGGGCCCACGCATCAAGTGGAAGGTTGGCCTCGGCTGGGCGGCCGGCATGGCGGTCCTGGTGCTCGCGATGGTAGCCCTGCACCGACATGACCCGCGCGTCTGGAACGCCAAGGGACCCAAGGAAGGGGAAAAGTATTTCCACCCGAGCAGCACCCGCACGGCTTCCGGCAACTTCATCCCGCCGAAGACGATGATGAACAACGAGTATTGCCTGGAGTGCCACGAGGACTCCTACGAAGGGTGGTTCCATTCGGCGCACCGTTTCAGCTCGTTCAATAATCCCTTCTATCTCGCCGCGGTGAAGACCACCCGCGACCTGGCGATGAAACGGGACGGCAACGTGAAAATGTCCCGCTGGTGCGCCGGGTGCCACGACCCGGTTCCATTCCTCAGCGGCGCCTTTGACGACCCGAATTTCGATTTCGAAAAGCACCCGACCGCCCTAGCAGGCCTGACCTGCGTCGCGTGCCACTCCATCACCGCCCTTGAAGGCGGCGACAAGGGCTTCATCGGAAACGGCAACTACACGATCGAGGAACCCGTCCACTATCCGTTCGCCGACGCCCCGACCAATTCACTGGCCTTCTTCGTCAACAAACAGCTGGTGAAGGGCAAACCGGACTTCCACAAGAAGACCTTCCTGAAGGACTTCCACAAAACCACCGAGTTCTGCTCGGTGTGCCACAAAGTGAGCATCCCGAAGACGGTCAACGACTACAAAGACTGGCTCCGCGGGCAGAACCACTACGATTCCTTCCTGCTGTCCGGCGTATCGGGAGTCAACGCCCGGGCGTTCTATTTCCCGGAAAAAGCGAAGGCAAATTGCAGCGAGTGCCACATGCCGCTCCAGAAGTCGGACGACTTTGCCGCGAAGAAGTTTGGGACCAACCAGTTCACATCCATCCACAATCACCTGTTTCCCAGCGCGAACACCGGTGTCGCCTACGTGCGTGACCAACCCGAGGCCGTTAAGGCCGACGTCATCCGGCAGCACCAGGAGTTCATGAAGGACACCGTGCGGGTGGATATCCTGGGACTGAAGGAGGGTGGCACAATTGACGCGCCGTTCATCGGCCCGATCCGGCCGTCCTTGCCCAAGCTGAAGCCCGGCAAGACCTACCTGCTGGAGACCGTCGTCCGCACCGTCGGGGTCGGGCACCCGCTCACCCAAGGCACGGTGGACTCCAACGAACTGTGGGTGGACGCCAACGTCACCGACTCGTCGGGCGACATCCTCGGCCGCAGCGGCGGACTTGGCCGACACAAGGAAACCGACCCTTGGTCCCACTTCGTCAACGTCTACATGCTGGACCGGGAGGGCTACCGCATCGACCGGCGCAACGCCCAGGACATCTTTGTGCCGCTCTACAACAACCAGATTCCCCCGGGCGCCGCGAACGTCGTGCATTACCGCCTCACGGTGCCGCCCGACCAGAAAGAGCCGCTGACGGTCGAGGTGAAGCTGAACTACCGGAAGTTCGACACGATCTACTACAACTACACGTATCACAAAGGCTACCAGCGCGGTGACCCGCTTCAGCTTACGAATCCGCTGCCCATCACGGTGATGTGTTCCGACAAGGTCACCTTTCCCATCGAGGGGGGGCTGCCCCTGCCGGCGGAGCTTACCAACCAAACCCGGAACCTGCCGCCGTGGCAGCGTTGGAACGACTACGGCATTGGCCTGTTCCTCAAGGGCGACAAGGGCAGCGAGAAAGGCGAACTCATCCAGGCCGCCCGGGCTTTCGAGGAGGTGGAGAAACTGGGACGCCCGGACGGTCCGTTGAATTTGGCCCGCGTGTTCTTCAAGGAAGGCCGGCTCAACGACGCCGTGACGGCGTTGCAACGCGCCAACGACACGAACCGCTTCAGCCCCCCGGGCAATCGCTGGACCATCGCTTGGCTCAACGGCTTGGTGAACAAGCAGAACGGCTACCTCGACGAGGCCATCAAGGAGTTCACCAGCATCCTTGAGGATCGCTACCCGGAGCTGGAGAAGCGGGGCTTCAACTTCAGCCGCGACTACGAGGTCATCAATGAATTGGGCCAGACGCTGTTCGAGCGGGCCAAGATGGAACGGGCGAATCCGACGCGACGGGACGAGTTCCTGCGGGCAGCCGAGAAACGCTTCAAGGACACCCTCGCCATCGACACGGAGAACATGACCGCCCACTACAATCTCGGATTGATCTACGCCTCGCTCGGCGACAAGGCGAAGTCCGAGGAACACCGCCGCCTGCATGAAAAATATCGCCCGGACGACAACGCCCGTGACCTGGCGGTCGCCGCCGCCCGCCGCCGCGACCCCGCCGCCGATCACGCCGCCCAAGCCATCGTGATCTATGACCTGCAACGGCCCGGTGCGTTCGGCTTGCCGAAAAACAACGGTGACATGGCCATGAGGCCACTTGAGGCCACAAAATAATTGCAAGTGAAGCCACTTGCGGCCACACTGTCGGCATGAAGAAATCCAAGAAGACATTCCGCTACCCGGAAGCCGCTCCCGCCGGGGAGACGCTCCACGACGCAGCCCTGGCTGAGCCGCCTTCCATGTCCATCAACGTCCGCTCGGCCAAGGACCAGCTTTCCAGTCTTCTGGAGGAAGCCGCCCTGGGGAATGAGGTCATCATTACCAGCGACGGCCAGCCCAAGGCCCGCTTGGTCTCGGTCCGCGCCCGGCGAAAGGCATTTCGGGTCGATTGGGAATGGCTGCGCTCCCAACCCCTGGGGGGCGGCCCGTCGGCCGAGCAAATCATCCGCGATGACCGGGACGGTCGCGCCTGACCATGTATCTGGACTCCAGCATTCTGGTGAAGCTGCTCGTGCGCGAGCCGGACAGCGAATTCTACGGCCGGCTGACGGATGGTCAGCCGGTCTCCTCCTCGATGCTGACCTACACGGAAGTTTGGGCGGCCTTGATCGCAAAGGAGCGGCACAAAGGCATTGCTCCCGAACTTCGGCGCCACGCATGGCGCCTGTTCGAGCGCCATTACCTCGAAGACGTCTTCGACCTTGCCTCGATTTCCGACGCCGTTGTCCGGCGGGCAAACTGGATCATTGAGCGCGTGCATCCCGAGGTCCCACTCCGTTCGTTGGATGCGTTGCACCTCGCCACGGCTGACCAATTGCAGGACTGGCCCTTGGTGACCGGGGATCGGCGCATGCGCGACGCTGCCAAGCTGATGGGCTATCCCCTCTGCGATCTGCCGGATTCGTCCGCCCTTATTCCATGAAACAAGCCAATCCCCCGCCCCCGGAAGAACAGGAAGAGTTGGTCCAGCAGGATGACGCCGCGATCAGCCGGGGCCTGCGAATCTCATTGGTGGGCCTGGTTGTGCTCGCCGCCCTGGGTGGGGGCGCATTTGCGCTGCTCAAGCCGAAGAAGTCAGCCGGACCGGTCAAGGTCACCCAAGTATCCGCGCCCGAGGCCGCCCCAACGAATGCCGTCGCCCGGGTTCCCGCCATCCGCTTTACCGACGTCACGGCCGCGGCAGGCATCTCCTTCCGTCACCAAAACGGCGCGTATGGCGACAAGCTGTTGCCCGAGACGATGGGCAGCGGTGTCGCCTTTGCCGACTTGGATGGCGACGGCGCGCCGGAACTGCTTTTCGTCAACTCCACTCAATGGCCGGGCAAACTGCCGGCCGGAACCAGGGCGGCCACTTCGACCCTCTACCGCAACGATGGCAAAGGACACTTCACGGAGGCCACCGCGGGATCGGGCTTGGATGTCCCGTTGTTTGGGATGGGCGTCGCCTTGGGCGACTATGACGGCGACGGCCGCACCGATGTTTTCATCTCGTCCGTCGGCGGCGGACACCTGTTTCACAATGAAGGGTCGTTGAAATTCCGGGAGGTCACAACCAGTGCGGGTGTCGCCGGTGATCCGAAGGATTGGAGCACGGCCAGCGCCTTCTTCGACTTGGACAACGACGGTGATCTCGACCTCTTTGTCGGCAATTACGTCCGTTGGTCGCCCGAAATTGATCGTGAAGTCGGCTACACTCTGGTCGGGGTTGGCCGCGCTTACGGGCCACCCATGAACTTCCAAGGCGCCTTCCCGCACCTCTACCGCAACGACGGCAACGGCAAGTTTACCGATATCTCCGGGACTTCCGGGGTGCAGGTGAAAAACACCTCCACCGGGGTGCCGCTGGCCAAGACGCTGGGAGTGGCCCCGTTCGACTACAACGGCGACGGCTGGATGGACTTGGTCATCGCCAATGACACGACCCAGAACCTCCTGCTCGAAAACCAACGGAACGGCACCTTCAAGGAGGTCGGCGCGCTCGCCGGGGTGGCCTTCGACAGTTACGGCAACACCCGCGGAGCAATGGGCATCGACACGGCCCGATTTACCCGGGAAGGCAAAGCCGCCATCGGGATCGGCAACTTCGCCAATGAAATGACCGCGTTCTATGTCGCCCAAGGAGACGGCACGCTCTTCACCGACGAGGCGATTTCCTGGGGAATCGGACCCGCCAGCCGGCTGCTCCTCAAATTCGGTTTCTTCTTCTTCGACTACGACCTCGACGGACGGTCCGACGTGCTCACCTGCAATGGGCACTTGGAGGAGGAAATTACCAAGGTCCAGGCGAGCCAATCCTATCGTCAGCCGGCCCAGCTTTTCTGGAATGCGGGCGACAGCGGGCTCATCAACGTCACCGCGCAGCAGTCCGGGAGCGACCTGTTCAAGCCTGCCGTCGGGCGCGGCAGCGCGTTTGCCGACATGGATGGCGACGGCGACCTGGACGTCGTGATGACGGAGGTTGGAGGCAGCCCGATGCTGCTTCGCAACGACCAAGCCATCGGCAACCATCACGTGCGGTTCAAGTTGGTCGGCGCGAAGTCAAACCGGGATGCCATTGGCGCTTGGGTCAAGGTGTCCGCCGGCGGCGAGTCCCAGTGGCGGCAAGTGATGCCGGCGAAGAGCTATCTCAGCGCGAGCGAGTTCGAAGTGACCTTCGGTCTCGGCCCGAACACAAAGATTGATGCGGCGGAAGTCATCTGGCCGTCCGGCGCGAAGCAGATCATCGCGGACATGGGCATCGACCGCCGAAACGTCGTGCAGGAATCCCGCTGACCCACTTGGTTGCCACTGCAAACGGCCGGGGGATCTGCCGGTTCCACTCAGGTTGGCGAGTTGGGCGAGGCTGGTGAACCATGACGAAGTTCAGGCCCCAGACGACCAAACTCCGGCGCGGCCAACTTGGCGCTGCCCTCCGCCGGTTGGACGTATAGCCTGAAGC
>JACCDO010424415.1_pt1 | contig 15556 bp, 10 predicted proteins | sample 7446101 | NCBI WGS metagenome assembly JACCDO01 (sample SAMN15323440, study PRJNA562643) | freshwater metagenome | isolation source: river surface water | place: USA:Blue River Watershed | collected 2017-08-16
CTCGTTGGTGAGTTTGATTTCACCGTTCAAGGATTGCACAATGCCCAAGCAAATAGACAGCCCCAAGCCACTGCCGTGGCGCGTATCTCCCGCCGAAAACGGTTGAAACAAGCGCGCTTGCAGGTCGACCGACAACCCGGGGCCTTCGTCTCGTAAGTTCAAAATGACACGCCCATCCAAACTGGCAATGCTCAGTTTCAAACGGCCTTGTAAAGGGCTGTGACGGATGGCGTTGTCAAGCACATTGCGCGTGAGTTCGCGCAGCATCCAATCGGGAGCCTTCACCTTGCTAGGTTCGGTACTGATTTCAAAATCCAAATTTCGCTCGGCCATCAAAGGGGCCAACTCTAAGGCCACTTCCCGCGCCACCACCGCAAAATCGGTGATGACAGTTTGAGAGGATGCCGACAATTGCTCTACCTTGGCCAAAGCCAACATTTGATTGACCAACTGCGTGGCGCGGTCAATGGTCAAGCCAATGTCGTGCAGGGCTTGTTCGCTGTTCAAATCGCCCCGCTGCGCCGATTGCACTTGCAACTTCAAAACCGTCAAGGGTGTTCTGAGTTGATGCGCGGCATCTCGCACAAAACCTTTTTGTTGCGCCAACAGCGATTGCAGTTTTTGCATCACATGGTTGGTGGCTTGAATCAGCGGTTGAATCTCTTGTGGCGCATCTGCAAAAGACAAAGGCGCCAAGTCGTGCTCAGATCGATTTTCCAAATGCTCCGACAATTCTCGAACCGGTTGCGTGGCCCTTTGCACCACCGCGACCACCACCAACGCAATGATGGCCAACAACAAAGCTTGTCGCCACAAAGTTCCGACCAACAATTCGCGAGCTAATGATTGGCGCAGTTCCAGAGTTTCCGCCACTTGAATGACCGCCATCGCGCGGCCTTTGTCACTCACCACGGGTTGTAGCAAGGTCGCCACACGCACATCTTCGTTTTGATAACGGTCGTTGTAAAAATCAACCAAGGCAGCATAGGCCGGCTTGGCAGGGATTTGCCCCTTCCATGAGGGCATATCGGCAAAGCCAGAAACGATGGTCCCATTCAAATGCGAGACCTTGTAATACAGCCGACTTTGATTGTCTGCTTCAAAGGCTTCTGTGGCGGCATAGGGCACGAGGGCCCTGATTTTGGCGGCTTCATCGTAGCCCTCAACATCCAATTGCTCGCTGATGGTCTTGGCTGAGGCCAGCAAACTTCTGTCGTAGGCGACATCCGAGGCGTTCAAGGCTTCTTCGTACAAACTCCATGCGTTCAAACCCACCAACAAAAGCACAGGCATCAAAATGCCCACCAGCAATTGCTGTCGCATTGAAATTTTGTTGACAGAAAACATGTTCAGTTGGCCGCTTTCAGCAAATAGCCCAAGCCGCGCAAGGTGACCAAACTGATGCCCGTGTCTGCCAACTTTTTACGCAAGCGATAAGCCACCACTTCAATGGCTTCAAATTGCACATCCAATTCATCGGGAAATACAGCGCTGAACAAACGTTCCTTGGCGACCGCCTGGCCTGCATGGGCCATGAGCGCATGCAACATGGCCACTTCTCGAGGGGTCAACTCCATGGCCTGTTGGTGAAAGTAGGCCACCCCGTTCAAAGTATCCAAAGAAATGGCCCCCATCTGAAGGGTGGTTAGCCCACTTCGTCCTGGCACCCCTTCTCGATCTGAAGCCGAGACAGACTGTTGGACACTTTTGGCGCGTCGGTACAGCGCATTCAAGCGCGCTTCCAATTCGTCCAAGTCAAACGGCTTGGCCATGTAATCGTCAGCGCCAGAGTTCAAACCCAATACTCTGTCGCCCACAGTGGCACGCGCTGTGAGCACCAGCACTGGCGTGGTGAATCCCTGTTGGCGAATTTGAGAAACCACAGTCAAGCCATCGCCATCTGGCAAGGTCAAATCCAGCAAGGCCACATCGGGCCGAAGAGATTGCCAAAGGTTCAAGGCTTGGGCTGCTGTGGATGCCGACGTGACCTGCAAACCACGCCGCGACAAACTGCGGACCAGGTTTTCTTGCAAATAAGGGTCGTCTTCGACCAACAGCAAACGCATGTATCAGTACTTTCCCTAGGATTTTGGACAGCCAATTGACAGTTTAAAAGACCATCATTGGTCATCGATTTTGCACTCAAAAGGAGACACCATGCGCCGCGATCAGTTCATCAAATCAGTTTTAGCATTGGCAGCAGGCTCTAGCTTCGCATTGCCTTCAATGGCAGCCGCCAACATCAAAATGATGATTCCCGCCAATCCAGGCGGTGGCTGGGACACCACAGGCCGCGCCTTGGGCAAAGCCTTGCAAGACGCAGGCGTGGCCAGCTCTGTCACTTATGAAAACAAAGGCGGTGCAGCCGGCATCATTGGCTTGGCGCAATACGCCAATGCCACCAAAGGCGATGGCAGCTCCCTCATGGTGATGGGCGCTGTGATGTTGGGCGGCATCATCACAGGCAAGCCGCCTGTTAGCTTGGACAAAGTCACTCCCATTGCCCGTTTGACCAGCGAGTACAACGTGTTTGTGGTGCCCGCCAATTCCCCCCTCAAAACCATGAAAGATGTGGTTGAGCAAATGAAGAAAGACCCCGGCAGCGTCAAGTGGGGCGGCGGTTCACGTGGCTCCACAGAGCACATCGCAGCGGCCATGTTGGCACGCGAAGTGGGCGTGGATGCAGCCAAAATCAACTATGTGCCTTTCCGTGGCGGCGGTGAAGCGGTTGCAGCCATCTTGGGCGGCAATGTCACTGTGGGCGGCAGCGGTTACAGCGAGTTCCAACAGTACATTGAAACTGGCAAGATGCGCGCCATTGCGGTCACATCACCCAAGCGCCTCAAAGGCATCAACATCCCCACCATGATTGAGCAGGGTTACAACATTGACATCGGCAACTGGCGCGGCGTCTATGCACCTGCTGGCCTCACAGCCGCTCAGCGTAAAGATTTAACCGACATGGTTTTGAAAGCCACCAAATCAAAATCTTGGGCTGAATCACTCGAGAAAAACAACTGGACACCCGCATGGATGCCCAACCCCGAGTTTGATGATTTTGTGGACCGTGAATTTGCAAGCTTGCGCGCCACCATGGTCAAGTCAGGCATGATCTAAAACAACATTCGTTGTGACGGGTGACAGTTCAACGAATGAATGTGTCACCTCAATCTGGGTCCCACGGGACCCAGACTTTTTTGAAAGGCCAACAGCCATGTCCGAACAAACTGCTTCTCCAAATTCTTCACAATCCCCTACTCAAATTGGCATTGCACTTTTGGGTTTGGCGCTTTCCTTCCTCATGATGTGGGGTGCTAACGGCATTTCCTCCGAAGCGGGTTACGCAGGTGTGGGCCCCAACTTTTTGCCGTGGATGGTGGCCATTTTTTTAGCCGCCTGTTCCGCTTGGTTACTGTGGGAAGCACTCACCGGCGGTTATCGCCACATGCCTGAAGCCTCCGGCGCTGAAAGTGCCGATTGGCATGCATTTGCCTGGGTTTCAGCAGGCGTCTTGGCCAACGCAGCTTTGATCAATGTGGCTGGCTTTGTGCTCAGTTGTGCGCTGTGTTTTGTCTTGGCTGTGCGCGGTCTGCGCGTCTCACAAGGCGATGCAGCCGGCAATCTGTCACAAACCCTCAAAGACTGTGTCTTGGGTTTCCTAATTGCCGCGCCAGTTTTCTGGCTCTTCACTTTGTTTTTGTCCATCAACTTACCCAATTTAACGGGCACGCCTTGGCTCTAAACCCAGAAAGCACATCATGTTAGACACTTGGAATCATTTGCTCTCGGGATTTGCCACAGCGGGTACCCCCATCAACTTAATGTGGGCCTTTGTGGGGTGCGCCTTGGGCACGGCCATTGGCGTCTTGCCAGGCCTTGGCCCAGCGGTGACAGTGGCCATGCTTTTGCCCATCACGGCACAAGTTGAACCCACCGCCTCCATGATTTTCTTCGCCGGAATTTATTACGGCGCCATGTACGGCGGCTCCACCACGTCCATCTTGCTCAACACCCCCGGCGAAACCGGCACCATGGTGACGGCATTGGAAGGTTTCAAAATGGCCAAAAATGGTCGCGCTGGATCGGCCTTGGCCACAGCGGCCATTGGCTCCTTTGTGGCCGGCACATTGGCCACCATTTTGGTCACTTTGTTTGCGCCGGTGGTGGCGGAGTTTGCCGTCAAATTAGGTCCACCCGAATATTTCTGCATGATGTTGTTGGCCTTCATCACCGTCAGTGCTGTGTTGGGACAAAGCACCGTTCGCGGACTTACGGCTTTGTTCATCGGATTGGCCCTGGGCCTCATCGGCATGGACCAAATTTCTGGTCAAGTTCGTTACACAGCTGGCATTCCCGAATTCATGGATGGCATTGAAACCGTGCTGATTGCCGTCGGCTTGTTTGCGGTGTCCGAAGTTTTGTACAACGCCATGTACGAAGGCAAAAGCAGCACCGACATGAACCGACTCACGCGCGCACAAATGACGCCCTCAGAATGGCGCAGATCTTGGCCTGCTTGGTTGCGCGGCACTGCCATTGGCTTTCCTTTTGGCACCATTCCAGCCGGCGGTTCAGAAATTCCAACCTTCTTGAGTTATGCCACTGAAAAGAAGCTGTCTAAACACCAAGAAGAATTTGGCACAACAGGCGCCATTGAAGGTGTGGCCGGCCCCGAGGCTGCCAACAACGCAGCCGTCACAGCCACCTTGGTGCCCCTGCTGACCTTGGGAATCCCAACGTCAGTGACTGCGGCTATTTTGCTATCTGCGTTACAAAACTATGGCATTCAAGCCGGCCCCCAACTGTTCCAAACATCGTCAGGCTTGGTCTGGGCCTTGATTGCGTCCCTCTACATTGGTAACGTGATGCTGTTGGTCTTGAACTTGCCGCTGGTGGGACTCTGGGTCAAACTGTTGAAGATTCCCAAACCGCAGTTGTATGCTGGCATTTTGATCTTTGCTACGGTAGGTGTGTATGGCATGCGTCAAAGCAGTTTTGACCTGTTCATCATGTACGGCTTTGGGCTGTTGGGCACGCTGATGCGCCGCTACGACTTTCCGGTTGCACCGGTCATTGTGGGCATGATTTTGGGCCCCCTGGCCGAAGCTCAAATGCGCAACGCCCTCTCGATTGGTGAGGGACATTGGTCAGTCTTCTGGGACCGTCCAATGTCATTCTCACTGTTGGCTGTTGTGGTGATCTGTTTGGTCTTGCCACCTGCGTGGACAGCCATTCAGAAAAGACGCAACGCGACTTAAGCGATCATTAAGACAGCTGAATCAGCTGCTTCATCAAGGCACTCAGTCGAGTGCCTTTTTTTGTGAGGTCTGTCACGATGCTGAAGTGATTCAAGCCTGCCAAGTCCTCACATACCGGCACAGTTTTAGGACCCCAGGTTTGATGAATCAAACGGTTGTGTCGCAAAAACTCGGCACTCTCGTCACCGCCTGCCACGGTGTACAGCACGCCTTTCTTAGGGCTTGGCCACAGGGCTGGACTGGCCATTCGAGCATGCTGGGCGGTTAGCTTCAAAGAATCTTGCAAAAAGGGGGTTTTGCGAAGTGGCGTCAGGTCGTACAAACCTGAAATAGACAATGCTTTTTGAATCCAATGCTCAGGGATGCTTTTGTCCACCTGCTTCCAATTGCAAGCAAGCAACATGGCCGCCAAATGCCCCCCAGCAGAATGACCTGCCACTACAACGTGATGTGGATTGCCGCCGTATTTGGCAATGTTGTGCCAAGTCCAAGCCAAGGCTTTGACCATTTGTTGCGCGATATCGGGAATGGTGACCGGTGCCTCTGGCGTGCCTGGGCACAGCGCATAGTTCACCACCACGACACATGCGCCCATGGCGTGCAATGGCGGCGCGACAAACGAGTGATCGGCTTTGTCGAGGCTGCGCCAATAGCCACCGTGAATGAACACCACTACAGGCGCGTTAGCTTGCTTGGCTGGAAAGATGTCGAGCGTTTCATTGGGACCATCGCCATATGCAATGTCCAATGTGCATTGGAGCGAGGCACGCGCATCGTATGAGGTCTGAGCCCAATTCGCGAAGTGTGCAGCATGGTCTGGCACCAGCGCACGGTTGTTGTACATGCTGTCATACCAAGCGGCTGTTGGGGTACTCATGAGATTCCTGGTTTAAATTTTCATTTCCATGCGCACTTGGACATTTTGCCAATTGCGCGTGTTGGTATTGGCTGTCTCAGAGAAGCCACTGCCGATGTAGGTGGTGCCCGTCAAATAATCGCGAGGCGTCAAGTTACTGATCGTGACACGCAGGGCTGTGGCCGGATTGAATTTCCAGAGGCCATACACATCGACCACACGTTTAGAGCCTTGATAAACCCATTGCTCTTGCGTGCGACGGGTGGTGTAGTCAGGGTTGATGTTGATGTTGCCGCCCACGGTCAGAGGGAAGGCTCGAATGCGGTAGTCACCACCCAAATTGGCGGTCATCTTAGGTTGCTGGTCCAAACGGTTGTTGGGTCCTAAAACATCCAACACACGGGAGTTAAAGAAACTCAAATTGCTTCGAATGTCCACAGGGGGCACAGCTGTCCACACTTGGTCCAAGCGAAACTTGGCTTCTAACTCAATGCCCTGTGTGATGGCATCTCCCACGTTTTGCGGACTGGACACAAAGCGTCTCTGTCCGGGCGCCCAAACCGTGTCGTAGCGCTCGCTGGTGACATATCGAATCAGGTCGCTGATGTTGCGTCTGAACACGTTGGCACTCAAGACACCACCATCGGCCAAATAGCGCTCGACGGCCACATCAATGCCTGTTGCCAGCTCGGGCTTCAGGCCAGGATTGCCAATGCGGTCTGGTCGTGTGGGGCTGTTGGTCTCGCGAGACAAAGCCGTGCGCGCCACCAAATTGAACAAGGTGGGCGTTTTGTAACTGCGCGTGAGACTCATGCGAACCTGATCGCGACTTTCGGGCACAGGCTTCCAAACTGCATGCAACAAGGGCGTTAGCACGCCACTCTTGTTGCGTTTCTCCCCCTCTTCATTCACACCTTCAGTCAAGATGCTTTCGTAGCGCAGACCTGCATGTGCGCTCCAATTAGGGTTGATTGACCATTCGTCCTGCGTATAGAGGGCCCAGCGCTGGGTGCGTGCGCGCATGTTGCCTGCATCGTCAGCAACTTCAGCCACAGCATCCTCGCTTCGACGCACACCTTCCAATTCAACACCACTCACAAATTGGTGGCCGTTGCTCAAAACTTGCGTCAATTTGCCATTCCAAGACTGCGACAGATCTTTGAAACTTTGCGACTCTTGGAGGGTGTTGAGCAAGCCCGTTGAACCCAATTCAAATTGATTGAATTGAGATTTGAAATGCGACTCACCCAATCCAAATTTGAATTCAAAACGCGTGTCTGCAGAAAAGCGCTGATTCCATTGACCGTTTAAACGGGTCATCACAAATCGGTTGTTGGTGGTGGTGTTGGCACTGTCGAAGGCAACAGCTTGTGCGATGCCACCCATTGATTTGTTTTCTGACAAATCAACATGGCCCCGACTGTTGAACTCCGAATAAACCATGAAAGGCATCAGCACCAGCGTCTTGCCTTGTTCGCCACGCCACATCAAACGCGCATTGGCATTCAGACTTTGTCGTTGTCCTAAGCTTTCTGTATTGCGCTCTCGGTGAGAAGACCATGCAGGCATTCTGCCCAAGGCGTCGACATCGGTGTCAGTCAGGGTGGTGTTCTCTTCGGGACGCCAATTGTTGAGGGCCGATACCGTGAAAGTGCCATTCAGGGCTTCTGATTTGATGTTGTGAACCCAGTTCAAACCTTCAGAGCGATGTCCGTTTTCAAAACCCGCACCCACTTTCAAATCATCCGGATTGGCACGCAACCCTTCGCGCAACACGATGTTGATGGTGCCCGCAATGGCGCGCGCACCTGTTTCGGCAGTTGGTGCACGAAGGATCTCAACTTTTTCAATCATCTCGGGCGTGAGCGAGTCAATTGAAAAGCCGGGCGGAACCCGCTGACCATCCATCAAAATTTGGGTATAGCCACCGCCCAAACCCCGCATGCGAATGGCGCCGCCGCGTCCAGGGGCACCTTGAATGGTGACGCCCGGTAAGCGTTTAAGTACCTCGCCCAAAGTGCCATCGCCTTGTTTGTCGAGCTCCTCGCGCCCAATCACAATCTTGGCCGCAGTCGATTGACGGCGCTCTTCGGTATCGTTGTCGCGGTTGCTTTTGATCTCAACGCGGCCCATGTCTTGGACAGGCGTGTTGGGTGGGGGCGTTTGCTGCGCCCAGCCCCAAGAAGACGTTAAAGAAACGAGGGCCAGGACGGCAGGTTGTTTGAAATTCATCCCCCCATTTTGACAGGGGAATGTAAAGGATTTATTTCGGGAAAACCTCACCCAAGGCTTGTGGGCTGAATTGCGCGACTAGATGACGAGATTACTCGCCAGACTTGAACAAAGCAGCAACTTTGCGCTTGGGTTTGATGTTGGCAGACAAGCCGGGGCGTGCTGCCACTGATTTGGGTGTGGCTTCCCAAGAGGCAGGGCCACTTTGCGCCAAAGCAGGCTCTTGCGCCTCATAGGGCTTTTCAAAGAACGGGTCTCTGGAAACCTGAGCGGGACGGAAGCTGCTACGGCGATCGCCCTCTTCTTCACGACGACGCTCGAACCCGCGTTCTGGGCGGCGATCTTCTCGGCGCTCATCTCGGCGCTCGCCACGACCTTCGGGTCGGCGCTCATCACGGCGGCCTTCACCGAAGTGGTTGCGAGAACCCTCATTTTCCAAGGGGTAGGTTTCAACTTCCAACTTGTTCTTGATCAGCTTCTCGATGTCGGCCACCAAACGCATGTCGGACGGCGACACCAAGGTGACGGCCAAACCGGATGCACCTGCACGGCCCGTACGGCCAATGCGGTGGACGTAATCTTCTGCATTGAACGGCACATCAAAGTTGAACACAGCGGGCACATCTTTGATGTCCAAACCACGCGCAGCCACATCTGTACAGACCAATAAATCAACTTCGCCTTTTTTGAAAGCCTCGAGGGCTTTCAATCGCTCGTCCTGTGATTTGTCACCGTGCAATGCAGCGGTTTTGAGACCCTCACGTTCGAGTGATCGCGCCAAGCGACCACAACCCAATTTGCTGTTCACAAAAATGAAGGCTTGCTTGATGCCGCGCTGATTCAAAACTGCTTTAACGACACGACGTTTGTCATCGTCTTGGGCTGCGTAAAAACGCTGCTCGACGGTCGATGCTGTTTCGTTGGGACGGGCGACCTCAATGGTGATGGGGTCCTGCAGGTAGCTGCCGGCCAAGCGCTTGATTTCGGGCGAGAACGTGGCCGAGAACAACAGCGTGGTGCGCTGCTTGGGCAAGAAACTCAAGATGCGTTGCAGGTCTGGCAAGAAGCCAATGTCGAGCATACGGTCGGCTTCATCGAGCACCACATATTCAACTTGATTGAGCACCGCGTTTTTGGCTTCGATGTGATCGAGCAATCGGCCTGGTGTGGCCACCAAAATCTCAACGCCTTTTTTAAGCTCAAGGGTTTGGGGCTTCATGTCCATGCCACCGAACACCACAGCGCTGCGCATCTGTGTGTACTTGGCGTACATCTTGATTTGCTGCGCCACCTGATCGGCCAATTCGCGCGTGGGCAAAAGCACCAAGGCGCGCACAGGATGACGTGCGGGTGAGGTGGATGTGTTTTCGTGCTTGAGCAAACGCTGGAGCAGCGGCAGCGAAAAAGCAGCGGTTTTACCGGTACCTGTTTGCGCAGCGCCCATCACGTCTTTCCCGGTCAAAACCACAGGAATGGCCTGGGCTTGAATGGGAGTCATGGATTCGTAGCCCATTTCGGCTACGGCACGTGCCAGCGGTTCAGCCAGCGATAGATTTGAAAAAGATGCGGTCATTAACCCGCTATTGTCGCACTTTAAGTCTTGGGCAGGGTTACGCCCACTTGACCTTGGTATTTTCCGCCCCGATCTTTGTAGCTGGTCTCGCAAACCTCGTCGCTTTCAAAGAACAAAACCTGGGCACAGCCCTCTCCCGCGTAGATCTTGGCTGGCAGCGGGGTGGTGTTGCTGAATTCAAGGGTCACATAGCCTTCCCACTCGGGCTCAAAAGGGGTGACATTGACGATGATGCCGCAACGCGCATAAGTGCTTTTGCCCAAACAGATGGTCAGCACGTTGCGAGGAATACGAAAGTACTCCATTGTGCGAGCCAAAGCAAAACTGTTGGGCGGAATGACGCAAACATCGGAATGGATGTCGACAAAGCTTTTTTCGTCAAAGTTTTTGGGGTCGACCACCGTGCTGTAGATGTTGGTGAAAACCTTGAACTCGGGCGCGCATCGAATGTCATAGCCATAACTGCTGGTGCCATAGCTCACGATTTTTTCGCCAGCGGCGTTTTTTCTCACTTGGCCCGGCTCGAAAGGCTCGATCATGCCGTGCTCTTCAGCCATGCGGCGAATCCATTTGTCGCTTTTGATGCTCATCGCTCAGTCTTTCCAACAGTCTTTGAATGCAAGTTCGCATTGTAAAGTGCTATGGCCGTGCAGTGTAGACCCGTTGAAACGTGAGCAGATTTCAGACCCTGTGTGCCCTGAAATCGAGAAGGGATACAGGGGGTGGGATAAACTTTGGAGCTCACATTGAGCAATATCTCACCACCGAGAGCACCCCATGAAAAGACGCACCCTCCTCCAAGCCAGTCCATTTTTGCTGGGCTTGCCCGCCGCAAGCGAAGCGCAAACGGCCTACCCCAACAAGCCCATTCGCTACATCGTGCCCGTGGCCGCTGGCGGTGGCTCTGACATGGTGGGACGCGCCCTTTGCGAGCGTTGGGCCAAAGTTTTGGGGCAGTCTGTGGTGGTGGACAACATCGGCGGCGGCGGCGGCGTCATTGCCTCGCAAAACACAGCTCGCTCTGCCGCCGACGGCTACACTTTGATGCAAGGCTACGTGGCAACTCATGGCACCTCCCCCGCCACCCGTAAACTGCCCTACGACGCAGAAAAAGATTTCACGCCCATTGGCATGATCGGCTCTACGCCCAATGTCCTGTGTGTCAATACCAATTTGCCACCGCAAAACATCAAGGCTTTTTTAGAATACGTCAAACAAAACCCCGGTCGCCTTTCTTATGGTTCTGCAGGCGCGGGCTCTCTGACGCACTTGACGGCTGAGTTGTTCAAACTGCAAACCAACAGCTTCATGGTGCACATTCCTTATCGCGGCATTGCACCGGCCATCACCGACCTCATTGGTGGTCAAACACAAATGATGTTCCCAGGTTTGGCAGCAGCCTTGCCGCATATTCGCAGTGGCCGCATCCGTGCACTTGCCGTCACAGGCACCAAGCGTCACCCTCAAGTCAAAGACATTCCCACGCTGGAAGAGGCGGGTCTCAAAGGCTTTGATGCCCAGCAATGGTATGGCGTGGTGGGACCTGCCAACATGCCAGCCCCCATTGTTAAAGTACTCAACGATGCCATGTTGAATGTGCTGTCACAACCAGACTTCAAAGAGAAATTAAGTTCAGAGGCCGTTGAATTGATGCCTATGAAGCCGGCTGAGTTTGCGGCTTACATGAAGGCCGACTTGGCCCGTTGGACGCAACTGGCCAAAGCTCGCAACATTCAATTGGACAGTTAAGTGTCCCTTACGGCGTGACCTTGCCCACCACGCCTTCGACCAAATAATTCATGTTCAGAATTTGCACTGGCGTCAAAGCTTGGCCTGCGGCCACCACGGGCTTGCCTTCGTTGTCCTTGATGGGGCCATGGAAAATCTGACGTTTCCCCAGAACAATGTCTTTTTGAATTTGCTGAATTTCATTGCGCACTGAGTTGGACATCTTGGGGCCAAAATCGCCGACGCGAATCATGCCCTCCTTCAAGCCACCACTCGCATTGCCCGTGCGCCATTGCCCACTCTGGACATCTTGCACACGCTGCGTGTAGTAGTTGCCCCACTCATGCATCACAGCCATCAGTTGCGCATCGGGCGCCACTTTGCGCATATCGGAGTGGTAGGCAATCGCCATCTTGCCGCGTTCTTGCGCGGCCACCATCACTGCGTTGGTAGCGGTGTGAAATGTGATCACGTCGACCGACTGATTGAACAAGGTCATGGCCGCATCTCGCTCTTTGGCAGGATCAAACCAGGCATTCAGCCAAACCACTTTGACTTGCGCTTGGGGGTTCACAGAGCGCATACCCAAAGTGAAGGCATTCAAACCTTGCAGCACTTCAGGAATGGGGAAACCTGCCACATAACCCGCCACATTGGACTTGGTCAGGCGACCGGCCGCCACACCCGCTAGATAACGACCCTCGTAGTAACGAGCGTTGGCCACGGCCACATTCACGTCAGTTTTGTATCCCGTGATTGATTCAAACTTCACATTGGGAAATTCTTTCGCCACTTTCAGCGTTGGTTCCATGTAGCCAAAGCTGGTGGTGAAAATGATGTCATGGCCTTGCTGTGCCAAGTCGCGCACCACGCGCTCCGAGTCCGCGCCTTCGGCCACGTTTTCAACCACAGTGGTTTTGACTGAGTTGCCCAATGACTTTTCAACCGCCTTGCGGCCTTCGTCATGTTGGTGAGTCCAACCGGCCTCAAAGACAGGTGTCACGTAAACAAAGGCTGCTTTGACAGGCTTGTTGCCAGACGAGGCTGAGGCCTGTGCAGGCTGTGCCGCAGTGGCAGTTAAAGGGAAAAAGGGAGATAAAAAGCAGGCGGCCGCGATCACGGCAGCGAGGTTTTTGTACATGGTAGTCCTCTACATGGCTTCGGTTGAACAACATCAATGGCCGCCGAAGCGCAGACATTGAAACATCAAAAACACTTGCAAACCCTTGCAAATGCAGGCTGTATTCTAATGCAGGTGTATAAAGTTCAATTTTGTTTTGCAAAGTGTGGGTTCGACATGCATGTTCGTTTGATTCCTATTGCCCTCCTCGCCGCTTGCCTTGTTTCACCCGCTGCCACATGGGCGCAAACGCCCGCCAGCACCTCTAGCACCGCCGTCACTCCCATCAGCGCACTGAAAGCAACAGCTCAGGTTGAAGGCATTACCGAATACCGACTGCCCAACGGCTTGCGCGTGTTGTTGGCCCCCGATGCTTCCAAGCCCACCACCACAGTCAATGTCACCTACTTGGTGGGCAGCCGTCACGAAAACTATGGCGAGACGGGCATGGCCCATTTGCTTGAACACATGGTGTTCAAAGGCACGCCCAAGTTTGGCAATCTGTTGCAAGAGCTCGCCAAGCGCGGCATGGATTTCAATGGCAGCACTTATTTCGACCGCACCAATTACTACCAAACGTTTTCTGCCAACCCAGACAATTTGAAATGGGCCATCGAAATGGAAGCCGACCGCATGGTCAACTGCTTCATTGCCCGCAAAGACTTGGACTCCGAGTTTTCTGTGGTCCGCAACGAAATGGAAAGCGGCGAGAACAGCCCCTTCATGTCGCTCTGGCGAAGCATGGCGGCCACTGCCTTCGATTGGCACAACTACGGCAAAGCCACCATTGGCGCGCGCTCTGACGTTGAAAACGTCAAGATTGAAAACCTGCAAAACTTTTACCGCAAGTACTACCAGCCCGACAATGCCGTGTTGTTGGTCGCCGGCAAATTTGACCCTGACGCCACCTTGGCACTCATTCAAAAAGAATTCGGCGCCATCCCCAAACCCACGCGCATCTTAGAGCCCACCTACACCCAAGACCCCGTTCAAGATGGCGAGCGCGAAGTCACGGTTCGGCGTACGGGCGACACCCAACTTTCTGCCGTGCTTTATCACACCGCACCCGGAAGTCACATCGATTCAGCGGCGCTCGCGGCACTCTTTGAGGTGCTGGCCGACACGCCCAATGGTCGACTGCACAAATCTCTGGTTGAGAAAAAACTGGCAGTCAGCGTCAACGCCATGAACTTTGATTTGGCTGAACGTGGCTACGTGGTTTTGATGGCAGAGCTCAGCAAAACGCAAAGTTTGAACAATGCCCGAAAAGCATTGCTCAGTGAACTCGAGGGCATTGCCCAAAAGCCGATCACCGAAGCGGAATTGAAACGCGCCAAGGCCAGCCTGCTAAGTACCATCGACAAAACCATCAATGACCCCCAAATGTTGGCTGTGCAACTCTCCGAGTCCATTGCCAATGGCGATTGGCGCTTGTTCTTTTTGCAACGAGACCGCATAGAAAACTTGACAGTGCCCCAGCTTCAAGCCGCGGCGCTCAATTATTTCAAAGCCAGCAATCGCACCTTAGGCCAATTCATTCCCACCAACACCCCTGATCGCGTCAAAGTTCCCGAGACAGTTGACGTGGCCAAACTGGTCGCTGACTACAAAGGCAAAACAGCCGCCAGTGAAGGTGAAGTGTTTGATGTTGCCCCCGCCAACATTGAAAAACGCACACAGCGCTTGGCTCTTGGCAACGGCATGAAACTCATCCTCACGCCCAAGAAAACCCGAGGCGAAACAGTCAGCGGCTATTTCACTTTGCGTTTTGGTGACGAGAAGTCTTTGTTCAATCAAGCCACCACAGCCAACCTCACAGCCCACATGCTGATGCGCGGTACGGCACAACTGCAACGCGCAGAGATTGCAGCCAAATTGGATGAACTCAAAACACAATTGGAAGTGACGGGTGGCGGTCAAACAGTCAGCGTTCGGTTCGACACCCTTCGCAAGAACTTGCCGGCCGTTTTGAGTTTGGTCAAAGACATCCTTCGTGCACCCAGCTTTCCCGCCAAAGAGTTTGAATTGTTGGTGGACGAAAGCACGGCCAGCTTAGAAAGCCAACGCAGTCAACCCAATGCCAAAGGTTCACTGGCCATGGCATTGGCCTTGGAGGTCTATCCTCAAGGCGACATTCGTGCGACACGCAGTTTGGACGAATCCATTGCCGCTCTCAAAGCCGCAAAGCTAGCGCAAGTGAAGCAATTTCACAGTCAGTTTTACGGCGCTAACAACAGCGAATTTGCGCTGGTAGGCGACTTTGACAGCGACGCCGTCAAAGCCCAACTCCAGCAATACTTTGGCAATTGGAAAAGCGCCAAAAGCTACACCCGCTTAAAAGCCGAACCTAAGCCCGTCAAAGCGCAAACCATCCAACTTGAAGCACCCGATAAAGCCAATGCTTTTTTCATTGCAGGCCTGCCCTTGTTGTTGCAAGACACCGACCCCGACTTTATCCCCCTGCAATTAGCAAATCGAATTTTGGGCGGTGGCACCAAGTCTCGGCTCATGGACCGTTTGCGACAAAAAGACGGCATCAGCTACGGCGCCGCCAGCCAACTCAGTGTCAGCGCGTTTGAACGCTCTGCGATGTGGGTGCTTTACGCCATCTATGCCCCCCAAAACTTGGGCAAACTTAAAAGCAGTGTTCAAGAAGAATTGGCAAAATTTGCCAAAGACGGCGTCACTGCAGAAGAACTGGCCGATGCCAAAAAAGCTTGGCTAGAGGAACGCAAAATTGGCCGCGCACAAGACGCTTCATTGGCTGCAGGTCATGTGGCGCAAACTGC
>JACCDO012215342.1_pt1 | contig 15555 bp, 10 predicted proteins | sample 7446101 | NCBI WGS metagenome assembly JACCDO01 (sample SAMN15323440, study PRJNA562643) | freshwater metagenome | isolation source: river surface water | place: USA:Blue River Watershed | collected 2017-08-16
AAATTATTTAAATTCAGCCAGAGAATTTTTATATTCACGTGATTTAGATTCATTTGTTGATATAAATGAAATACTGTGTTCTACAAATCTTTTTGTTTTAATGAAAAAAACATTAGATTCTTATTATGCAACAAAAAATCATGGAGAAGAAAAATTAAAACAAATAGCACAAATAACAACTTATTTTGAACCTGGAAAAATTCAAAATTTATCTCAAATTACTGATAAAGAATTTCAAACAAAAAGAAAAGAATTACTTAAAAGTGTTGCGCATTTACATATTACTGATGATTTAGAAAAAAGTTTTAATCCAAGAATTCTTGGAAATCCAAGAATTGAAGAAACAGTTCTTCATTATAAAATACAAGATTCTGTAGATAATACTATTTCATTGATTAATAATTCACAAGCTTTAATTGAGAATTCTGCACCAATAGTTGAAGAATTACAAATGATAGAGGATTCAAATAAAATTTCGGTCTCTCCAAATATTGAAATTATTGAAGACAATCAAATTAATCAACAAACCTAAAAAAGAAATATTTTCTTCAGTCAGTTTTGGTATTATAAATTTAATTATATAATAAGTATTATTTTTTTTCGAATATATCTTTATATAAAATATGGGTATACCAAGTTTTTCAAGTTATTTTACACAGGTTAATAACCGAATTCCTGATCCAAATAGAAAATTTATAACTCAAGCAATAAGATATGATAATGTTACAAAATTGTTTATTGATTTTGCAAATTTTATAAATGATATAATCGATGATAATCCTAATCTTGATATTCCAAATCCTTCAATTGATGAATTTGGAAATAAAATTTTAGAAAGAATCGAACAAATAAAAGTTGTTTATCCTGACATACAAGAAGTTTATATTTATTATGAATCAATTCCAACTTGTGCAAAAATACCAGAACAATATAGAAGAGGAATTTTTAAAAAAATTTTGTCAAGCATTAAAAATGATTTAGATTTAAGATTAAATGTTACTGAGACAGAAAAATTTAATAGAGGTCTTTTATCAATTGAAAATCTCTTTATGACACAACTTAAAAATTTTTTAACAGATCGAGAAATTTTTGTTAAAAACTATTTAAAAGAAGACCCATCAACACATGTTGGAGAAGCTGAACATAAAATAATGTATGATATTAAACAAATGGTTGAAGGTGTAAGTGAAGATCAACATTATGTAATTTATTCAAAAGATGCTGATGTTGTTGTTTTATCTTCAATTTTAACAAATTTATTAACTACAGAGGCTAGACAAGTAACTGTGGACACTGTAAAATTATCTGAAATTATACAAGGTCAAACTATTTTTAGTCATGTTGATTCTCGTAAATTTATCAATTATCTTTTAACTGTTTATTCTCAATACAGAAATATTATCATATCAGAAAATTCAATTATGGATGAAAAAAAATTAACAAATAGAAATGTTAATGATATACTTTATTTATTTAACTTCCTTGGTAGTGATTTTATTCCAAGTCTTCAAAATGTAAAAATCTTTAATGATTTTAATATAATTTTATTTAGTTACGCCACATTGAATGATTATTTACTTAATATAACTGGTGGAAAATTTACATTAAATAATAATCAATTATATAATTTTTTATCTTCTTTTTTAGAATTAAAAAATATTCAAGGTGAACAAAAAGATTCTCCAATTAAATCAATAGATGAAAGATTTAATTTTAGTCTACCAAATACTATAAAAGATTATAGACCTCAAGATACATATAGAAATACAGTCGATCAGAAATTTGCAGAAAATTTATTTGATATAGAAAATGTTGAATTTGCAACTAAAAAATGTATTGATCAGAATGATAGAAAATTTTTTGAATTTGAAATTAATAAATGGGATATTTATCTACAAGAAAACACATTAAATAAAATCATAGTTGATTTTTTAATAGAAGGATTTAAATCAGGTTATTATTTTTATGAAAAAAAAAGTTTTTTCAACACTAATAATTTTTATACTGATAACTCAAACACTAATAAACTTATTACAGAAATCAGTGATGCAGACATTTTAAAAACTATTACTTTTAATACTGGTGATAAAGAACTAATATTATATAAATCTAAATCTATTTTATTATATCCACATTTTGAAAAAGAAAACTGTTATGTTGTTAAAATAAATCCTAAATTATATTGTTTTAAAAAATTATTTAACACAGAATATAAAATTAACTTTAATGATATACATGAATCACAATATGAAAATATTTTGGCACCAGAAGAAACTGAAGATTTAATTATCACACCTATGCAAAGTCAATCTGGATATCGTCAACCCAGAGGATTTTATCATAGAAAAGGTGGCGGAGAAGTAATTGAATCTTCCATTAAAAAATATTTTGAAGGTTTAACTTTTATATTAGATTTGTATTTTAATTATTTTGGTAAAGTTAATAACAATTTTTGGATGAATGGATTTAATTCAAGTCTTAATGCTTCAGACCTAATCAGAGAACTTGATAGAAATAATAAAGCAATTCCTTTATATACAGATGAATTTTATAATAACTATTATAGAAAAACTAATTATTTTAATGTAAACCAATTTAACAGTTTTAAAAATTTTATGACTTCAAAATCATATCTTAATCTTAAAAAAAAAATTTACAATTATTTTTATAAAAATACTGGAGCTGCTAGACCGGAAAAAATTAATTTTGTTTCTAAAATCAAAACTTTAGGAGAACCATTAGATTTAGAACATGAAAACATTACATATAATGATATTTTAATTTATTATAAAATAAATAAGGGTGCTGATGAAATTAATCCTATAGGATTTTTAAATTTACTTTTTAATTGTGGTGGTCAAGAAAAATTTACAAATAATTGTTCTGTAATATCTGAATCTATTTTTCAACCAATATATTTTATGGAAAGATTAAGAAATGGAGATCATATTTTAATTTCTACAGAACCTATTATACCCAATAGTGAATTAGTTACAGAAGGCTTTCCAACAAATACTAATTTCACTTTTCTTTTAGATAATTTAATTCCTAAAATAATTAAACAAAATGATAATACACAACCATTATATATTGATAACCTACCATTTACCCAAAATTTATATAATGATCTATTAACTCAAAAACTTAAATCACCTAGTGTGCCAGATGAATTATTTATTTTAGAACCAGAACTACATGCTTATCCTTCTTTACAAACTGCTGAACTTACAGATGTTACACATATTAATTTATCATATTTAGAAAGAATTACTCAACCTCAGCCTCAACCAGGTCGTTTTCAAACTAGAGATAGTGGTTTTCAATCTAGAGACCGTGTAGTTGGTTTTCAACCTAGAGAACCTATTAGACCTTCAGGATCTAAAGTAGATCAAGAAGTTAGAGTAGCCAAGCCAGGATTATCTGTAAGACAAGATGAAGCTGTTTCAGTATCAGAAGGATCTTGGAGAAGAAATGTTTTACCACCACAACAACCACAAGTTGAAAATACTCTTGCATCTTCAAGAGAAAATGGATGGGTAATGCAGGGTAGACAAGCACCAATAGTTCAACAAGATCTACCTATTCGCAGACCTGTAACAAAAACAAAACAAAAACCAAATAATAGATCACAAATATATAGAATTAATAAATCTATAACAATTGATGGTTGGAATTTTACAAGTGGACATGAGTATATAGTAGATGGAAATGAATTATGGGTATATAAAAGAAGAGATAATAATTTTATTAATATTTATAAACCTGATGCAATTAAAAACGAAATGATAGATTTTGTACGAAAAAATAGTGTTAATGGTGGTTTATTACAAAGTGGAGGAAATATTATAAACAATAATGAAGATATTTACAAGCAAAAATACCTTAAATATAAGAAAAAATATTTAGAACTCAAAAATAAAATAAAAAATAATTAATCAAATTAAATAATTATTTTATAAAACCAAAATTTTATTACAAACATAATATATATATTATATTATGGGTATCCAAGGATTTTTTAATAATTTTAAAGAAAAGAGCATATCAGATTCTAATCCATTCAAATTTATTGTGGGAGCTGAAATAGAACCAGATGTTTCAAGAATATATGTTGATTTTATTAGTATTATTTTTGACTTGATAGTAGATTTTCCAGATTTATTAAATAATAGAAATGATGGAGTTCAAGAAATACTTATTGATCAAGTAAATATTAGATTAGAAACAATTACTAGTTTTTATCCTAATGCATCAATCTATATTTATTTTGAAGCAATACCAACTATTGCTAAAACAGTTGAACAATATGCTAGAAGAATCTTTAGAAAAATACTTTCTGATGTAAAAGAAGACTTAAAAACTAAATTACTTTTAAATTTTCAAGAATTTGATTATGCTTTAATATCTTTTAATTCTCCATTTATTAATATATTAGCTGATAGAATTTATCAGTATTTTACCGATAAAGGAAAAGAAATTTTTATCGAAAAATTTAACCCAGCCACAAATAATGTAGGTGAAGCTGAACACAGAATTATTCATCATATAGCCAATAATTGTATTGAACCAAACAATAAATTTGTTATATATTCTCCAGATGCAGATGTTTTTATATTATCAACATTATTAACTAATAATTTAACAATTGAAGGAAGAAATGTTTTAGTTAATACATTAAGAAGATCTGAACCTGATTTAAATATACAAACTGGCAGATGCACTAGAACTTATTTTTCAATAAAATCCAGTGTATTTATAAATTATCTATATTCTAAAATTATATCAGCTAGTAAAAATAAAAAAAGACTAGTTGCTGATATTTTGTTTGTATTTAATATTTTAGGTGATGATTTTATTCCCTTGTTTAAAAATTTTACAATTAGACAAATAGATATTTTATACGAAGCATATACACGTTTACCACTTGATGTTTATATTTTAGACTATAATGTAGGTGAAAATAAATTTAATATAAATAAAGATAATTTATTAAGATTTTTTCAAACTCCAGAGATGATGTCTATTGATTCACTTGAAAATAAATTAAAATATTATCCACCTCAAGCTATAGAAAAACCAAATTCATATTTTGAAACAAATTTTTATAATAGAATTGTATATGATTTTTTAATAGAAAATTTTGAATCAGGATATTTTTTTAATGAATCTGCTAAAAAAATACCACCAAATGGTCAAAATTTTGGTTTCAAAAGTGTAGCTACAACTGTTCCTCGAAATTATAATATTAGATATGATGATCCTCAAGTTTATACTCCTACAACAAATTCAAGTTTTTTATTGGCATATTTAAATACAAAAAAAAATACCAAAAAAATAATTGTAAATGAAGCAAACTATTATAATATTAATTTAGTTAGAATTGGTTCGTTGGTTCATTCACATGAAGATGTTGAACCTAATATTATAGTCACAAATTATCTTGAAGGGTATCAATTTATTTTAGATTTATATTTTAACGATTTTGGTGTTGTAAGAAATAATTTCTGGTATTTTAGATATCTTAATACACCAACTATTGAACAACTTATTAGATATCTTCAAATAAATGATCTTCCCACATATATTGTATCTAATAATCCTCCATACTTTACTGGAGAAGAATATCAAAATTATTTAGCAAGTCTTGTAGATAGAAATTATGCTATCGCCAAAAAAGCTATTCAGGATACATTTAGAAAAAGAATAGATCGTATTGGATATAATGATATAGTTCTACTTAGAGGAAGAGGAGATAGTATTATATTTGATTGTGTTGGAAAAAAATATCTAAACAAATGTACTATAATTGGAGAAACTATTGAAACACCGTTTAATTTTTTAACTAAATCAAGAGGTGTACCTACTATACCAATTGTTTCATTATCTAGACCTATCGTCCAACCTAGACCAGTAATTCCTTCTCCAGTATTAGAATTTACATCAAATTCTGCATCAAACCAAGTTAATCCCATACCAAATATGCAAGGTTTAGATATAAAAGCTAAACCTTTTATTCCAAGAGGTGGACCTAAACCACATCTTCAAGGAGATTCTCAACAACAATTTAAATTAAAATATCTCAAATATAAACAAAAATATCTTGAACTCAAAAATAAGTATACAACATCAAAATAAAAATTGATTTAATATAATTATTAGATTATATAATATATATATATATATTATAAAGTGACAAATGAAACAATTTACTCATAGTATTGGAGATAGAACTTGGGATATATTAGTTGGAACTAACGCCAAAGAAAATTGGAATTTAATCGATGAATCTGATTCATTTGATTTATGGTTACATGTTGAAAACTACCCTTCAGGACATGTAATTATTAAAGAAAAATTAATAGGAAAGCAAGAATCAAATGCTTCAGATTATCCAAATCAAATAATTGCAATTGGAGCGAATTATTGTAAATCTCAATCAAAATATTCTCATATTCCTAAACTTAAAATTGTCTATACTCAAATAGGTAATTTAAAAAAAGGAAAAGAAGTAGGGTCTGTACATGTCTCTAAAGAAAAATATGTCTTTGTATAAATTTAGAATGACTGTCTTGCAAATATACCATATCCATTTTTTATAATTATGTATCCGATATTTATAAATAATATTGATATTAGCAATTTATACGCCATATCTTCAATTTTGTACATGTATTCATAATAAGAAATTAATTTATTTATTTTTTCAATAACATTTTCTTTTTTAGCCCCAATTCTTCTAATAAAATAAATTGTTATAAGATTTTGATTTGAAACAAATTCTTCATTACCATTTGAACTTATATGAATGTTTGATAATTTTTTAACCAACTCATAATCTTCTTGAACTTGAGATTTTGTTTTGTAACATTTTTCCAAAATATTTTTCATTTCGTTTAATCCAAGGAAATTTATTTTATTGGACATATTATTTACCATAGAGTCTAATCTTGTAATTACATCCATTAATAATTTATTTTTATAAATTGCTCTAAATGTAAATTTATTTTGAGAAAGTGCTTGATTTTCTGTTTGGGTTGTATTTTCCATGTTGATTTTTGTATTATTTTTATTTAATAATTTTTCATTGAACTCAATTTTTTCCATATAGTTAGTTTCCAAGAATTTAATAGATTTAAAATAAAATTCAATTGACTTTTCAACATCAGTTAATTTTTTTTCTGACTTGGAATTTTTACTTGCTAATTCTATATTTTTTATGTTAGAATTTGACAAATCTAATTTCAAGTATCTATTTTCTGATTCTAGTTTATCAATTGATATATCTTTTTTTGATATTAAATCTGAATCCTTTATTAAATTTTTTAAATCAGATTTGTTTTTTGATGACTTTGATTTAGATTTGGATTTTGATTTATGTTTTGATTTAGATTTTGAATTTGATGAATCTGAATCAGAAGAACTTGAAGAAATTGTCAATCCTGAATTATTTTCAATATCTAAATCAAGATCATCATCAATTATTTCTAGACTTTTTCTTCGAACAAGTAAATCAGGATTTAATTGAATTAATTTATTTAATGCCTCCAATTCTTTTTTTGTAGTTTCTTCAACTAATTTTTCAGCCTGTTCAGGACTTATTTTTGTTGTATAAGATTTTTTTTGGTATTCCATTATTATTTATCCTAATAGTAATATTTTAATTAATAATCAATTTTTTGATTTTACAAATACAAATTTATATAATATTCATTATTAAACAAAATATTATATAAAACAAATATATAAAATTATCAAATATGCATACGGATTACAAAAACAATTTAATAATTTTTTTAATAATTATGATTTTAATTATTTATTATACTCAAACAGTAGAAAAATTTGAAAATACTGCTGGTGAATATTTTAGAAAAAGTTACCCTCCTAAATTATACTGCCCTGTGGAATCAACATTTGAAAATAATTTTTGTAATACAAAAACTTGTAATAAAAATTTAAAATATAATACAACATTGAATAAATGTTTGGTTGAAGAAGAATATATACCTGTTGAGAACAAATTTTTATTTTTTCCTTGTGCAACTGGAAAAACAGAAATCAATGGAAAATGTTATACTAAACCTAATAATTATATATGCGGAACTGAATTAAATGATAAAAATCAACTATTATGTTGGGTAAATACTGTGAATCCAATAAATAAAGAACCATTAAAAATTTGCGATGAAAGACAAGTGTTAGAAAATGGTGTTTGTTATGATAAACCATTAGATAATTATTCTTGTACTGGAAGCTTGTGTAAAAGAATAATATCGAGTAATTCAACTACAAACCCGAATAATTCAATGATACCACTTGAAAATTGTGAAGAAGTTATACTTCTTACTAATAATCGAATAATTCCAGGAGATAAAGAATTTATTTATAGTTTAGAAATTACAGCTGGTATGCTTAGTATTAAAGATATAAGAATACCAGCACAAACTTCTGATTCAACTAGTATGTCAACAGAAAAATTTATTGCATCAAGATTTAAACTTTGTAATATAGCAAATACTCCAAAAGAAATTAAAATTTTAATTACAGAATCAGGTGTTGTTGGTGTAGATAAATCATTCGCAATTGTTTATTTTTCATTAAAAGGAACTGAAGAACAATTTAAAAATTTTATTCCTAATATTTTAACATACAATACACAGGATAGAATTTTAAGTGTTGGTAATCCTGATAGTGGCGAATTTATTTTTATAGACAATAACACTATTTATAAAACTGCTGATAAAAAATTAGCAAATATTTTTATTACACCAAGTACTTCTCAAATTTTTGTAAATGAATCAATTGTTTTAGATAAAATAAAAGATTATGTTGCTAAATTAATAATTTCAAATTAGCAATTGTAATAATTCCTGCAAATATTATAAAATTTAATGCTGTTTCTTTAATAGCTAAAATAATTTTATTAGCTTGGTCTAATTGTTCTAGATTATCAACATTAAATAAGCTTGATGTAATATTTAATGAAAACCAATAACTCACAAACATATATGAAATTTCTGGTATAATCAATTTTTCAATGTAACCAACTGATATTTTTAAAAATAATGTCCCTATTATCACAGACAAAATTCCATTGGATATAATCTTATTAATCAATCCTTCATATTTTTTTCCAAAAAAATCATATCTGAATATTTTACTTCCGATAATTAGAGCAAGATATTGAATTAATTCCTTTTGATTTACTGTTAGTTTAGTTATTTCATCTATCATCTTTTTTATAATTTAAAATCTTTTTTATTCATATTTTTTCAATTTTTTATAAATAATTGAATTTAACATAATATATAGATATCATGTTATAAACAACTTAAAAAATTAATGAAAGACAAAGTATTTGGTCAAACACATTTTGACTATGCAAATAAAATAGTCCAAATATTTGGATTTGATTCTCTTGCTGATTTTACATCAGAATTGTCATACGAATATGTTAAAAAAAATACAACAACAATATGTTCTCAAATAAATCAAACATTTAGCCAATTTAAAGAATTATTCATTGTTAAAGATTTTGATTTGGCAAGATTAGAATATAAATTAACAACTGCTGAACAAGCTTATGGATTTCTTAAAAAGTTATTGGAACATCTATTTATACCATATGATACTTTTAGGTCAAAAGGTACTATTTGTTTGCGTTTAATTCCACCAAATAAATCCTATATAGATTATATAGATAAAATGTCCGAAATCGTACATAACTCAATTCCAAATTACCAATTAGCTAAGGTAGAAACACTTGTATGGTCTGAAACTTTTGAAAAATATAGAACAAAACAATTTGAAAAAGAATATATATTTGGAAATAAATTAATTTTAAATAATTTAACAAAAGAATTTGAATGTATAAACAAAATAACATTTAGTTTGTATGAGGAGTTTGACAAAGAAAAAACTTTAGATCTTGTATCTAAACATGCAATTAGAATTAAAATAGGTGGTAAAATAAATATGAAAGTTGATTTGCAATATCAAACTGTTTATGAACTATTCAATCTTCCAGTTATATTATTATCTAATAGTCTAGTTGAGATAGAAATTTTTCCTGGTTCTAGGGAAAAAGAATTATGGGATAAATTTTACACTGATCCAATAATGTTTAAAGTTAAAATATCAGGTTGTAGACTTATGAGAAATGTTCCTAAATTTATTTCTGAAAGTAAGATTTATTTGGATGAATTAACCAAAGATTTTGGTTCAATAAAATATTTTATTGAAAGAGGACAAATGTTATCAGAATCTGCTACTAGTAAATTAGATTCATATATAAAAGAAATTAAAGAAAATACCGAAAACAATCAAGATTCCCATCCTTTTAATTCTTTAGAACGAACTGATCCAATTTTAAAAAGTATTAAAAAATTGATAGATGCTGGTAAGATCACAGAATATGAAAAACAAATTTATGACAAAAATATTAAAATAGTTTCAATTGATAATGATGAAGGAGATGATTTAGGATTAAAAAAAAACACCAAAATACATAGTTCTTTATCACCTTATATTATTCTTAGGTTGTTATCAAATCAATTTAAAAAGTATGGGTATAGTTTTACATCAAGAAAAATCTTAGAGGAACAAGAACAAAATAAAATATTTGATTGTGCTATTGAATTTAATGACCAGATTGAATTATCAATTGGATATTCAGAAATACAACAAGACAATTGTTTGTTAATAATGTATGAGTTACCATTAAATTGGGATGCTATTTTCGTAATTATCCCACCAAAAAAAAATTATAATTATATCTTGTATGTAGATATGGATGAATATCCTATTGAAGCAGGTTTAGAAGAGTCTATTAAATTAAACCCATATATAACACATCTTGATAATTCTAAATTAAAATTTAAAACAATAAAAATATATATTGGAAAAGAAAACTTAAAGGATTGGATTAATATCACATTAAAATTAAAGTGCTTATTTTATAATCAAGGTCTAAGAAAAATTATTATGGATTCAACAAAAACAGATTAATTATAAATTATAAATTATAAATTATAAATAACAGTTTATAAAAATTTTATTTACATACCTGATAATATATCAAAAAAATTTTTTAATTTTTGATAATCTTTAATATCAATTTCTAGATTATCACGATACTTTTCCAAATCACTCAAATTTTTATTATTATCATACAAAGTAATTTTTTTAACAAATTCAGGTATATATTTTAGTTCAATATTTATTGCTTTATCGCCTAAAACAATTTCATTAACATTATTTGGTAAATTTTCAAAATTAAGTGTATTTGTAGAATTAATTGATAAAAATTTTAAACTATTTGGTAAATTATCAATAGGTTGGTTAAACTTAGAACCTAAATATAATGATTCTAATCCTTCAGGTAAATTGTCAACTGTTTGATTAAATTCTGAATCAGAATAAAAATATAATTTTTTTATTGTTAAAGGTAGATTATCTACGGGATAATTAAAATATGATGTTGGGTGGGTACTCCAGTGGTCACCACCTCCAAAACTTATTTCTTCAATATCAAAATTTTTTAGAATCATTATAGTCTGATTAAATTCATAATCAAATTTTATAATCTTGAATTTTGAAATCAAATCCAAATTATTATCCAGCTTTATTTTATTACATTCAGATTCAAAAATTATAAATTTATCTGTTTGATACATTTTATATTATGAACAAAAATTTTTAATTTTAAATTAAAAGTATTAAACTAACCAAAAATATAAACAAAAATAAAGTACAGTATCGGGAACAGTCCCATCAGAATAATAAATAGCTCATATCCAATGAAGAAACTACTCCACTTGTTGTACTTGGAAATCTGAGTCTGTTCAGTGATTTGAGTGTTAGTCTTGACTGGAATAGGCTCCAAATGCTTAATCTGATAGCAACCCTCATCAGAGTCCTCAGTAAATCCTTGGGTGCGGTAATACTGACGAACACCAACACCTGCGATAACAGCCATCTTGGTATACCCCTTGGACCGTGCAATCTCCTCAGCCTTCTCAAGCAACTTGCGACCAAAACCCTTGTGCTGGACTGCCTTAGCATTGCCAAACAACAGTCCAGAATCCTGATAGTACTTGAGGTTCTCCTTACAAGGCTGAATCTTTCCATAAGTGTGGAGTTCCCGAACAAGTGCACAGTCAACCAGCTCAGGGAAAATTACCTTGCCGGTATGGGTCTTACCAGCGTTGGGTGAAAGTCTGAGCCTGAGGAATGAATAGAGGATAGGCTTGGACTCATCAGTCTCCCATGACAAAAAGTATTCAGTTCCACCAGAAGACTCAAACTCTAGAACCTTGAGAATAGGCTTGCCCTGAGAAGCTCTCTTAATGTTGTGGTGGTTGCCAGCCTCCCTGCGTCGAATACATCCAATAGCAGAACCAGAGTCAAAGTCCTCCATGTCCCGATCAATCTCTGATCTCATGCCAGCGTTGGTGGTACCGCCACAAATCATAGTCACAGGGATATCACGGAAAATACGGTTGACTCGGATACTAGAATGGATCCCAGAATAAAAGTCATAGATGTTCTTGTACAAAGGGTTCTCCATCCTAAATGCGAACTTCTCTTCCTTTGTCATCTTGCGATACACAGCCTTGTCAATCGGTCTGGGTCCGCCATAAGGCTTATAAATTCCCTGGTCATGCCACTCCTTAATCTTGGTGTGTTCGGTCACTACACAAGGATAAATCTTCATCTGGTCAACCTTGAGTGCAGGGTCTGTATTAAATAGCTGTAACATATCACGGTCAGCATCCCACATATCCCTATCATAATCTAGAGGACGTGGTAGGTCAAGCATCAGATGAATGTCAACCTTAATTCCGTTATCCTTCAACATCTGGATAGCACGAATAGTGTGCTTATGATAGCATGCACGATTGATATACTTGAGAACACGGTCATCTGAATGCTGAACTCCAAGTTGGATACGAGTTGCTCCAATCTCACGAAGGAACTTGATTGAATCATAGTTAATCTGGTCAGGACGAGTTTCAGGAGTAAGTCCAATCACTCTGCACTGTCCATGCTCATTCAGCTTGATTTCTTCTTGGAGAGAAAGCTTGGGTCGGAGCTTGTGTCCCTTGTGCTCAAAATAGTCAGCAGGATTGTTAGACTCGATGTTATTGTTGAAAAGGTAATCCATCATCACGTTAAATGCATAATAAACATCACGAATAAACTCACGACGATAATCCTTTGAATACGAGTCCCACGTACCACCTTGAATGATTACCTCTGCCTTATCAATCGGATGACCCTGTCGTACATACTCGATAGCACGATAAAAAATCGACTCGATCACATTAAAATCACATTGGAAAGCTCGATGTACACTAGGTTCCTCCTTAATGTATGATCTAGGTAACCCTTCGAACTTTGGACAATAATGACAATCATACTTACATCCAAATGCACCTGATGGATTCTCCTTGGTTCCAAACTCGTACACAATCTCAGTAGTCCCATCAGGATTAGTCTTGGTATAAGAAGGATATCCACTTGTAAAAATACTAAATACCATAACACCCGAGTTCTCACGCACATTCATTACCTTGAGAGCCTCTTCCAAATCAGTGTCAGACTCGGGATACCTTCCCTTAATCCTTCCCATCTTATAATAATAAATAAGGATTCCATACTTTAAGTAATCACCCTGAACTCGTTCCCTCTGAAACGTTCTAAAATCTTCCTTAATATTATCTAGATCCTTTCCAGTCTTATAATACTGGTCAATAAATTGGTAACACATTTCTACATTGGAAGGAGTAATCTCCTTCAGCCAAAAAGGCTTTGCGAGTTCTTCAATATCTAGGGACATATTGTAAGTTTTTATATTTATAATTAGTATTAACAATAAATATATTATTTCAATTTTTTACAATCTAAGCATATGACCATATATATCCATATGCGTGATTATTTTTTCCATTACAAACTTTTCTAATACTTGGACCATATGTTTTTCCAAGTTCTCTATATGCTTCTTGCATAGAATTAAATGTTTTAATTATTTTATTTGTTTTTTTATCAATCTGATTAATTTTTTTTCCCAATGAATGTACTGAATTTTGTTTTTTTGTACACCATTCTAAATTTTCTACATTATTATTTAATTTATTTTCATCTTTATGATTTACAACATTATGGTTATCAGGATTTTCAATAAATGTAGAAGCAACCAGTCTATGAACCAATATAAATTTATTTTTACCTTCATCAGAAACAAGTTCTAAGGAATAATATCCATTTTTAACAGAATAATTTAATAAGGTATTATATTTATTAATTATTTGTCCTTTCGTATTTATTTTGTAATTTGAATATTTAAGACCATCATAAGATTTAACTTCTGAAAAATCATCTGTATTTTTAATTATAGATTCATTTTCCCACATAAAGCCATTATAACTTTTTTTCTTACCAAGACAACAACTTGAAATATAACTTGGACTATATCCTAATTTTTCTTTTATTTCACTCAAACCATTCCAAACCTTGATTAATTCTCCATCTAATGATAATTGTTTTATTTTATTTGTGGTTATTGGAGTAAATTCCTTATTATAATAATTTTCAGTTTGTGTAACTTCTCTTAAATTATTTATATGATTGTTTAATTTATTTCTATCAATATGATCTATAACTTTAGAATTATCTGTAATACCTTTAAAAATATCATAAACAAGTCTATTAATTCTAATATTTTTTTTTATTCCATCACCTTTTGTCAAACCAATTATATGATATCCGCCTTCATCAATTCGGTTTTTTAAATTTTTATTGGTTTTAACTGAAAATATATCACCATGATTTGATACCTTATAATCTGGATAATCTTTAATAGTTTTCCATTTTTTATTTTTATCTTCAGATTCACCAAAATCTACATTTTTATGAACATCCTTAGTATTCATTTTTACTAAGTTTTTATAATGAAAATTTAAATGATTACCATCTTTGATTTTTATTACCTCATTTATTTTAATTTCATGATTATAAAAGTTTTCATAAAGTAATTTTTTTAAACTATGTATTGTTTTAACATCATTTTTTTCAAGTTCTACATAAATATATTCATTACCTTTTTTAATCTTTTTTAACTTATTGTTTGTATCTTTTTCATAAACATCACCATTTTCATAAATAATATAATTTTCATAATCTTTAACTTCTCTATATTCCATTTCTATATATAATATATACAAATAATATATATTTATATTATTTTAATTAATTAAAATGTTTTTATATTATTAATTAAAAAATTGAAAAGACTTAAAAATTTATATATAAGTATTATATAATAAATAATGGAAGAATATAAATATATTTGTGAACAATGTAATTTGAAAGTTAACACAAAAGCTAGATGGGAAGCTCATCTAAATACAGAATTACATAAAACAGGTCAAAGGAAAAAAAGGTCTGATTTTAAAGACCCAATGAAATGTACTGATTGTGATTATTCTTCAAAAAATAAAACAACCTTAAATACTCACATTTTAAATTATCACAAAACAAAAGAAGACAGAC
>JACCDO010654295.1_pt1 | contig 15553 bp, 11 predicted proteins | sample 7446101 | NCBI WGS metagenome assembly JACCDO01 (sample SAMN15323440, study PRJNA562643) | freshwater metagenome | isolation source: river surface water | place: USA:Blue River Watershed | collected 2017-08-16
CCGCGCAGCGTTGCCGGCCCCAGCCCGGGCCTGCGGATCGCCGTACAGCACCCCCCGCCCATGCGTGCCGACGTAGACGCGGCCGAAGACCTTGGGGTCGCCGCTGACTTGCAGGATCAGGCCCCACTGGTGGGCGTCGTCGTTGATGCGCTGCCAGGTCTTCGCGGCGTCGGTGGAGCGGAACAGGCCGTAGCGGCCTGACACGGTGCCGACGAGGTAGAGGGCGGGTTCCTTCGCACCCTGCGCCGCGCGGCCGAAGCCGAAGGCGTGGATCTCGTCGACGCCAGGCTGCTGCTTGAAGGCCTTGCCGTCGCCGGCTCGGTACAGGCCGTGGAAGGCTGCGACCCAGAGATCGCCCTCGCGGCCCGGCGTGGCGTAGAGGCGGTCCTGCCCGCCGCGGTCGTCGCCGCGGTCGCTGCGGTTGTGGCCGCCAGCGGCGGCGCGCACGACCGGGCCGTCCGGCAACGCGAGCGGCCGGCTCGTGAACGTGAGGCCACGGTCGTTGCTCGTGAAGAGCTGGTCGTCGAACAGCGCCATCGCGTGGAAGCGCTGCGGGTTCACGCGGTCGGCGATGACGCGGGTGCCGACGGGCAGGCCTTGCACAGCCGTCCACGTGTCACCGCGGTCGTGCGTGACGTGGGGCAGGGCGCCCTTGGGTGTCCACACCCAGGCCTTGCCGTCGGCGGACACGGCGATGAAGCCGTCGCCGGTGGTCGCGCCGGCCGGCACGGTCTTGGGCTCGCGCCAGGTCTTGCCGCCGTCCAGCGAGTAGCCGAGGTTCTTGCCGCCGTCGCGGGCGTGGCCGATGCGCACGATGACCTCGGGCGCCCGCTCCGCGCCGGTCACGTCGTGCGTGTTGCCGAAGAAGGGCGGCTTGGGGTTGCCTGGCGCCGGCTTGTCGAGGTCGGTGTGCACGAAGCCGGAGTAGTCGCCGATGGCCGTCACCAGCGGCACGCCTTGGGTCGGGCTGTGCAGCGCGAGGGCCACGGTCTCCTCGATGCCGCCGGCCATGACGCGCCAGTGCGTGGGCAGGCCTTTGTCGGCGGCGGTCAGGTCCAGCGTCTCCCAGCCGCCGTAGCCGGTGGTGAAGAGCGCGTGGTCGGGGTTGGCGGGATTGATCTTGACGTCGTAGAGCCAGTGCAGATGGGTGTCGGCCACATAGGGCGCGGCGGCGGCGTCAAACCGGGCGGTGGCGAACAGGGGTTGCCACGTCGTGCCGCCGTCGGTGCTGCGGAACAGCTCGTCACCCTTGGCGCGGCCGGCGGTGCTGGCGAGCAGGCGCTGCGGATGAGTGGGGTCCACGGTGATCGTGGCGTAACCGAAGGGTTGGGCGGCGCTGGGGCGCTCGGGCGTGATGTCGGCCCATGTCTGCGTGCGTGGGTCGTGCCGCCACACCGAGCCGTCCTTCATGCGGTGCGGGCCGGGGTCACTGGCGTAGGCGATGTAGAGCCGGCCGTCGCTGGCGAGCGCCGCGCGCATGGGGCGGTGCTGCGCCGGGCCGCCGGGCACCGGCTGCCAGCTGGCGCCGGCGTCGCGGCTGACCCACAGCCCCGGCCGGCCGACGACGGACACACCGGCGTAGATCGTGCGGCTGGGCTGGCCGCGCGTTCCGCTGCTCGGGTCGAACAGCACGAAGTTGATCGTCGCCTTGCCGTCGCTGCCGCCCCAACTGGGCGGTGGGCCGTCGGACTCGTGGCGCTGCCAGGCGCTGTCGGGAAAGGCGTCGACACGCTGGAAGCTGCGTGCGCTGTCGGTGCTGCGCCACAGGCCGGCCAGGCGGCTGCCGAGGTAGAGCACGCGGCCGTCGTTGGGGTCCACGGCCAGGCGCTCGCCGTTGCCGCGCCCGCCCTCATTGCCGCCCAGTTTGAACGGCAGCTCGGTGCGCTGGAAGCTGCGACCGCGGTCGTGCGAGCGCAGCACGGCGCCGTTGGGCACCAGCGGGTTGGTGTAAGTGCCGCAGGCGAGGTAGAGAGCGTCAGGGTCGTTCGCGTCGACGGCCAGGCTTTCGACGCCCATCAGGTTCACGTCCTTCAGCGGCAGCGCGTCGAGCAACGGCTGCCAGGGGCCGGTGGCGCTGTCGCGGCGGTAGGCGCCGCCCATGTCGGTGCGGGCATAGGCCAGGCCCGGCACGGCGGGCTGGAAGGCGATGCCGCTGACGAAGCCGCCGCCGACGATGGCCACGGGGCGCCAGCGGTAGGGCTGGTCGGTTGACGCCGGCGTGCCGGCGAGCGCGATCTGGGCGCCGAGCAGCGCGCCCAACAGGGGCTTGAGTGGGTTCATGTCTCCAACGGGGTCTTGTTCTCGGAGATGGGATCGTAATTTGTTCGCTCCTCGAACAAATATCGGCCACTGAAAAAACACCTGCGCCAGCGCCCTCGGCTCGCGGTGGCGACGGCGGCCGGCTCGGGGTTCCCCGCAGGTCGGCGAGACGGTGGAGGTGGCATACTCAAAACCAAATACCACAAAAAATGGAACGAGATTCCATTTATGCAAGAGGCAGCATGAGCAGAGCGATTTCTTTGAAGCACACGCTGAGCTACGGCAGTGCGAACCTGTTGGGCAGCGGGGCCCTGGCCATCGCGGGGGCCTGGCTGCTGTACTTCTATACGACGTTCTGCGGGCTGACCATCGTCGAGGCGAGCGCGATCTTCTCGGTGGCCAGCATCCTGGACGCCATCAGCAACCCCGTCATGGGGTACATCAGCGACAACTTCTACAACACGCGGCTGGGGCGGCGGTTCGGGCGGCGGCGCTTCTTCATCCTGCTGGGCATTCCGCTGGTGCTGCTGTACCCGCTGATGTGGATCGAGGGCTTCGGGTTCTGGTACTACCTCGGCATGTACGCGCTGTTCGAGCTGGTCTACACGTCCATCATGGTGCCGTACGAGACGCTCGCGACCGAGATGACGACGGACTTCGCCGTGCGCTCCAAGCTGACGGGCTCCAAGGCGATGTTCGGCAAGGCGGCCAATTTCCTGGCGGCGTTCATCCCGGCCCAGCTGTTCCTGGTCTACAGCAAGGACTCGCCGACGCCCTTCCTGCTGATGGGCATCATCTACGCCGTCATCATGTGCGCGGCCATGACGGCGCTGTACCTGTCGTCCTGGGAGCGGGCGCCGCACGAAGTGGCTCAGGAGCGCGCGGGCAGCCTGCTGCAGGCGCTCAAAAAGCTGGGCGCGGACATGCTCTCCACCTTCCACCTGAAGATCTTCCGCAAGCATCTGGGCATGTATCTGCTCGGGTTCGGCGCGGAGTGGCTGTTCGCGTCCATCTTCACGTACTTCATCGTGTTCGTGATGGGGCAGGACAAGTCGGTCGTCGGCTACCTCAACAGCTTCAGCTCGGTGATGCAGTTGATCTCGACGATGCTGTTCATCGGCATCTGCATCAAGTTCGGTTTCGCGCGGCCTTACCGCATCGCGCTGCTGGTGGTCTGCGGCAGCGTGCTGGCCTACACGGCGCTGTACTACCTGGGTTGGTCCAAGCAGACGACGGCCATCGCGCTGTTCGCCATCACGGCCGTGTTCGGCCTGGGTACTGGCGGCGTCTACTACATCCCCTGGACGGTCTACACCTTCCTGGCCGACGTCGATGAGGTGCTGACCGGCCGCCGCCGCGAAGGCATCTACGCCGGCGCGATGACCTTCGCCGGCAAGATCACCCGCTCGGTCATCGTGTTCGCGATGGGCTGGTTGCTGGGCGAGTTCGGCTTCGCCTCGGGCCAGGCCACACAGCCGGCCTCGGCGATCGACGCCATCATCGGCATCTTCACGCTGGGCGTCATCGGCCTGGGGCTGGGCGGCATCTACTACACGACGCAGATGAAGCTGGACCGCAAGAACCACGCGATCCTGCTGGCCGAGATCGCCCGCATCAAGGCCGGCGGCCGCATCGCCGACGCGCCCGCCGAGGCCCGCGCGGTGGCCGAGGAGCTGACGGGCTGGGCCTATGAGCAGTGCTGGGGCAACAACAAGCTGGCGTTGAAGGACAGCGGCCAGCCGGTTCAGGCTTGACCTCCCGATCCGGGCGAGGGTCGTGGCACGGCGCGCAGGGCGACTCATGGGACGCGCGGTCGGACTTGCGCTTCGCCCGCACCGGGGCTGGTACGGCGGGCGAGTGCCGATGCCCATGTCGGCGCCGGCAAGGTGGGTTGTTTATCAGCGTTGCTGATGGCGACGATTCCAACTCGCGATTGGACGAATAAGTAGCGCCTCGTGATCATGACGGCACTTTCAACAGAGCCGTTTCACGACCATGCACGCCATCCATTGGCCCGAGGGCTACGTCCCGGGCTTCACCGACAACTTCTGCTCCAACGAGGTCATCGTGGCCGGCCTGACGGCCGCCGAGGTGTGGCCGTTCCTGGCAACACCGTCGCACTGGCCGACGTATTACGCGAATTCGGCCAATGTCCGCTTCCACGGCGGCGGGCCGGTGCTGGCGGCCGGCGATCGCTTCTACTTCGAGACCTTCGGCTTCCCGGTCGAGGCGCAGTGCAACGAATTCGTGCCTCCCGCCGACGGCCAGCCCGGCCGCGTGGCATGGCATGGCTGGGCCGGCGAGCCCGGCGCCGATGATCGGCTGGACGTGCATCACGCGTGGCTGGTCGAGGACTTGTCCGGTGGCCGCGTGCGCATCCTCACGCAGGAGACGCAGCAAGGTCGGCCGGCGGCCGAACTGGCGCGCGCCAAGCCCAACCCCATGATCAACGGCCACCAGGACTGGCTGGACGGGCTCGTGGCCGCAACGCGGCAAGCCAAGGGGGGCTGAGCGATGGGTTCGGTCTTCAAGATCCTGATGATCCTGACCTCGCAGGCCACCATGGGCGACGGCGGCCGCCCCACCGGGGTGTGGTTCGAGGAGCTGGCGACGCCGTACTACGCCTTTGTGGATGCGGGTGCGCAGGTGGACATCGTCTCGCTGCGGGGCGGCGAAGTGCCGATCGACCCGCATTCCGATGACGCAGGCGGGGAGCGCCCGGCCAGCGTCGTGCGCTTCACCGGCGACACCGCGGCCATGGCGCAGCTGAAGCACTCGCGCAGCATCGATGACGTGTCAACGTCGGGTTATGCCGCCATCTTCCTGCCGGGCGGCCACGGCACCATGTGGGACCTGCCGCAAAGCGCCACCCTTGCCGGGCTGTTGTCCGGGGCCTGGGCCCAGGGCAAGGTGCTGGCCGCTGTCTGTCATGGCCCGGCCGGGCTGCTCCAAGTGCGCGATGCCAACGGGCATCCCGTGGTGGCCGGCCGGCGCGTGGCGGGCTTCAGCAACACGGAGGAAGACGCCGCCGGCCTGAGCCAGACCGTGCCCTTCCTGCTGGAGAACCGGCTGCGCGAGCTGGGGGCCCGCTACGAGAAGGGGCCGGACTTTCAGCCCTTTGCGTTGCGCGACGGGCAACTGGTGACCGGGCAGAACCCCGCCTCCTCGGAGGCGGCAGCGCGCCTGACCCTGCAGGCTCTGCGCGGCCAATGAGCGCCGGGCGCCGCATGCGCGCCCGCGTATCCATCCTTCATCTCGAATCTCGACCTCTGCATGCCTTCTCTCTTTTCATCTTTCACGCTCAAGAGCACGACGCTGCGCAATCGCATCGCCATCCCGCCCATGTGCCAGTACAGCGCCGTCGACGGCCTGGCCAATGACTGGCACCAGGTTCACTACGCGGCGTTGGCCCGCGGCGGTGCGGGGCTGGTGATCGTCGAGGCGACCGGCGTGTCGCCCGAAGGCCGCATCACGCCGGCCTGCCTGGGCCTCTGGAATGACGCGCAGGCAGCCCGCCTGCAGCGTGTGGCGGCCGGCATCAAGGCCGGTGGCGCCGTGCCGGGCATCCAGATCGGTCACGCCGGCCGCAAGGCCAGTGCCAACCGCCCCTGGGAGGGTGATGACCACATCCCCGCCTCCGACCCGCGTGGCTGGATGCCGCTGGCTCCATCGGCGCTGGCATTCGGCGAGACGCTGAACCGGACGCCCCAGGCCATGAGCCTGGAGGACATCGCCCGTGTGCAGGCTGATTTCGTGGCTGCTGCGAGGCGGGCCCTGGCGGCGGGCTTTGAGTGGCTCGAACTGCATTTCGCCCATGGCTACCTGGCACAGAGCTTCTTCTCGCCGCACAGCAATCGGCGCGACGACCGTTACGGCGGCGACTTCGACGGCCGAGCCCGCTTCCTGCTCGAGACGGTGGCTGCCGTGCGCGCCGTCTGGCCGGAGCACCTGCCGCTGACGGCACGGTTTGGCGTCATCGAGTTCGACGGCCGTGACGAGGCCACCTTGCAGGAGTCCATCGAGGCGGTGTGCCGCATGCGCGATGCCGGCCTGGACCTGCTCAACGTCAGCATGAACTTCGTCATCCCCAACACGGCGGTGCCCTGGGCCACTCCCGGCTTCATGGCGCCGATCGCCGAGCGCGTGCGGCGCGAGGCGGGCCTGCCGGTGGCGTCGAGCTGGTGCCTGGACGACCCGCAGACGGCCCAGCGCGTGATCGCCCAGGAACAGATGGACCTGGTGATGATCGGGCGCGCTCATCTGGCCAACCCGCATTACCCGCGCGAGCTCGCCCATGCGTTGGGCGTGGAAGGCCCGGACTGGGTGCTGCCCGCCCCTTATGCCCACTGGCTGTCGCGCTACCGTGGCCCGGGCAGTGCCTCGGCCCAGTAAGAGCGGGCGAGGCGCGGCGTCAACCGTGATGGCGCTGCGCGCGAGCGCGGTCGGCCGTCAGCGCCGCGCCGGGCCGGCCGGCTCCGGGCGCGCGCATGCGTCGACCAGCAGCTGCCGCAACCAGCGGTGACCGGCATCGCCGTGGGTGCGGCCGTGCCAAGCCAGCAGCTTCGTGAAGCCGGCCACCGGCAGCGGCGGCGCCTTGACGCACAGCCCCTGCGGGTCGTCGATCAGGCGCTCGGGCACCAGCGCCACGAGGTCGGTCGAGCGGATCAGATCGAGCAGCATCACGAAACTGGGCACGGACATGACGACCCGGCGCTGGCGCCCGACCAGCGCCAGCGCGGCATCCGTCGCGCCGGTGAAGCCGCCGCCCTGGAGTGACACGATGCCGTGGTCCTGGGCGCAGAAGTCATCCAGCGACCAGTCCGCCAGCGCGGCGCAGGGGTGGGAGGCACGCATCGCGGCGACGTAGCGCTCGTCGAACAGGCGCCGGGCGTGCAGCTCGGGGGGCGTGCTCTCCGGCGTCAGCAGCGCGAGGTCAAGCTCGCCACGCTCCATGCGCTCCAGCACCGTCGTCTCGTCCAGCGGGCGCACCGCCACCTTGATGCCCGGCGCCTGTTCGCGCAGCGCGACGACGAAAGGCGTGACCACCGCACGCAGCGCGTAGTCCGTGGCGGCCACCGTGACGGTGAAGGCGGCTGTCGCGGGGGTGAATTCGTCTGGCAGCAACAGCTGGTCGGCCTCGGCCAGGATGCGATGGATGGGCTCGGCCAGCCCTTGCGCCTTGAGCGTCGGCGTGATGCCACGCTGGCTGCGGATGAACAACGGGTCGTCGAATGCTGCACGCAGCCGGTTGAGCATGCCGCTGACGGCGGGCTGGCTCAGCGCCATGCGGGTGGCTGCGCGGGTCACGTTGCGCTCCAGCATCAGGGCCTCGAAAGCGCGCAGCAGGTTCAGGTCGAGATGGCGGGGCAGCACGGCAAGCCGCCGGGCAGCGGCCGGCGATCGGTTTGCGTCATCGGCCGTCGACTCGGCGCTTCGGTCGATCGCTGGGGCACTGTCGGCAGGTCTTGGCATGGCGGATCGGGGCGGCATCGTCGAGTAGAACGCATGAACGGCGCGCGCGGGTGGCGGCGGCCATCAGCGCCGCTGCACGCCCGGTAGGCGACCGTCGCGCAGCGCCGCGATGAGCCCGTCGCACGCGGCCTCGACGAGATCCAGCACGTCCTCGAACCCCGCCTCGCCGCCGTAATAAGGGTCCGGCACATGCGGGTTGCCGGCCTGCGGCGCGTAGCTCATCAGAAGCTTCAGGCGATGGCGCTGCGCGGGTGGGCACAGTCGCGCGGCGTGGGCGAGGTTGTCGTCGTCCATGCCCAGCACGAGGTCGAAGCGTTCGAAGTCCTCGGCCACCAGCCGGCGGGCGCGCAGCGGGCTCAGGTCGTAGCCGCGCCTGGCGGCGTGCTCCTGGCTGCGCTCATCCGGCGGCGCGCCGACGTGGTAGCCGTGCGTGCCGGCCGAGTCGACGTCCACGTCCAATCCCCCAGCAACCAGCTTGGCGCGCATGACGCCCTCGGCCGTCGGGCTGCGGCAGATGTTGCCCATGCAGAAGAACAGGATGCGGGGGGCAGGCATGGCGGCGCTCACAGCAGCAGGAAGGCGGCCGCCGCCAGCGCCGTGGGCCCCAGCGCGCCCAGCAGCAGGCCGCCTGCGCCGATGGACTCGTCCTCGAAGCCGCGCTTGAGCAGCGCAACGCCGGCCGGGTTGGGCGCGTTGGCGATGACGGTCAGCCCGCCGCCGGCCACGGCGCCGGCCACCAGCATGTACTGGGCATCCTGGGAGATGCCGGTGATCAGCGAGCCGAGGTAGGTCAACGCGGCGTTGTCGGTGACGGCCGTGAGGCCCAGGGCGCCGAAGAACAGCGCCAGCGGCTCCAGGCTGGAGACGATGGGCTGCAGCCACCAGGCCTGCATGCCGCCCAGCACCACCAGGCCGGCCAGGAAGAAGCCCACCAGCAGCGCTTCCTTCAGGATGAGCGGGCTCTGATGGCGCTCATAGGCCTGTGTGACCCCGAGGAACAGCAGGAACAGGCCGAGGAAGGCCACCGGGTGGTGGGCCAGCAGCACGACCCCGGCCAGCAGCGCCAGGTGCACCAGCACCAGCGGCAGTGGGACGGGGGGCTCGGCCTGCGCCGCGGCCCCCGAAAGCGGGGCGGCGAGGTGCTTGCGCAGCAGCACGGTGGCCAGCGTGGCGTTGGCCATCACGGCCAGCGCGGCCTTCCAGCCGAAGTGGGTGAACATGAAGGCGCTGTCCCACTGCCAGGTGGCTGCCACCATCAGCACCGGCGGCGCGGCATAGGAGGTCAGCGTGCCGCCGATGGAGACGTTGACGAACAGCACGCCCAGCGCAAAGTACTTGATGCGCTCCGGCACGTCGCGGCGGAACACCTGCGGCGCCAGCATCAGCGCTGCGATGGTCATGGCGGCTGGCTCGGTGATCACCGAGCCCAGCAGCGGCACGGCCGCCATGCCCAGCCAGGCCCCGGCCAGCGCGGTGGGCAGGGGCAGCAGGCGGGCCGTCGTGTCCACCGCCCACACGACGGTGCGCAGCACCGGCCGCGACGCGGCCACCACCATGACGACGAAGACGAACAGCGGCTCGGTGTAGTTGCGCGATTCCGCATAGGCCAGCGCCGGGCTGCCACCCTGCATCACCGCCATGGCCAGGATGAGGACGATGGCCCAGAACCCGAACACCACCTCCACCTCGCCGAGCAGGTGGAACAGGCCCGCATGGCGCGGGAAGCGGTGCGACAGGCGTTCGAACTGCTTGGCGGCGAAGGTGTGCGCGAGTGCCAGCCCGAACAGGGCGAGGGCGATGTGCTGGATGACGGCGTCGGACATGGCGTGCCTTTTCTCAGGGGCTCTCGTGCGAGGCCCGCAAGTCATGCGCGAGGCGGCCCGACCATCGCAGAAGTCCTGCCGCCCCGAGACCCGGGCCGGCACCCGGCGCGCAGTGTAGCGACCGACGGCCGCAGGGCGCGCTCAGAAGCGCAGATCGGCGCGCAGCGAGATCACGCGGAAGGTCTTGTTGTTGGACCAGCTCTCGGTGAGGCGGTGGTTGGCCACGTCAATGCCCTCGGTCGACACGGAGGCATCGCGCGGGAACAGGTTGGCCATGGACAGCCGCCAGTTGATGCCGTCGCGCACGGCGCCGCTGGCCCAGGACAGGTAGGCGTCGAACTGGCGGCGCGCGGTTTCCTCGCGGCGCAGTGCCTCGGTCTGCTGCACGCGGCTGGCGGGCACGTAGTTGAAGTTGAAGCCGCTGCCGAAGTTCTGGCCCAGCGCCTTCCAGCGGTGGTCGATGCCGACATTCAGGCTGCCCTTGGGCTGCTGGTCCAGCCGGTTGTTGCTGCCGGGAATGCCCTTGACCTCGCTCTTGAACAGCGCCACGTTGAAGCGCAGCAGCATGAGCTGCAGCTCGGGCGGCGCCTCTTCCCACAGCTCGTCCAGCCGCGCCTTGACCTCGAACTCGACGCCCATCGTGCGCGCGCCTTCCATGTTGCGCGGCCGGCTGACCCAGCGCGGCGACGTGTCCCAGCTCACGTTCTCCAGCAGCACCTGGCTGCGGATCAGGCTCTTGATGTCGCGCACAAAGGCGCTGCCCGACACGATGCCGCCGGTCGGCAGCCAGTGCTCCAGGCTCAGGTCCACACCGGTGGCCAGTTCGGGCTTGAGGTCGGGGTTGCCGGCGCGGTCGGCATCGGTCTGGCGGTTGGGGCCCTCGGGGTAGGTCGAGTTGATGCTGGGCCGTGCGACCAGGTCATTGAGGTTGGGCGAGCGGTAGCTGCGCGTCAGGCTCAGGCGCACCTGGTCCTTCGGCAAGGCCTCGGGCTTCCACAGCAGGTGGAACAGCGGCGACGTGACCTGCGAGACGTTGCGCGTCTCGGGCAGCGTGCCGGCGGCGTCCGCGCGTGTCTCGATGCGCTCGTAGCGGATGCCGGCGTAGACCGACCACTGCTTGGTCGGGCTCCACTCGTCCTGCGTGTAGGTGGCGAAGCGCTGGTTGCTGGACCCCAGCGTGTTGCCGAACTTCACGAGGCCGGGGATGACCGCGCCGTTGACGGTGGTGTCGCGCAGCTGCAGGCGATCGCTGCGTTCGGTCTCGAGGCCGGTCACCCACTGGTGCTCCTGGGCGGTCTTCAGGCTCCACTTGCCGCTCAGCGTGGTCTGGTCCTCGGTGGCGCTGTTGTGATCGTCCTGCACGCGCTCGCTGGTGGCGCCGTTGGCGGTCTTGGTTTCGCGGCGCTCGCTGTTGCTGACGTTCTTGAAGCTGCCGCGGCCCACGCGGATGTCCCAGGTCTCGCCCACCTGCGGCCGGTAGCTGGCCGAGAGGTTCACGCGCACGTTGTGCATGTGGCCGTCGGAGTTGCCATGCACATCGCGCAGATAGTCGGAGGTGACGGGCTGGTTGGTCAGCGGGTCCAGGCCGGTGGTGAAACCCTCGGCGATGTTCTGGCTGCTGCCCTTGTTCTGCGACAGCGCGAAGAACGGGGCGATGTTGAAGCTCAGCGTGTCGCTGTACTTCCAGCGCAGGCGGGCGTTGCCGTTGAGGTTGGCGCTGCGGCCCATGCTGGTGCCGATCTGCGCGATGTCGTCGGTGACGTCGCCCGTGTCCGTGTCGGTGACGCGGTTGTGCGAGTCGATGTTGTTGAAGCGGCGGTGCACGCCGCCGTTGGTGGAGAGGGCGCCGGCCACGTCGTCGCCGTTGGGGCCGCCCCATTTGAGGTTGCGCGTCCAGCTGAAGTCGGCCTGCGGCTCGCCGCGGTCCTGGCCCAGCGTGACGCGCACCTCGTGGTTGGACTTCTGCAGCGGCTCGCGCAGGATGATGTTGATCGTGCCGGCGATGGCCCGCGCGCCGGTCTCGGCGGTGGGGGCGCGGTAGATCTCGATGCGCTCGACCTGGTCGGGCGGCAGGTCTTCCACGGCGAAACCGGCCGGCGCGCGCTCGCCGTCGACGAGGATCTGCGTGAAGCCGCTGCCCAGGCCGCGCATGCGGATGTCGCCACCGCGGCCGGCCCGGCCGCCGATGGTCACGCCCGGCAGGCGGCGCAGCACGTCACCCAGCACCGTGTCGCCATAACGGTCCAGGTCCTCGCGCTCGATGACGATCTTGCTGGCCGTGCTGTTGCGCCGGCGGCTGTTGGCGGTGGGGCCGCCACTCACTTCCACGCGCTCCAGGCGGTTGGGCACACCGCTGGCGGCCGGCGCCGGGGCGCTGGCCGCTGCGGACGCCGCCATGGCGGGCGGTTTGGGGGTGGGTCTGGCCGGTGGCGTCTGGGCCGTGGACACGGCGGCGATGCACAGCGCGGCCAGCGCGAAGAGGCGGCGGCTCATGGCCGCGCATTCTGCTGACGAGCGGTGACTTCCGCTCGCCAGAAACGCTCATTTACATGAGCGCAGCCGGTCTCAGAAGCGGTAGCCGACACCCACGCCGACCAGCGTCGGGTCCACCTTGAACTTGCCGGCCGAGGCGCCGTTGGAGTAGATGGTGGTGTCGAGCTTGACCTTCTTCACGTCGAAGTTCAGGTAGGTGTTCTTGGCGATCTCGACGTCGGCGCCGATCTGCACGGCCAGGCCGTAGCTGTTGTGCTTGATGCCGGGCTTGAGCGCTGCCTGCACGGCAGGGGCGAACTCCACCGACGAGAAGTTGGTGTAGTTGACGCCGGCGCCGACATAGGGGCGGAAGGTGCCGGTGGGGTTGAAGTGGTACTGCAGCGTCAGCGTCGGCGGCAGGTGCTTCAGGGAGCCGATCTCGGTGCCGTTGGAAGAGATCGTCTGCTTCTGCGGATAGGTCAGGATCAGCTCGGCCGCGATGTTGGGCGAGAAGAAGTAGCTGAAGTCGACTTCCGGGAAGGTCTTGTTGTTGATCGACAGACCGAGGCCGGTGCTGTCCTTGTTGGCCGAGTCCAGGTGCAGTGCGCGCACACGGACCATCAGCGGACCCTCATCGGCCTGGGCGGGTTGCAGGGCGAAGGCGACGGCAGCGATGGCGGCCAGACGGAGGGTGGTAGCGAACTTCATCAATGACTCCTGGTGACTGGGACGTGTCCCGATGTCGTCATTGAACGCTTCGTCAGCCTTCCGCGATTTGAGGCAACACAAGGCCGTGCTGCGTGCGTCGCGCGATCAGCAGGCCTCTTTGCGGTGGATCAAGCTTGTGGGGCGAAGCCGAGGCGTTTGCACAACTCCAGCGTCAGCGCGCTCTGGTTGAGCGTATAGAAGTGGATGCCCGGCACGCCGCCGGCGATGAGGCGCTCGCACAGCCGCGTGACCACGTCCAGCCCGAAGGCGCGGATGCTGGCGGCGTCGTCCATGAAGCCCTCCATCTTCATCTGCACCCAGCGCGGGATCTCGATGCCGTCGCGCTGCGCGAACTGCGCGATGCGGCCGTAGTTGTGGAACGGCATGATGCCCGGCACGATGGGCTGCGTGACGCCCAGGCGCCGGGCCTCGTCGACGAAGTGGAAGTAGGCGTCGGCGTTGAAGAAGAACTGCGTGATCGCACCGTCGGCGCCGGCGCGCATCTTGTCGGCGAAGTGCTGCAGGTCGCGCGCCGCGTAGCGCTGCTGCGGGTGCACCTCGGGGTAGGCGGCCACCTCGATGTGCCAGTCCTTGCCCTGGGTCTCGCGGATGAACGTGACCAGCTCCGACGCGTAGCGGAACTCGCCGGCCGTGGCCGTGCCGCTGGGCAGGTCGCCGCGAAGTGCCACGACGCGGTGGATGTTTTGCGCGCGGTAGGTGGCCAGGATCTCGGCGATGTTCTCGCGCGTGGAGCCCACGCAGCTGAGGTGCGGCGCGGCCTCGAAGCCGGCGCCGGCGATGTCCATCACGGCCGACAGCGTCTTGTCGCGCGTGGCGCCGCCGGCGCCGTAGGTGACGCTGAAGTACTGGGGTTTGAGTGCGCCCAGCTCCTGCACGACGGTCTTGAGCTTCTCGACGCCGACCGGCGTGTTGGGCGGGAAGAATTCGAAGGAGACAGACGTGTTCATCGGGACGCGTGTAGAAAGAATTCGCGATTGCCATCACCGCCGGTGATGGGGCTGTCGAAGTAGTCCAGCACCTTGAGCCCGAGCGCTGTGCAGGCCAGGCGCACACGGGCTTCCAGGCGGGGATAGTCGGCCTCGTCCTTGACCAGGCCGCGCTTGTCCAGCGCCTGCGGGCCGAGCTCGAACTGCGGCTTGATCAGCACCAGCAGGTGGCCGTGCGCCTCCAGCCAGGGCAGCAGTTCGGGCAGGCTGCCCACCATGGAGATGAAGCTGAGGTCGCCCACGATCAGCGCGAAGCCGCCCGTCGGTGCGTGCCGGCGCAGCGTGCCGTCGAGGTCACGCACGTGCAGGCCTTCCAGCGCCGTCACGCGCGCGTCGGCCTGCAGCAGCGCATGCAGCTGGCCGTGGCCCACGTCGATGCCGACGACATGCCGCGCACCGCGCGCCAGCAGGCAGTCGGTGAAGCCGCCGGTGCTCTGGCCCACGTCCAGCACCGTGTGGTGCGCCACGTCGAAACCCGTGTGCGCCAGCGCGCCTTCCAGCTTGAGCCCGCCGCGCGACACATAGCGCAGCTCCGCATCGTCGGTGACGCGCAGCTGCGCCGTCTCGGGCAGGTCCTCGCCGGCCTTCTTCAGCGCCGCCCAGCCGCTGGGCGAGGCCCACTCGGCCGCACCATGGCTGATGAGCCGCTGGGCGACGGAACGCGTCGGCGCAAGGCCTTGGGCGACGAGGAGCTGGTCAGCTCTCATGGACGTCAACGCTGCGCGAGCAGCGCACGAAACCTGCGGGACGAGCGCCGGGCCGCTCCCTAGCCGGCCCGCCTTGGGCGATGTGCTCGCGGCTCGACGCCGCGAGCATCGCCGTCCCCTCGGGGGCTGAGGCCGGACACAGGGCGTCCAGTGGACGCCCTGTGCCTGCCGAAGGGCTGAGGCGCAGGCCGAAGCGCGGTCTGCAAGACCGGCCAGGCACGCCTGCGTTCAGCAGGGCGAGAGTGGACGAGGGGCTCATCAATACCTGTACGTATCGGGCTTGTACGGGCCAGCCTTGGGCACGCCGATGTAGGCGGCCTGCTCCTCGGTCAGCTCGGTCAGCTGCGCGTTCAGCGTGCTCAGCTGCAGGCGGGCGACCTTTTCGTCCAGGTGCTTGGGCAGCACGTAGACCTTGCCGATGTCGTAGGCGTCCTTGTGGGCGAACAGCTCGATCTGCGCGATGGTCTGGTTGGCGAAGGACGAGCTCATCACATAGCTCGGGTGGCCCGTGCCGCAGCCCAGGTTCACGAGGCGGCCCTTGGCCAGCAGGATGATGCGCTTGCCATCCGGGAAGATGACGTGGTCGACCTGCGGCTTGATCTCTTCCCACTGGTACTTCTCGAGCGACGCGACGTCGATCTCGTTGTCGAAGTGGCCGATGTTGCAGACGATGGCGTTGTTCTTCATCGCGGCCATGTGCTCGTGGCGGATGACGTTCTTGTTGCCGGTGGTCGTCACGAAGATGTCGGCCTTGTCGGCGGCGTATTCCATCGTCACGACGCGGTAGCCTTCCATCGCGGCCTGCAGCGCGCAGATGGGGTCGATCTCAGTCACCCAGACCTGGGCCGACAGCGCGCGCAGCGCCTGCGCCGAGCCCTTGCCCACGTCGCCGTAGCCGCAGACCACGGCGATCTTGCCGGCGATCATCACGTCGGTGGCGCGCTTGATGCCGTCGACCAGGCTCTCGCGGCAGCCGTAGAGGTTGTCGAACTTCGACTTGGTGACCGAGTCGTTGACGTTGATCGCTGGGGCCTTGAGCTTGCCCTGCTCGTGCATTTGGTGGAGGCGGTGGACGCCCGTGGTCGTCTCATCCGAGATCCCGCGG
>JACCDO012176218.1_pt1 | contig 15552 bp, 5 predicted proteins | sample 7446101 | NCBI WGS metagenome assembly JACCDO01 (sample SAMN15323440, study PRJNA562643) | freshwater metagenome | isolation source: river surface water | place: USA:Blue River Watershed | collected 2017-08-16
CATACAGCGACGAATGGAAGCCCTGCTTCGTTTTCTCAGTTCCGAAACTTTGTTTCGGAACCAAGCTTTTCTGAAGCGGGCTTTCAAGCCCGCTTTGGAAATGAACGAAGCAGGACTGGACATTATAAATACATCGACAACAACGTCGGATTGAGGGGTTCCTTGTTTTTAATAAATATATCAACCTCTTTGCGGTTCACGACAAACGGCCATTTGATGTCGAGTCCTTTGTAGTCCTCTTCCACATTGATGACCGCACTGCCCGGTTTCACTAAACGGAACAAATTCAATTTCGTATAAATGATTTCCAGGCAGCGTTTCAAATTGCGCACGCCGCTCTCGCTTTTACAGAGATGTTCGGCGCCAATGATGTATTTCAACGTGTCGTCGGGAATCACCACTTCCTCTTCGCCAAAACACACTTGTTCGCGAATGCGAGGCAACAAATAATTACGCGCTATCGTGATTTTCTCTTTCGTATCGTATCCCTTGGTTTGAATGCGATACATACGGTCCTTCAAAATCGGATTGACGAGCGATTCATCGTTATAGGAAAATATAAACAGACACTTGCTCAAATCAAAACTGACGTCGCTGAAAAATTTGTCGTGGAACTCGCTGTTCTGCGACACGTCCGTCAAATGCGTGAGAATACCGATGATTTCTTGGCCTCTCGCCGTGTCGCTGACTTTGTCGAGTTCGTCGAAATAAATGACGGGATTCATACATTTGCTGTCCATTAGGATTTGGACGATTTTGCCCCAGAGACTGCCTTCGTACGTGTAGGAATGTCCCTCTAGAAAACTGCCGTCGCCGCATCCACCGAGAGCCACGAACGCGAACTCGCGGCCCAGAATTTTGCTGATGCCGTCTTTCACAATGGACGTTTTCCCAGTTCCGGGAGGACCGTGAATGGCGATGGCCGTTCCCACGGAACTGGGATTCACCACCCATTGCCCGATCATTTGCATAATCTGCGTCTTGGCGTCATTGAGGCCATAGACACATTGATCCAGCTGTGTTTTCGCGTCCACCATAAACTGGTTACACACGTCGGCGCCGTCTTTCAACGACACACTGAGGTTGCGGTAAATACCAAACGGAATACGCATAAAATTGTCGACCCAATGCTTCAATTTATGGAATTCGTTGTCGGTATTGTCCATCGCCATCAATTTGTTGATGCGCTGCATGGCAATGGCCTTGTATTTGTTTTCCATCGAGGATTGTAACAAGGCGAGACGTTGCGGTTTGTTGCTATAGATGGTTTCGTTGATGGATTTTAATTCGCGCATAATGGAGCGTTGTTCGGAGTTGGACAATTGTTTCTTGAAATATTCGAGTTCGTTCGTCTGGTTCAATTCGTTGTGGACCAATTTGTGGTATTCTTTCGTATTGTTATGGCGCGATTTGCGGATGAGTTTCTTGACGTCTTCGTTGCACGTCGCGAGTGCTTTGCGCAATTGGCGATTCGACGGATTCTTGTTGATTTGGTCGACCAAGGTGCGTTTTAAATCCATCAAATTTCGGTATTTTTCCGCGATATCGGGAGTCATTTCATTCTCCTCCTGCTTCTCGGCAATCGCGTTTTTGGATTTGTCGTTTCGGTGTTGTTTTTTACTACTCCCTTTGTTGTTCTTTTTAAGAGGTTCCGGAATTACAACCGTTTCGTAATTTTCGCCAATAAACATCTTTTCGTCGTCACTGTTACATTCCTCATTTTCGTCCTCTTCCAAAATTTCGGCGTCCTCTTCCGCCCCATAATAATCGCCGACAGCATCATTAAACCCATCGATCGTATACACCACACTAATGGCTTGTGTATTGTTCAAATCATCTTCGGTTTCGGAAGAGGACGATTCGTCGTCCACCGAAACACTCAATTCCTCCTCGTCGTCGTCGTTGTCCTCGTCGTCCTCTGATTCAACAATACGACGTTTCTTGTGTTTCTTGACTTTTTGGTCGCGTTTCGTCTTTTTATTATTTTTATTTTTTTTGTTTAATTCGCTTTTTACCGCGTTTAACAAACTCGTAAGCACGTTTTCGTCAAACAACTTCTTTTTGGCAGCGTGTTTCTTTGACGACGATTCCGACTCCATTTCACTACTTGGGCAATAGGAACTATCATCTTCCGTCCAATTTTCCGATTCGTCCGTCGAACATACACTCGACGACTCGTTTTCCGATTCGGACGACGACGACGACGACGAATCCGACGACGACTCCACCACTTTGCGTTTGTTTACAATTCTCTTTTTATTAACTGGCATTTTATTTTTGTTTGGCTTTTGGCTTTTTAGTTTTAAAATTTCAATAAAAATTCAATTCATGATACTAGAGGATACCCTCTCGTGTTTAATATGTTTGTGAAAAATATATTTCCAGATTTGGTCCTATTCAATGCCGACAATACGTAATATGTCGTCGACATAATTCGTGTTCGTCCACATATCGCAACAGTGGTCGATTCCGTCCTTTTCAATGATATGTATTTTCGGTTTATTTTCGTAGATGTTGTATATGTTTTCCCGGCGATAACGAATATTGTATGTATGATCGACCACGGGGTCGTCTTTACAATAAATATGGTAAATTTCCGCGCGGTCTAATTGTCTATAGGTAAATTGCGATTTTTCGATTAATTGTTGAGAGGTGAATCCGTGGATTTGTTCCAATTGTTTCATCGTCGAATCGACGCCTCTGTATTTGGGAAAAAAGGTGCCGTCTTTTACGATGGTGCGAATACGCCGATTGTCTACGTGATTCCGATACGTGACTAATATAATGAAATAATAATAGAGGACATCGAATTTATAAATCCGATTCTGGTGAAAATTCCGCATAATGTGGATAATGGACATCGGTGTATCATACGTAATAACGCGTTTAATACAATGGCGAAATGCGTGCGCGTCCAAATTCGCGGCGACATGGCTCGCTAAAATGCCTCCCGCCGAAAACCCGACGACATTCAATTCTTCTATAGGAATTATATTCCTATTGTAATGTTCTATAAAAGCGATAATGTGGGAGGCAACTTCGAGACTGGTTCTCTTGTGATTTTCGTACACGCAAACGAAATATTCGTCCTCTACATTCGGCCGTTTCAAATACATATCGTGGACCGTTTTTCGGATGTATATTTCGTTGGCGCAAGTCAACAGACCCGACAAAAAGAGAATGAATTTTTTCTTTGGACTACTTGATGATACTGCCACGTTCGATAAAATGACGCCCTTGTCCGTCATTTTTTCGCCGACATTTTCAAGAGAATAATAATGGGAAACACAATTCCTTAGTTGGATACTGGTATGTCCCATATACCAATACCGGAAAACCAGATACAATATTTTTATTAAATAGAACATTTTTCTATAGAAATATATTTTGCGGTTTATGTCCATTTTGATGGAGGACAATCTTCTTTTTGAAAATCGAAACCATCCAGAAAATTGAACGAGAATTTCGCGACAAAACCATTTAAAAATATCACCCACTCATATATAGAACATTCACGATTCTTATAAAACTTTAACAACTTTATTTTGGAACAAATGTCGAAAAAGAATCTTTATGGTAACGTGAATCCCTCTCGCATTATCGGTATTCAATTTAGTATGTTATCTCCCGAAGAAATTCGCAAGAATTCCGTGGTGGAAATCACGAAGAGAGATACTTACTTTGGTGGATTGCCGGCGGACGGCGGATTGTTTGACCCGAGAATGGGCGTGTTGGAACCTCGTATGGTCTGTCCCACCGATGGATTGACGAATGTGGACACGCCCGGTTATTTCGGTCACATTGAGATGGCTCGACCTGTGTTCTTTATTCAACATATCAAGGAGATTATGAAAATTTGTCGTTGTGTCTGTTTCCGTTGTAGCAAACTGTTGCTCAACAAAGACCAGCATCATCACGTGCTGGAATGGAACGGAGAGGACCGCTGGAAGTATGTGTGGAAGTTGGCCGAGGCGGTGAAACGTTGCGGCGAATCGTCCGGTGATGGTTGTGGCTGTCTCCAGCCCGACAAAATCAAATTGGAAGGAATGGCGACCATCCACGCGTCGTGGAAACCCGATTCCAACATCCCGAAAATGGTGTTGACGCCAGAAATTGTGCTGAAAATATTCAAGCGCATTTCCGACGAAGACGTGAATTTTATGGGGTTTAGTTCAATTTGGTCGCGCCCCGAATGGATGATTTGTCAAGTGTTGCCTGTCGCGCCTCCCGCCGTGCGTCCGTCGGTCATGCACGACGCACAACAGCGCAGTGAAGACGATTTGACACACATTTACATCAACATCATCAAAACGAACAACGACCTAAAGAACAAAATCGCCGACAATGCAAGTCCGAAAGTCATTGACGGGTTGACGCTCGAATTACAGTATTTGACCGCGATGATTGTGAACAACAAAGTGAAGGGTGCATCGCCCATTGCCCAGCGTTCCGGTCGCGCGCTCCAATGTATTATGGGTCGTCTCAATTCGAAGAACGGACGTATTCGCGGCAATTTGATGGGAAAACGTGTCGATTTCAGTGCACGTTCCGTCATCACCGGCGACCCGAATTTGTCCGTCAGACAATTGGGTGTTCCGATGAAAATCGCGATGAATCTGACGAAACCGGTGGAAGTGAACGACCTGAACCGCGATTTCCTCACGAAATTAATCCAGAACGGCCCCGATGTGTATCCCGGCGCCAAAATTCTCGAACGCAAAAACGGAAGTCAATATTCTCTTCGCAATATGGACCGTATGTCCATTGTCCTCGACAATGGCGACATTGTCCATAGACACATGATGAATGGAGACTACGTCCTCTTCAATCGTCAACCGAGTTTGCATCGTCCCAGTATGCAAAGCCACGAGGTTGTCGTGATGAAGAGGGGCGACACGTTTCGAATGAACGTGGCCGTCACAAAACCTTACAATGCTGATCGACTACTCGACCAAAAAGTGTCAAAGTAAAAATACCATCGAGGTTAGCAACAGAGGGAGTTAAAAGCTTGATACCCTCTAGTAAATCCAGGAAACCTACGGTTTCCTTGGAGGAACCTTCCCTTATGTGAATGTCTCTCTGATTCCCCTTCAGGGTAATCAGTAAGTCATCGGTTAAAAAGGAGGGGGCCTTCGGGGGAACCTTGGTTCCCCGAATTTGCGAAACACCTTGATGCGGGAAGTCCCTTAGAGCCTTCACTACCACTCGTCGATGGAAACATCGACGAGGAACTCGGTTAATAGCCGAACCCAATGGTAATAATGTGGAGGATTGGGTAATCCGCAGTGTTACTTCCTACGGTCGTATTGGTCGCAAGACTTGGCAGACTATGGAAGGCACTCAGAGACTGAACGGGTGTTGGTGAACGATGAAAGACTAGCCATCTCGAGTTTGCTTAAGATACAGTCCGGCCTGCAGGGAAACCTGCAGGAGCCACCGTTTGATGGCGACGAAATGAATCTACATATAGGTCAAAATGTGTTGGCCGAGACGGAACTCCGTAATCTCGCGGCGATTCCGTATCAAATTATCAGTCCAGCGAACAATGGACCGATTATCGGTATTTACCAGGATTCTCTTCTTGGTTCTTACCGTTTCACCCGCAGCGAATTGGTATTGAATCCTAGAGAAGCGATGAATCTCTTGATGATGTATCCCAAGGTCAATCCCAAGACACTTTTCGCGAATGGAGAACGCGTGACGAATTTCGACGTCTTGTCGCAAATTATGCCCCCGCTCACCATCAAATACAAAACGAATTTGTGGGACAACGACGCGAACGAAGACCCCGCCATTTCCAACAACATTTTGGAAATCCGCGACGGAAAATACATTCGCGGTCAAATCGAGAAATCGGTTCTGGGTGGCAGCACCAAAGGGCTGATTCATCGAACATGTAACGATTTCGGCAACCGCAATGCCTCCGATTTCATCGATGACCTCCAGAACGTGATTACAGAATACATGAAACGCAGTTCCTATAGTGTTGGTGTGAGTGATTTGATGTCGAATCGCGAAACGTCGACGCAAATCACGGAAATCATCAAATCGAAGAAATTGGAAGTGGCCGCGCTCATCCAGAAAGTCCACACCGGTATTTTCGAGAACAACACATCGCATTCGAACAAAATGGAATTTGAGACGCAAGTCAACAACATTCTCAACGATGCGACCAAAGATTCGGACAAGGTCAGTCGCAAGAGTCTGAACCCAAACAACCGTTTCTTGATGATTGTGAATTCCGGGTCAAAAGGCACTCTCCTCAATATCAGTCATATGATTTCTTGTTTGGGGCAAGTGAACGTCGATGGAAAAAGAGTTCCCTATGGTTTCGACAGTCGCACTCTGCCCCATTTCAGCAAATTCGACGACAGCCCCGGTGCCCGTGGATTTATAGAGAATTCGTATATCAATGGTTTAACCGCGTCGGAACTATTCTTCCACGCGATGGGTGGCCGTGTTGGTTTGATTGATACGGCGGTTAAATCTGTTACCTGGGAAACTCCCATTGTTCTTCTTGACCAGGGCAGACCGGTATACACTGAAATTGGTCGTTGGATTGATTCTATTATTGACTCGTCGAATGACGTGAAGAAATATGACGAGAAAAATATGGAATTGGTGAACATTGCGTCGGGAATTGTGTATGTTCCGACAATGGACGAAAATGGCAAAGTCACCTGGGAAGAAATAACCGCGGTCACCAGACACGACCCTGGAAATGTTTTGTATGAAATCACATCTTTGGGAGGACGCAAAGTTACTGTTACCGAAAGCAAATCATTGTTGATTTGGAACAATGACGCGGGCGTGTTTAATGAAGTATTAACTCCCGAAATCAAAGTGGGTGACTGTTTGCCGGTGACGAAAGATTTATGCGAAGCACCCCTTTTTGGTAGTGATTGTCAATGTAATAATTACACAACGGACAATATGCATGAATTTGTGAAACGCATAATTTCCGGCGAAACGGAAGTTATTCCTATTGACATTATCAGTAATAAACATGTTTCTCAGAGATTGGTCGACTGTCTATCGCAATATAACGGCAGCAATATTGAAATCAGAGACGAACGCGATAGAAATATCATATCAATGGCATATACCCTCTGTGGGAAATTTGTTGCGTTTGAAGGAAATTATTTGTCGCACAAGGTCGATGGGTTTAAATCACACAACAATGTGGTTCTTGACCCAATTGTGTCGATTGTTCCAATTAGTCCCGAAAACCATCCCAAGATGTATGACTTGACTATTCCAACCACTCTCAATTTCGGATTAGCAAACGGTTTACAGGTTCGCGATACGTCGCAAACCGGGTATATCCAGCGTCGTCTCATCAAGGGTCTGGAAGACCTCAAGGTCGAATACGACATGACAGTCCGCAACAGTAAGGGTAAAATCATCCAATTTGCCTATGGCGACGACGGATTTGATCCGATGAAGACAGAGACACAATCCATTCCTGTAGTTTCTATGAGCACGCAGGACATCTATATGCACTACGATATGGTCGGCGTGTCCAAGGACGACAAGGGGCTCGACGCCATTTACACGAAGGGTGCGGCATCTCGGTTGCGAAAACAGCGCGAAGAGACCAAGGCGGTATGTAAGAAATACATTGACAAGATGATGGCGGCGAGAGACCACCTTGTCGACCGCGTGTTCCGGTTCAAGGAAAAATCCACTGTCACTGTGCCGGTCGCATTTCAACATACGATTAACAATGTGCAGGGCAGTCTCGGGTTGTCGGCGAATTCGTTGGTCGACATTACGCCCTTGGAAGCGTTCGAATTGATAGAGGAATATTTCAGTCGAATTCAAAGTATCTATTTCGTTCCTCCCACCGATTTGTTCGAGACGATGTATTTCTACTATTTGAACCCGCGCGAACTGTTGGGCGTCAAGCGATTCCATCGCAACGGACTCGTGATGTTGCTTGAAACGGTGTTCTTGAAATACAAACAGGCGATTGTGCATCCGGGAGAAATGGTGGGTGTTGTGGCCGGCCAATCGATTGGTGAACCGACCACGCAGATGACGTTGAATTCATTCACGTATGAGACGGAAATTCTGGTTCGTAACCAGAAAGGCGAAATCCAGTGTGTCCAGATTGGCGATTTCGTCAAGTGGGGCATTGAATCGAGCCGAAAAATCGAATATATGAAAGAGAAGGACACGACGTATGCCGAACTCCCCGAATTTTACGAAGTCCCGAGTGCCACGGAAGATGGAAACACGATATGGTGTCGCATCGAAGCGGTGACGAAACATCCCGTGATCAACGAAGACGGGACCAATACGATGGTGAAAGTGACGACGCGCGGAAATCGCGAAATTATTGCCACGAAAGCCAAATCGTTCTTACAACTCGTTGATGGAAAAATCATAGGGGTGAATGGTTCGGATTTGAAAGTCGGTGATTATTTGCCGGTGTCGAAGAAGGCGCTTGATTTCGCCGAACAATCGCAACTCGATTTGCGCACCATTTTACCACCCAACGAATACATTTACGGAACGGAAATGGAGAAGGCTCGTAGTGTGATGAATGAGCGTCATTGGTGGATGAACCACGCGAACAAGACGTTTACCTTGCCATACAAGAGAAGCGATTCGGCCTATTGCGCTCTGAACGGAGGAGACCCGAAGAAAAAGACAGTGAACCGGATTGTGTATAAACCGGGTTGCGTCTACACAATGACCAACTCCTTTTGTAATTTCGATATTCCCGAATACATTCCTCTCGACTACGAATTTGGATACTTGATTGGAGCGTATTGTGCTGAAGGCTGCATGACGGATCATCAAGTGTCTATCGCGAACAATGACAATGAATATTTGAAACCGATTGAATCCTGGTGTGCCAGATACGGACTTACCACGAAAATTTATACCAAGCGCAACAAAATCCAAGAAGGTTGGACTAGCCAAGACATTCGTATCTATAGCACCATCTTGTGTCGTATATTGGAAAAGATGTGTGGCCGTCTTAGCCACAACAAGTTTGTCAGCGACAAGATAATGTTCTCCAATCGCGAATGTATTTTGGGATTCTTGGATGCCTACATTAGCGGCGATGGATGTGTTGAAAAACACGACGGACGAATTCCTGCTATATCCGTGTATTCTGTATCTTTAAAAATGCTGACTCAAGTTCAAGTGATGATTAAGAATATGGGCGCTATAGGAAAAATATACAAAAATAATTTGCCAGAAACAAACAATCGTGGTTCAAAGAACTTAAAGCAAGGATATACATTAAGAGTGGCTAACCAACAAGCGCAAATACTTGGCCGAATATTAAATCTATCTGTCCAGTCCAAACGCGAACGCATTGCGCAACTATTGGAGCAAACCTTTGCGCTTGAATACTGTCGTTCCGATTTGACTGTTCCAAACATCATTGATGGCGAAACCGTCATGGAACCCCGCGAGGGACGCTGTATGGATTTGGAATTTGACCAGATTGTTTCCATTGAAGAAGTGCCCAACACTACCGATTACGCATATGATTTGACCGTAGAAAATACACGGTTCTTTGACTGCATGAATGGTTTAGCACTTTCCGACACTTTTCATCTTGCAGGCGTGGCATCCAAATCCAACGTGACTCGTGGTGTTCCGCGCATTGAGGAAATATTGCGACTGACCAGCAACCCGAAAAACCCGTCGCTGACGGTGTTTTTGAAACCGACCGACGAAGACAACGCGGAGAAGGCGAAACAGTTTGCGAACATAATGAGTCATACGAAACTCGCGGATTTGGTGAAATCGGTGAATATCCATTTCGACCCGGACGACCGCAACACGCACATTGCCGAGGACAAGGCGTTCATAGAACAATATTACGCGTTTACGAAGATGGTCCAGAATTGCGGCGAAGAAGTCGACGCGAATATCCCGACGGAACAAAAATCGAAATGGATCGTTCGTATGGAGATGGACACGGAAGTTCTTCTCGACAAAAACATTACGATGGACGACATTCATTATGCGATTCGTATGAGTCCATTCGGCAACGAATACATGGATTGTATCTATAGTGATTATAATTCGGATAAGTTGGTTTTCCGTCTTCGTGTCAATTCGAAATTGTCGAAAGATAAGAAATTGCGTGGAGGATTGAATCCATTGGACCAGACGGACGAAATTTATCTCCTGAAGAAATACCAGGACGATTTGTTGAACGGGATTGTTTTGCACGGCGTCCAAGGCATCGACAATGTGTTGCCGCGCAAGTTACAGAATATGGTGAGCAAACAAGACGGCAAATACGGGCAAAAGGATACTTGGATATTGGACACGACCGGCACGAATTTGTTAGAGACATTGGCGCTCGACTACATCGACAACAAACGCACGTTCAGCAACGATATCAAGGAAATCTTCGACGTTTTGGGAATTGAAGCCGCGCGTCAAGTCATTCATAACGAATTGGTGGAGGTGATGGAATTCAGTGGCGCGTATATCAACTACCATCACGTCAGTCTCTTGTGTGACCGCATGACTTGTAATAAGGACATGGTGTCGATTTTCCGCACAGGTTTGTTTAGCGATGACATTGGACCTATTGCCAAAGCCACGTTCGAAGTTCATACGGAAGTATTGTTGGATGCCGCGAGATTTGGAGATTTCGACGCTATGCGCGGTGTTTCGGCCAATGTGATGTGTGGCCAGCCAGGCTATTACGGAACGAATGCGTTCCAGTTAGTATTGGATATGGAGGCGATAGCGAATATAGATGCGAAAGCCACGGAAGATGTGGAAGACGAAGAAGATATGTTAGCGAATTTAGTGAACATGAAAAAGGAAAAGGACGATACTTGTTCCCATAACAAGATTGAATTTTCGAATGGTATTCGCAGTATCCCGAGTTCCAATCCGGGTATTTGCGACGATGGATACGATATTGGGTTTTAGATGTCTCCGAATCTCCAAACCGAAGGTTCGGAGAGAAATACATTTACACAAAATAAAATAAAAAATACAATACATCTTTATTTTTTATTTTTTATTTTTTCGGACATTTCATTCATAGAGGATGTATTTGAGCATCAATTTGTCCTATAGAAACAATGCGTCGATGATCCACTATTTCAGCGAAGGCGACGGGATAATTTTCGGAATGATTATTGATTCGACTTGGAGGAGGATGAGGAATATACACGGATTCCACATCGACGTCGCCACCTGATATTCCAAGACAACCGTAAAATCCGCAAACACAAATGACGCCACAAAAGATAGAAACTAAAAACCCGAAAATGAGATAATACATGGTAATTAAGTCGAATTGCATAGAGAAAAGTAAAAACGAACTGGGGGGAGAAAAAGATAGAGATATTTGAATTTTTTTATATATGTCGCGTTCAATTTTTCTCCGGACAATATATAACATTAAAAAAAAACAAATCCGATTTAGCCAAACAAAAATGAGTGAATGGAATATGTTAGTGAAACGTGTTTTTGCCGACGGCAAAAAGAAAAACGCCGCTTACCGTTTGGGTGATGCGATGAAAGACGCCAAGAAACTCTACAAGAAAACCACAAGCGAAGTGGGCGGTGTTGCATCCAAAGTCGCTTCTTCTTTGACGCAACGTCGTCGTTCAGGTAAACGTCGTTCGGGTAAACGCGGTCACGGTAAACGTCGCACTAGTCGCAAATAAAAATAAAATCAATCTATATTTTTCTATAAAAAAAATACACATTGATTATCTACCATCTCATATAATGAACCCCTTTTCTCTTTGTTTTTCTATTTTTTGGCCGATTCGTCGTCGACCGTTTGGTTCCTCCTCCTTTTTGTATTTTTGCTTTAGTCGAATGAACAATTTTCGCGAATCGTGCATCAACGCTTTCGACATTGGACCACCCCTCTTCAATGGCCCTATAGACCATAGTTTGGAATCCGTCGCGTAATGCGGCGAGTTTCAAACGTGGAACAATCAAATTGTATTCATATACTTTGTTTGCAATGCTTGCAATGTTGGAACGGATAAAGAAAAATTCCGATTCGAGGTCACCTCCCATTTTTATCCATTGTATATCTTTGGGACCAAATTCCTTGAGTTCATTTTTGGGACCAAATCCCTTGAGTCCATTGGGATTAAACACAATGACCGGAAGTTCGTATGTAGAGGCCAATATCCATATATCCAAATCCGTGATGTTATACTTGTCCGATTTCACCAAAGAAATGAAATGGGAGGATGTTCCCAGTTCCGGACGTTTCGTCAATGCTTCGAACATTTGCGATTTGCCCTGTTTGCGCATAGACTCGGCGAATTTAGTGACGTTTTGTGGGAACTGTTCGAAATGCGTTTCATATGCCGACACCAAATAGGGTATAATGTCTTCACTGTTGACATTGGGGTGCCCAGTTTCTCTGAAAATGTGCGCCATCATTTCCGCGGCACAGAGGGTCGAATCACGGAACACCATTTCTTTGACGCCTTCTTTCGGCAAATATTTGCGCCATTGCGACGACACTGGATTTCCTATAGGGTCAATTATCCGGTCGACGCAATCCATGGACGCGTTTCCGGCAACCACTTTTTCGTTTTCGTTTTGTTTTTCCGTTGTCGTTGTTGTCGGTATAACTACGGGCAATTGAGACGAAATGGGTATAGGTTCGTTGGAATACAATACACTGACCGAGGGGCGAGCCGTCGAATAATTCGTCTTTCCTCTCGTGTCTTCAAACGAAGCGAAATATTCGGGAGTCAATGCCGACTGAACAATAATGAATTCGTTTTTGTGTGTTGAATGGGAGGTTTCCATCAAAGGATTCAATAGGGGGTTTGTTTTATCGAAAAACAATCTCTGTGTTCTTCCGTTGCGAACCAATTCGTCGGCGAGACGTCCGAAATAGATTACCTCGTTGTCTTTTTCCGTAATCAAATGTCGTTTTGGGAGAACAAGTTGCATATACGCACCATTCTCTTTATTTAGACAAAACGGTTCGTCCGCGTCCTCTGGGTCTTCGCAACTATTGGAAAATTCGCGTAAAACGGAATCGTCTATATCCACGAAAACGACGTGTTTCTCGGCGATGTTGTGCAACATCGCCTCTATTTTGCGCACTTTGTTCGCATATATTTGCGCCGGGTTCTCGACGACATCTTTGACCGCATTGAACGCCGCACTATCGAAACACAACGACCGCATCTTTTTGCGGAAAGCATTATAGAAATGAGATTCCAAGGATATTCGCATAACGCGTTTGGCGTCTTCGCTTTGATGCGAATCGTCTTCGGTGGCCGCGATCGTGTCGACGGCAAACCGGTTTACGCTCCGGAAAACGCGCAATCCGTCGTTGATTATATTTTCGTTGGGTTGCGTCGGAACAAACTGGTTCGTTTCCGTCAAGAAACCGACGACCATTTCGTCTTCCAGGATTTTGTGCGTCGGGGTCAATCCGCCCACTTTTGCACCGACACGTTTCAATTCGTCGCGCGTCTCTTCGTATCCTTTCGGAATGCTTTCGTCGTCCATAAACACGTAGGGCAATGGGTCGTTTTCGTCGGCCAACCGTGTTGGAGCACAAGGCATAAACACGCCACCGCTTAACGTGTTTGTGGGCGACGAAACCATAGCGCCGACAATACGCGACGAATAATCCGCGACGTATTTTTCGATTTTGGTGCCGTCTCCCATTTCGGAAATGCGACGACCCAATGCTTCCAATGGTATCGCCGGTTTAGCCGAATAAATGCGCGGGAGACTGGGCATAGGCGCGCAACTTCGGCGCATCATATGTTCCACGTTTTTCAGAACATAGCGAATGTTTTCCTGTAGGGTAGTTACATTAAATGTCGGGACGACGGCCGTCGGATACACGGTCGAATCGTATTGGAAAATCGGTTCATAGAATTCGCCGCGTTTCAAAATAAAGACGCAATCTTTCTTTTCGTCAAACACCGATTCGCTGGAGAAAAGCGATTTGGGACAAATCAACTCGACGCGCTCGACCATTTCGTTCGTCGTGATTTCCATCATCACCACATTGATGCCTTTCGGAAACAATCGCGGATTGGGAATGCTCATGAAATCCCACAAATGGGTATGATCCATTTGCGATTTATCGTCTCTCAAAAAAGCAAGGAATTGGAGATAGGCGCCCACACAATCCTCCAAATAACGTTTTTGCGAAGCGTTTTCTAAATGGAGAGATTTGGCGATACGCGTATTCGCATATGGCGCTAAATCCACCACCGCCGGAGCATCGGCCATAAACGTCGACAACAGCGCCGCGTTTTGAGCGCGAATGAACAAATCCAAATCGATGGCGTCGACCAACACGTTGCGAAACGCGGCCACGTCTACGGCCGTTTTTTTCGTCCCCACGACGGACCCATTCAATAATGTGTATAGTTGAGCAAAGGTTCCCAAAATGGATTGTCCTATAGGCTGTTCGACGCCATAACGCAATAGAGTGGTATTTCCCGGAACAATGAGAGCCGGGTTGTTTTTGTCGACAATTGGCATATAATCCACGTCCAAAAAGAGTTGAATCGGAACGGGCAAGTATCCCCATCGAGAGGACGCGACGGGAAAGGTATCCAGACTGATGATATAATTGGACGATTTTGCAGCAGCGGCGGCATTTTTGTTTTTTTTGTCTGTTGTGGTGGGCGGCATTTGGGTTCCGGACATAGCCGCCGCGCATTGGGCACGCAGTGTTTGTTGGGGTTTCGAATCCCATTGTTTTACGGTGCAACACGGGAGACAATATCCATTTGGATGCTTATCTGGTATAAACCCAGGAATTTGGTCATTGTCTCCCAATTGATAGACATAATGGTCTTTCGGTATGACAGATGAGTTTTTGGGAATAATTTTGCCGCATTTTCCGGCTTTCACGTCGGCTTCGCTGATGGCACTGTTTGTCAAAAAACACCAGAATTTGGGACAAATGAAATGGTGCTGGTTATTTGGATTTGAACCATACGTATACGAATGGCTATAGGAATTTGGATCGGTGTTTTTGAATTCTTCGTCGGTTAATATGACGGGGTGACGAGAGATCGGTTGACAACTAGTGGAATACGACGAGAATTTGCCTACATCTTTTTTTAAGAACAAGTCGCTGTCTCTCGCGGTGAGTCGTTTTAGGATCGGATTCGGGTTGGAAATGGGCATTCCGTCTGGAACAAGTCCGTTGGGAGAATCCGGTGATGGATGCGAAGCTGTTCCTCCTCCGTATGTTTCTTTTTCTGAACTCGATTCCGGTTCCGATTCGGAAGAATACACAATTGGTCCTTCATTGGATTCCGATTTTGATTCCGATTTTGATTCCGATTCGGAAGAATACACAATTGGTCCTTCATTGGATTCCGATTTCGGTTCCGATTTTGATTTTTCTTGTTCTTTTGTTTTTTCTGAACCAGGAGATATTACAGACGAAACAGTATCAACTATAGACTGGATTATACTTTTTCCGGATTCTGTCGGATTGGATTCTGTCGGATTGGATTCTGTCGGATTGGATTCTGTCGGATTGGATTCTGTCGGATTGGATTCTGTCGGATTGGATTCTGTCGGATTGGATTC
>JACCDO010488164.1_pt1 | contig 15551 bp, 5 predicted proteins | sample 7446101 | NCBI WGS metagenome assembly JACCDO01 (sample SAMN15323440, study PRJNA562643) | freshwater metagenome | isolation source: river surface water | place: USA:Blue River Watershed | collected 2017-08-16
ACTAAATGAGATCGCTTTATGGACCTTCCATTTTGTACAAACGACTTTGTAGGGACAATGAGCGCATAAGTGACACCTATCACAAGCAACAGTAGTACTGTCGACAACATCTCTCACTTAACTCACGCTTCAATGACGCAAAATGTGAGTGAGTCATCGCGAAGGCATTTGGTTCCGGTCCTAAAATAAAAAAATTTTGATAAAAATAGTTATTACAGTATTGATAAGTCGCTAGATTGAGGCCTTGAACTCGTTGTCGATGATGTCCCGAATCCAGGAAACCACCTTGTTGATGAAATCGTAATCGCTGTTCTGCAGTCTACCTAATCTGTCATTTACACTGAATAAATCTTTGATAAATTCTTTCCAAGTAATGATGTCATTGTCGGTGCTACTATCAATGACTTTATACACCACCATGACTAAATTCTCGGCTATGTTTTCAAGGTCTCTACTGGCGCCGTTGTTATTCAGTCCTTCCAGATACAGCTGTCCAAGGATTTTATTTAATAACCTGATTATAACAATGAAGTCAAGTGTGCTGTCTGCCTTCGGAGTGTTCTCATTGTTGGCCTTATTGATAATTGAACGCTCCTTGTTGGATTTGAACATATTTGCTCTTATCCTCAGAAATGAACTGGCATATTTCAAAAATACGATGCCGAGTTGACGTTTTTGATCATTAAATTTTTGTAAGTGATACTTGAACAGCATCTTCTCCTGGTGCGTGCTGGGTGCAATTTGGTTCCACCAGCAGTTCGATTGGTGTCTAATATTTCTATTTTCTACAACTATTGGGTCGTCTAAACCAATCATTTTGATCAAATTACACAAATCAGTCATGTACACATCAGACCTGTAACCGTACTCCGAATCCCACAAGGACTCGTTGATCTCATATGCACGTCGTTTTTTGGTTGGTGACTGACAAGCAGCAATCATGCAAGACGTGATGATTACGGTGTTAAGAATTTGCATACCACGCATTGACTTTAGAGTGAACTGCATGATTGAAGTGATAATCAAATTATTGTTGCTGAGGAACTTGGCGCATGTACTCAAAATCTTTTCAGATGTTGGATGACTGGCGGCTATCGTGCGCAAAAGGTTGAGCACTGGCATGAAATTATTCTCAATTGCGACATTATTTTTAGGGCCAATTGCAATATTTAATGGTGCTAAATTATCCAAAATATCCAGAAGTCCATTTCTTTCTAGTACATCCACGCCATATCTAGTGGATCCCACGTGCGTCAAGAGCAATAAGATGTCGTCGATAAAGGATTCGTTCCTACTATTGGCACCTTTCAGCTCATTGATTAGTAGGGTTAAATGCGACAGGCCGTCATTTTGTGCAGACAATACGTCGACGAAAGTTGTAAGCGCTGCGGAGCCATTCGTATTAGCTAAGAAAGTACTTGCTATAGAACTAGCTAAAGATATTGCCGCGTAACGCAAGGTAAAGGTTCCATCGGCGTTGACTTTGTCCATACTTTTCGCCACACAATCAGAGAATAACAAGTCATAAAATTGCACGTCACACTTGCTTCTATCATTTAATGCTGCGAATTGAGCGACGATGTGTTCATTGCGATACTGCTCTTGTAAACAGCCGATGTTCAACATGGCATTCAGGCACAGATACAAATCCTCTCGATAGATCGAGTGCTTCTGATGCGTAACCTTGATCATCGATATTAATTCCGTTATGATTTCCTCATGATGCGCTCTAGTTATGACAGGACAATTCAATTTATTGTCAACAACAAGCTGAAGTATCCCATCAATCATCACCAGCAATCCACGCACCAACTCTTTCAAGGATAACACATGGAAATGCTTCTGCTTAATCTTTAAGTGGCGCAAAAATGGAATGATAATCAGTTGCGTTACTGTTGCCAACTCCCTTTCCGCATCGTCTTTGGTGCTTGGATCACGCAGTAGACGCTCGAACCAACCGCCGCAATAGCTGATATCCAAGTCGCTTAGCGGTTTCACATCAATAACATTGTACTCGGTGATCCCACTGTCGAACAAGATGTCATAAGTAATGAGCTTGTTGATGCAATTGATATTGATAACGGTGCCAGTTACATCATCCAACTCAGTAGCTTTGCACAATGCTTTCACTCGAGCACCAACTTTAAACATTTTTGATGGCTGTTTCGAGCCAATTGGAAACTTCACAGTGAATATGACTGTAATTAACTGACTCCATGCCTTGCAAAGGTGTATGCCTGACAACTTGTGCATCATGTACTTGTTGTAGCGCTCAGCCTGATCTATGATACATGTATACAACAGCTCGGGATTCGACGCATGCTCCAGCTGATTCATATTTGAAGCCTTTCTGGTGTAATACTCACGAACAGCTTCGTCTGCAAAGAGATACTGTTTCAATAAAGTCATATCTATAGTCTGGCACGTGACGATGTCGACGTCATCAAAGGTTTCCGACACGTTACGCATGGAGTTTTTGATGATCAACAAGATATCAGGCAGAATTTTGTCCACGTCGTCAAATATACAAGTGTTCGGTATTGAGCGGATGGCATTTTTCATCATCGTAAGGATGTTATTCAGAATATCCTTGCTGTCGTCGTAATCTGACAGTTGGTTGTCGAACAGCTCCCAGATGTGACTGATTACTGTGTTGTTTTGATCCGGAATCGCGTTCAGGATCTTGCTAATCGCAAGAATATTGCCGACTTTGGGGCCTACAACCAGGCCGACATCAATGACTGACGTCTGGTTGGAGATCTCGATGGAGGACAGCGTTAAAGACCTCAATTCCAATGCACAAATTTGTAAAAAGTAGGCATATGCGTGACGCGCATGGATTATGCCGTTATCCACAAAAATTCGGTCCAAATCGTCAACTGCGACGTTGAAACGCTGGGAAATACTCTTGAAATTGACCCAATTAGGGTCGCCGTTCTCTTCCTCATACCGTAAAAACGCCAAAGTTAGTAGGGAGGTTATTGGCGACGCACACAGTTGATAGAGAATTTTGAAGCATAACTCTGACGACTTCGGATAGCTCAGCATGGAGTCCTCCGTGGTTTTAAGAAACTCAATAATTTGCTCCAAACATGTTTCCGTTGGGTTGAAATCACTTTTCTTCATTACTTTTGCGACGTTACTGTCTAGTATCATCGCCCCTCTGGCGACCCTCAGCAAATAGGAGCGGAATACAGTGGGGTGTAGAGTGAAACCTAGCAGCACATGCCCCAAAGAAACGCGATCCTTGCTCTTAATAGTTTCTGAGAGTAAGGTCAAAACAGCTTCACGCGCAGTCGCTCCCGAAATATACTCGTTCTGCAGATTATTAGCAAAGTTTTTGTCCCATTTCGCAGGGAAAACATGCGCATCAGGTACCAAGGTCAGCATATCCAGACTAATCACCTCGCCCCCATATGGATGAATACATTTGATTAAATTATACAAATCAGGATCGTCTGGCCTGATGGCATTGATGCAACCTACCAGAAGGGACTTCGACTGATTGCCGAATGGATCAATCTCATTGACTAGCTCTGTGGACACAATATCACTGGAAATATACTTAATAATCTCTGCGATAACAACGTGAATAGACGGAAAACAAGATGGGAAAAAATTAATTCTATGAAATGCCAACATCGTCGTCAAATAGTTGACGTGGGGCAGAAGTTTCACCGATAATCCCTGGGTAGGCACCAGCGTCATGGTCACTTGTCGACTGTCTTCCCGAAATACCATTTTAGTAGGATGTGTTATTAAATCTCGATATACTTTTTCTCTCAACACTGTCTCGTACACTAAACCAAGCGCGGCAGTTATTGTTTTAAACGACCAAAATGCTCCGTCACATGACGAATCGCCGATAAATCCCTGTCCAATCTCGTAATAGTTACCGTCGATATTACTGTGATGGTTACCTATGTCCTCACTCGCGTATATTCTTACAGCTGTCTCGCATGTTAACTTCTTCATTTCTTCCATCTTGAGCAAAATTTCTTTGACGTCATTGCATCTGATCAAGTTCAAAATTATATCTAATAATCGGAAATTTCCCAGCATGAGTGATAAAACGGTGAATCCAGGGGTCTTGACACGGAAGCCGTTGGAATTCTTTTCTTCTCTGAAATCCTTGAGATACTTGTTGTCCAAGGTTGTACTCGTATTGTAATAAATAGATAAATCTGGAATATTGGCTAGTTCTGTGATTCCATAGTGCTGAAGTATGATGAGCAACACTTTGATAGCTCTGTACAAAATCCTCCATCTCTGGCCTTGTCCCATGATATTGTCCGGGGAAATGATGACGTCGTCTTTGTTGAACTTATTTAAGACGTCGTTCACTATGTACTCTATGTACGGAGTGAGACCAGGAACTCTGTCGTCTCTAATACGCTGCGCGGTTCCTCTTATATAGCCTAACTTATCAATAAAGACCACAGTCTCGTCGTTTTCTAGGTACATGTTATCAGTTGCATTCGGGCACTGCCATGGGTGGCTCAATACCGCCTCTAAAAGAGTCAAAAATCCTTCAGTAACGGGATATCGCCCAACTTTTTTCTCTGCATTATTTTCATTGTACACATCATTATCCACCATGACTTCTAGCACGCTGTTTGCGTCAATTCTGGATAATATCTCGTTTGAGTAATATATACTGCGACGAATAGCTTGGTCGTCCGATAAATCGTCTAAAGTTGGTCGACATAATGCGGCGAAGAAATTGAAAATTACTCCTTTTAAATCTATAGGCACCGGCATAAGTAGCACTTCAAACAGGTTGTCAAATATGGCGTCATTGATGAAGTCTAAATCTGAAACGAATTGCTCGCATCGACACAAAGAAGTTATCAATTCTATGGTGTAGACCATTTCTTTCAACACATCTGGCGACAAAATGCTGTCGAGATCTATATTCGCAAATTGAGTCCTGCCATAATTGTCGATAATCTTAGAAATATGGTGCTGCAAACGTTCGTCGATGCAGAATTTCAAGTATTCTCTTACATCATCTATATATTGCGCAAATAGGAGGTGGGGCTCGTAAATACTGGCATCAATTGCGGATTTATAAAATTTCAATAAACTTAAGTGAACACGAATTTTATTGTTGTGACACTGATTGATTGCGATCTCGATCAACTCTCCGTGAAACCTCTCTAAGGTCCCCAAAGAAAAATGTTCATATACTCCCAGATTCTTCAGATCTTCTAAAAAACTAGGGAATGCACTAATAACAGCCGAATACAAGTAAATCACGTCATCGAGCATGTCCCCTGTTGCTTGCTCGTCGTACGCGTCCTCCTCATACCAGTCGTCGTCGTATGGGATATACAAACACTTTTCTTTCTCAAAAAATAATACAACATTTTTCAAAAAATTAACTAAAAATTCACACAACGACTGAATTGCATGAGTGTAGTACGGATGACTCACCTTGACGGCAATACTCTGGAGGTATGGTAATAAGCACAATCGAATGTAGCTAATGCCTCGATTGCTCAACCCATCTCGAAGTCCAGAATACTTGCATTCAAATATTTCGTTTCTAAGTTCTGGCGATAAGTGCTCCATACCGTTGCCATTGTAGTTAGGATGATCGCGAAAAGGGTGCTCGCGATCATTTTGTCTACCTCTCCAGCGCCTTTGGTTGAAGATTCCCGTTTGATTGTGCATAAAAAGTAACTTGATACTATAGACGATTTGATGAAATCCAATGACACCATTTCTATACTCCGGGAACTGATCTGCTACCTCTAGAACTAGATCATCGTGAAGATAGGAACAATCTGGTAGTATATCCGTTGCATTACTTTCAGAAAGTGTTTGGAATCGCGCAAGCATATGTGTGTATATATTAGTATACGACAATTGCAATCCTGCCAGCACTTCATACATGATTGATGTCCATTCAACAGGCTCAAATGACTTAGAATATCCAGTTACGATAACTTTGGACGCTTCGAAGATAGTTTGCTTTAATTTGGTATATTGGCTGTCATTAAACCGATAGATTTCTAGGTTATGAGACGCCATAAAGTAGAAGCACTTCGTCAGCTTAAGCAGCATAACTTGAACATACTTGATGCACTTTGAGATATTACCTGCCACAACAGTATCATCATATTCAATAGCTTTTTCATGCTTACTATTAAGCTCAGGCAATAATTTTAATCCTTCATTAATAAAACCTAAAATTTTATGGAAAAGTCCATGTTCTGTGGAAGCATTTAATATATCTGTGCATATGGCTAGTATCGGATTATTAATGGTAGAAATATCGGGATCAGAGGCAAGTTTCATAAATTCATGAACTACATCTACACACTTTATATGTTCTTCCATGTGCAATTCACATGCTAAGGCGACAAGTACATCAGGATCATTAAATTCGGTTGGAATCGCTTCACTTTCGCCGAAATGGGCCAAAAGTTTCTTTACACTACTAAGGGATACAGCATGCATCAATCTAATACCAGTAAATATGCTAATATGATATCTCTTTTTTAAATTACGAATGTTTGACCTAAAAGTATTTCTAATAACATAATCGTCATCATGCTGAAATCTACGCTCTGTTATTACTTTTCTATATGGATTTAACCCGTATATTCGGGCTCGATCGGCTTCACTTAAGCTACCATCAAATTTTTTTTCATCTAACACATCTTTTTCGTTTGATGACAATTCAGTGACATTATTTCTACTAAATTCTTTGTCAACAAGAAAACGAAAAGGTTGCCATCTATTCTTGATGTAATCAAGCAAATCCTCTCCGCATTCAATATCTCGATGTCTCCTTCTTGCTCGCAAAAGATTACTATACCCTGCGATTTCATTCATTTCCTTGCATTTGAATATGTGACCCAGCAAATTTTCGAGCCTCTCGAACAAGTAGAAGTCCCACCATTCATGTACCTCATCAGCCATCTCAATATTTATTGGCTTTACTTTTGACAACCTAATGGTATTTGGTTCCAAAAAAGCCCGATGGAGGGGCCGCAAAGGCCAAGATTTTCACAAGAAAGAAAAGAGATCTCGCGTAACAACAAAACCACCTCTATTCGCTAAAACCATGCGCAAAAATTATGCCAAGGTAGTTACTAAGAGGAGTAAGGTACGGGAAACAACCTTGTCCCGAGATAGGGTTGGTACCGGCCCAGGCCTATGGGCCGGGCGCATTCCGCCGTCGAAACAGAGCTGGAAGAACACGAGTGGTGACTCGTGTGTTGCTTTGCTCATATGGAGGCCAGTAGTGTGGCGAATCAAGATGAGGCTATGAAATGTCGAGACATTGGCTTGGCGGCTTTAGATGATAAGAATTATGACAAAGCATTGAAATTTTTTAAAAAATCATCACAAATGTTTCAATTAGATGGAATTAATGAATTGATTAACAAGGTGGAAATGTTAAAAGCAAAACAAGATCAAGGTGATAGTAGCTCTACTGGAGGCGATAGGAATTCGCCGAAAACTCATAGTACTAGTCCAAAGAATAATGGTACTGAGACACCGAAACCTTCAGGTGGATCATCTAAAACATCCAGTGGTAACTCTACTCCCAAAGCAGCCACTTCGTCATCATCTACTTCTAATAATAGTAATAGTAACAATAGTAATACAACATCAACTGGAAGCACCACTCGAGGATATACGGATGAACAGGAAGCCGGTGCAAAAAGAATATTAGCTCAATCAAAAAAAAGTCACTACGAATGTTTAGGTGTTTCCAAAACAGCAACAGAAGATGAGATTAAGAGAGCATATAAAAAATTGGCTTTAAAATTTCATCCTGATAAAAATAGTGCTCCAAGTGCTGAAGGTGCTTTTAAAGCAATTAATAGTGCAGTAGAATGTCTATCTGACGCCTCAAAAAGGGAAATATATGACCAGTACGGCACCGACAATCCTCAAAATATGGCTGGTGGTGGATTTCCTGGTGGCGGATTTCCTGGTGGTGGATTTCATTTTCCCCAAGGCGCATTCCGAGGACAAGGTGTACATGAAATTAATCCTGAAGAAATATTTAACCTATTTTTTCAAGGTGGTATGGGGGCTCCTGGAGGTTTTAGGACTCAGTTTCGAACTTTCCCACAACAAAGAGGACGGCATTTTAACCAGCAAGACCGTCAAGATAATGATAGTAGAAATAATGGTGGTAATTCCTCAATGATTAGTCAAATTCTTCAATTTTTACCAATGATTTTACTATTCTTAATGATGGGAAACTTTGGAGGAAGTAGTCAGCAATCAGTAAGACCTTACACATGGAGTAAAAATCCTACTTATGGATATAAATATGAAATAACGACTACAAATGGTGCAATAGTTTACGCCAATGAAGATTTTTACTCTGAATATAGCAGAAGGAAGCGAAGAGATACCCATTATAATATATTTAAAGAGATTGATAGACAATATTTGACTCACTTAAGTGAACAATGTGCCATGAATCCAAATTTGTGCTACAAAAAGCATGATTTCATCTGTACCATGAATCCATCAACGTGTAGCACTAGTAAAAAGGGTACTCAAAATGCAGGAGGATCCACGGCTAATAATCCCAGTCATAGTAAGCGTTCCGATGAAGAATCTGAGTTTTAAGTTGCCGATATGTTGTTTACTTGTTTGTATATAAGAATTATGTATATCTTTTATTTATTATAGATTAGTTCAAATTGACAACATAATTTACCTTTTGCAGTTTTGATTGTACCGAATGAGTGCGACGGATTCTTGTACAATGGATCGTCTTGAATACTAATTAGAATTTCCCCGCCAGAAATACCGTTCAGATAGTTGATCTTGATAGCTTTTATTGACGAATCATCAACTACTTTTGATATTTCTTGCTTATATTTTTGCTGTAATCTACTTGTTTGTTCTATAGACATTAATATACAACCTCCATGCGTCAACCCTAAAACGTTTTTCATATAGTTATGTGTAGTCAATTTCGCGATAAAAGGTAATGATGTGTTAGTTGTTCCTTTATCGGGTTGCACTACAGTCTCTACAACAGCAATATTGAATTTATTAAATGCATCACTTAGTTCATTGCTTTCAACTTGATCAAATATTAAATTTGGACGAAACAGTTTTATTAATTTATTCCCAAATAACGAATAGAATTTCATAAAGTATGGTAAAATTGCATCACTTCCTATGCGGTCTAGAAGAAATCCTCCCGGTAGAAATTTAATGTGTTGGCCTTTCGCTAAAACTTTGCCGTTACTATTCTTCATGGTCATGCTGCAAAATCCTTTAAATATATATATGAGCTAAAAGTAAATTTAATAATTATAATAAACTAACTAACCTAAATTTAAACCCACTTTATCTGTGTAAAATTCTAGATTAACTATCTCATCAGCCAATGCATCTTCTAAGACATCTACACTAAGACTTACACTTACTCCAGATCTTGCATTTTTATCAGCTAGCATGAATGAATACGTCGATAACTCGTCAAAAACAGCAAGTATTGAACTTGCTGCGAATGCTTCTTTGCGTATAGCAGTGTTACCCTTCAATAGGCACAAATTTTTTGGTATTTTATACGTAAATGATGAATGGTTAATATTTTTTCCTTCTGCGGGTACTTTCAACTCGCACCATGGGCTGTAGCTATGCAGCGTCTTACTAAAACAACGGTCTTTTAATTCATTCATGCATAATGACACTAAACTCTTCCTAGCCTTTAGACCTGACATTATCAATGGTGTCAAGTAATAAATTGAAATAAGAAAAAATAGGAAAGGTGCAAACAACCAGCCGATCACAGGAGTTGAGATTTCAAGCATATACCTTGAAGTTTTAAAGTTTACCGCAAAACTTGGTAATTCCTAAATCGCGGGGATTTGGCTCAAGATATATTGATGCAGTGATAATACTAGAGGTCAGAAATGTCATCAAACGTGGGGACGATTCTGTTCAAACGTGCAGAAGTTATTGTCACAAGAGGTCATAGAATATATACAAACCTCTTTCATCCAACATGAAGGGCCGGATCTTTTGGAGAACTAGCCAGTAGGTCCCAAAATTTTACAAAATTTAAAAAAAAGAGGAAGATGTCAGCAATGATGTGGTTGAGTCTCGCGTTACTGCTGGTCAGTGTTTATGTAGTGCATTCCAGTAATGGAGTGTCACCCAAAGTAGCATCTAATGCTGTATTTCGTGACTTAAATGCTGAAAAAGAAAATAAGTCTATACAGAGACAAGAGCGAGAGCAACTCTATGAAGCATACAATCAGCTCCATACTTTGGCTCAAGATTTCCATAAACCATTTGATGCACCTGCTGTTATAGTTGTTGGTCATCAAACTTCTGGTAAAAGTGCATTAATTGAAGCATTAATGGGTTTTCAATTTAATCAAGTTGGAGGTGGTACTAAAACTCGCCGTCCAGTTGCGTTAAGAATGCAATATAATCCTAGTTGCACTTCTCCTATGTGCTTTTTAACAACTGAAAATGGTAAAGAAGAACAACGATCGTTAGCTGATATTCAAGCATACATTGAGGCAGAGAATAAGAGGTTAGAGCGTGATCCTACTAGATGTTTTGACAGTAAAGAGATTAATATTCGTATGGAATATAGATACTGTCCTAACATGATTGTTATTGATACACCTGGTATGTTGCATCCACCTAAAGGAAAGCAATTAACGACACAACAACGAGCATTACAACAAGCAGCTCGTGAAGCAGAAGCATTAGTTTTATCCAAAATTAAATGTCAAGATTATATTATTCTTTGTGTTGAGGATACTACTGATTGGAAACATGCTACAACTCGTAATGTCGTCATGCAAGCAGATCCTGAATTGAGTAGGACTGTATTAGTCACGACAAAGTTAGATACGAAATTACCACAATTTTCCGAGGCAGATGATTTAGAAGATTTCTTAAAAGCACCTCTGGTACATAAAATTTTCCCTCGCATCCTTGGTGGTCCTTTCTTTACTACAGTTCCATGCGGAAGAGTAGGTGTAGATAGGGACTATAGTTCAAATGAAGCATTTGTTAAAGGTTTAAGAAAAGCTGAAGCTGCTGATCGATTTACTATTGGTAATAAAATGGATCAAACGAAGGCTCGAGAGTCGTTAGTGCACGTCGGTGTTACTAGGTTGAGATCATTTCTTGAATCAAGAGTTGAAGAATGTTATCGTCGCAATGTAGCAAAAATTGTACCATTATTACAGAGTGAATTACGACACACAGAATCAAGACTTGGTGCTATTGAAACTGAATTATCTGCGTTATCAGTTGAGCGATTAAAGCAAAGTGCGGCTATTTATCGCGAAAGATTTTCGAAAGAACTGGCAAATGCAATACATGGTACTGTCAAAGCGTCTCCTGAAGATTGGGGTGAAACACTCGAGAGTGAACAATTGCGCGGCGGTAGTTTTATGGACCAAGAGCAATTACAAACTGACAGTTGGCAGCGTTTGATCGAAATTGAAGTCGGCAACTCTAAACACAAACTTTTTGGTGGCGCGCAATATCATCGTGCAATGAGAGAGTTCACAGTTGCTGCTAAACATATGCGCACCCCATTAGTTACTGAGGACGAAATAGCTAATGCTGCAGGTATGGGTGATGTTCATGATGGTGTTAATTTCATGCGAGCCGCATGCGTTATTGCCGTCGAAAAAGCACAACAATCATTCGAGCCAATGCTTGAGTCCCTTCGACACCGCACTACTCATATTATGAGACGACTTTTCCCAGTTGTTGAAAGTATCGTGAAACGTAACTCTAAAGATATTCCCGTTGACAATTACAGTCAACAGTTCCAAGAAATGATACGCAGGGCGTACGATAAATTCGTGGATCAACATATGGAGCAATGTCTACAGAAATGCCGGGACGACATCAAAGGTATGACTAGATTCATCACTTGGGATGTGGATGGTAAAGGTGGGTCATCGGCACTGTACAGATCATTGCCTACACCTAAAAAAATGGTCGAAATCTATTCTGTCGCTGTCGATACTCGCAGTCAAAAGTCAATTAAGAAAGGTGTTGAGCAACCTCAAAAGTCGAAGAAGAATGCACCTGCTGCATCTCATAAAAGTGCCGGGGATAAGATTTACGATGAATGGGCAAATGCTAATGGCATCTCATCTGGTAGCAACAGTAACAATAGAGAAGTCGTGGCCACTAATGCGCAATCAACCGTCGTTACTCCAATCAACAAGCAATGGGATGACGATCAAACTCAGTTGAGCGACTACTACGATTTGCTCCAACTAACTGAAGAAATGCTTGCAGGTCGAAACGCTAACAGAACGAACACAGTTGTGACAGCACTAGTTCAATATATTATTCGCAGTTGGCGCGAGCACTTTGCCCGGACGGTTGCTATGAAGTTCAATTGCTTCTTCATGATGCCATTTATGGACGACTTCCCAGTGTTCTTGAGGGACGAAATGGAGAAGATGTACGCTGAAAATTACGGCGAATTATTCGATATTTCCGAAGCCAGAGCCGCCCTCCAAACCCAAAAGTCAGAACTACTAGCGGAATGTGAAGCAAATAGTAAGTTGCAAAAACGTTTCGACCTCATCAATGCGCAGCTACGATCGTCTCAACCACCTAGCACCAGTAATAAAATTGAGTCAAACGATGAAAATATCGAAGTGGATGTGGAAAGCAGTTAATAACTACACGTTGCTATATGAGCAACCAAGTTGTTGAACGGCTTGCTTGTCATTTGCACGACTATATTTGTACATTAGACCCTATTTAGAAGAAAAAAAAATTGTATTATTCTAAAAACTTACAACATAACATTTACATTTACAAATTTCTAACTTCCTATCACGCTGTCATGGGAACCATCAGATTGAAGCATCCAGTCCCTAGCTTAGGCGCGTTTCCAACCACTATCTGCCCAGTAGGTGAGTCCAAAGTGTCGGTTAATCCGTCTTGCGCTGCTTTGGTCAAAAACGAACACGTCGTCTCGAAACTCATTTGCACAAAAGGGGATGGACAGTTGAGCATTCCCGATCGGTTCATCGGAATGTAGGATCCCGTGCGCGTCATAAAATCTGCAATTAGTGAAAGATGTCTTGGATTCACGTCGATACCGTAGACTCCGAACACTCCTTTAATCTCGTCGACAATACTCTGTCGCGCAGCTTCGACGCCGTAAGTGAGGAGCAGTTCATAGATATCATTGCTGCGTATTTCATTGTGCAGCACAATCGCGGGAGATAGCTCCCATATTGCGTTGAAATTGACACCTTCTGTCTGCACTGCGGTATGCTTATCCCCGTTTACTGTGCAACTGGTGTCATATGCATTCGAAATTTTGAGCGTTGATCGGACATTGGTTGATTCGCACGCCTTTTCAATGAGTTGAACCATGAGCAAGCGTCGTTGATCTGCTGGAAAAGATAGTTGGAACTCAATGGTACCTCTTTTCGCATCAAGTGTAAGATCAACAGGGTGCTTTCCTTCTTTAATCGGCGATCCTTTTCTTCCACTTGGAGTATTTCTATCCGCGACTAAAGTTTCGCCTACTGACGAATCAACTAGTTCCCCTTGAGCTTCGACATCTTCATCAGATGATGATCCCCAATCAATGTCGTTCTTCAATGCAACTTTATTCTTTTTAACGTTCTCGTCGTCGTCATCCATATCTGATTTCTCGGAATCACTGTCGAGCAACTTGTCCTTCTTTACATCAGCATCCTCATTATCCACGTCATCTTCTTCCACTTCGCTGTCACTTTCCAACAATCCTGATTGCTTATATTTACCACTTCTTCTAACGACAGGTTCTGCGTCACCGTCGTCGCCTGTGGTCTGACCATCATCTATTGCAGCCGCTTTATCATCGGCGTAGTCGTCACCAGGCTTTACCGAGGATTGGAACATAACATCTCGTGACAACCCTTTGCCGCCAGACTTAGCGGCATTGCGCAGCTCAGTTTTCACCATCGTAAACACTTTCGATATGACCATCTGCTTCGTGGTCTCGGCGATTCTATCGAAATTTACTCCGAATGAGGACTCAATTCTTTTCAAATTCTCAAATTTCAGCTTGACACGATAATGACGGAACCAACTAAAGCCAGTGCGACTCAATTCGATGACTTCCGTCACTTCAACTCCACCTGTATGACTCAGCAGTTGTCCTAGTGACAGCTTGGACAGTTGCCTCGCGTAGAACTTCGCACGCGAACTGTCTACACCTGCAACCAACGGAATTGTCATCATCGGAGTTTTCAAGGTTCTAGATGCAGTCATTATAATTTCTCTCAATCTAGGAATACCCAGCGTGACATTTGCACCACCGTGACCAGCCAAGTGAAATGTGTTCAGAGTCATTTGGGTGGAAGGTTCACCAACACTTTGAGCCGCGACACAGCCCACAGCTTCACCTGGACAAGCTAATGATCTCATATACTTGGTCCAAACAAGTAATTGCAATTTCTTTATCGTGGTGGTGTTCGCAGTTTCCTTCTTAGTTACCACCTTGTCTGGATTCGTGTTACTATAATCGACCAATGCACTTTGAATCTTCTCACTGCACGCACCAACAGCTGTCCCTAATGGAAGAGTACTCATAGCTGTGTCGGGCAAGCCGCATTTGATCAAGCTCACAACACTAGACCCTTTTTTGGTATTAATGGTCATTTCCTGGCTTACTTTCTTCTCAACGTGGTCGTCGGAGATGAACTTAACGTCGTACGTAGTTTTAGTATCCTTCTCTCGTACTTTGACAATTTCAGCGAAGTGCCAACCTTTCAATATATTACCCTGAGAGAATGGTAGTTCGCTGTGTACCTTCCTTCGACACATGACAATGAATCCCTCCTTAAATGTTCCATGTTTTTTCATATGATTCACCGTTTCGACGGCTCTGTGCATCACGTCATGGTATTTCTTGGCCGACGTCAAATCGAGACCATGAGTTTCCATTAACTCGGCATTTACGGAATATTTCAAGGACAAAGCCTGGTGATTACGAGCAATGAATTGCAATTGATTAGCTTTACCTCCCAGCAACGTGGCGTGAACAGGATCTAAGCCATCTTCGCCATATAGAAACTGGACAATATTGCTGCCACTATCTCGAACAGTCATATCGTAATGCACTCGAAGCTCTTCTAAATGCTTGACAAGGCAACGCTGTAAATACCCAGAACGAGAAGTTTTCACTGCAGTGTCCACAAGACCCTCTCTACCAGCCATACAATGGAAGTAAAACTCTTGTGGTTTTATTCCTGTTAAAAACCTATCTCGGACGAACCCTCCAGCTCTAGCGCTCATATCATTAGCGCGAAACGATGGTAGCGATTTGCCAGATACCATCATTGGAACACGCTGACCTTCTAATGCCTGTTGTCCTAAGAAACAACTGATTTGGGATTGATTCACAGCAGATCCTTTGGCGCCAGTGAGAACCATCATAGAAAAATTATTGTGAATAAACGGAACAGCTAAACCATTAGGTAAACACGCCTTGATTACATTACTCGCCGACTTATTGATGACACTTTGCATGGCCCCATCCATGCGCACTTTACCATCAACTCTAT
>JACCDO012137743.1_pt1 | contig 15549 bp, 12 predicted proteins | sample 7446101 | NCBI WGS metagenome assembly JACCDO01 (sample SAMN15323440, study PRJNA562643) | freshwater metagenome | isolation source: river surface water | place: USA:Blue River Watershed | collected 2017-08-16
ATCTGTAGTACAGCCAATTCAGGCTTATTTGTAGCCAACTTGTATTTCATACCTGCAATATAATGCTCTACCGTAGGGTATTTCACCTTAGGGTCATCAGGATCAGGAATTGCAACAGGTGCTGACAATGACAAGTAGCGCCCAGCACCAGGCTCCTTAATACCAAGCACATCCTTATCACTTGCATCCATGTAGATCTGGAAGATACGAGCTGGCTCCAAGACCAGCGGTTGTGCCGGACCCATTGTCACCGGGACAGTCCTAACGCCGTCAGGCCCCGGCATCTCTTCAGCTGCGGCCAAGGCCGTCTTATTTTTCCTACGACGAACAATTACGGGTGCTGCACTTCCTGTCTCCTCCATCATGGGTGCAGTAGTACCAGGTGCACGAGCGGTTGTACCTGTTAGTTCATTGCCGAGAGTTTCAGCTGCAACACGGCGGCTTGCCTTTGTGGCCTTAGCAGTGGCAAGACCAGTAGGTACCTCGGCAATAGGTGCGTTACCACGACGCTTGAAGATGAACCAGCGATTCATGAACGAGAACTGTTTTACAGACTCCTCCATGGGGAACTTGCGCTTACCCTTAGTGGCCATGGCATACGAGACATCAAACGTATTAGTTCCCGCAGCAAGACCGAATTCACGAGCCTCAACATCGGTGAGAAGCTCACAGCCGATGGAGCGCATACGCTCTTGCAATAGCTCAAAGTTCACTAAATACTCACGTTGTACTGAGCCAATACTGATAAAGTCCACGTCAATGGCGAGGCCAAGTGAGCTATCATCAGCCAAGAACTCATCTACGTCATATGACTTCGTAATTGTCCAGATTGGGGTATCACCAACCTTGCCGACCTTGCTTTGGCCCTCATTTACCTTCTTCAGGAGTTTGAACACCTCACCGCCGTCAAAGGCGCAGCCAATAAAGTAGCCACCCACCTTTAGTGTCTCATTAATGTTATTGATAAATCCATCTAGCTTCTCACGATCTTCAAAGAAGTAGTGAATAGCGAACATACAGGAAACAGCATCAGCACCACCTGCAAGGGCACCAGCAGCAATGCGTTCAAGGTATGGCGGTACAGCACCTTCAGGGCGCACTTTACCGAACACTGAACGCATAATATCACGCTCCTCAGGTGTTGCACCAGCTGTTCCATCAATCAGGCGTTGACTACAGTCACCAATGGCAAACAACATAGGAGGAACAGTCTGCCCACGCTTCTTCGCATTCTGCATTGTGTCTGCATAACGACGGTAGGCGCCACTATCAGGGTCACGAATATTGTTACCTGCATAGTCAATACCGAAAGCAAATGCCACGTTACCACGACGCCATTTCTGCAGGTCGCCAGCCATACCACAGGCGACATCAAGCAGGCGCTTGCTACCACCACGAAGGGCAACCTTGTAGAGGATATCCTCCTTAATGTAACTGTTATGGAATTCACGGAGACCGGCTACAAGAAGCATATCCTTCTTTGGTGCTTTACGCTCATAATATGTACGAGCAACATCTTCAACTTCGGCACGTGTCGCCTTAATTGTCTGAATCTCCTCTTCCAGTGCCTCTTCGGCACCGGTGCGAATCATATTCACAGTTACTGGGTTATGGATTGAGTTCCAGACCGCCTCTGCCACCTTCTCATTATTTAGAGAGCGACCGAGTACACCACGACTGAAACGCTCAGTCTTGTCATGACGAACACGGAGAGGCACCCAGCGCCAACCAGGCTCCTTTGTCGGGTCATAGGCCATCTCTACAATTGAACGGTCACGAATTGGCTCCTTAGTACCTTCAGTGATAATGAATTCATCGCCTGTCTCAAGGTCTAATTCGGCGGGCCGATAACAGGTAGCAGCCATAGTGTCTGGGTATTCACGAGGATTGAACAATACCGCCTCATAGTTGCGCTTCTGGGGGGCCTTTGAACGTGCCTCCTCCTCACCAAATAACACGGCAGTACGAGGGTCTTGCTCCACAGCGGTCTTCTGTGATCCAACATATAGACGCACCGTCTTATACCTAATTGTCTCATTCGTATCAGGATTCACGCCAATAGTCACCTTATCAGTGTCAATGGCCTCAACATCCTTCTCAAAGTTAACTAGGAAGTCAATTGTGTTATCGTGCGCTGGCTTCCACTTGAACTGCTCCCAGAAAGTGCCACCTGCCTTCTTCGGCAATGGAGCATCATTTGGGGTAAAGATGAGACCATCGGTTGGGTAATGACGGGCCTTGTCCAGTGTCTTGGCAGCGGCCTTGAAGATACCACGACCAGGGGCAGCGAAACTAAACTTCTTGTGACTAACCATTAGTTTGTTGGCATCATTGACACCAGGTGCAATAATCTGTGTATCTGTGTTCCAGTTTGTGGTCCAGTTAACCATCTCCTGATAACGACTACGTCCTGCCGCTGTGCTACCCTCACCTTCATCAGTGCTACTCGAGACGAAAGGATATTCATCCACTACCTTTGCCCCTGGAGCAATATAACAGTCAAACAACATCAGTTGGTTAATACCATTAGAGTCCTTATCCTTGGTAACCCATTCACCATCTAACAGTGAGTCTCGGCAAGCCTCATTCTTAAGACCGGTTCGGTAGACATTCATACCCATATCAATCATGAAGAGTTCACCCCGACGGTCAACATATGCCATTACACGTAGACCATCTGCCTTATCTGTGACGTTATAACCATTACGGATGTTGGGGACTTTCTCGTCAATTGTGCTAGTCATGTTCTCTTTCTCGAGTGTAACTGGAGCAACACCCCTAAAGGTATCAGCGCCGACCAGCTGCTTGTAACCCGCTAGGGTACGCTCCTTGTAGCGGCGACGCATAATGAGAGAGTTCTTCTGAATTCCACGGAGCACCTCACCAATACCACGAATCAAGTCCTTCATGGCCTGGTCTACAGAGACACCGGGCGCAGAGCGCTTCAGCTCAACCTCCACCTCATAAGAGACGGGGTCTGCCATGAAATTCTTCTCCGTAAATGTACGCACCCATTGATAGTCGGATCCACGAGCATCGTAGCGAGTTTGTCTAACGATAGACAAATCAAATGCAACACCTTTACCCTCAAAGGACCAACGCCGAATGAGACGGAAGGCTTTTCTGTGAACCGACCAACGGTCGATAATCTCCTGAAGACGGGCATCATCACGAGCAAGTTCTACCTCACGACGAACCTTGATACGAGTATCGTAGTCATCTAGGTCGAGATTACTCTCAATAAATGTGCGGTCCTTAATGATTGCAACGAACGGCTTATTATTAAGTGTATCATCACGACAGTATTGCTGAATTAGACCTGAGCCGACGAGTGTAATACGAATACGCTCGGGGAGAATAATATTTAGGCGGTCCTCCTGTTTACCAGGTTCATAGCCCTTGGCTTTCAGACGCTGAGCGATTGCAAAGAATGCTGTTGCATCTACTGCTCCTTTAGCACCGAATGTGGCCTCCAACTCATAGTCATCATGCTCATACCACGAGGTGACGAGCTGCTTGAGCTTATTGGCTTCAGATTCAAGGAAATCCATGGCTTATCTATTAACAATTGTCAATTTACTTTAAGCAAAGCGTAAAGTAAGCTGTCAATTTTAAGGGGTTGCTTAATCCCTAATAATATTATTAGGCATCATCTTCGATATTATCAGACATATCAATAAGTACCTTGAGTGCTTCATGGCGTCCAATAATGGTGGCGAGTTCGGCCTTCTTAGCCTTTTCACTAACAGTTACCATACCAAGAAGAGGGAGAATACGTGCCTCAAGGTCCTCCTTGGAACCTTCAGCCTGAGGCCAACTGATATGCCATCCTGCGTCTTCAACCTTTGACAAATAGGCGGCGAGACAGCGCTTCTCGAAGCCCTTTTCAGGTGCAAGGAAGATAGTTTCAAATCGCTCATCAACAAAATAGACGGGCTTGTTGGCCTCCCATGTATTAAGAGCCGCAGGAACAAATGAGATGCGATTGCCAGTTTCGGCCTTAGAGCTAATCTTTACAAACTGGAGACCTAACAGTGAGGCCCAGCACTCTTCATGTAGTTCCTGGTCTTCTTTCTCCTTATTTGACCCACAGAGTACCTCAATAATCTTCCGCTTGCGACGACTGAAGCGTGTACCAGTAATCTTCTTCTCTAGCTCGAGCTGGAACTCCATCAAACTCTCAAGGTAGAGCTGTTTGCGAAGTTGACGGTCTGCTGCACGATACATTGGCTAGCGCAGATATGTTAGGAAACTGAGAATACCAGCAGGCTCGAGTGTTTCAGTAGTCCAGCCGGCCCCAATAAACTTGTAGGTCTCCATAATATATTCGTCGGCGCTATTGTTGAGTAACATTGGCGGTGTCCTTTTTAAGGTCGCTGCCCGATGCCTATTTTTCTGCGCCCATTCACTCAGCAGAGACAGTGAAAGTCCCATACTGTCTTGTGTTTCATTGTGCATATTACGATGTACTGCCGCTGACATTCCTCTAAATGTAAATGCTAGTGACTCTTAAGTTGCTTTTAGTATAACAATAAAGAACCTGTAGAATTGGGTACAATATCCTTCTTTGTGATGCACTCGTCACGAATGTTATTCATCTCAACAGTGCGCTCCTCCTGGTCAGACCGATTCTTAATACAGAAGCTCATAAACTCCTGTAGACTTCTAAATGTATCGACACGAAGTGATGATACGTCGAAAAAAATACCATTAGTGTTTTCCGAATACACATCATTATGGCGTTTCAATATACGGAAAACCTCCTCCAACTCACTTCGTGAAAGTATGGACATTTGCTCTAAAAACTGTTTACGCTCGTCGTAAGTAGACATTCTAACGTTCGACGGGCGTTTAATACCTTTATATGGAACTCACTTATTCATCCTCGTCTTCATCACTCAAGAAATCATTTGACTCTTCCTCAGACTCCTCTTCGGACTCTTCATTACTATTCTCATTAGTCTCCTCATCTGACTCTTCTTCAGAGGCTTCCTCCTCTTCTTCGGCCTCTGCATCCTCTTCATTGTCCGACTCCTCCATGACTGGAGTAAGTGCCGGGGGTTTTGCCAGGGTAAGTCCAGGGGCGGGAGCTGGACCAGAAACCTTCCGGACGAAGATTCCAACACTCAGGATGTACGGGTCACGAACCTGGAAGCGAGACTTCTTCACCTCAACCTCTACACGGTCACCCACTTGTACAGACTCAAACTCCTCATCACCAATGTGAAGGTCACGAGCCACCATGATTTGGATAGCATTCTCATACATGACGAAGATACCCATCTTATTTTTCTTTAGTACATAGCCGGTGAGTCGTGCTCCATCAACAGGATAGAGTACTTGTCCCTCAACCTGTAGCCAACTGACAAGGTCACCGGTGAAACGTCCACCTTCAATTTGTGCCATAGAGCGTGAGAGGATTTTGGAGGTGCCTGGCACTACCCAACCATGGACAGAGCATTGGCCCTCATTTGCTGCCTGAAATTTCTTAAGATAGAGACTGTCAAGTGGTTCAGCGGCGAGGGAGTTGAACTCCTTGGGCGATAGCGAAACTTTCTGTTCAAATACGACGGTGGCTTCCATTTGGCTTACCTCTAACTATTAGGGTCCATATTCACTCAATTTTAGGGGGACACGATGTCCCCCTCGCCCCCTCCGAAATTAGTTGCGAGCCAAGGCCCGCAACGACTAATATTCGAGCTGACAAACAACTTAAATGCGTTAAATTATTTTATATTTAATTGTCGAGGCGGGTATATAAGAAATGTCATCTGAAAAGTACACACTTCCTGAATGTTTAAATGGAATGACTGACCTCGCATTGAATAACAACTTTCAGACTACTGATACATTAATAAAGTCGCTGTTAGCCAAGTATCCTTATCCCTATGCTCGTTATATGCTTGATAAGACTGTTCCAGAACGTAGTCAATCTGCTGCAGATAATTCTGAGCAACTTAACAAATATTATGATATGATTACGCCACAGGCTTGGGCTAAGAAAGATTAGAATACCCTATTTCTATAATTTCCAAATCATCGTATACCTATCTAATTGTATTTACATAGGCATAGAGATAAACCTACGAATTTGCCCGACAACAACTTTTATGGATGTTGATGCTCACGCTCTCGAAATTTTTGGGAGTCTCTAAAAAATTTTTCGACTTCAAAAAAAAATCTTCTAGACCAATCTCTAAAAGTTTTTGCCACACGTTCTCGAGAACGCACTCGAGTACACCTAGCCACAAAGAATAATTCGTAGATCTTTGTATGCATAATGTAATTACTATTACATATGCTTACGAAGCTTTAGAAAATCTGGAAATAGGGATATTTTTTTAGTATTACTTGAGGATTTTTGCGTAGGGGGCGAGGGGAGAGGCACTCTCCCCCTAACGAAGCTTTAGAAAATCTGGAAAGTGATATTTTAAGACGAGGGTTTTACAGAGGCGAAGCATCCTCCATTTTGGAAAATATAGAGCATGATTTTTTTAATGCATTTAACAAATGTGTTCTCTGGCTTTTCTGAGTTAGGACACTCAACTGCATTCTCGCATTTTGGGTAAATTTCAGCGAATATTAAATCAATATGTTCTTTTTGTTGTCTAGTCCAGTCATTATCAAGTATTTCATCGGGAAGTGTATCACCATATTTATCTAGCTCTTCAGTAGTCATTGAACACTTTATTGTATTCCAACAATGACTAAGTTCTGAGTGCACTTCATCTAATTCTGCATTCTTATTTACAAGTATTTCAATAAGTATATTACGTTTATATTCTTCCCACTTATCTTCGTGTTTATCGAGTAATTTTAGAGCTTGAACTTTATTTTTCATTTTATTGGCTTGCTTAATTGTTTGTCTACTTTCACGCATATACTTTTCTAGTTCCATTTATATGGCTTCAGTTAACTACCACATGTCAGATTACACTGTTCATTTTTATAATTCGTTATCATCTTCCCAAGCCCCTCCTTTTCTTCCAGGCATCTGGTGTCCAAAGATGTTCGCCTCCACGGTCCGATAGAACCAACGACGACCAAGAACTCGTCTCTTGTCCATGTAACGCAAAACCAAATCCATCAAAGCACAGAGTTGTGCAACATTCTTTAATTTATCTGCATCATCGGGTTCACTTGTAAGTAGATTCTCAGTCAAGTTCAAGTTATGCATCCTAGCAGCAGTTAAAATGGCACCCAATCTAATCAACTTCTTTCGGTGATCCGAGGCATTACTGACGTTCGCACATTCCTGACCCTTATCAATCTTGCCCGTCTTAGTCGCAGCCGGTTTACCAGTTTTGAACACAAGAGAAACACCATTCTTGGGAATTAAAAATCCATAGAGTTCACCAGTATTCCCCGCATAAACCTTGTAATCAAATATATCCTCCTCCTTAATTAGGTCCACAATAGAGGCTTTACAGGCTTTTCCATCTGCACCACAAATAAATTTAAGTTGGCCATCGCTAATATTTACATTTAGGAAGACAGAGTTCCTCCCAACACGCTTGAACTGCATAGGCGATAATCCCATTCCCAATTCATACATGTCAGGTGACTCTGCAGCACCAGCATAGAACGAAAACTGCTCCGCCGCCGTCATCTCCTCGTCAAACATAAACTCTAATAGTACAGACTCCAAATCAGCAGGATCCATACGCCCAGCACGACCAGCAGAGGCGAACCAACGCACGGCGTTCAATCTGTCTAAGCGACGACTAACAACCTTTGCATTACGACCTACCTGTCCATCTAACCATGTTCTAATTGGATCAGGAACAAGAGTATCACGGCTTGCCAACGCCTTTGCCCATTTTCTCCATGAACTGTATACCTTCTTTATAGCATCCAAATCCATAGTCGGCATCGGCTCAGCCACCAACTCATCCTCCGCAGCTACCTTACCTTTAGGTGCCTCTGGTGTTATTAATGACATGAGTGCAGGTGAATATGCATCACGACGAACGGGAAAGGAGGCCATACGAATCGCTCTGGGAATACGTAAATCACGGTAAATGAATGGCTGGAATAGGTATAAACCATTACGATAAATTATGTATCCCTCACGCCCATTATTCATAACTACGAAAGACTTATTACCAACAACAGCTCTCAATAATGAGATACGAGCAACCGATGGATACGCAGCCAATTGATTGTTCAGATCTTCCGCATTGACTGAAGGATTTGTAGAGAAGATATTACGTAAAACCCGCCGCATCTCACTGTCAAGCCATCTACTTGTAAATTCATCATAAGATACTTCACTAGCTTTATGTATTTCAACAGTAACCTTAGGAGAGCAACTATATTCACAGCTATCCATCCAGTCACAGATAGCGGTGTAGGCCTTATCATTTACATCAACACCATCAACCTCGTGACCTCTACTATCTCTAATTGTACGTGCACGACGATTATTAATTATAATTGCATCATGATTTAGATTACAATCCACTGCATTTTCCTTAATTAATCGTGTTACAGCCCCTACTTGTCTTGCTTTGGCCCAAGCCATTCTATAAGTGTATAAATCAGCGGTCTCACGTTTGTCAGCAGTAGGCATCACAAGTGCATACAAGTAGACGGTACAGTTACGTTCCTTAGGTGGCAGCAGACAATGACTGTATGTACGTATACCACGACCAATCACCTGCTCTGTTTTGGATAAATGGTACCAGCCCTCCAAGATATGAATTTCACGAATGAACCGCAAGTCAACACCTTCACTCGCCACCTCTGATCCAATTATAATTTTAATCTGTTCTCCCTTAACATTCTTATCATTACGTGCAGCATCAATTAAATCCTTATTTTTACTAGACGAAAGTGTTGTATCTCCAGTTAAAAGTACGTAGCGTGCAGGTGAAAACTCGTGGTCAGCGTTCGCATGATTCTCCTCTCGAGAGGGGCATCTCGAGCATTGCCTCCCGCCGGCGCTCTGGATTCCATCGCCCAGCATCGGACGACGACCATAAGGTGTATAGCCATTGGCCTCGAGAGCGAGTGCCAACGGGATTGCTCCCATACTAACAAATCTACTGTAAACAAAGGCAACACCTTCGCATTTCTTAACATTTCTCAATAAATAAGCCATCTTGGGCGCATATTCTGGCAAATAACCTTTAGAGTTTGCCAGCCATAATGCCCCATCTTCACGCTTTGCCTTATAAGTAACCTCTCCACCAACCGTCTGCTTGTAAAAATGGATTTTCAGTGCCTCCGCAGATGTTCTACTCATAACATCCTGCACAGGGGAATTATTTTCATCACCCTCAAATTCAGGTACAATACATGTGCCTGCCTGAATAATGCGCCCCATAATTGTTGCACTAATGCCACCTTTACCAGGCGGTAAATCTGCCATCAATTCACGTTGAGCCTGCAATGACTCACCGCCAACTGGTATAGGTACAATCGGTAAATGTTCAATAAAAGAGCTATCTTTAATGCGTGCACCACGAGGGTCACGGCTAGGATACTCAGTTAAGGTGTTATCTGGACGCAGGCGTAAAGGGAAAACATCTGGATTTTCACCACGCATGAAACTTACATAACGGCGACAACACATACCTAATAACTTACGTCCCCGCTCTGTCATTTCACCCGATGGCGTAAAAACATCTGCCTCCGTTAACTGTGGCTTCTTCTCATTGAGCAATATTAAATTAAGTAAGAAGATTATCTCTCTATAACTGTCATACATTGGTGTTGCAGTCATCAATACAAGTTTCATTCCATCAACTGCCTGTAATAGTTTTCGTAACCATTGAGTCAACCGTTTCCCCTCCGCTTCTGCCGTCTTCTGCTCTGCACCAGGACCATCGGGCTCATCATCCATTACGTTTTTAGCCAAATCACGAAGATTATGGGCTTCGTCAACAATTAAGAGTTTACCATTAAATGTCTCTTCTATTAATCTACGCTCCTCCTCCTTTCTCTCTTCAGAAGATAAATCCTCAGGTATGCCAGCTAATAGTTTCTTAATAACATTAGCAAACTCACCATAACCCTGAATATCATAGCGACGGTTAATCATACGCTTGACCTTGTTTTCAATCTTTTTGGCGTCCCTCTCATACAATGTATTAGTAAGCTCCAAATAGATGTTACCCGTACATTGACTACAGTTATTAGGTTCATTACCAGTTCCTATTACAAGTTTGTCGATATCAAAGATGTTCCGTTTGAAACCGGCCTGGATTGTTGGTGGGGCTAAGATAATGACCTGCTTTTTAGGATAGAAATGCAGCCATTGCTCTGCAATCTGTACAGCTGAGCATGTTTTACCTACACCCACACCATGATAGAGGAGCGCCGATTTATAAGGGGTTTTAGGACTCATAAAGTTGGCAACAAAGCGCTGCACAGCTGATAACTGAAAGCCATCGTCTGAAGGTACACAAGGGTCACCCCCCTCTGCATCTGGGTCAACAGCTGCTTGATAACATTCGGCAAATTCACGGCGCTCTAGCAACTTTTTAATAAAGTTAGGGTCGTCATAAAGGTCGGGATAGGCACCAGATGTTCTCTCCCATTCATCCTCGTTTTCATTGGGGAATATACCTTTAGCCTTCATTGCATCAATTAATTGCTCTCTGGCTGCGAAATCGGTTTCGGTTCTCCACAACTCTAATAGTTCTTCTTTGGTTCGACTACCAACTGCTTGGATAACCCGAGGGCGTCTCCTCCGCCTAATAACAAGAGGTGGTGGAAAATTATTATCCATTCTATCCTTTTGGGGGTTTTATTCACAGCCACAGCCCTACGCATGGCTATTGAAAAAACGACTGTAAGAGAATGGACAGAAATTACGGAAAATAGAGATGGCTCTTAATAGTATTTCACGTTTCTCAACATTTTCGGGTCGTATAAGCTGAATAGCCTCTTCTACAGGTACCCAGCGAATGCTTCTTATTTCACGAACCATTAGGGGGTTATTATCATTTAATTTAACTTCACAAGAGCCGTTTGCCATTGCAAGGAAATATTTATGACAGTAATATACCTTGTTGTCCCCGTAAAAGGTCTCACTAAGCGGCTCAACATTTTCAAAGATACTTAGTTGATGGCGATGTAGACCGGTCTCCTCTTCGGTTTCTCGAACAGCACAACGCAAATCATCTTCGAATCTGTTCCGCCTACCTTTAGGGAAACCCCACTCTGGCTCTGGCCATATTGGGGTGGCAGACTCAATTAGCTCCTGTAATAGTGATTTGCCCTCAGTGCTGCCGGATGTTGTTTTTAGCTCATTAAATTTAATTTGAGACTGGTCAAAATCATTACGATAACTCTTAGGGTTTGGACTACCCCAAACATGTTGCCAAAGTTCATGAAACTCGCTGCGCAAAATGAGGGCCTGTTCCTCGGGCGTAATATTACAGAAAATCTGTTTTAAATACTCTGTGTCCTTGGGGTTGTATTTACCACGGACGAATTCAACAAAGCGGAGTGAATCTTTACGTTGTACCATTAGAATCTGAAGTGGACCACCTTGCTCAGTACCATTAAGTGTTGTCGAGGAGTTGCATAGATTGTTTGCTAAGGACCACTCTGGATTTGTAAAACGGAACACAAGCATTCCATAACTGAGAACAGGGGCCAAGCAGTGGCGGTAGGCATGGCCGTTTTGACCGCAATTAGTACATGGTGTCTGATTCTGTATATGAGTCGTGAACGACGGCTTTGAAATACTGTTCTTATACATAACTTATCATATAAGAAGAGCCTTTTACTTAGGTCGGTGTTAATCGTGAAAACTCACATATATTTTTTATCTTTACATTTAGGGTGTTGGTATAATGCAGGATTATCTATTTCAAGTGCCCTAATTGTATCAATTACAATTGGATGCAAATATTTTTCAAGCTCAGATGCCATAACGTGACCGGGTTTTCCAATTTGTTTACGCATCTCTAGAGGCTCGCCTCTAATATATAATTTATCAGGCTCAACAATTATAATTCTATTTTGAATAAGATTATTTAAGAAATTTTTATTTGTTATTGGTGGATAAAACTGCCTTTTTGGATTATTTTTGTTCAATGCCTCCTTCACTTTACTAGCCATATGAATAACGTCATCTTTTTCTTGTGGCCAAATAAAGAAACTGTAATTACTAATAAGGTCATATGAATCTTCAGATTCTCTTCGGAACCAAGATAAAACGGTATCTAATGGTTTTGCAATATAGATGTGGCGTGCTTGACCTGTCGCCAATGTTATAGCTTCAATACTATCTTTAATGGATACTTGTGTTGCAGAGGTTATCTCATGCTCTGATAAAATATATTCAAGGCGGGTCAAATCTAAGCCCTCCTTCACAGCCTCATAGGTTACTGCAACTAGAAACGCTCTACAAATAGCTAAACGGTCTTTATTAGAAATACAGTCTTGTGAAATAGCTGGTGAAACCCCTTTACCTAGTCCACTATTTGGTACAATACAAATTAGACTTTTAGTATTTTTAGGTGTACGCTCTAATACCTTTTTACCAATAAATATAAGGCTTCGTATTCTTGAGTTTGTCGGAGGTGAGAAATGACCTCCGTACCAAACTATATTTTCATATACCTTACGGTTCATAACTATTAGTCGTGACGATTTATTTGCCTAAACATTTACGGTTATTAAAACAGATATGAGATTTCCGCCTGCAGTATGGGGTCCGGTGTTCTGGCTGACCATTCATATAACCGCACTTGGCTATCCTGAGAAGCCAACATATGCACAGAAACGTGCTGCAAAAGAGTATTTTGAGGGCCTGCAGTTCCTTTTACCCTGCCCACAATGTCGTGAGCATTACAAGGATCATCTTCAGAAAAACCCTATTAGTCCTGCATTAGACAATCGTCGTGATCTCTTTGCCTGGACAGTTAAGGTACATAATGAAGTTAATAAAATGCTAAAAAAACCCGAGACTACGGAATCACAGGCATTAGAATATTTCCGTCGTTTAGGTGAACGGGGCAAGAGTCCCATTCTACGTGCAGTTGATTTCAGTGAAATTGATATGGCTTCATTTGCTAAGGGATTTAGTGCAGCAACTGCAGCGGCAGCTGTAGTCGGAGCAGCTTTATGGTATATGCGATACAAGCATGATTAAATGTCCCTTAGACGTTAGAATGAGCTTTGCAAGAAATACACAAGCGGCAATGAGATGGGCTGCAGGTCCAACTATTAGTTCAAGGTTTTCCTTTCCTTCTGTCCCAACATTCACTGGCTCGGAAATGGGTATAATAGGGGACGATAGCCTAAGCACTAAAAAAATTATTATGGGAATAATTGCAATCATAGTTGTAATTTTACTCGTCCTAATTGTAATACATTATACAGTAACTCCTATATTTAAAATCAAGAAAGATGGTACAGGTATAATACCGGTTCCCGGCATGACTGCAGATGATGGAGTAATCTATTGGCAGAACAGCCCATCTCATAATTATTTGGATGATAAAGAGACCATTTTAGAAAAGGCAACTGGGTATACAGTTCAAATGGACCTCTACTTCAATGACATAAATCAAGATAAAAATTCAAGTAAACCCAGACCAATATTCTTAAGATATAATCCAGCGGGAGTATTACGAAATCCAGTTGATTTTTCACTCGGTATCTTTATGGCACCTGATATCAATGACATTCATGTAATTGTCAGAACAAGTAAGGAGGATAGTCAAATTATTGTTGTGAAGAATATTCCTGCCAAAACAGTTATTCGTTTGGGTGTAATTGTAGGTGATAACTATTTTGAGGCTTATCGTAATGGTGAGTTAGTGGCATCCAGGACATTTAGTAATGGGATCCGTGCTGGAGCGATTGGTCGCATCTGGGGAAGTCCTGGAAGCCCAATACCTGATGCAGTGGGTGATTTAATTGAGACAAAGAAGACTCAGGCGAAGAAAAAAGATGCTGCTCGTGCTGATGGAACCGGTCTCAAAGACATGTTTAAGACAGCGACCGATGAAATTCTACAATGTAATGAAAATAGTGGAACAGGTTTACTTGGTGGATTAATGAATCTGCATGTCTGGGCTAGAACAATATCCCCCGGTGAGATGAAATATGCAACGCCTTCATTACCTGATAAGTCTGCATTTGTTGCAACTAAACAAACGCTACTGGATAAGATCATAAGTAGATTCACATAAGATGCTTATGCACACACTAATATACCAAATAGTTATAGAAATATGAATTTAGTTTCAATGATTCTAATATTAGCAGCGATAGTAAGTATATCATTTCTAATATTTGCCTATGTCTACAAACCTTGGTCAATGAGTATGACTATATTGGACAGAGGTCCTATTAAATTAAATAACGTAAGAGTCTATGATAAATTTATTCCTTCACTTCTTGACTCTGATAACTACACCTTCTCATTCTATATATTCCCTGTTGCTGGTGATAAGACACTTAAGAGATCATCAAACCCCTTCAAAAATCCTCCGGTATTTGGATGGGACTCTCTCTTCCTTTTTACGCAAGAATCTAATGGTAAAACCTATTTATCCGTAAACACTATTAATAACAATCCCTACGACTACGACAACTATATAAAGGTGTATTGCCCGTCTCTCCCTTCACAGAAATGGACCTATGTTGCTATTGTAATTGAGGGCCGGCGCTTCAGCGTAATGTATAATGGTCGCATTGTGGCATCCAGAACTATTGGTAGTATGCCCAAAGTCAGTAAGTCAGGAACTCTGTTTAGTGGTAATGCTATTGCTGATAACCTTGGTACTATGGCGTATGTATCATATAATGATCGTGCCATGACATCTGAGGAACTTATGATTGATTATGCTAGCACATCCAATACACGTGGAGAGCCTTATCTTAGTGCATCGATATTAGACATGTTCGGATGTCCGGCAGGAGTCTTCTGTTATAAGCCATCGGCACCGCCAAAACAGGCCAATTTGGCCTGGAGTACACCATTTGCATAAATAATAAGTATCGTTAAAACATAGAGAAATGAACGCATATTCTGCCCCGGCAACTGGAGGTACTGGTTCCATGATTTTTAAGGTTGTTTTTATTATTGCAGGTGCTGCTGCAATATATGCAACATACGTCTTCCTCTTCACATCCGAAATGAAGAAGACTGTAATAATACAAGATATTTATAATGCTAAAACCGACCCTGTTAAGCCTATTACAACGGATGTTAGCAAGCTCCCTCCCTTGTATGAGGGTGGCGAATACTCAGTCAGTTTCTGGATGTATGTGAATGACTGGAACTACAAGAACGGTCTGAATAAGGAGGTTATTTCAATTGGTAATCGTACCTCGGTGGATGGTCAAATCACTCTTGGTGCATATCTTGATGCTGTTGAAAACACTCTCCACGTCCGTGTGAACTCCGCTAACTGTAATGCCTCGGGCATGACCGCCACCGCCACCTCTGGCCCTGCCTCAACAAATGGTCAAACATGTATGACGTGGGGTAACTACCAGAATCTCTTTAAGGCGGGTGCTAAAGCTCCCGACACCTACCTTGACTGTGCTGTGACTCCTATTCTCTTCCAGCGCTGGGTA
>JACCDO011605572.1_pt1 | contig 15548 bp, 14 predicted proteins | sample 7446101 | NCBI WGS metagenome assembly JACCDO01 (sample SAMN15323440, study PRJNA562643) | freshwater metagenome | isolation source: river surface water | place: USA:Blue River Watershed | collected 2017-08-16
CTATTTTCAGCAGAACAATTTTCTGAGTAAGTATTCCGTTATTTACTGATGAATTAAAATTTAATTTTTCTATTTTTTAAAAATCTTGTTATTTTATACTTTTTTTCATTTTTTGAATCCTTTTTTTATCTACACAAAATTTATGTGTTTGTCATTTTCAAGTAGTTTAAAATTTGAAAATTGATTTAAAAACTATACATCAATAAATAAAGAAAGTAAAAATGTCTAATCAAGATAATCATACATGTGAATATTGTGGTAAAAAGTATGCAAACTTATATGTATTAGCTAAACATCAACAAACTGCTAAGTTTTGTTTAGAACTTCAACAGAAGACAAAAGCAGATATCATGTATGAATGCAATTTTTGTACTATGTCATTCACACTAAAGAGTATTTATGACAAACATCTAATTGTGTGTAAAGAAAAGAAAAAGATAGAAGAAGAACAGAAACAAACTGTATTAAAAACACTAGCAGAGGAGTTCCAAGAATTAAAAATAAAATACTCCGTTTCGTTACAGAAAATAGAATCATTAACCGAACAATTAGCCGAAAAAAATAAACAAATGACTGAACAATTAGCCGAAAAAAATAAACAGATAGATCAACTCACTTCTACTATCCAAGAAAAAGATAAATATATCCAAGAGTCAACCAAAGTTACCAATATTTATAACACAAACCAAAATACTGCTCAGTATAATCTAAATATACAGACAGAATTCGAAAAACTTACACCTTTTACAGACGAAAATGTTAAAATGAAAGTAAGAAGTATTCCTCCTATTAATCTTATCGAGTTTAATAACTATAATCTTATGCAAAACTTTCAGTCTAACTTCGGAAGAGCTCTATCAGACATGGCAATCCTTACCGATAAAGCAAGAGGCCTTCTTCTTGTAAAGAATAAAGATGGCAACCAACAGAAATATCAGTCAAAAGCCCTTATATTAGATGCTTTAACAATGGCAGAGGATGATTGTAAACAACTATTTAACAGAACTACACATCAATTAAACCATCTAGAACTATATGGAGATATTATGCCAGAAGATCAGACTAGAGCACAGAACGACTTAACATTACTCTATTACTATCTCGTCCATAAAACAATGGACAAAACTGTACAAGGAATATCTAGCGTTCTAAATGACAACTGCGTATATATTTCTAAACGTTTGCCTAATCAGCTAACTATCAGTGATACGGACCAGTCTAAACTGATTTCTTAATAGTTAATCTATCTATCTACAAAATGCATCCACTTCTTCTCTTTATAGTATCCTCACTCTTATTCGTAGGTTGTGAAGCAGCTTTATACACCGAAAACCAACCTAGAAATCCATATTATTACCTATTGTCATATATCGGCATATATCAAGTAATCAATGCACTTGCTTCGGAAGAATTCTGGAAAATGCAAAAAGCGATGAAACATATAAATACGCAAGCATTTGGAATAAATGGAGGAGAAATCTAATGCTTACCTCCTAGACATCATTTTATACACTATAACAGTGTATAAAGTTTAAAAAGACCAATAATAGTCTCCCTAAATATGTGGACTATTATTCTCATATTGTTCTTTCGTAATCATACTGTATTCAGAAGGTCGTTCACGTCCTACTGAAGATAATAACATATAAAAATAGTAATCCACGGAATCCTTCTGTATGTGATAATACAACTCAGTAGGGAATACTTTATGTCCAATGACAGTACTATTTATCCAAATAGACTCCCAAAGTTTAGCATGATTATCTGCACAGTCACAACCTAGTGAGTATTTGAATTCTTCTTTGCAATATTTACACGTTACGTACCAACCCATGTTTATTTCTTTTTACTCAGATAATTCAAATAAGTTTAGCGTCTGTAAAATCAGTTTAACCCATAAACTTCTCAACAATATATTTACATACATCTTTCTCAATGTATAACGGAAGAATTTCACGGACATATATAGCTTGAAGTTTTTGTTTTTCTTTTCGGTATGCTACAAACTGCTGCATACTTTTATACTTTGTTAACACTTCATCTGGAATAGAAAATAAGAGATTGTTCCACTCGTTTTCCTCCCGGCAATACCCATTTGTATTTTCTATTTGAAAACACCATTTGCACAGCTCGCCTACAATATCAGTTACATACTCTATATCTGTAGAGATGAATCCTCCAAGTAAACCCATTCCTGTTATAAAATAGGTAAGATTTCCATTCTTAATTGCATTCTTCATCGAACCTTTAAGATAAAGCTTGGAGGATTCTCGTTCATTATCATTTGTGTTTGATAGCATCCACTCTAGATGGTCAAGTCGTCCTGTTTCTGCTAAGTGATAATACGTATTCATCTGGGGACGACATCCATTATCAACACACATTTGTGCACATTCTAAGTCATTCCGAATTAAACATTCTGTGATAACATTATTTTCCGATAGTCTACCTCCTGGATAATATAGATTCCATCCTGTTCTTGGATCTGTGCGCATATGAGGTAAGAAATAGGATAATAACTCTTTACGATCCTCTCTTTTTACGATTTCCTGTGGTATTTTGTATGTATGATAATAATGTCGGAAAAAAAGTGGAAGATATTCTTTAAAAAGGTTAATGTGTCCTCCTTTGACTAGGTTTGCTAAAAATTCGTTTGAGACATGATGATACATTCCGTCTCTAGTTAAGAATTGTATAATTTGGATTGCTCCGTATAATCCTGCTTTATCTAATGTATCTTGTTCGTAATATGCTGATCCAAATACTTCTGTAAAGTAAGTTAGGTCATCTGCTTGTAAGCACTCCTCTACTTTTTTGTATGTAAAGTATCCTGGATTTATATCAAGAATGCATGCGTAGTCACTTTCTCCTCTTTTTTTATACATTAAATATCCTGGGTTCGTTTCAGGAAAAAGTGGTTCGGGGATGGCTCTTACTAGTTCTAACTCTCGTGTGTCAAATGGTGGTGGGTTAAATCGTGGAACATTAACTTCGTCTATTTCAGGAAACAGTATATCGTGGTTATCACGTATTATGTCCATCTCTGGTGTGTCTATATCTTACTTGTCTATGTAACTGAGTTTAAATTGATATTTTTAAATATCTTACTTTTAAATATATTACTTTTATTTGTAATAGAGATGACTGAGTATAAGTGTGAGTATTGTGGAAAAGTGTTTACTACTTCGTCTAACTTATCGAAACACAAGAAAACCGCTAGTTTCTGTTTAGAACTGCAGAAAACACAATTTAATGTAGTTCCTTCTGTTGAATCGTATAGATGTAATGACTGTCAGCAATCCTTTGGAGTTAAGTGTAATTATCAGGCACATCTGGTTGTCTGTAAGGTTAAAAAGGAAAGAGAGCAGACGGAAGAAATAGAACGTTTACAGAGTGAGATACATAAGTTAAAACTAGAGAATACCTCTGCGTTACATACTATAAGTGAACAGAGAATCAAGTTGGTATTATATGAGAAAGAGATAGAATCATATGAGAAACAGATGGAATTAATACAGAAATCTTTGCAGGAAAAGAATACAGAAATGGAAAGATTGTATAATCAGATTCGAGAGAAAGATGAACATATCAGGACTCACTCGAGTGTAACTAATATTTATCAGACTACGAACAATACAAACACTAAATATGAGATGATAAACTGATATTTTTTATTATGTTCTTATTGTAATTAATAAGAACATTATGGCAGAACAAGAAGAATACAAGTGCGAGTATTGTGGAAAATGTTTTTCCACTTTATATAACTTGTCAAAACACAAAAAAACTGCTAATTACTGTATAGAAATCCAGAAAAGAAGATTTAGTATAGAACCTACTATAGAAGAGTATATATGCGAGTATTGTATACAATCATTTACTGTAAAAAGTAATTATCAAACGCATTTAACCGTATGTAAAGTGAAAAAAGAAAGAGAACAAACAGCGGAAATCGAGATTTTAAAACATGATACACATAGATTACAAGGAGAAGTTGACAGATTATCAAAAGAGTGTGCTAGTTATGTAAGTACTATAAATTCTCAACTGATTGAAATAAATGTTTATAAAAAAGAGTTAGAACTTACACAAAAAATGTATGAAGAAAAGAACGAAGAAATACACAAAGTAAGGGAAGAAGTTAATTATCTAAGAGAGCAATTACGAGAGAAAGATGAACACATCAGAACTCATCCGAGTGTAACTAATATTTATCAAACAAATAATACAAACACTAAATACGAGATTAATTTTCAGGAAGTATTTAATAAACTTGTGCCTTTTACAGAGGAAAATGTAAAACAGAGAGTTCTTAATATTCTCCCTCGACATCTAATTGAATATAATGATTATAACTTAACACTTAATTTTTGTAGTAATTATGCTAGAAATTTATCTGATATGGTAATCCTTACAGATAAAGCAAGAGGATTAGTCTTTATAAAGAATATAGATGGAGAGAAGGAAAAACATCAGATCAGAGGATTTATTGCTAAATGTTTACATATGAGTAAAGGGGAATGTATACAGGTATTAAACTCTACGCGAAACTTGTTAGAACAGTTTTCTTTACAAAATGAAATAATGCCAGAAGATGAAGCTAGATGTTATGGAGATATGACTATTTTAAGAGAATACATTCACTCTGAAACTATGGATAAGACAGTCAGAACGATCTCTAACATAGTAACCAATCATTGTACGTATGTTACAAAGTTAAATCATCCTGTAAATGAACAGAAGATGATCGAAGTTGTTAATTAATACTACTATTTTTTAAACTGTTTAAAAGTTTAAAAATGATCACTTTTTTACTTTTTCTTACTTTTTCACTTTTTCTATTTTAAAAATGATAAAAATAATTTCGACACACTTTAGAGTGTGTTGACTTTTTTAGACTTCAAAAAAGTTTAAAAGTATTAAAAAATGCATATTTTAAAAAAATTGAAAAAAATGATCATCTCCTCAGAAAAGTTTAACGGGAAAGTAAAATGTATACCGTTTATTCATTTCTGAGGAATATTTCCTCCTTTTTCCTCCTGGAGGAATTCAGGAGGAAATTTAGTTTACTACTAGTTAACCCAAAAGATGATTTCAGTATGGCAACTTTCTGCAACAAACTCTTTCCTCCATTTTCATCCATAATTTATTCTGGAGGAAAAATAGCTTACTTGATATTAACCCAAAAGATGATTTCTGTATGGCAACTTTCTGCAACAAACTCTTTACTGTAATCTTTTCTAAGAATGTTTCCTCCTCCATGTTCCTCCTGGAGGAATTCAGGAGGAAAAATAGCTCACTAAGAGTTACCCCAAAAGATAGTTTTAGTATGTCAACTTTCTGCAATAAAAAAATCGTTACTAACTTGTGTAGCGTACCAGAGAATTATTCCCCCAGAATACTAACTAGTTTCCCCAAAGAAATCCCTTATTTATTTTTTATACAGTATCTTGTTCTTTTGTACGAAATGTCCAGTTAATATGCTTATACATCTCTAGATAACCAACCATACTTGCAAAGTCAATTCTAGAATTCATTTTAAACGTGTAGTATCCTGTTGTGTCAAAATGTTTTGATTTACTGTCTAATTGTAGCATAAAATTATCTGGGTCTTTCACAATAGAATGAATGGTATGTAAGTGTAACTCGAATAAAAGAGATACGCTTTTCTTAGTTGTTTTCTTGTCTATTTCTTCTCGGATGACCTGGATAGACGTGTTGTTGAACTCTAATAATACATCGGTCCACTTCTCGTCTAAAAATGTGGTAATTAGTATGTTACTTTTTAGTTTCATCTCTGTATTATACATTAAGCAAGAGAATATTTTTTCTATACAGTACTATTTGTCTATATATTATTATTAGAAGGAAGCATAAACTAGGTCTTTCATTGTATTCACGATACATCTTATTATAAAGAGGAGGTTCCCTACAATGAAGTGAAAAAACAAATTATTTTCTGATAGAAAAGTATATATATAATAAACACAGATGCAACATGCTGAGGAAGATTCATTATTTAAATTACCTAAAATTCTTCCTCAGAATCCTGTGAAGAAAGAGATGGTTATTAAGACAATACCGAGCTTTCCAAAGTTAAAAGGAGAGTCGACTAAATTGTATCATCACTCTAAAGATGGGTATGGTTGTACAAAGTTGTCATGTGGATATCTTCCACCTATAAAACGATATGACCAAGAGCATTCGATTGTATTTAAAGCATTCCCAGACCGATTTGGTAAAAAGAAACTTGGGATGGATTATAGAGGAAAGCCTATTGTATATACGGATAGAGACCCTTATTATAGGTATGCAGGGAACCTCGCGCACGCACTTTGAACTTCGTTCTTCCCTCGCCCTCCCTCCTACGTAATGTGTAGTAGTATTTTATTTCTAGTTTAAATAAAATAGTATGTTTATATATCTTTCCCAGAAAACACGCACAAATTAGCAAGAGCGTCTGCTACGCTATTCTTGTCACGATAGACATGGTTTACTGATATGTCATCAAATGTTGACATTAATAGTAAACATTCTGTGTGAAAGCCTTTTAATACTTCATTTTTTACTTTGTATTCTAAGTTTAGCTGTTTGGTTACTAACATGCTATCTCCGTATACTTTTAGTTTCTTAATGCCTAAGTCGTGTGCTTTCTGTAAACCAATGAGTATCCCTGTATATTCTGCGAGATTATTGGTTCCGTGCTTGATATATTTTGCGCCTTGTGAAATTAGTTTTCCGTTATCGTAAATTACGTAAGCTCCTGCGGAAATTCCTGGATTACTTTTGGAAGCCCCGTCATAATACATTGTATACATTGTAGTATCCCTTTTATACATGTGTAGAGAATAAAAAGGAGGAAATCAATTCAAGTGGTGAATAGTTAATCCAGAAAGAAATAATAACGATTTAAAATGTATACTATATATAAAAAATGACAGACCCATATTATCACTTGTTTTCATCTGTGTCTTTAGACACCCTTATGAATATAGTAGACCAAAATAATGCATCTTCCTCTTTTATAGAAGATATTAAAAATATTAATCCAAGTGAGTTCGAAAGAAGTGTTATAGGTACACATATTTCTCATATATTTGTAGAGATGGTAAAGATTGATACTATGTATGATGGCTTTTTTAAGAATATGACAGCGTCTAGTTGGAAAATAGTATGGACTGTATGTTTATGTATACATCTTACTTTGAAGGAAGAAGAATGGGAAAATTATGTATCTAAGGCAAAAAATGTTATCAATGAGTATAAATGGTTAACATCAGCAGAAGAAGTTCAACTTTTTGAAAATTTATTATATCAATGTAGACCGACTTCGTTTGAACATAATATCAAACAATTAAGTGACCTTGCATATAGTTATTTTAATGCATATGAGAAGAAATTACCTTTTTATCTTACAGCTAACTTTATGTCTTTGATTATTTGTCTGTTAGCAAGATGGTGTTATGGTTGTACTAAATATGGGTTATACATGTATGAAAAGAAGTTTAATAAACCACAAGAAGAATTTACGGAAATGGATAAAGTTAACATTGTAATGTATCAACAAAAATATTGTAAGCGTTTATTGTCAGAAGTTATGATGATCTACCCTTCTATGGATAGATTTATGTATGAAGAACATACACAATTTGAGGGAAAATTTATGGAGTAAGCTTATTTTTATACTTTACAGTAAAGTATAAAAAATTAATATATGCAATTATTGGGAGACTTGACATGCAACAATAGCTATTGCATAGTTTTGAAATCTATAGTCTTCAATATCAATATGATCATCAAGATGGGCACCGTTAAAAGATAATACTAACTTAGATTTATCAGAAACAGAAACACCTTTAGATGCTAAGTATGCGATTAATTCATCTTTTAGTTCATGAATGGTTTCTACATTATGAGTATATGTAGTATGTGGTTCTACATTAGATACACCATTAAATTCTATGGTAATAGTTGACATTTTAATGAATGGTAGAGAAAATAATTATTTTTATTTTTTTATAAAGGAAGGGTTGGTACTAAGTTCTTAATGTAGTTAGTTTGTAAGGTACTGGTTGCATTATCTAACCAATTGTTTCCTCCTAATCCATTTGCATTACGGTAAGCACGGATAGCTTCACGGACAGCAACCCAGTATACAGATGATGCACATGTCATAATTTCACCAATAGGTTTAGTTGCGAATGCAATACCATTTCTGTTTTTAATACCTGGGTTTGGTGGATTTGCATTAGGATTATATTCAGATGGTCCTGGGCCTAACCAAGTATTTACATTATTTAAGAATATAACATCAGTACGTTCAGTACTATTTGCAGAGCACATAGGTTTATAGTCCCATGTACCGTTATTTACAACGAAACCATTTGAATTGTTGTATAATTTCTTTTCATGGATGAAATATGCTTTACCATATTGATAACCACCTTCTGCTTGTCCCATAGAGGAAATAGAATCTTGTACATTACCTATATCTGCGCTCAGGATTGCATGTTTTTCTTTAATTTCTCCTGTTAATACGTTTAATTCAGCTAAACTTAATGCAGCAGACCAAGTGATGTAGGTATTCACATTTGTACCTAATGTGGTATAACTTTGTGTACCATTTGCTACACCTGGTAACTTATTACCGGCAGGTACTGGAGAGAATTGAGATAACCAATAGTTACCAACACCTACGAGCCCTCCAGCTTGTGTATTACCGAAAAACCAAGATGCTTGTTTAGTTGGTACACCAAATGTAGTTGGAGCACCATTTGCTACAGCAACTATTAATTTTTCCCAGTTTGCAGCAAATACATCTGCCCTTTGAGATCTAGTTAACCCACTCCAATCATATGTACCGGTTTGTTGTGCAAAACGCATTAAATAAAGTTGACGAGTATCATCGTATGCATTATCTACGGTTCCTTTAATTTGTGCTAACAATTCTGGAGTTTCAATAATAGTTTTACTACCAGCAGATGATGTATATGCAATACCTGCACCTGTTGCACCTGCTACACCTCCTGGTTGTGATTGATACAATAAATCTAACATTTTATTCATTAAATCGTTTGCTGCATTAATAGCAGCTGTGTGAACTCCTAAGTAACCAACACTACCTACAGAAGAGAAACCAGAAGCTTTTCCGGATGATATTCCTTTTGATACAAAGAATCTGTCTTGTGGAATATATAAAAATTCTGATAATGCATTAATTAATTTCTGTTTTAAGGAAGAACCTGTATCACAACCTGAAGTATCAACTTGTATCTTAAAATCATCAATATATCTAGGAGTCAATGTAACAGATGCGTTAATAGCAAACGGTGCTGCCTTATATAAACAAGGAACAACTGCTAAACCTTGTTTAATATATGTACTTCCGGTATTAAATGTTGCAACTTGTGCTTCTAATGCTTTAATAGCTGGATATCTAGCATTAGTATCATTGTATGCTGGACCAGGAGCCCCAGTATAAACAGGAGTAGTATTAAATCCGTATATTTGGTTAACTTTACGATCGATAGCTCTAAATTGTTGAGCCCAAGTATTTTCAACTCTGTTCCATTGACCGCTGATAAAACCGTTTAAGGAACTAACTAAGAAACCTTCTGCTGCACCAGTTCCAGCTGGGGTACTATATATAAATGGTGATTCTTCGGATTGACAATTGGTAATCATAGTATCAAAGAAACTTGCATTATTATAGTTTGCAATCTTTTGGATGATGTGGTGAGCGATCTGTGAGTTTTCTTGACCATATGCTCTAATAGGGGTTACTCCTGATTTAAATGTATTGTCTACTTCTACATAGGTTCTAAATGCATTTAATGAATATAATGCATCAACGATACCAGCCATACCTCCAAATCTAGCAGAGGAAGAAGAACTTAAGTACCCATTATCTAAATTATATTGTAATGATAATGCTTTAATTCTTCCAGGATCAGATTTAGTACTATCTGAAAATGCTAATTGATAATTAATCCAAGCCTTTGTACCACATGAATCAGTAATTAAAGATTCTGTATAGTCTGGTTGATACATAATAGGACTACGAATATTATTATTATACATATAACTGCATGCTAATAAGAAACCAAAAAACATTCTACCAGTAGAACCTGATAAAAATTTGTGACCAAATCCACCTCCCATAGAAGGTACTATTAAATCAAAATTTTTATTATAAATAGGAGTAGTTGTACCAGGAATAGTAATTGGTTCATAGTTATAATCTAAGAATCCTAAAAGATAAGCATTCCATAAATTAACTTGTGTAGTTGCATATATATTTTGTCTACCGTCTGAATTATATTTCATAAGGTAAGATCCTCTTTCTAGAGGAAATGCATCTATAGATGTAGATGCTTCAAATCCACCCTCTAATCTTGTTCCTGTACCAGAATTCCATACAGTTGAAAAATCATTACAATAAGGGGTTAATGGGGCAACTGCTAATCCTGAAGCTCCTGTTAAAATACAGTTAAAGAATGTACCAGTTGCAGCAACAAGTCTAGGATCTGTGGATAAAGTTGTTCCAACATACTGAATTCCCGCAGAACCAACTGCAAATATAGTTTGTCTACCCATGTTTGTAAGTCTTTGAGGAGTAACATAATCTTGATTTGGACCAGTTAAATATGTTAATAAACTAGTGTTAATTGGTACAGGATTAGTTGGTTCGATAAATGTAATAGAACTACCAATCAGTTTTGCTAATTTCTTAGCTACATATGGATTATCTGCAACAATCATACCTACTGAAACTTGTGGAGCACGTAATTTATAATTAAAGAATTTACTAACTGCATATTCTACGAATGTTTGTCCAAAACCTAATGAAAATTTTGATTGATTTGAACCAGTATTAGAGGTACCTAAACCAGTAAGATATGCTTGGAACGGATTCCAACCATTGATTTGAGAAGAACTAGTACGCTTAAATATAGAGGATATACCAACTCCTCCAGGACCAGTTAATGACTCATAACTATCATACTCATAATTATAATCTGCAACAGTTAACACAAAACGAACACCTTCTGTGTTTTTAGCTGTTTGCACAGCAGATAAAAATGCTGCACCTGACATATTAATTTCTGTATATCCTAACCCAAGGTTGTATGGGTCAGCTTGGAGTGAAGCTGGCATATTCTCACATAAAATAGGTTGGAAATATAACATATCAGACTCTGTGTAATCTGCGGTATATTGTGTTTCACCAGTAGCTTTAGTAACCTCTTTACCTTTCCAAATACCAACAGCAGAACCAGTGAATGCACCAGATAAACTGGATATAATTTGTTTTGTTTGTTGCATACTTACAAACGCACCAGTTAAACCATCTGTAGTATTCCAGAATTCTTGATAACCAATTGCAGTTGCTTTAGTAGTTCTAACTTGAGTAGCAGATGATTGAATATCTGCAAGATATTGGATAAGTAAACCTCTTAATTCTTGTACTAAATAGGTTGTCTCAGTTTGAACAGTTAAACCTTCAGATGGAGAAACCATATAAGGAATAAAGGTTAAATTTGTACCAGTTGCTAAAGCGACAACCGCAGAAGCAGTTAATGCATTGACTAATGATCCATTCATATAGTTTTCTAATGCAGTAAAACGTTGATATGCATTGTTAGTAGAATCACCAATTGCACCAACGTATGCAGTAACATTAGATATAGTTCCAGTTGGTTGTCCTGCTGGATAAGAATATTTAACGGAGAGTTGTACGTTTGCATGAGTGTTATAGATACGTTCTGCATTACGATAGTATTTAAAGGTAATATTTGATTCAATTGGAATAGTAATAGCAGTAACAACAACTAAACCAGGATAGGTTGTATTTAAGAAGGTATTTAAAGCAACTCCGGAATAAGAAGAAGCATTACCTAAGGTATCATAGACATATAAGTTAACAGATGCACCAATACTTTGTAACATTGCAGCAGCATCAGATGGGAAATAATGTGCACCAGTAGTACCTGCGGTATAGCTTTTAATTTTACTCATCATTATACCTCCGATGACAGTACCTAAATTTCTAACAGAAGTACTTGCATATGATTTAAATCCATTTCCGAGAGAAACTAAATTAGAATTAGAAGAATAATTAGTAAGTAAATAATCAGATAACTCCGCAATTCTTACACCAGCATTAACAGTAATAGTATTGGAGGTTGCTGAAATAGTAGAAAGACCAGATATATTCTCAATATTAATTACATTGGTAACACTATCTGGTAAACTATATCCAGGAACAGCTCTTGAGGTTTGTCCTTGTACAATTTGAACTTTAGTATTATCACCAATTGCTTTAATGGTATTGGATAAATCAGTCCATGATGCAATGCTATAATAGTTATAACCCATAGGAGAAGAAGAAGCAACATTAGAAGTTGGAATTTGTAATAAAGTTGGATTTCTAGTAACAACTGGTAAATTTAAATAATTTGCACAATTTTTAGTATCATTTGCTGGATTATATACTGGTAATAAAGTATTTGCAACATTAGGACCAGTTGGATTAATCCAACGAGATTGTAAATTATTATAATCTGCGACCTGGACAGGATCGCTAGTATTAACATAAGGAGCTGCAGCTGCACCGGTGTTAACCATTAAAGTTTTAAAAGCTTCAATAATTGGACGATAACCAGTACAACGACATAAGTTACCATCTAAACACTTTTCAACAGTGGAAAAAGATGGAGTCTCACCATTGTTTGATTGAGAGGATTGAGTTTGGAATGCAGTATAGATAGACATAATTTGACCAGAAGTACAATAACCACATTGAAATGCACCAATAGTAACAAAATATTTTTGAATAGTATGCAAGTTGTTAGCACTACCTAAACCATCATTAGTGGTGATAGCCATTTGGTTTACATCTGGTAATTTAAGTAAACAAGAGTTAATAGTTACGTTTTTCTTCACACCATTCTTAACATAACTCATCATAACCATACAAACACCACAGCCACCTTGATTACAACCTTTCTTAGTACCTTTATAAGGAGTAAAAGTACGAATATAGTGTAATAAAGTCATCTCTGGGTCAGGGTTAGCAACAGTAACTAAGTTACCATTTAATAAAAATTGGATAGAATTATTAAAAGATACTGCTGGAGAGGAACTAATAGAAGAAACTACTTGACCTCCATAAGTAAAGTTTAATGAATTATTAGTTGGAAGAATGTTCCAACTAGAACCCATTTGCAAGTTGTTAGACTGTAAGTTTGGGAAAGAAGCGGTAGGCATGTTTTATTACTATACCAATAAAATATTTTTTAATTTTATTTATTTTAAATCTACCTTCGCATATCGACATTTTTTTATTATAAACTTTTAATCTATTTAGTAGTATCTAAATAAAGAAGTAATAAACCATTATAGTATTAAATGGACATCCAAGTATTAAAACAACACTTTAACGCACTCATACCAGATGGACAACCTAAATCTATCGAAGAATTAATCCAAATGATAAATACGTTAGAACACATTCCTCAGGAAACCACATTTTTCGAAAGAATTCTCCGTAAACACGAGTTAGCATATACACACTCTATCGAAGAAACAGAATCTATAGTTAGCAAAGAATACAACCTTCCTCCTAGATTATGTCCCTACTATATAGAGTACGTATACTTAATTAAATATGTATACTTTAGTAGTAGAAACGAGGACATCCCTGCTTCTCTACTACCGTTTTACACAAATAATTTGTCTTTCTTTGAACGAGGATATATCCGGGTATACTGTTTCATCAGTGGATGGTCTCCAGAGAAAACAGAGGAGCTCATTCAACGATATTATTCACTCACTTCAACGGATATGCATATCATATATTTCGTAGCTCAGTTTTTGAGGATGTTATTGCACCCAAATAACGATAAACGACAGAAAGGTAGACCTAAGTTGGATGATGTGTGTAAAATGGTATTAAAGAAGCATTATTATATAAAAGTAGCGAAGAGAGCTACAGAAAACACTCGGTTGGTAAAGAATGTGATAAAAAAGTTTACACAACAGGATAGTATGGATATAGTGGCAAGTATTCAGAAATATAGAGAACTTTCGGAAGAAAGAAAGAGTGAGCTTATTGGTAAAATAAGAGAACTACGAGAGTAGATAATAGTAACCAAAAGATTACCATTTGATTTCAAATAGTAAACAAAAGAAGAACCTTGTTTAAATTAATTCTGCATGGAATAAAGTTGGAATTTTAACAGGTTTAAGAGTGTAAGTTTGCAACATTTCAGTGTCTTGTACAGGAATTCTAAATTTAGAACCTTTAGTTACTACAGCATCACGTACATTATACTTTTGAATAATGTGAGATTTTAAATCACCAACTGTTCTTAAATCTCCATCTGCATGTTCTAATCTAGATGGGTCAGCTGAAGTAGTATATTGGATAGAAGGCATAGTTACTATTTATAAATAGTAACTAGAATTTAATAAAAAATATTTTTTTACTATGTTAATAAAATCATATTTCCGTATCTGCTTAAATGGTATAATTAGTTGGCATAGGAGTTGCATTCTTAATCTTCATATTAATCATAGGTAAAGTAGCAACGTTATCCATCCAGTTTTGAACGTCGTTAATATTCGCATCTAATGGTTGATTACCGCCTGCACCAAATATTGGTTGACTACGATATGCCTGGATAGCTTGACGTAAGGCAGATACTGGAGCTGGTGCACAACACATACCAACTTCACCAGCAGCTAAATATTGATTTACCCAACCAGCACTTGGGGGTAAAGAATTAGGATTATTTAATATAATAGTATCCATTTTAACAGGAGCATTAGCTGCGCAATTAGGCTTATATTCCCAAGTACCATAGTTAACATTTGCCGCACCAGTCTGATGCCATAATTTAGTTTCATTTAAGCCACAACTTCTTCCCATTAAATAACCACCTTCTAATTGAGTAGAATCAGTTAATGGATTATGAGTTCTTCCTACATCAATAGCAGGGATAGCATGTAATTCATTCCATTCTCCGGTAATACAGTTTAATTGCATCAGAGATAATGCAGCTGTAAACGCACGCAAATTAAAGAACTGTTGGAATCCTGCTAAAGGAGCAAGGTTTCCTCCAAATGATGACAACCATATCCATGGTGAAGTTGTGGATTCAACAGCTTGACCTTGTGCATTATTTTGTCTCCAAGGTGCAGAACTAAACCAATAAACACCTTCAATTTGAGTTCTTTGCTCACCTGTAAAATTTGGAACTCCAAATGGTAAATCAACAGATGGTGCACCTGCTAATAAACCGTTCATTGCTTTTTTCAACCATACACTCATCAAATCTTGTTTTTGTTGTTCAGTATAGGTACTCCATACTTCCCAAGACAATGCAGGACCGTTATAAATACCTGAACCAGGATTACCAGCAGTCTTTTGTTGTGCATAACGAATAAGAGTTAAACGAGCTAAATCTGGGTTAGACTTACACCATTCTACATCAACAGAAGAAGGATAACTTGATACGTTATCATGATTTGGATATTGTGCACTA
>JACCDO011543101.1_pt1 | contig 15546 bp, 23 predicted proteins | sample 7446101 | NCBI WGS metagenome assembly JACCDO01 (sample SAMN15323440, study PRJNA562643) | freshwater metagenome | isolation source: river surface water | place: USA:Blue River Watershed | collected 2017-08-16
TAACAATGAAGCAATCAACGTTGGATCTGGTACACTAACAGCTAGCCCAACAAATACTAATACTAACATTAGATAATTGTTAATATAACACTCACCTCACAAGGGTGGGTGTTATTATGGAGAATATATGTCACAAGATCAAACTCAAGTTCAAGGAATTGCTCCATTAGGATTTTACCCACCTTTTCCTCCGTTTCCTATAATACCGTTATATGTTCCTGGCAATAACAACGATACTATCCACGTCGGTGGCGGCACTATAATCAATAGCGGGAACCCCAGTCCGGTTACAGTAACAGAAGTAACCACACCAGAATACACAGTTACCGCAGATGATTATTTTCTTTGCGTTGACACATCAACAACCCCTGTGGCTATAACATTGCCCGCAGGTATACTTGGCACAGTTTACATTGTTAAAGATTGTAGCGGGAACGCTGATACTAATAACATAACAATAGCAGGCACAGGCGGTGAATTAGTAGACAGTTCTACCGCCACGATTAACACGCCATACGGTAGCGTATCTTTAATATTCAACGGAACAGAATGGAGTATCGTGTAAGAACACGATTAAAATAAAGGACTAACATGTCATATACAAATAACCCAACATCAATACTTGCTGGAGCAGGTATTACCGTAGCACCAACAACAGGAACCGGTGCTAACTCAATCACAATAAGCGCCAGTGGCGTTCAAGCAGTAGCAGTTAGAATTGCAGTATCAACACCGATAACAGTTAGTGCTACTACTGACGAAGTCATTAGCGTTCAAGTCCCAGGACCAGGTCCTGTAGCAGTAAACTTGCCTGCAGGTGTTCTAGGTCAAGTGTTTACTATCAAAGATGGATTAGGTCTGGCAAGTAATCCAAATGCTATTACTATTACACCTGCGGGTGCCGATACCATTGATGGTGCCGCAACAGCTACTATTACTGCTTCATTTGGTTCATTGACGATGGTATTCGATGGCGGTCAGTGGATACTAATCTAATAGGACAACACTATGGCATATAATAGACCACCTCAGGTAACATTAGCAGGCCGGGGCCTAAAACAAAGTCCCGAGCCAGCTGTAACGCAACCACCTGGGATCGTGCCTGTTGTGATAGAGGCAGATGTAGCAACAACCACTTCATTAGGTGTTGTTCAAATAGGAGAAGGTATTGACGTTACGCCAGACGGTGTAATAAGTGTAAATGGGTCGTCATCTGGATGCAACACCATTTTAGTAGGAGAAGATTATGAATGCGAGAGTGATGATTGCTATATTGGTGTTAATAGTATTGGACCGGTTACTATATCACTTCCCTTGGGTATATCAAATGGTCACCAAATCGTCATAAAAGCAGAAATGGGATCACCAATGGGTAACAGAAAAGTCACTATAAGGACATTAGATGGATCTAAAATAGACGATTCTTCTACTGTTACACTATCAACGCCTTACTCATCTTTACATTTTATATACCGAGGAAAAAACTGGCATATAATAGGATCTTATAATAAATCTTAATTATTTTGTTAGTGCTAACTGAGTTCTATTTCTAACACAAAGAGCCCTCATAATAGCACTAACATGTATTTTTACTGTGCTTTCACTAATCTTAAGAACTTGTGCAATTTGTTTATTGCTAAGGCCGCGATCTGCTATTAAGTCATAGACCTGCTTTTGCCTATCTGTTAAGTGTATGTCTTTAAATTTAGGTTTATCTTTATTTCCTGATAGCGTCTGTAAAAGATGCTTGGGCCAACTTTTTCCGGTTATTAAAAAGTTGTCTATAGATTTTTTAAACTCGTCAACACCAAAATCAATGATATCAGGAAATACCCCCACTGCTGATGTTTTTTGAATTTTTTTAATATCAGATATAGTAGAATCTTTTGAAAAGCCAACTCCCGATTTTGGTTGTTTTTCTAATCCTGCGAATTTTATCATAGTTTCAATCATGAGCATAAATTCTTCAACAGTGCCGTGATTTTTAATCAATCGACTGTCTGCTATAATAAGATCAGAACCTATATTTATAATTTGCCCTAGCTCTTTAAAAGATGTGCAATTTTTAATATCAAATTTGTCATTCAACAAATTAGATGTCAGTTGGGCATTTAATACAGGATTGAAAAAAGAACTAAACATAATAACGACTGGCTTCATAAAACTCCTTTATATGTAATACTTAAATGATACAAGACTTTTTAATATCAAATTTTTGTATTAGTCACTAACAAGTATTACATATACTTTAAAGAGTCAATCGATGTTATTATCGTATGAAAAGTATCATATAAGTAACTTGCACCTACATGACAGTTAGTATATATTATTAAACAAATAAAAACAAGCAAAATTATAAAGGTTATAGCGAGATGGTTTGCCTATTTCAACGTCAACAGATTTTTTGTCAAAAGAAAACCCGCCGAAGCGGGTTCCGAGTTTCTGTTACGAGGTATGTCTTACCCTAAGCGGCGTTTAGGCTGCTAATGCGAACTTTTCATCGTTTGCGTTTACTTTGTTTTGCTTCTTCGGCCGGGAAACCCCAACCCTACGGTTTTCACATTACCGTGCTGTCCACTCATTTACTTGTTGCCCTGTCGAAACCATGGCAGGCCCATTATAAAGTATACTCTTGTCAATATCCCAGCGGCTAGCACGGTTTAACAGGACCTCTCGTAAGGGGAAAGGTGAATATACTTTATGGTGGACCTGGCGGGAGTCGAACCCGCGTCCAGAACACTTTTCTCTTTGCTTCATACAGCAATAACTTACAGTATATATTTATTTGACGTTGCTGTCAAATATTTTGGCTAATTCTTCAAATGTAGGATTTCCTTTGAATCTTATAGTAAAAACTACACGGTCTTCGTCCATGGACGAAATAGCACGATGTGGTTGATCGATCCTAACCAAATAACAACCGTCAATCATCTCGACCGATTCTATTGGTACAGACGGGGAATTCCACTTAACGCTATATGTTTTTTGCTTTGTAACACCTACATTAACTTCAACAAGTTCAAAATCTCCGGCATGCCATTCAAACTTGCTATTTTTTCCGCCGGATAAAGGTATGTTAATAGCACAATGTAGTATTTTTCCGGTATGACCATCAACATGCAGAAATTGCGTTGAATTTTTAAAACGTCTATAATATCGGCAATAAGATACATCACTAATGCCGTATGAATTTAGTTCGCTGTTGACTATTGTTAGTAAATCGTCTGGTAATTGAACAAGCTCTGTATCTGTTGACATTGGTACGTTATCGATTAGATAACTTTTTAAAATGTCCAAACATTTAAGATTAATTTTTTTATAACAAACTATTTTAGAATTATCTGACATATTAGCGATCCTCAAAGGATTACGTTATGGTATTTTAACAATAACGACTTGTATTCAGCTAATCGCTTTTTGCCTAGTTCTTGTATATTGTATTTTCTAGATATGTCAACCGTCGACATTGTTCTAAGATCTTCTCCGGGTATACCTAAAGACTTATATTGAGCATATAAAAATGCACCATACTTAAATTTACCACTTTTGTGAACTTGATTATTAATTCTGTTAGTGTATGTAATACACCAGTCTTTTGTCAACCCGGTATTAACATTACGCCATTTCATTTCATTGTTAAAATCTGCATCATAATCAATAATGATATTGTATCCGTATTTTTCATATTCTAGATCAAACTCGCTATGCTCTACTACCTGTTTATTAGTGTTAACCGGATGAATGCCCAATGGAGACAACAAGAAATAATCTAGTTTGTTCTTTTCAGAAAATAAAAATTCTTCCATCTCCAACAATGATTCTTCTGTATCAAACGGAAGCCCTGCAATCATTCCACTGTGGGCAATGATGTCAGAGAATTCATTTTCTTTTAATTGGCGCACATAATCAAACTGCTCAAGCGGATTCATGCCTTTGCCAATTGCTTTTGCACTTTGCGGATTTAATGTTTCTATGCCAAACATAGCGGCCTTGAGTCCACTATCTCTAAGTATTGCGGCAGACTCGGGAAACCTCATCATCAGATCCAGACGTAGGTATGAAGTAAAGTCTATTTTAAAGGGCAGTTTAGAAAAAACTTCGTCGTGCAAAATTTTAATCTTATCTACGCTATCATTATACGTATCATCTGCAAACACGTAATCAGTTATTCCATATAGTTCGTAATTTCTATTGAACTCGTCTCGCAGTATATTTGTGTGCTTTACCCAGTCTCCTTTCTTTTTTCCTTTAAGGTTATAGGTACAAAATTTACATTTAAAAATACAGCCTCTACTAATCTCGATTGGCAATACATCATTAGGCAGAACAATATCTTGAACTTCGTAATTTATTTTACTGTTAACAAAATTTTTATACTCGTATCCGTATATGACAGGATTTGTAAATTCTTCTTTGGCTTCTTTTTTTCCAGCAAGCCAATCGGTATAGTCAATGATTAGCTCGTCACAATATGATTTGAAAACTTGAAATCCTCTGTGCTCTACCGGAAAATATCTTGCACCACCTGCAATTAATTTACATTTAGGATTAATGTCTTTAACAAATTTAGTAAATGCGTCTATGCCTGCAAAAATGTTTTTGTTCTGCCATCGACGTTTATAAGATTCGTTTTGCTTTAGTATAGGAAGGCCCAATAAATCCGGAAGAAAGGTAGTGCTAAAACCAACCCAAAGAGTTTCGTCGGAAATTAATTTAGAAAGTAATTTTTGTAATGTTTCGTCGAATCCTTTAAAAGGTGTAAGGTCTATACAAGAAACATTATATCCATGACTACGCAGTTCAGATGCTATCCTAAAAGCGCCGGCATATTTTGATCCAGGGTGAGTGTTATTTCCGTAAAGTAGTATGCAATGTTGTTTCATTAATATTTGTCGTATGGTTTTAGGAAATCATCATCCTTGCTATCTTCGTCAAAGTTATCCCAGTTGTAGGTTGCAACTTTATATATCCAATAGGCGTGCAAACCTACAACTATTATCAATAATAAAATATTACTGAGTGCAGGTGCGAGTTCTTGTAATTGTGCCATCTGGGTGTTGTGTTTCAGTCCATGGACCGCAAGATTCAAAAGAAGGACTAGTTGTAGGGCTTTGAACTATAACTGGTTGTTGTTGAACTATAACAGGTGGTTGTTGCGAGCGACTAATTTCGTAACCAATAATGGCGCCGCCAATAATTACAGGCACTGTCCAACCCCAACCATGTCCAGGATGGTGGCGCCAATGTCCGTGATGTCTATGGTGGCCGTGTTGTGCAAATACTGGTGTTAAAAGTAATGCGGCAAACAGTGCTATAATTAATTTTTTCATATCGATCTCCTTATATGTATTTAACGTTTTATGAGTTAAAATCGTTTACGTTAAACTTTTTGTTAATAAAAATCTTTATATGCCTCTACAAGATATTTGTAGTCGTGCTTAATATAATTGCCCGACAAAAATATTCTGTAAGTTTTTGCATTATTTGCGCCGCCATGCGGCATTGATACATTTTGTAAAATGGGTTTGCTTAAATCATACATGTCGTATAAGTTATCATCCCATTCGTAAAAACCAGGCGCATTGACAATTTTATTAACATCTTGTTCAATATCGTATTGATGTTCTTTTTTAGTCAATAAAGATAAGTCTTCATACTTGGCAGTAAATGTGTATGAATTATAACTGTCTACTTCCAATGGAATTTGTAAAGCGGCTTTTCTTCCCCTATCTATATGTGGTATCATAGTAGATTCGGGCAATACCGCATACATATCTAATCTGTCTAGCGGCACAGGTAAAAATGTATTTGTATATTCTAATAAATCTCCAGGAAGAGCCACAGCATAATGCACTGCGCTTATCATTGCATTAATTTTTGTTTTGTCAAAGTCTCGGTAAAAGTCTTTATAAAAATCTAACAGTCTATCAGGAAATTTATTTAAAATGCATATATTCAACATACAGTTAAGTCCAAAGACTATTTCTAATTTTAATAAGACGAATCATCATAGCCTCATCTTCTTTTTCGTATTGTTCTTCTATCTTACGACTAAGTTTAAGAGCTTTGTTACCTTGCTTTCTTAGCTCGGGAGTTTCTTTGCTACCAAACAGTCTACCATCATTGAGATCGCGTTTAGCATCGCAATATGCGCTCCAGCCGCTGGCATCGTGTGGGTCGGGGCGATTAGGATATACTTCCTTCCACCACTTATAAAGTGCTAGAATTTCTAGCGCCTTAACGGCTTGGTATGTAGGTTTGCCTATATTTTTGCTACCCGGTTCGCACTCTTCTTCCTTCCAGATAAGTTCGCTTTGCCATTTAAGATTGTCTAACCCAGCTTGCGGGCAACGCCACAGGCGCACACGCCACCAACCTACTGCCCACCATGGCATATTATATTTTGCACGATCTTCCTTGTTCCATGCAAGGTGCCACCATGCAAGTTCTACTTCAACAAAATCAACGAGCTCATTAAAAAGACAAGGCAAAAAACGGTTACCCACATCACACCACTGACCCCGTTTAATGTCGGATGGGTGGGCAGTAAGACTATGAGTCCTAGTAATGTAGCGATTATTAATATAATACTTGCAATCATAAATTTTATCCACAGGCCACCAAATAAAGTTTTGGATGGCATCGAGTGCTTCTTCAGCAATCCAATATCTTACTGGATGTTTTTTACTAGCAGTGTTGTACCACTCGTCCCAACCGTCGCTGGTCTTAGCACCACCTTTCGGCGTACCACGAAGCCAGTCTGCAAATTTACTGCACGACCAATAATTAGATCTTTGAGCCATATTTTAACCTATTAATAAATCTTGCTTCCATTAGCAACTTTGCTGTTTCTGGGTCTCTCATTAATTCTTCAAATTCATTTACGATATTTACTATCTTGTCCAATGACTGTTCAGGCACTGACATTTTATACATATTAAAACGTTCGACGTCAAATGAAACATAGTCATGATTCTGATAATACATTCCATAACTGTCCATTGCACTAGCTCGATGTCTTTGAGCAGTTTCTATGGTAATATCTTGTATGCCATAGTTCATTACGAACTTTTTGATCTGTTCCAATTCAAAATTCGATCGATTGTTCATTGCACATTTCCAATGCTTTGTATATCTGATCAGCGTCTACTCTATTATCTGCATAACCTTCTAGTAGGCAATCTAAATAGCGTTGGCCCGGGCCATTGTAAGAATTTTGATTAACCATCTGATATGCCATGGCAACAACGTGTGTCTTGCCTTGCATAGGCTTGTCAAGTTCAACAATAAAGTCTTGCTTGTCATAGTAATAAGGATAGCCTTCTAGCATATCCAAACTATACTCACAGTTAGGTGTAATTTTCCACAAGACTCCGCAGATAACTTCGTCGTCTGCACGTTCTATGTCTGCATGTGTTCTGAATGCAAGCCTGTAATTTTTAATTCGAGCAGGACCAATGCAAACGGCATTAGGGCAACGATAACCCATCTCCCCAATGTTTGTATTCATGCCATAGGCAAAATAATATTTTACAGTTGGAACTGTATTTGCTTTATCGATTTGATTATAAAACTGCGCCATTCTTGTTTTTCCAAATCAAACACTCGCAGAGCGTCTGTATTTTCCTTTCGTTCTTTTTTCGGTTCAGTGCTTTCTTTGACCAATTCTGCTGGTAATAGTTCTGATTGCAAAGTGCAATTCATTACTCGTTCACTGCCATCTTTCTTAGTAAATGTTACAGTAACCGGTCCCATCTTCATATGGCCTATCAGCCAAGTCCTAAGTTCGTGCCACTGATTGTCTGTTAGCTCTGTAGTGAAATTAAAATTGTTGGTAGTGTTCATATGAATGATCCTGACTAAACCGTCGAATAAACGCATCTACTAAACAGTTATAGTTTTGATTAGTAACTTCATTACGATAAAAAACCCATGTTCCAATATCGTCTACTGTTACTTGGTCGACTATAAATTTTAATCTATTATATGTCCACCTTGTGTTTGGTTTTACTTGCCCATTCGGGCTTTTAGGTATTGTTCGTTGTGTATCCATTTATTTTTAACCAAGAAGCCCCAATCACGTTTTTGTGGACCGGGCATAAACAATGTCCAACATTCTACTGTTGGGTCTAGTTCAATACGATGAAAACTATTAGCACTACAAGTGCGAAAATGGCCAGGCTTCCGCCAATGTGCGATTTCTCCAATTTTTTGTCCCTTGTCGTTAAACTGCGGTATCCATTCCCAATATCCACCTTTGAGTATTAGAGTAGCATAAGGCCATGGATGATCATGCACATCATCGGGGTCTGACTTAAGAAATTTGTGCAAGAACACATTGAATGGAAACCACGTTCTGTCGCGGAGAAATAGATAATAGCGTTCGAGATATGGTTCATTACTTTGCCGATCTAAGATAATTCGCTGACGTCCAAATTTGGTAAGGATGGTTGCTAAAAATTTAATCAAGATATACTCCTTTACGATAGTAGTATACAGGATTAAATTTCTTGTGTCAATTATTTAACAAAACTGTTTGCTCAAAACCAAAATTGGTTCCTTTAAATTTAACCCCGATTCCCAATAAAAATGGATTGGTAGTTTGGTATTCCCTTCCAGGATCGTTTGCATCTATGTGAATGTTTAACACTAAGACAAATTCTCCAGGAGACAATGTTTCTGAATTTGAAGTTAGTCTAGCCCTAATCGATGTGTCGGAAACTTTCTCTACTGTAATTTTGTCTGTGTTGATTAATTTTGTTCCGTCAGCCAAAGTTAACATATGCTCTTTGTGATCTGTAAAAGGTAATTTCACATCATTTAAAAATTCCACTGTTTGTGGATACTTCAAACTTGCCAATAGACGGTAGTCATTATCTTCGTTAGTTAGATCGCTAGTTAGATATGCTGAATATTGAAATATATCTAAACCATTGGTTTCGTTGAAATACAATTTAGTAACAATATACGACGAATTATAAGGTTGCACTATTTTGAGAATTTTATTTCCATCTATAGTATTTCCGTCTGTGTCTAGCGTTTCGGTGTCGTCAATGACACTATACCCATTATTGTATGACAGTAAGGAAGATACCGAATCAATTTGAATTGATCCTGTAGCATTTGAATTTACTGTATACTGCCTTGTTGTTACTGATTCTTCTGTAAGTATGGAACCAGATGAGTATGTATGATTAACAGATTCAATAAACATCAACGACTTTCTCATGGCATTACTAATATCATAAGTTTTATCTTCGTCGGGAATTGAAGTTATACCAACTACTGCTATATCAAAACTCTGTCCAGTAGATGCAGTTAAAATCAAGTTGTTAGGTGTAGTTGGATTTTCTACACTCACTGCCCAATCTATTTCAACAGATTTTTTGTCAACGCTTAGTGTTTCATCAAGTTGAATGATTTCAAACCCCTGGCCGAAATCAGGTTCTGCTGTTACTCGAATTCCAGATACCCATACCGAAGATCCTGCTCTTATTTGAAACGTCGCTGAAGTTAGTTTGGTTTTTATTCTATAATGTTTGCCGCGTTCTATAGTTATAGCAGAAACAATATTTTCTTTAGTATCTAATATAGACAACTGACCCGATTGTTCTATGATTGTATAATCATATTGATTTGATGTCGACTCTGGTAGTTCTGATCCTAGAGAAGTATTAGTGTCGGTGAATACTGGGTCCCAGCCTATATAATTTGCATCTCCTGTTACTACACGTCTTTCGTAACCTGTTAATTCTCCGCAATAATCATACACTGGGTAAGTTTGATAATTTACAGGATTTGCAAACAATGGATCAGTCCTACCCAATACCGAGTCAATTTCTCCCGACAACATTAACCTTAACGGATTGTTATAAGTAATTCCGTTTTTATCTTTAACCGGTATGCCGTCAGAAATAGACTTTGCTCGTTGTATGGCGCCTACTGTATTTTTCTTTTCATTAATGCCAAACGGATCTGTCAGATTTTTTTCAGACGTTTTAGTTCTGCGTTAAGTCTGCGTTCCTGTGATTTTAAATTAGCATTAAAAGCCTTAACTGTATTTTGGTAGCCAGCTGGATTATTTTTAAAATCGTTTATTACGTTTTTTAAAAGTTTTAAATCGCCAGTAACTTTACTCCAGTCGATGCCAAATCCCTTTGGGCCACCGCCTAAACATACTTTAGGATTACTTGCCTGTGCAAGAGCATTTAAAATGTTATTAGCTTGACCAAATAGGTTTTGATTTAATTGCCCTAATATGTCAGGGATCTTTGGAGCCGTTATAGGGCTAGGACATAAGCCGCCTAAACTAAAAACATTGTTAACTTGTCCCAATGCTTTATTAACACCGTTTAATATTTTATCGTAGCCGCTTGCTTGTTTAAATTTATCTAAAGAAGCTTTTGCAGTTAATAAGGTTGCTCTTAGTGTTTCTAAACCAGATACACCTGTTGCGCTTTTAATAAGGTCGTCTAGGGCTAACTGAGCACAAATTAACTTACCGTTCCACAGATCTTTAAGTCTGCCTGCAAGAAGCATACAAATAAGATCTTTCTCATTTCTTGGTAAATTTGCGGGAAATGATACTTTTAGTGCCCCGTAGTTAATTGGTGGAATAGTTGCCATAGTAATATTTATACTATGTTAACTTTCTACAAAAACGTCAGGGCTTCCTGTTTCGCGGGCATGACCGCATGTATCTGCATCGCCCCTTTTATTAACGGGTATATTTTCAATAAAAACAGTTTGACTGCCATTTGCTGTTACAGGATCAGAGTGCGGAGGCAAACCGTGTCCTTCCACCGGACTACCATTTACACTGACTAAAAGATTGTTAGCAAATACAGTTTTCTGTATTACGTCTACGATCGATGCTCCGTCTGTATTAGGATCAGTTAAACGGTGGACTTCTGGCATTAGGCTGTTAAGATGCTATTTCTAACCGGTGTAATTCCTGTTACACTTTGATAGTAAGCATCGCTTACTTGTTGATTAGTATTGACTACACACATGATATTGTTTGTTTTAAACAAATATTCTCCATCTGGATCAGCGGTCATCATGAAAGGTACCATTGCTAATCCGTCTCTACTAGCCGCAAGAATAACTGGTTTACTTAGAGTAATACCTTCTGCTGTTTGTCCACTAACCTTGCCAACAACTTCGTCGCCGCTGGTTAGTTTCATACTGATTGTTTGTCCAATTTTATTTTCTTTTAACATAAGTTTCTTTTATAGTTGAATTGCGTTTGTAAACGACTTTAAATGATTGACATAATCTGTCATTACATCATCCCATGTTTTTAGTTCTGGCTGGTAATGTTTCCAAGCCGCATGATGATGATCTGGTAGTCCAAATACTGCATGGATACGATCCTCTCCTCCAAAGTTACCAAACTCATGGGGGACATATGCATTAAACAAATATGCGTCGCCGGTGGCAGGTAAATGATACGCATTTATTGTTCTGTTATCTTTAGAGCCATGGAAGAATCTAAAAAAACATCTTCCATTGGTTGTCAAAGGTATATGCAATCTTGCTTCGCCATCGGCATGTGCTTTTGCAAATTGATCGTCTATTGCTTTTAAATATCTGCCGCGAGCAGTAATAACACCTTTTTTAGCTAGACTTAATAAAAAGTTAGGCCACACGGTTGCCCATTTATTTAAGTATTGCGGCGCAGTAACCTGTGGTTTAGAAGCAATTGATTTCCAAACATCAATGATGTCTTCAGGCAAGTCTGTTGCTAGAGTAATATCAGGAAGAGGTGTTAAAGAAAAACCCTGTCTAGTAAAATACAATGTACCAAATCGAGTAAAAACCGGTTCGCCTGGAACACTATTTCTGCTTATACTATTATAGTTCTCTTCTTGTTCTGTTTTTTCATTTCCTACTTTTTGTATAGAAACACCCGAATAAGACTCTTGATATATTTCCGGATCCTTGATCACCATTGGAATTTTGTTCATTTCTTCACGAGCCGCATTTAGCAATGCTTCGCGGTCCCATGTTGCTTCTATCTTAACAACATCCCATGTCTTTCTTTTTGCATTATTAATATACTCTTTTACTTCGTTCATCGATATTGTTTTAATCTCAGTATACTTGAAGTCAAAATTCTGTTTAAGAAAATCTTTTACCATAAGAGGAGTTATAGGAACATCTGATTTAGTTAATTCCATTTTAATTCCTTCCACTTACCCATTTCACTAATTCCGTGTATCCGCCGATTGCCTGATCATCAATAAAGATTTGAGGCACTGTTCGAGGCGCAACACCTAGTCTAGTTGTCAATTGTTCTAGTAAAGTTTCCCTGGTATCAGCAGTAATGTAATGCTCAGTAAATTCCCAGCCTTTACTTTTAAATAAATTTTTTGCCTGGACGCAGTAAGGACAAGCATCTTTAGTATAAATTTCTATTTTCATTTTAATTCCGTTGTGTCGTAAGTTTGTGCAAAGATATCTTTCTTTACTACACCATAGTCTCCAGGACCGTGTTTTACAATTATATCTTCTCCGGGATTATAATTCAACGGTTCTCCCCAACTAGTATTTACAACTCCGCTATGGTCTGCAACTTTAGCTAACTTAATAATTTTTTTAGGTGTAGCTGTTCCGTCTTTGTTATCATCGTAAAGAGATCTAAATTTTTCAGGAGGTATAGGATATTGTTCTCCTTTTGGTCCTGTCATTATATAAAAACCAGCCATGTAATTTACAGGGCCTTCAAGTGTTTCAATTGACCCGGGTTCTATTGCTCTTTTATAAGATACTGGTTTAGATTTTTTAAAAGTTTCAAAACTTCCTGTATCAAACCAATCGTCTGTAATCCTCTGTGTTACTTCACTGATTTTCATATTTTGCATCAAGTTCTTTTTTCAAATTATCGCAATACTCTTTATGGTCGCATTTTTTACTTTTTAATTTAATAGTAGCAAAATTCTCTACACAAAAACCTTCATAGTGAGTTCCTTCCATTGGACACCACTGTTTCTTTTCTTTACGTTTTTTAATAGCTGTTACCATATCAAATCCTTATAGTGCAGGCAACGCATCATAGTCGATGCTGTCGCTCATTACACCAATAACATAACTAGTAGACTCTGTTTCTTGTAATGCACTTTGTTTCTTACTAGTATCGCTATGCTTGTTAAACCAAGGAATTGGTGTAGTTTTCGGAGCAGGCTCTGTGTATTTAATGCCTATTTCCTTTAAAGCACTAAAAGCTGTATAATCTACAAAGTCTTTAAGAATATTAGCATTGAGACCGATAACCGGACCTTTTTGGAACAGGTAATCTGCCCATGCTTTTTCTTCGCGGATAACATCCAAATACAATTGGTATACTTCTTGTTCGCATTCTTGTTTGATTGCGGCAAATCGGCTATCCTCTTTAACTACTTGATTAATTAAGTAAGCAGTCCAGCCTTTGTGTAGTAACTCGTCTTGTAGGATTAGGCTGATGATGTTGCCGTTGCCGATGAAAATCTTATTCTCTACCATTGCTAGACTTGTAGCAAATGATACCATAAAGCGGAATGCTTCTAATGCGTAACTAGCATGTAATGCCATGTAAATTGCTTTGATGTGATCTGCCTCTGCAATATATCCGTCTAGTTCTTTAGCACAATTTAGTTTATGCAAATCATCATAATACCGGCCGACACTTGAAGCCATATTAACAATCTCCGCCGTGTCGTGGATAGTATTGAATACTTCCTTAGGCACATTGTAGATGTTACGAATAATGTGGCTGTAACTGCGACTGTGAATGTTTGTTTCAAAGAATGTCCAGTTATAAATTAATGCCTCTAGTTCAGGCAAACTTACAACCGGTGCAAATACTTGACTTGGACCTCGACCTTGCAAACTGTCTAAAGCTGTTTGACGTAGTAGGTTACTAGTAAAGATATGTTTAACCGCATCGCTTGCTTCTTTAAAATCCTGTGCGTCTTTTGTTAAGCTAACTTCTTCCGGCACCCAAAAGAATCCACGAGCTGTCTTTTCAAAGTCTGCAACTTTGTTGTATTTTACTTCTTCAAAGCGTTGAATAGTAACCGGCCCTGCTGGGTCTAGAAACATTTTACGGCTTAGATAGTCTGTCTTTGTGTTTAGGTTATATTGTTGTTTACTCATAATTTACATGCTTCACAATCGTCATCTTCTATAATTTGTTGTTGATTAAAATTTAAATTAATTACATTTGCTGGCACTTCGTCTTCTGCTTTAGCGCCTTGTTTGTTGATAAGACTATAATAGAAAGTCTTAATGCCCCAGTGGTGTGCCAACATTAAATTCTTAGCAATCAATGTTGTTGGAACTTTACGCTCGGGGAAGTATGCAGGATTGTAAAATGTGTTTGTTGAAATACTTTGGTCAACATAGGCTGCAAGAACTGCGGCTGTTTTAATGTAACCTAAGCAATCTTTTTGATCCCACATTAATTGATATTTGTTCTTTAGTTTATGGTATTCTGGAACAACTTGCGTAAATGATCCTGCTTTACTTTCTTTTGTGCTAATTAAACTCATTGGCATTTCAATACCATTGGTGCTGTTAATGACAACACTAGAACTTTCTACCGGAGCGATTGCCATTAGGGTAGCATTACGAACACCATACTGTTTCATTTGTTCGCGCAATGGTTCCCAGTCTAGTTCAGGTGTAAAGTTTGTTAACTCATTTGCACCTTCTGCTCTTCTTTCCCACGGAAACACGCCTTGGCCATACCATGTTTTATCACTGTCTAAACACTTGCCGCGTTCTTTAGCTAGTTCGACTGTTGCTTCTGTTAGATAATATGCTTGATGCTCCATCCAACTTTTAACATCGTGTAGAGCATCGGCTTCGCCATACTTAAAGCCACGTTTGGCATGCCAGTAAGCTAAGTTAGTAACACCGATACCTAGTGGTTGAATTTCATCATTGCTTAACTTACTTTGAATACTTAAGAAATCTTGATAGTCAAGAATGTTACAAAGACTACGCTGAAGGATACGGCAAGCACGGCGCATGTCCTCTGGATTACGGAAAGCACCCCAGTTAATCGATCCCAAAGTGCATAGAGCAATCCTGCCTGCATCATCATCAAGGCGTTTAAAAGGACGAGTAGGTAATAGTATTTCACAGCAAAGGTTACTTTGATAAATTGTATGGTATTCAGGATTAAATGAACCTTGGTTCATTACGTTGTCGATGAACACAAGATAGATACGACCTGTATCTGTTCTTTCTTTTAGAATGCCGCCCTTGAATACATCTTCGGCATTCATTGTTTTCTTACGCAAGCCGGGAGTCTTTTCATACTTGAGATATAATTCTTCAAACAGTTTTGTGTCTGAGTAGAAGGCTTGATACAAGTCTGGCACTTCGTTTGGATCAAAGAATGTAATGTCTTCTCTGTTCTTAAATCTGCGCCAGAAAAACGCCGAAAGGACCACACCGTAATCCATATGTCTAACTCTTGTTTCTTCAGTGCCTTGGTTATTTTTAAGGACAATAAGATCATCAAACTGATGATGCCAAATAGGATAAAAGACAGTAGCA
>JACCDO010171577.1_pt1 | contig 15542 bp, 17 predicted proteins | sample 7446101 | NCBI WGS metagenome assembly JACCDO01 (sample SAMN15323440, study PRJNA562643) | freshwater metagenome | isolation source: river surface water | place: USA:Blue River Watershed | collected 2017-08-16
CCATGCTCAGTTTTGAAAAGAAATACAGGGTGCGCGGCGGCACGCTGCTGGGCGGAGATTTGTTCGACTTTTGGGTTGGACCCTTTTATGTTGGATTTTTTGGTGTCACCACCATGTTCTTTGCCGGGCTGGGTACGGCATTGATCTTGTGGGGCGCCGCCATGGGACCCACCTGGAATCTGTGGCAGATCAGCATCGCCCCTCCCGATCTGTCTTACGGCCTTCGATTTGCCCCGCTGCTGGAAGGCGGCCTGTGGCAGTTGATCACCGTGTGCGCCATTGGAGCCTTTGGCTCATGGGCACTGCGTGAGGTGGAAATTTGTCGAAAGCTGGGCATGGGCTACCACGTGCCGGCCGCCTTCAGCGTGGCCATCCTGGGATATGTGACGCTGGTGGTGATTCGTCCGGTGCTAATGGGCGCCTGGGGACATGGCTTCCCCTACGGCATTTACAGCCACCTGGACTGGGTGTCCAACGTGGGCTACCAGTACCTGCACTTCCACTACAACCCCGCGCACATGATTGCGGTGAGTTTTTTCTTTGCCACCACCTTTGCACTGTCATTGCACGGCGGCTTGATTCTCTCGGCCACCAACCCCAAACCGGGCGATGTGGTGAAGACGCCCGAACACGAAGACACATTTTTCCGCGACATCATCGGTTACTCCATCGGCACCCTGGGCATTCACCGGCTCGGCCTCTTTCTGGCCCTGGCTGCGGTGCTCTTCAGCGCACTGTGCATCGTCATCTCCGGACCGTTCTGGAGTCGAAGCTGGCCTGAGTGGTGGGGCTGGTGGTTGAACATGCCGATCTGGCGATGAGCGCAAGGAGTCCCGCATGACACAGTATCAAAACCTCTTCACCACTGTCACCGTCGAAGCACCAGGTCACTCTGGTGTGGAGCTGGGCCACGGCAACAGCCCCCGCAGCCTGGATCCGCCCCTGCACTACTACTGGTTGGGCAAGCTGGGCAATGCCCAGATCGGGCCGATCTATCTGGGTGGTCTGGGGCTGGCCTCGCTGATCTGTGGTCTGATTGCCTTCAACATCATCGGCATGAACATGCTCGCCTCGGTGAATTACGATCCGATTCAGTTTGTGCGACAACTGTTCTGGCTGTCCCTGGAACCCCCGCCCCCGAGTTATGGCCTGCAGTTGCCCCCACTCAACCAGGGTGGCTGGTGGTTGATCACGGGTCTGTTCCTCACCGCCTCCTTGTTCCTGTGGTGGGCGCGCACCTACCGCCGGGCGCGCGAGTTGGGGCTGGGCACCCACATCGCCTGGGCTTTTGCCGCAGCCATCTGGCTGTACCTGGTGCTGGGTCTCTTTCGTCCCGTCCTGATGGGTTCTTGGGGGGAGGCCGTTCCGTATGGCATCTTCTCTCACCTGGACTGGACGGCTGCCTTCTCCTTGCGTTACGGCAACCTGTTCTACAACCCGTTCCATGCGCTGTCGATCGTGTTCCTCTATGGATCCGCCCTGCTGTTTGCCATGCACGGCGCCACCATTCTGGCGGTGACGCATTACGGCGGCGAGCGTGAACTCGAGCAAATCACCGACCGTGGAACGGCCTCTGAACGTGCTGCCCTGTTCTGGCGCTGGACCATGGGCTTCAACGCCACGATGGAATCGATCCACCGCTGGGCCTGGTGGTTTGCCGTGCTCTGTCCCTTGACCGGCGGCATTGGCATTCTGCTCACCGGCACGGTGGTCGACAACTGGTACTTGTGGGCCATGAAACACGGCGTTGTACCGCCCTACCCCGAGGTATTTCCTGCGGTGGTGGATCCCAGCCTCACCTCGGGAGTCAAGCCATGAGCCTGTCCTTTGAATCTACTCGTTGCAGGTTAGGCCTGCTGGTTGCTGGCTTGGTGATGTTGCTGAGCGGTTGTGAGCGCCCTCCCATGGAATCGGTGCAATACGGTTACCGTGGCACCGGCATGGTGCAGGTGTACAACCCGCGCACGCTGGAGGTACAGGTCCAGGCCAATGAAGTACCGCCGGGCATGCCCCCCATGGATGCGTCCGGTCCCAAGGCCTCGCAGCTGTACAAGAACGTCAAAGTGTTGGGCGACCTGAGTGGCGCACAGTTCACCCGCATCATGACCTCCATGTCCAGCTGGGTGGCTCCGCAAGAGGGCTGCCTGTATTGCCACAACCCGGCGAACTTTGCCGATGACAGCAAGTACACCAAAGTGGTGGCGCGTCGCATGTTGCAGATGACGCAGCACATCAACAGCAACTGGAAACAGCACGTCGCCGAGACGGGTGTGACCTGTTACACCTGCCACCGTGGCCAACCCGTGCCGTCAGCCATCTGGTTCAAGTCCAATCCCCAACCCTATGGATCCAATTTCATGGGTGACAAGGCCGGACAGAACCATCCTGCGCCCAGCGTGGCCCTGTCCTCCTTGCCCAATGATCCTTTCACACCGTTCCTGCTAGAAGCCAGCAATATTCGGGTGAATGGTCCTACCGCACTGCCTTCCGGTAACCGCCAGTCCATCAAGCAAGCGGAATGGACCTACGGGCTCATGACGCACATGTCCTCGGCCCTGGGGGTCAATTGCACCTACTGCCACAACTCGCGTTCGTTCCAAACCTGGGAAGGCAATCCGCCCCAGCGTGTCACGGCCTGGTATGGCATCCGCATGGCTCGGGACCTGAACACGCAATACATGGAGCCCCTCACCGACAACTTCCCGGCACACCGCAAGGGCGAAACCGGCGATGTCGCCAAGCTCAACTGCGCCACCTGCCACCAGGGTGCGTACAAGCCCTTGTATGGAGCGCCCATGCTCAAGGACTACCCTGAGCTGGCGGGCACGGGCATGTCGGCGATGAAACTGGCCAAGCAATGAGCCTTTGATAGGCGCAGCACGAGTCACCCATGGACATTCTTCTCTCTCAACCAAGAGGATTCTGTGCCGGGGTGACGCGCGCCATCGAAATCGTGGAACTGGCACTTGAACGCCATGGCGCACCGGTCTATGTGTTCCACGAAATTGTTCACAACCAACACGTGGTCAACGATCTGCGCGAGCGAGGCGCGGTGTTTGTGGATCAGTTGCAGGACATCCCAGCTGGCGCGATCACGGTGTTCAGCGCCCACGGGGTGTCACGCGCTGTGGTCGACGAGGCCGCCCAACGGCAGCTGGAAGCCATCGACGCCACATGCCCCCTGGTGACCAAAGTGCATCGCCAGGCCCAGCGGTTTGCCAGGCAGGGCTACCGACTGATCATGATCGGCCATGCGGGACACGAAGAAGTCATCGGCACCATGGGAAGCGTCTCGGTCCCGATGGCTCTGGTCAGCGAGGTGAAGGATGTCGCTCAACTGGATTTCCAGCCCTCCGAGGCACTGGCCTATGTCACCCAGACCACGCTGAGCCTGGACGACACGCGTGACGTCATCAAAGCCTTGCAAGCGCGCTTTCCTCATATCGAGGGACCGGCGGTGGACGACATTTGTTACGCCACACAAAACCGTCAAACAGCTGTTCGCACCATGGCCCCTCAGGTCGACCTGGTGTTGGTGGTGGGAGCCCGCAACAGTTCCAATTCCAATCGACTGCGCGAAGTCGCACAACGCGATGGCACGCCGGCCTACCTGGTTCAGGACGAACACGAGATCGACCCCGGATGGCTGCATGGCGTGAAGCGAGTGGGCATCTCCTCCGGTGCCTCCACGCCAGAAGTGCTGGTGCAGGCCGTGATCCGATTTTTGAATGCGATGCATCCAGGTGAAGTGGTGCAACTGCCCGGCATAGAAGAACATGTGATGTTCAAAATTCCTGCGGCGCTGGCGCCTGTTCCGGCCTGATCCATGGACACCCCCGCCACGCCCGCCCAAGCCCTGTCCGGCGTTCTTGTGATGCTGCTGGTGGATTACGCCACCCAGCACCGCGCCTGGGGATGGCTGCGCCTGGCACAGGGTGCTGCGTTCCTCAAGGGGACACCGGGTCTGCTGTTTGCCAAGGTGATGGGCAGCGGGCAAAACGGTGGCTTCAGCCTACGCCCCAGCAGCAGCCACCAGGGTTTGGTGTGTATGTTCGAGTCGCAACAACAGGCCGAACAGTTCATGGAGGGCCCCCTGGTACAAGCCTACCGGGACCGCGCCCGTGAATGCTGGGTGGGCCTGCTGGACATCACCTCGGCACGCGGCGCCTGGGATCGACAAAGCTGGGGGGTGACACCCCCCAGTTGCTTGCACCAGGCGGCAGACGACACAGCCCCGATGGCCGCCCTCACCCGGGCCAGCATTCGCCCCGCCAAGGCCATGGCCTTCTGGCGAAAAGCCCCGGCGTCGCAGGCCAGTCTGAACCAAGCCCCTGGCTGCATGCTGGCCATGGGCCTGGGCGAGGCACCGCTGATCCGGCAATGCACCTTCAGCGTTTGGCGCGATACCTCGTCGATGCTCCATTTCGCGCAACAAGGCGCGCACCACCAAGCCATACAAGCTGCCTACAAACAAGATTTCTTTTCTGAATCGATGTTTGTTCGCATGCGCATCCTGAGTATGCGCGGCGACTGGCAGGGCCAGCACTTCGACCGACCACAGGAGCTGGCCCATGCCTGAGCAACGCGTGGTCGTCGTCGGAGCCGGTGTCGCTGGGCTGGTCTCCGCGCTTGAGCTGAGTCACCTGGGCTTGAACGTCACCGTCATTGATCGTGCTGACACCCCTGGCGGCAAGCTGCATGCCGAGTCCGTCCAGGGACACGACATTGACAGTGGTCCCACGGTCTTCACCATGCGCTGGGTGTTTGACGAGTTGATGCACGGCCTGGGCCTGCGTTTGGACCGCGAATTAAAACTCAGCCCCCTGTCCGTGCTCGCTCGCCATTTCTGGAGCGATGGCAGTTCACTCGATTTGTTTGCCGACCCTCTGGCCAGCGAGTCGGCGGTAGAAGCTTTCGCTGGTGCCGACGAAGCGCTCAGATTCAGACGCTTTTGCGACCACACGCGCGAGCTCTACGGCGTGATGGACGCGGCGTTCATTCGCTCGCAGCTGAAAAGCCTGCCGGGCTTCATGTCCTCCCTGGGTCCTCGTGGCTTGGGTCTGCTGGCGCGCATGGGGCCCATGAAAACGCTCTGGGCCAGCCTGGAGCAGCGCTTCACAGACCCTCGCCTGCGCCAACTCTTTGCGCGCTATGCCACCTACTGTGGTTCTTCCCCGCTGCAAGCGCCTGCCACCCTGAGTCTGATTGCCCAGGTGGAAATGGACGGGGTCTGGACGGTGGAAGGCGGCATGCAGGAACTGGTTCGGTGTCTCACGCGCTTGTGCAAGGCGCAAGGGGTGCGCTTTGTCTGCCCGGCCCATTGCGAGCAGATTCTGGTGCGCGATGGCCGTGTGGTGGGTGTGTCACTGGACACCGAGGAACAACTCATGGCTGATCGGGTGGTGTTCAACGGCGACACCGCCGCCTTACGCGCGGGTTTGCTGGGCAAACCCGCACAGCGGGCGGTAGCGGCTTCCACACCGCAACGCTCGCTCTCGGCCGTGACCTGGTGTATCCGCACGCCCACACGCGGGCTCAGGCTGGATCGGCACAACCTGTTTTTTCAGACCAATTACGCGGACGAGTTCCACGACATCTTTCAGCACCAACGGCTTCCTCGACGTCCAACGGTCTACCTGTGCGCACAAGACCGCCCCAGTGTCGATGCCGACATCGGTGCGGAACGGATGCTGTGCCTGGTCAACGCACCCGCCAACGGCGACGTGTCGGACCTGAGCGAGCAGGCCTTGTCGGATTGCGAGGCACACGTCCTGTCAGCGGTGAAGCAATGTGGGCTGGACTTCGAGCTCACCCCCCACAACCACGTGCGCAACACCCCCAGGCACTTTCACCGCAGATTTCCGGGCACGGGAGGAGCACTCTATGGACAGGCCACACACGGATGGATGAGCATCTTTTCTCGCCCGGGAGCCATCAGCCCGATACCGGGACTTTTTCTGTCGGGGGGCAGCGTGCACCCGGGACCGGGGGTGCCCATGGCAGCGATGTCCGGGCGTCTGGCGGCCGCGGCCGTGCGGGCGAGCCTCGGTTCGATCAGGTCGTCCCCTCTGGGGGCTACCTCTGGTGGTATGTCGACGCCATGAGTGACGACGGCCAATTCGGACTCACACTCATTGCCTTCGTCGGCAGTGTGTTCTCGCCCTATTACGCCTGGGCGCGTCGTCGTGCAGGTGCAGACCCTGAACACCATTGCGCCTTGAATGTGGCCTTGTACAGCCGCAGCACCAATCGCTGGTGCATGACCGAACGAGGACGGCGGCACTGCCACCGAGACGCCAGCGAATTGGTCCTGGGCCCCAGCCGCGTTCGATGGAGCGGAAGTCACCTGGAGATTGACGTCAACGAGGTGGGCATGCCCATCCCCAGACGGGTAACAGGCCGCATTCGGCTGCATCCTGATCAGCTCTTCAACTTCAGTACTGCGCTGGACGCAAACGGACGTCATCGCTGGGGGCCCCTGGCGCCCTCGGCGCGCATTGAAGTGGATCTGCAATCACCCCGGCAACGCTGGAGCGGTCACGCCTACCTGGATTCCAACGAGGGCGACGAGCCGATTGACCGCGGGTTTCACCACTGGGACTGGTCCCGCAGTCGACTGCGCGATGGCAGCACCGCCGTGATTTATGACATGCAGTGGCCCCAACAGGACGACCATGTGCTGAGCCTGCGATTTGGTCGACAAGGCGCTGTCGAAACCTTTGAACCGCCGCCGCGGCAATCACTGCCGCGCACGCGCTGGGGGCTCAAGCGTCATATGCGCAGCCCTTCCTCTGTGCGCGTTCAGCACCAGCTGGAGGACACGCCTTTTTATCAGCGCTCTTTATTAACCCACGAACTGCTGGGTGAAACGGTGCAGAGTTTTCATGAAACCCTGTCGGTCCCACGACTGGTCTCGCCCGTGGTGCAGGCCATGTTGCCCTGGCGCATGCCGAGGACATCCTGATGTCGTCACGTCCAGACCCTCAGGCTCTCTTTTTACCCGACCTCCGCCAGGAGACGTCGGGATTACCGAATTCACAGCCATTCCGGCTGAGAATAGCCCTCGTGCGGGTCCAGCACGTTTGTCAACTTCTGAAAAGGAGAACAAGCCATGTCCGATAAAGACAAAGTATGGCCAACGGGTTTGACCGAGGCCGAATCAGAAGAGATCCATAGGCATCTCATCCAGGGCACGCAGTTATTCGGCATGATTGCCGCGTTCGCGCATCTGCTTGCCTACATCTACTCACCCTGGCTTAAGTAAAGGGGCACAACATGATCTACGGAAAATTGTGGTGCGTCGTTAAGCCGTCGGTGGGTATTCCCATCATCATTGGTGCAGTCGCCGTTGCTTCTTTCAGTGTCCACCTGGCCATCGTGTCCAACACGACCTGGGTCAAGGCATTCCTGAATGGCGGCAACAAAGCTGTCGCCGCTGCTCCTGCAGATGCAGGGAAAAAGTAGTTGGTGGATTGAGAGGATCGGAATCGCAAGATTCCGATCCTTTTTCCCATGAAACGAATCTCTCAGAAAATCGTTCTGTCCTGGTCCAGCCTGGGCACACGGTTTCTCCCTTTTGCTGATGCAGCCTCACCCGACCTGCCGTTGTCGCGGTTGTTGCGTCTGTCCTTGTTCCAAGTCTCGGTGGGCATGGCCCTGGTGTTGTTGGTGGGCACGCTCAACCGGGTGATGATCGTGGAGATGAAGGTGCCCGCCACCCTGGTGTCGACCATGGTGGCCTTGCCCTTGTTATTTGCGCCATTGCGCGCACTCATCGGTTTTCGCTCGGACAACCACCGCTCCGAGCTGGGTTGGCGTCGTGTGCCCTACATCTGGATGGGGACGTTGATGCAATTTGGCGGTTTCTCGATCATGCCCTTTGCGCTGCTGGTGTTGGCCGGCGCAGGACAGTCCGGCGAGGCACCAGCCTGGATTGGGCAGTTGGGGGCTGCAGTAGCCTTCTTGCTGGTGGGAGCAGGCCTGCACACCACCCAAACCGTGGGCCTGGCACTGGCCACCGATCTGGCCCCGGTCGAGACCCAACCCAAAGTCGTTGGCTTGATGTATGTGATGTTGCTGGTGGGCATGATTTGCAGTGCCATGGTGTTTGGCGACTTGCTCAGCCATTACAGCCCCGGACGGCTGGTGCAGGTGATTCAGGGTGCAGCCCTGACCACCATGGTCTTGAATGTGGTGGCCCTGTGGAAACAAGAGCCTCGAAGTCGGCAGCGCAAGCCCGGTCAGGGCAGCGAAGGCAGTTTTGCCGAGTCCTGGCAGGCCTTCAGCCAGGGGCCACAAGCGATGCGCCGTTTGCTGGTGGTGGCCTTGGGCACCATGGCCTTCACCATGGAAGACGTCTTGCTGGAGCCGTATGGCGGCGAGATCTTGCAACTCAGCGTCTCGGCCACAACGAAACTCACCGCCACCCTGTCCTTGGGCAGCCTGGTGGGTTTCAGTTGGGCCTCATATGTGCTGAGTCGTGGCATGGACCCCTTCAAAATGGCCCAACTGGGTGTGCTGGTGGGGTTGCCCGCCTTCATGGCGGTCATACTGGCGGCCCCCCTGGAGTCCGCCTGGGTGTTTGGGCTGGGGACCTTCCTGATTGGTTTGGGAGCCGGCTTGTTCAGTCACGGCACGTTGACCTCCACCATGAACCATGCTCCGCCTGAGCAAACCGGATTGGCGTTAGGCGCCTGGGGTGCAGTGCAGGCCACTGCTGCTGGCGTGGCAATGTCACTGGGCGGTGTGTTGCGTGACGTGTTGGCCCAAGGCTGGGGCGCCTTGAGTGGTTACAGCGGGGTGTACTTGCTGGAAATCGGGCTCTTGGTGGCTGCCTGGGCCGTCATGCTGCCCTTGCTTCAATCCCCGAAAAACCCTGCGTTTGACGCGATCCGCAATCGCGTGTGAAATAAACTGTTGTCTATCCCAAGTTTTCAAGGAGCCTTCATGGAACTGAGCACCATTTTCGTCATCATGTACATCGTGTTTTGCGTCTTCATGATCGCCAACTGGATGAACCGCCCCCGCAACAAGAAGTGAGCGTTTTCAGCTGGTTTGCGCGGCGGGTTTCTTCCCCCGACGCTCATTCTCCAGACGCTCAAACAGGCCCAGCACCCATTCGATGCGCTGCGGCACCGCACGGTTGGGGAAATTCGAGACCCCCCATGCATCCTGCTCGTGAAGTTTGACCGGACGCGTCAGAAATTCAATGGCCTGCAGGGGGGGTTGGGGCTTGGGGTCCACATAAATCCATCCCGCCTGCGTCCAGGCGCTCACCAGCAACATCAACTTGCGTCGCGTGCTCACCACCGTGCGACGTGACACCGAGTCCAGGCCCTCACGGCGCAGTTGGTGCCCAATTTCCGCGTAGATCAAACCGGCTGCCAGGATGGCCGCTCGGCAGTCAGCGGGCAATTCAGCAATGCCTGCATAGGACCGTTTGTACAAACGATCCGCCTCATCCAAGAGTCGACCCACCACCGCCTTTACGCTGGGCGTTGCATCGGCTTGGCTCAACAACTGTTCCACCGTGATGCCGGCCTCGGTCAGCCAACGGGTCGGCAGGTACACGCGCCCGTTGCGGGCGTCCTCGCCCACGTCGCGGGCAATGTTGGTGAGTTGCATGGCAACACCCAGTTCACAAGCCCGCGCGAGCGTCGTACTCGATTGTCGCCCCATGATCCAACACATCATGGCCCCCACCGTGCCAGCCACCCGGGCCGCGTAATCGTGCAATTGCTCAAGGGTGTCATACCCACGGGCCTGGGTGTCCCACTCAAAACCCTCGACCAGAGCGTCCAGGAACACACGGGGCAACTGGTGGTGTTGAACCACCAACGCCAGCGCATGGTCCTCTACCGCGTCCGTTGGCGTCCCGGCGTAGATCAGATCAAGGCGCTGGCGCAGAATGGACACATTGGCCCGCGCATCGCCACCCTGGTCAACCAAGTCGTCGGCCACCCGACAAAACGCATACAACGCAATCGCCGCAGCCCGCACACGCACCGGCAACAGGCGGCTGGCCGCAAAAAAGGTTTTGGAGCCGCCTTTCATCATGGCGACACAGGCCTGCAGGTCCTGCGCGTTGTACTCAGCGGAAAGTGGAGGCATGGGGTATCACCGTTTCTAGCGCTTTGGCCGACATCAACACGCCGGGAACGCCAGCCCCAGGGTGTGTGCTGGCACCGACCATGTACAGGCCCGCCACATCTTCGCTTCGGTTGTGTGGACGAAACCACGCGCTTTGCAGCAGCACCGGTTCGAGGCCAAAGCCTGCTCCCTTGTACGACCACAGACGATCCTGAAAATCCTGCGGCGTCGTCACCCGGGAAGTGACCACCGACTCGCTCAAGCCTGGCAGCACCGAGGCCTCGAGCACGCTGGCAACGGCCTCGCGGTACCGCGGTGCCACCTCGTTCCACTGGGTTCCACTGTCGAGGTGCGGAACCGGTGCAAGCGCGTAAAACGTGTCGCACCTGGGTGGCGCCAACGAGGGATCGGTGGCTGTGGGCCGGTGCAGGTACAGGCTGAAGTCGTCAGCCAGTTTGTGCCGTTTGAAAATGTCCGTCAGCAATTCACGGTAGCGTGGCCCCAGCACCATCATGTGGTGCGGCACATCGGGATAGGTGCGCCGCGTGCCGAAGTACCAGACAAAAAGACCCATCGAATAGCGACCGCGCTCGATGCGGCGGTTGGTCCAGTGCTTGCGGTGCTGCTGGTCCACCAGGTAACGGTAGGTCCAGGCCGAATCTGCGTTACTTACCACAATATCGGCCGGCAGGTACTCGCCATTGGCCAATTCAACGCCGCGCGCACGACCCTCTTCCACACGGATGCGGGTCACGGGGGCGTTGCAGCGAACGGGTACCTGGCGCTGCGCCAGCAGCTTGACCATCCCCTGCACAATCGCACCCGTGCCACCCATGGCCGAATGCACCCCCCAGTTGCGCTCCAACGCGTGAATCAGCGCGTACGCGGAAGTGACCGAAAAAGGATTGCCCCCAATCAACAGCGGATGAAAGCTCATGACCACGCGCAACTTGGGGTGCTGGATGAATTGCGCCACCAGGTCATGGATGGTGCGCCACGCCTTCATGCGTGCAAACGAGGGCAAGGCGGCCAACAGATCGGTGAAGCGGTCAAACGCAATCGATCCCATGTCCTCGAACCCGAGTTTTCTGCACAGCTGTGCCACTTCCATCAAGCGCTTGTAGCCGTCAATATCAGCCACATCAAATTTGGCAATTTGCTCGCACATGGCGGCTTCGTCACCGCTGTAGTCAAAGTGGGTGCCGTCCACGAAGCGGATGCGGTAAAACGGGTCCATCGGCCGCAAATCCACATCATCACTGAACCGTCGGCCACACAGCGCCCACAACTCCTCGAGCAGGAAGGGTGCCGTGATGATGGTCGGGCCCGCATCAAACGTAAAGCCATCCTGGCGATGCACCTGAGCGCGACCACCGGGTTGCTCCAATTTCTCCAGCACCTCGACGTCATAGCCCTTGCAACTCAGCCGGATGGCTGCTGCCAGCCCACCAAATCCGCTGCCAATCACCAGCGCCTTCGGGCGGCGACCCGCATCGACGGCCAGTTGACCGCGTTCATCCATGGCACGAAATGCGTTCATAGGCGGTCCGCTGGGGTTGGGAGACTTGAGGCAGACACCACAGGTGCAACCGCTCGATGACGCATGGCCCAGCCCCACAAACGCTGCAGGGGCAAGGAAAACAGCATGAGCACATGCTCAATGATGGCCAGCCCCAACAGCGAAGCGAGCAGCACCCAGCCCGTGCTGACTTCCACCGCACCCCGCTGGGCTTGCACAACCAGCCACAGCCAAGTGCCGCTGGAGAGCGTCATGGTCAGGTAAAAACAGCCCGACACCGAGGACTTGCGGAAGTAACTCGCCATGTACGCCAGATGCCCTGGCAAGTACTGTTCACCCACCTGCGGCACACCGAAGTACAGGTTAAGCTTGGCGCTCAGTCGCATGCACCACAGCAAGGCAAATGTGCACAGCGCCACATGGTTGGGCTGGCCACTCTGCATGAGGCACAGCACCAGAAAATTCAACAGCAAGGCCAGCTCGTGGTACAGCAGGGCCTGCACCGCCAGGGTGAAGCGTCGCAACCCTCTCGCACCAGGCTCCTGGGGCACGCGCCGGGGTCCGGTGACCCAGCCGGAGAGAAAGGCCATTTCATGCCAGCTCCACATGAGGATGACACTGATGAACCCCACATAATCCGCTGCCACCGAGAGTTGTCGCATGCTCCAGGTGGTCCCCACCAGGCTCACGAGCAGCAAGAGCGTCACGCCACTCATGCTGGTTCTGAACAGACGCGGAGGCAGCCGAACGAGCCACAGAATCACCCCCGTGCCCAGCCACCAGCTGGTCACGGCCACCAGCACGGCCAGCGCAACTGGGGAGAGGAGGTCATCCATGGGTGTCACCTAGCAACTTCACCACGTGGGTTGCACGCGCATGTCTTGCGGCAATGTGCGATGCTTGACCGGAACAAAAAAGAGGCGTGCAAACGTGGCCACCGCCTGCACGGCACACCAGCCGTGCTTGAGGGTCCCCCACAGCCCGCCCTGCTGTTTGGCCTTGGCGTCTGCCACCGCAATCTCCACCAGGCGCGACATGCAGGCGCGGAACACCGGATGGTCGATATCCACATCGACAGGGAACACCTGGCGCGAGATGTCCGAGGTGATCCGAAACACCTCGTAGTCGTATTGCGTGGAATCCAGCCCCATGGCCTCGTGCATCAGCGGACGGGTGTGATCGCGCACAAACATCGTGGCATAGACCGCCAGAATGAAAAAGCGAATCCACAGCAGGTTCAGCCCCTGGAGCAGATGCGGATGGGCACGCATCATCAGTGCAAACGATTCACCATGCCGGAACTCATCATTGCACCACCGCTCAAACCAGCGGAAGATTGGATGGAAGCGTTTGTCGGGGTGGCGCTCGAGTTGGCGGAAGATGGTGATGTACCGGGCATAGCCAATTTTTTCGGACAAGTAAGTGGCGTAGTAGATGTACTTGGGCTTGAAGAAGGTGTACGACTTGGTTTTTTTCAATGATCCCAGGTCAATGCCCAGATTGAAGTCCTTGAGCGACTGGTTGATGAACCCAGCGTGGCGCGATTCATCCCGGGCCATGTAGGTCATCAACTGTTTGACGTCCGGGTTGGTGACATTCTTGCGGATCTCGTTGTAGAGAATGCAGCCAGAAAACTCGGAGGTCAGCGAGCTGATCAGAAAATCCAGAAACTCCTGGCGCAACTCAGGACTGAGTTGTGGCATCAGTTGGCGAACTTCCTCGGCAAATGCGCTGTCACGCTGGAAATGGTCGTGGTTGTTGTCGCCTTCATACTCTTTCATCATGGCGTCCCACTCGGCGCGCACGGGCGACATGTCGAGACGGTCCAACGCGGCGAAATCGGTGGTGTAAAAGCGTGGTGACAATACGGTGCTTTGAACGGCCTTGGCGTTGGCGTCTTCAGCACTTTCAACGGCACCGATCAGCAATTCCACATGGTCAAAGTCGAGTGAAGAGGGGGTCATGGTGTGACTCCTGATGAGCGGGAGGAAGTAAGAACAGGGGCCCCCAACAAGGGCTGAAACAATGCCAGTTGGTTGGGGCCAAAAGAATCGAGCGGGATACGGGTCTGGGTGGTCGGATCGCGCAGCGACACACGACCATCGGTGTGTCCCTGCAAGATGAAAGGTTGCTCAGGCCCCAGGTCGCGACGCTTGCGCTCGCGAATCAGCGCGCGCAGACTGCCGCGCACAAAACCCTGCTCACCTTCAAAGCGGGCAATTTCCAGGTCCGAGTTGGCATCGATCACCAGCACTGCGCCACTGCTGTGGTCTTGAAAATGCAGCGCTCGTGACCAGGCCACGGGAGCATCTTGCCCCACACGTGTCCAACCCGCCCACTGTGCCGATGCAATAGCCACCAGCGAGCAGCCAACCAATGCCGCCAACACCCACATGGGCTTGGTCGATATGGAATGGTCAGCGTGTCTTGAGTTCATGATGCTTGGAGGGGAACACGCCCATGAGAAACGGAACTGTTGGTCGGATCCACCGCCTCTGCGCGCTGGACCTGCACTTGCGGGTTCTCGGCCATCCAGGCCTGCATGAAGAGTTCGGACACTTGCTGGATGTTGGGCAAGCAACGCAAAGCCGGTTGAGGACGACCAAAGGTCCACGCTTTGACATGGGGCCACAAATGCAACCAGCCCACAGGCGCCGACCCTTTGAGTCCCAGGGCCAGTTCTCCTGCCCCATTGTTCAGCCGACGAACCGATGCTGACTCCAACTGTTTGAGCGGCAGGTTCAAGGTGATGGTGAGCACCATGCCGATGCGCATCACGACGCGTCGGTTGGTCAAGGTGTACAGCGTGGTACGCGCTGAATACCAGGCCACTCCCGCCAGCAACATCAAACACAGACAGGCCAGGGCCGCACTGGATAGCACTGACGGCCACACGGCTGCGCCGGGTTCGCCCGCCAGGTACAAGGCCTGTACGCACAGCATCACCGCAAAATACAGGACGAGCTTTCGGGTGTGCAACGCGTGCACGGCCAGCAAGCTTGCGCTGGGAGCGCCTTGCCAGAGGATGTGCTCGTTCACAGGCAAGGCCTCGGGCAAGCCCGGTGCCGCCTCGAATTCATGCTCGTGCTGGAGGCTCAAAATATGGGCTCCTGACGATGCGGTGTGGCATAGAGGGTGCCGGCACCGTAATAAGCCGCGACTTTTTCTTCCTCAAGAAGGGTGATCTGGTCAGCCTGACGGAGTTGTGGCACACCGCTGAACTGCGTCGACAAAATGGCGTTCACCACCACTTCAGTGCGGCGAATGCGGGCAAAGGGCGTCGGCGTCAGCACGCGTTGGCCATTCGGCAACGATACCTCGAGGTACCTGGGCAGCGCTTCGGCGCGGTCCACCCACACATCGCACACATGCCCGGCCACATCACCATCGCCACCGATCACGGGCAAGCCAATCGGGTTGGTGTCCTGCGCCGAGATCCGGTGATCAGTGGCCACACGCAAAGGCACGATCTTGACCTCACCGTGATGGGTCATGTCTGGTACATCAGCCCGCTGAGCCCAGGCACCGGGCCCAACGCCGGCCAGCAAGGGATTGCCCACCGGATCCAGCGGGGCTCCATTCCAACCCCAGGCGGGCTGGGCGTGGTAGGTGCCATCCGGTCGGTTCACATCCGGCGCCAGGATCTCATGGCCATCGGCCATCTTGAAGGTTTTGGGCTCAGGCACGGGCCAGCCCGTGATCGTCGGACCGTTTTCGCGGCCCGAGTCCATCGGGTAGCCCTCGCGATGGTTTTCGCGCGCGAGGTAATAAATGAGGCCAGCAAAAAACGCCCAGAACATATACAAAACAATCTGGGCCACATCAATGTACTGAGTGATTGCACCGGTTTCCATAGGAGGTCTCCTTACAGTGGGACGGGGGTCAAACGTTATCCCGGCAACTCAGCCAGACCCAGTGGCTGCATTGCCGATCG
>JACCDO010192953.1_pt1 | contig 15542 bp, 9 predicted proteins | sample 7446101 | NCBI WGS metagenome assembly JACCDO01 (sample SAMN15323440, study PRJNA562643) | freshwater metagenome | isolation source: river surface water | place: USA:Blue River Watershed | collected 2017-08-16
ACCTGGGTCAGGACAGATTTCGGTTGGTAGGCAGAGATGACGATGTCCTTGTCGCTCGTTGCAAAAGGAACGCCCGTCTTTCCACTTTGGTAATCAAAGCCTTTCAAGCCTGTTTTGGCAGTGGCTTTTCCATACTGAATTCCGTTTTTGTCCAGTAGTTCCAGCAATTTGGCTACCTGGGCAGGGTTGCTTTCGCCCTTGATCACAAAACTTTTGTAGGTGCCCTTGGGAGCGGTGGAGTTGGTCTTGAAGTAACGTTCAAACTCGCTTACCAATCGGGCTGCATGGGCATTGGTCATTTCTACTGCAGAAAGGGCAGCGGTGTAGTGTCCGGCAATTCGACTACTTAAGGTGACCGTATCGCCAACGGCGTTGTAGCCACCGATGCCTGCACGACCTCCTCCTCCCTGCTCAATGGTCATGCCGATCGCGCCATTGTACATGGGATAGGTATCGCCATAGGAAGGATACAAGAGGTCAAAGCGCTCCTTCGTAAAGTAGAAGCGACCCATCTGGTCGAAGTATTTGGCAGTGTTTCGACCAAAAATTTCTTGAAACTCGTGCTGAAATGGGGTCAGCTGCTCGTGCAGGGGTTCTGCAGCAGGCGCCATGTAGAAAGGATTGTCGATGCCCTGTTCGTGAAAGTCCAGGTGAAGCTGCGGCATCCACTGCTGGTACATCTTGAGGCGCTGTTGAGATTCAACTTGTACTTGCCAAGCCCAGTCTCGGTTGAGGTCAAAAAGGTAGTGGTTGGCACGCCCACCTGGCCAAGGTTCGTTGTGTTCCATGGACTGGAGGTCTGGCTGCAATTGGGTATGCATTTTCTGGTTGTACCAATTGGCATAGCGGTCTCTTCCATCGGGGTTGATGGCAGGATCGAGGATGATGACTTGATTTTTCAACCAGGCTTGCACCTTGGCATTGTTGGGGTCGGCCAGGGTGTGAAAAGTGGAGATCGCCGCTTCCATGCCTACGGATTCGTTGCCGTGGACGTTGAAGGACATCCAGTTGATGGGAACTTGGGTGCTTGGCGTTCCGGAAAGGAGGCCTGTTCGCTTCAAGTTGTCGGTACGGATTTGCTCGAGGCGAGCCATGTTTTCTGGGCTCGATAGGATTGCTAGGATGAGGGGTCTTTTCTCGTTGGTTTCCCCATACTGGATGAGTTTGATATTGGGATTTTGTGCAGCGACATATTCAAAGTAGTCGACCATGCGGTGGTGAGGAGTGAATCGGTCTCCCGGTTTGTAACCAAGAAACTGCTCTGGAGTCTTGAGTTGGGCCAGTACGCTTCCCACAGAAAGTACGGCCACTAGAAGCGAAAAGAATAATTTTTTCATTTGGAAAATGGGTTTCGACGAGAAAGTTAACCGCTTTTGTCCATTGTACTGCCACCGGATGCTGGAAAAGTGACGAGTGGAAAGGACTGATTTTAAATTTCTAGTAAAGGGAAACCACAAAAAAAGGCAGACCTTTTTGGGCCTGCCTTAGAAATAAATGAAGGAAATACTTAGGCGACTGCAGTGGCAGTTACTTCAATATTGCCTCGGGTAGCCTTGGAGTAAGGACATACTTGGTGTGCCGCATCTACCAATTTCTGGGCTTCTTCTAGGGAAGCAGCCTGAGGAATTTTCACCTCAATGTCTACGCCCAATCCGAAACTTCCAGGGCCGTAGTGGCCGAGGTGTGCTTTCACTTTGATTTCGGAATCTTTCAAGCTGGTGGTACCGGCTACTGCTGCCAAAGCACCGCCAAAGCAAGCCGCATAGCCAGCCGCAAAGAGTTGCTCAGGGTTGGTTTTTCCTCCCTCGCCACCGATTTCTTTGGGCATCGCCACATCGAAGTCAAGCATGCCGTCTTCGGTGCGTACGTGTCCTTTTCTGCCTCCGGTGTTTACCGCTACTGCGGTGTAGTCTACAATTAGTTTTTCCATGGTTTCGTATGATTTATTGTTTGATTTTTTAGAGTTGTTCTTGGGGCTGGGGCCCAAAATTAGGAACTACTCTTCAAACTTAAGAATGGACTTCAAGGTTTTTGGAGGAAGAAAATTTTTCTTAGACGAGGGAATTAAGTCAGTTTATAGCCTCGTTCATAGGCATAGTGAAGCTTGGCATTCACCGCGGCGTCGGTGGACAGTTGGGTCTGTGGATTCCAGGTGATGGTCCGGCCCAGTTCGTGTGCAATGTTGCCAAGGGTACAGGCCGTGCAGGTACTGTGTCCGATTTCTACCGGTACGATCGGGTCCTTGCGCTTGCGAATGCAGTCGATAAAGTCGATGTGGTGTGCGCCAAAACTAAAATTCTCAGGCTCTTTGCCAAGTTGCAGTTCTGGAATGGAGCTGTCGTAATTGCCTCTAGAAACTTTGATCCAGCCTTTTTCTCCGATAAACTTCACGCCTTGTCGGCCTTCGTCAAACTTGGTGATCATCATCTCTACTCCATCCGCGTAGCGGTAGGTGAGCGGTGCTGTAGCGGATCCAGGAATGATGGTGGTTGGGCCATTTCTATCTTTGCTGAGACCCCACTGGGCGATGTCGATCATGTGTGCGCCCCAGTCGGTCATCAAGCCTCCACCGGTTTCCTTGTACCAGCGCCAAGCACCCCAGGCAGTTTCATTCTTATCAGGATTCAGGCTAATGCCTGGATTGAGCAGGTCATTGAAGGCTAGGCTCGGAATGGGGCCAAGCCATTTTTCCCAGTTGAGGCCTTCAGGAATGGGCTGGGCAGCCAGATCGTAAGGCTTGGGATGGGGATTGTCTCCTACGTGAACGAGCACCTGGGAGATTTTTCCCAGTTGACCGCGCTGCACGTGCATGGCAGCAGTTTGAAAGTTCACTGCGGCGCGCTGCATAGAGCCCACGGCTAGGACTACGCCGTTTTCGCGAACGGCTTGCACCAGGAGTTGCCCTTCTTTGATGGTGAAGGTGAGTGGTTTTTCGAGGTAAATGTCCTTTTTGGCCTTGCAGGCGTCGATGGCCATGAGGGCATGCCAGTGATCGGGTGAAGCAATCACCACCGCATCTACATTGGGATCTTGAAGTAGTTCTCGGTAGTCCTCGTAGAGTTTGGGTGCAGTGACAGTCTTACCTGCTTCTGTGAGACCTTTTTGAACGCGAAGGGAAAACCGCTCTCGCTTGATTGCATACACATCGGCTCCGGCAACTACTTCCACGCCGGGGATGCGCATAAAATTATTGAGCAAGCCCATGGCTTGACGCCCTACCCCGATAAATCCTAGTCGAACGCGCTCGTGAGCAGTCTGAAATAGGGGGGTAGCGGATGGAGGGGCAACAGTTAGGCCAGGAAGAATGCTTAGGCCAGCAGTAGTCAGCAAGCTGGCTCCGAGAAATTTACGACGTGAAAAAGATGCGCACATGAAGGGTCTGGGTTTAGTGTAGGAATTGAATTTTAAATTACCGGAAATTTCTGGTCTTTCTAAATTTTTGAATTTTTAGTTGATAAGGGGCTAATGGAACTGCCAAAGGGGATATTTTTTGGTTTAGAAAGGGGAGGATCTGCTCCTTTTTTCGAAATTGCCATAGAAAAAATCAATCGAAATGACCATTCAACAGTTAGAGTACCTTATTGCTGTAGACAAGCACCGACATTTTGGTCAAGCTGCCGCTGCTTGTTTTGTCACCCAGCCCACACTCAGTGCCCAACTGAGCAAGTTGGAGAAGGAACTTGGAGTCATTCTATTTGACCGAAGCAAGATGCCAGTCATTCCTACGGAGTCGGGGATACAGGTGATAGCCCAAGCGAAAAAGGTGCTTTCTGAAAGTAAGGGGATTTTTGAATTAGTTGCCCAATTAAAAGGAGATGTCTCTGGAGTACTTAAATTGGGAATCCTACCTACTCTGGCTCCTTATCTTTTGCACTTATTTATCCGAAAGTTTTTGGATAACTACCCGCTGATCAAGCTGGAGGTTCAGGAAATGGTCACTGAGGAGATTGTGCGCAAACTGAAGAACGACGAGTTGGATTTGGGAATTGTAGTGACTCCTTTGGGGGAGGCAGGGATGGTTGAAAAACCCATGTTTTACGAAAAATTCTATGCCTATTTTTCAAGTGGACACGAGTTGCTGGATCAGCAGGAGATCCGTCCCGAGCAGATCAAAACAGAGGAACTCTGGGTATTGCAGCAGGGACATTGCTTTCGAGACCAGGTGCTCAACTTCTGTGATCAAGGCCTGTCGGGACACAAAAATTTTCATTACGAGAGTGGCTCCCTAGAGGGCCTTCGCAACATGGTCAACCGCTACAAGGGGCTCACCCTGCTGCCTGAGTTGGCTACCTGGGAACTTTCCAAGGAGGAAAAATCCCGACTCCGACCCTTTGTTGGGGCTTCCCCTACTCGGGAAGTCAGCATCATTCTGAACCGGAGTTTTCTAAAACAAAAATTGGTGGCGCTGCTCTTCCAAGAGATCACAGAAGCCCTCCCATTCCCCATGACTAGTAAGTCACAGGGAGTTTTGGTGAAGTTTTCTTGAACTGCGTCAGGAATCTTTCTGAGCAGTATTTTTTAGGAATGCTTTGGAAAGGTTGCGAAGGGGAATTGCTTTCCGCTCAAGGCTACACCCCAAACTGAGTCAGGTGATGGTCGAGGTGCTTGTACAGGAGGTTGTTCCATTCCTTGGCGGTCATCGGGCCAAAGGAAGGAGATTCTTTTCCCTCGAATCCCGCTTCCCCTGCAGCAAGGGTTTGCGCTACAAATGAGATCAGTCTTGCCTTCTCTTCCCCAAAGTTCTTTTCATTTTTGATTTTAAAGGCAGGGGCCGTGGGGAGGTTCTTTTTGTAGGGAACTTCGTTGACCACTCCTTTTTTGACAAAGTTTTTCAAGAGAAAGCGCATCACGGGATTTGCCTTGGGATGCTTGTTGGTAAAGGCCATTTCGTAGGCTACACAGCAGTGGGCCAGCATTTGGTCTACGGACATTTTACCCCATAGGGCGGGGCTACTGGGTTGAAGTTGTTCGATTCGATGGATCAATTCAGCGGTAACCGCTGGGTCAAATACATTTTTCATGGGGAATCTTATTAATCTAAACTAATGCGTTCCGATTTGGGGTATTTTACTTCGTAGCGCAGGGTTAATTTTTGTTGTGCTCCTGGGGCAAGGGTGATTTCCCAAGTTACGATGCCGGTCACTGGGTCTACAACTCCTCCACTGAGTTCACCTGTAGTAACCGTGATCGCCGAATTGATGGAAACGGGGATTTGGTCTTTGACCTGGAGGGTAATTTCCTGTGATTTGTTGTTTTTTACCAGGATCTCATACCCACGGCTTTCGGTGATGTTGGATCCGACGCTGCGTTTTTTGGAAAGCTGATCCACCTTTTCGCGTTGGATCAAGATGGATCGGTCCCGACCCATGGAGATTGGAAGGGTGTCTTGGAGTGCATTTGGATTGAGAATGGACCTCCCCACAAAGCCATCTTCAAAATACAAGTTGCTTTCTCCCTCAAGGAGGCTGTACTGGCTCCAGTCGGAGATTTCAGCCTGGAGAAAAGCATCCTTTTCTAATTTGGGAATTGCGGTGTAGCGGTAGGCTGCCGGGATCTCGTAGGTTTTCAGGTCAACAAGTGTTCGCTCCCCGTTGGATTTGATGGAGTAAGGATCAGTCACTTCTATTTCTACCGTGGTGGGATTGAACACGAGCTGAGTGAGTAATTCCTCCTGGGCATTTTCGGCAGCGAAAGGGAGTTGGTTTAGGCTTTTTTTGTAAAAAACAGGATCGGCTGCCTCATTTAAAATAATCGTTCCTTCATCAAATAAGGTTACGTTGAGGATGCTTTCATTGGAGACCTGTCGCTCCTCGATTTGCTTCCCAACAAAAGAAAAAACGAGGGTACTTTCGTTTTTTGGGAGCACCAAGGAATATTTGCCTTCCAAATCTGTGACGGTACCCAAGCTGCTGCCTTTGACGAGTACGGATACTCCAACTAAGGGTGTATTTTTGTCGTCCAAGACCTGACCAGATATTGAACTAGGGAGCAGGGGAAGGTTAAAATTTCTGGGAACAGCTAATCCAACAAAATTGAGTTGCCACTGCTCCAAGGACGGAGCTTGCCCACTTTGATTGGGGTTGGCATTGGAGAGGCGGAGTTTGACATTTTTCCAATCTCGCCCAGTATTCTGATAGATTTCTGCCTTGTATTGAAGTTGTAAAGGTTCGGTAATGGATTTGACACGAAGGTCATACTTTGGGTACCAGCCCGCATTGGCCACTAAGTAATTCAGTTGGAATGAGGCTTGGCCTGCATTAGGAGCTTTTATGCGAATTCGGATTTCGGAGGTGGAGCGATTATCACTTTGTTTTAATGCATACCGTTGGTTTCGAAGGGTGCCAATTTCCACCTTGTTTGCCTCCATCTGCGTATTGATCTGTAATTCCTCATTGATAATTTTGGTGTGTTCGGCGTCAAAAAAATCCAAGGTGGCTTTGAGCGCAATCATGCTTGTGCCTGCCTGGCTGCTGCCAATGCTTTTGTTCGCCGTAAGTACACTCATTTTAGTGGCAAGCACCTGAAGCCGATTGCGCAAAATGCTTTGGCGCTTTTCAATTTCTTCGATTGCTTTTTCCAGTGCTTCCGCTTTTTCTCCGCTCTCTTTTTTGTGGAGAAAATCTAGGCGCTTGTTGACCGCCTGAATGATAAAGTTGCCCTGCCCCTTCACCTGAATACTTTTTTCATCCAGGTAGGGAGAAAGCCCTTTGACCAGAAGCACGGATTCTCCTGCGGGAAGGGTGCCTGTTGCCGTTTCAAAAACTTGTGCCCCAGACAAGAAAAGGGTTACCTCTTTGATCTGGCTGGTAAGCGTCACTTCCTTGAGGTCCTGAGCGAATCCTTGGAAAGCGAGACTGACTAGGAGGAGGGAAAAAAGTAGTCTTTTCATGAGGAGTAAATTTGGACTTAAATCAAACAAATTAGTATACGAAACCCAAGGCTTGGTCTTTAATTCTTTGAAGACGTAGAAAATTCCCTTGAGGTTTGCCCATGATGATTAGTTTTGTGTTGGAAACCCGCACTGCATGACTCTTTTTCAAAGTATCCTGATCGCCTTGGTGGAAGGGCTTACTGAATTTCTTCCTATTTCCTCCACGGGACACATGATTTTGGCCTCCACGGCGATGGGCATTCACGAGGATGAATTTGTAAAGACTTTTGAGGTATTTATTCAATTGGGCGCCATCTTGGCCATTGCCTTGATGTACATCAAGCGCTTTTTCCGGAGCCTGACCATTTACTTCAAGTTGATTACTGCATTTCTTCCCACAGCGGTAGTTGGGTTTTTGGCCTACGACTACATCAAAGCCTACCTATTTAATCCCATTGTTGTTTCCGTTTCTCTGATTTTAGGCGGGGTAATCCTAATTTTTATCGATAAAAAAGTAGCCGCTCAAGGCAGCACCGTGGTGGAGGTGGAAGATATTTCCTACAAAAACGCCTTCTTCATCGGGCTCTGCCAGTGTCTCTCCATGGTGCCGGGCACTTCCCGCGCAGCAGCCACGATTATTGGTGGGGTGTTTAACGGCTTGGACAAAAGACAGGCTACCGAATTTTCTTTCTTACTTGCCGTGCCTACCATGCTTGCCGCTGGGGGATATGATCTCTTGAAAGCAGATCTAGCCTTTACGAGCGAGCAATTGATGCTGCTAGGAATTGGCTTTGTCGTGGCTTTTGCATCGGCTTGGGGAGCGGTGAAACTATTTTTGACCTACGTCTCTACCCATGGCTTTACTTCCTTTGGCTGGTACCGAATCGGCCTCGGAATTTTATTTTTGATTTTGATGTGGGGAGCGGATTTGTAGGCTTTTTTGAATTGTCAACGGACGACTGCCAACAGTCCACAGCCCACCTTCTTAGGTTTTAATTATTTTTTCTTCTTTTGGGACTCTTGAGGAGGTTCTTTCTCAAATTGGATTCTCCTATTAAACTAAAAAGCCCTTTTTCACTTCGAAAAAGGGCTTTTTAGTTCTAGTACTTCAAAAGGGCAGTGGACTGTTGACCGCCTGTAGACGTATCCGCATACTTGTGACGCAATTTTAACCTAGGTACCTAAGTGCGGATACACCACTTATTTTTTGTTTTTCACATACTTCTCCAGCCAGCTGTCCATTTCCCAAAGGGTATGCAGGACGGATTCCTTGCCTGCATAGCCATGGCTTTCGTGAGGGAGGAGCACCAGTCTTGTCGTCGCGCCATGTCCTTTGAGGGCGTTGTAGTAGCGCTCGGATTGGATGGGGAAAGTTCCCGAGTTATTGTCCGCCTCTCCGTGGATCAGGAGGATAGGAGTCTTGACCTGATCTGCAAAAGAGAAGGGAGACATGTTGAAATAGACCTCTGGGGCTTCCCAGTAACTGCGCTGCTCGTACTGGAATCCAAAGGGAGTCAGGGTACGGTTGTAGGCTCCGCTTCTGGCGATGCCTGCGGCAAAAAGCTGGGTGTGGGAAAGCAAGTTCGCAGTCATGAAGGCGCCATAGGAATGCCCGCCTACTGCAATGCGCTTGCGGTCTCCAATGCCTAGGTCTACCACCTTGTCGATGGCTGCTTCTGCATTGGCTACGAGCTGCTCGATAAAGAAATCATTCGGCTCTTGCTCTCCTTCTCCCACGATGGGCATTTCGGTTTGGTCCATGATCGCGTAGCCACGAGTCACCCAGTAGATTGGGGAACCCCAACTGAGTCGGGTGAAGGTGTATTTGGACCCTCTCACCTGGGCGGCATCGGCCGCAGATTTGTATTCCCGGGGATAGGCCCACATCAATACGGGAAGGGCGCCATCTTTTTCTGGGCTATAACCAGCGGGGGTGTATAGGACGGCAGAGAGGTTGAGGCCATCTTTCCGCGGATAGGTCACCAGTTGCTTTTGGATGCCTTTCAGGCTGGGATAGGGATCCGCAAAGGCGGTGATTTGCTTGGGAGCAATTCGCTTTTTGGTATGGCGTAACCAGTAGTTGGGCTGGGTTTCGATACCTTCCTTGATCGTGATGAAGGAACTCGCATCGGCATTGAGCACTTTGCTGACGCGCTCGTAGTAGGGAGCCTGGGATCTCCACAGGATTTGCTGCTCCTTGGTTTTGGTGTTGAAGGTGGAAAGGAAAGGCATATTGCCTTCGGGGCTACCCCCTTCGGAGGTCATGTAGACCAAGTCCCCTTTGCGGAGAAGTACTCTTCGACCATAGGCATTCTCTGTGAAGAGTGGGCTACCTGGATCATTGTACAGGTCATCGGAGGAGCGCTCAATGATTGTTCGAGGGGCCTGACTTGGAGCTCCGGGCTGGAATACGGATACTTTTTCGGTACGGCTCGCCGACCAACGTTCGCTAAGCAGTGCAAAGGTATCGTCAGACCAGCTGATGCCTCCAAAGCGGAGGGGAGTGCCTAGAAGTTTTTGCTTTTCTCCAGTGAAAGGTGCTGCCAAGGTATATACATGGTCTCGCTCGGCCACCTTGACCTTAGGATCTCCCTTGTCCTGAGCCTCTGCCCAATACAGGGTAGCCGGGACATCTGCACGCCAATTGACAATGCGAATGCCGCTTACTGTGGCGTCAAATCCACTTGGACGAACTTCATCCAAGCCAATTTGGGCGATGGTTTTGAGGACTTCACCCCCATTGCTCCAGACCTGTACCGTGTAGGGAAATCTATCTGCAGGCACGAGGTAGGAAAAAGGAGTTTGGATAGTCTCTACTAGGAGGTAATTTTTGTCAGGGCTTAGCAGCATGGACTTGATCATCCCGGGTTTGCCCAGGGGCTTTTTGGTTCCGCTCACCTCCACCTGCATCAGTTGTGAATCCATAAAGTAGGCGAAAAGAGCCTCGTCATGTGGATTGGCAAGCAAATCTTGGTAGGTACGGCTAGCGGCGGCTTTACCGGAAGTTTCCTGAATAATGGGTCCCACAGGAGCGAGTGGAGCTTTGGGCATTGCGCCTCGAGCGGGGTTGACCGCTTTAATGAGTAGGCTCGTATTGGATAGCCAGGCCACCGAATTTCCCATCACCTGATTGAGGATGGGCTCGGTGAGTTTTTTAGCTTCGTAAGTACGCATGTCCACTACCCAAAGGCTGATTCCTTGCGCCTCGGTTTGGGTAAAGGCCAGGTAGGCTTCGTCCAAGGAAAAGGTAAAGCCATTCATTTTGGGATTGGCTGGCAGACCTTTGACTTGAATTTCTTCACCCGTCTCGGTTTTTTTCACAATCAAATTGGTAAACCCACCCGTACGGCTGGGACCGGAGGTGCTTGGATTTATTCGGATGCCTGCAATACGAAGTTCGGGCTGCGCAAGGTCTTCAATGCTGGGCGCTTCGCTCCGCTCTTGAATCAAAAGGATGGATCCATCTCTTGAGAAAGACACCGATGGGGTCGCTGGGGCATTGAATAGTTCCGCAATGGAGGCTGGGGGAGTTTGGTAGGTTCCTTGTGCAAGCAAGGAAGACTGTCCGATCAGTAGGGCAAGTGCTACCCATAGGAAGCGGGAGGAGGCGATTTTCATAAGTGGTCAACTAGATAGGAATGACAAGGTACTAGAAATACCGATTTCAAAAAATGGGCTTTTGCGGCGAAAACAAAAAAAAGGCTCAACATCCGTTGAGCCTTTTGAGTCAGATCATTAGTCCTTATTTTCCTCTTGCGCCAATGGATACCATTGCGCATCGGAAACCAATGTGATTGGTGGAAGAATCTTGGTGCATGTATCGGCGTGCTCCAGGAGCTAACCAATAGGTCACATCTCTCCAAGAACCTCCTTTGTATACCCGAATGGAGTCATTCAATAGGGAGGTGCCGTAGGTGTTTTTATCGTCATAGACCCCATCTTTACGAAGGGGGTTGAGGTCGTCAGCATCTTGGAAAGATAGCGGTCGGTATACGTCATACACCCACTCATTCATGTTTCCAGCCATGTTGTACAAGCCAAAATCATTGGGTGCCATATCGTAGACGTTGGATGGAAGGATCTCTCCATCGTTGGTTTCCGCTCCTGCAATACCTGCATAATCTCCTCTGCCACGCTTAAAGTTGGCTAAGAAATCTCCTTGCTTGCCCCCTTTTTTGCCACGGCCATCGTAGGGATTGCGTACCCCTCTGCCATCCCAAGGATAAATTCGACCATATTCCTGATTTTCATCCAAGTACTGAGTTCCAACCATGGCTTTGGCTGCATATTCCCACTCGGATTCGGTAGGAAGTCTAAATTCAGCAATCACTACACCTCGTTCGATCAACTGAGAACGAGTAAGGGTGGAGTCTAAACCTTGTCTGGCGACTTCAATTTTTTGTACGTATTCGGTTCTCCACTTTGCATAGGCATTGGCCTGAGACCAAGATACCCCTGCTACAGGGTAAAAATTAAACCCAGGGAATCTGAAATAGTAGGATTCGTAGACATCGTTGAAAGTCATGGCCCCTCTCCAAACTTTCTCAGAGGGCTCTAACTTTTTCCATTCGGCCTCAGGTACTTGCTTTTTCATCGCAAATAAAAACTCCTTGTAGTCGTTGTTGGTCATCTCGGTTTCATCCAACCAAAAAGTTGAAATCGAAACGGTGCGCTCCATATTGTCTCGGAAAGCCATAACATCCTCTTCTTGGGAACCGAGGATGGCTCGACCGCCTTGGATCAACTTTAGGTTGGGTCCAGGGATTTGTTCTGCTTTTTTGGCTACAAAAAACTGGGTAGAATCGTCTGCTTCAAAGGAAAAGTCAGCACCGGTAGTGGCGCTACGTTTTCCGGGAGCATTTGCAGTTCTTCGGCCGTAGGTATTATTTTTTTGGCAAGAGGACAAAACGGTGGCTGTCACAAGTGTCAGGGCGATGGCCCAGCTCCTCCAAGTATTGGGTAGACGCATAGGTGAAATGTGTTTGGTCTATTTCTGTTGCTAATATACAAGGGCTTAGGAGATCGCACCAAAGCCGGTTTAAAATTGTTATCAAGAGTAGGCCTCTAGTGAAGCAGGAGAAATCTCCAAATTCTGTTCGATGTGCCTACAAAAGTAGGATAATTTACTAAAGGAAAGCCCTTTTACTCAGTTGTACTACCAAATCCTCCACTACTTACCTGGCTCACTATTGGATTCAATGGGTACTCAACCCATTTTTAGTGCTCCAAAGTCTGCATTTTAGGAAGTTTTCATTTCCTTAAGCAAATGCTGTGCCTTTTGTATGTTGAGAACCTGATCGATGCTGAGAATTAAACGATTTTTGTGTTCTTTTATTTTACATGACTTGGGATGGAGTTGCACAAATTTCATGATGTTGCCAAAAACAGCCGAACTGTAGTAGGTTTCCTTGCTAGAGGGAAGGAGGTAACATTTCATTTGAGATGCCTTGAGTACCAACTTTTCGATCCCCAATTCCTCGGCTTGCCAACGCAAGCGCACGGTTTCCATTAAGTCTTTGACCGCCTTTGGAAGTGGGCCAAATCGATCTTGGAGCATTTGCCCAAACTGATCCAGTTCTTCTTCTTTTTCTAGACCGTCCAACTTGGAGTACAAGCCCAGGCGCTCGCTGATGTTGCTCACATAACTCTCCGGAATAAGGAGCTCTAGGTCAGTTTCTATCGTGCAATCCTGTACCAGTACCGCCACCTTTTCCTTCAAATCCTCTTCAAACAAGGCGGCAAATTCATTTTCTTTCAGTTCCTGTACAGCCTCGTCCAAGATTTTGTGGTACATCTCAAATCCCAGGTCGGTAATGAAGCCGCTTTGCTCGGCCCCCAACAGGTTGCCTGCTCCGCGGATGTCTAAATCCTTCATGGCCACTTTGAAGCCGTCTCCCAGGTCAGAAAATTCCTCTAAGGTTTGAAGGCGCTTTCGTGCTTCGGCCGTAAGTCCAGAAAGGGGACTGGTGAGCAAGTAGCAAAAGGCTTTTTTATTGCTTCTGCCTACCCTTCCGCGCATTTGGTGGAGGTCGGAAAGCCCAAACATGTGGGCTCGGTTGATCAAAATGGTGTTGGCATTCGGAATGTCCAATCCGGACTCAATGATGTTGGTGGAGACCAAGACATCGTATTGGTGGTTAATGAAGTCCACCATAATTTTTTCCAATTTGTCCCCATCCATCTGCCCATGGGCGCCGATGACGCGGGCATCTGGAACCAATTTTAAGATGAGGTTGGCAATGCTGTCGATTTCTCCAACGCGGTTGTGCACAAAAAACACCTGCCCCCCGCGGCGGAGTTCGTAGGACACCGCATCTCGGATCACTTCTTCTTCGAAGGTCTGTACCTCGGTAGTCACTGGCTGCCTGTTGGGTGGCGGAGTGGCGATGACCGAAAGGTCGCGTGCTCCCATCAAGGAAAAATGGAGGGTACGCGGAATCGGAGTAGCCGTGAGCGTAAGCACATCCACATTGACCCGCAGGTTTTTGAGTTGGTCCTTCACCTTGACGCCAAACTTTTGTTCCTCGTCGATGATCAACAATCCAAGGTCCTTGAACCCGATGTCTTTGCCGACAATTTTATGGGTACCAATCAAAATATCAATTTCCCCGCTAGCAACTTGTTCCTTGATGGCTTTGATGTCCTTGGCCGATCGGAATCGGTTCAAGTAGTCCACCTTGACGGGGAAATTTTCGAGGCGCTCAGACAAAGTTTGGTAATGCTGCATCGCCAAGATGGTGGTAGGCACTAGAATTGCGACCTGCTTTCGATCGTTGACGGCTTTGAAGGCTGCCCGGATGGCAACCTCAGTTTTTCCAAAGCCCACATCCCCACAGACGAGTCGGTCCATGGGATACGATTTTTCCATATCTGCCTTCACATCGGCAGTGGCAGCTGCTTGATCTGGGGTATCTTCGTACAAGAAAGAGGATTCCAGCTCCACTTGAAGTACGGAATCCCGTGAAAAGGTAAATCCTGGGGCAGACCTGCGCTTGGCATAGAGCGCAATGAGGTCCTTGGCAATGTCTTTGACCTGCTTTTTGACCCGTGCTTTTTTGTTTTCCCAGTCTGGGGAGCCTAGTTTGGACATGGAGGGAGCCTGTCCTTCCTGTCCTGAATACTTCGATATCTTGTGTAGAGAGTGGATGTTGACGTAGAGCAGGTCATCGTCCCGAAAAATCAGGCGAACAGCTTCCTGCATTTTGCCGCTGACATCCACCTTTTCAAGCCCAGCAAATCGTCCCACCCCATAGTCCACATGGACGACGTAATCTCCGGGATGGAGGGCCTTGATTTCTTTGAGGGTAAGTGCCTTGGAGGCGGTAGACTTGCTTTTGGATTTGTAGCGGTGAAAGCGCTCAAATAGCTGGTGGTCGGTGTAGCAGACGAGTTTGGCCTGCTTATCCACAAAGCCTTCTCTGAGGCTGAGCAACATGCTTTGAACCTGCAAGGTGGGGTCCAATTCCTGGAAAATACCCTGCAATCGGTCGATCTGCTTCTCGTTTTCAGCGGTAATTAGGTTGAGGTAGCCCGCCTTTTCGTTGTCCCCCAAGTTGGCCACGAGCAGGTCAAAATTCTTATTGAAGGAAGGCTGAGGCTGACTTTCCCAGCTGACCTTGGTGGTATTTTTCAAGTAGAATTGCCTACCGAACTCTACTACGGAAAACTTTTTTGCGGCCTCGTTAAACTGGGCCCCCTGCTCAAAAACCTGTTCGGGCTGGAGGACAAGCGCTCCCGATAGCTGTGCAAAAGCCTGCACGGCTTTTTGGTAACACTCGTCCATCACATCGAGTGTGAGTTGGTAGTCCTTGATCCAGAGGAGGGCATTCTCGGGCAAAAAAGTCAAAAAAGACTGCCGCACTTCTTGAAGCAGGCGAGTTTGCACGTTTGGGATCAGGGAGATGAAGTCTACGCCCTGCAGGGAAAGTTGGGTCTCTGGGTCGAAGGTGCGGATGCTTTCAATTTCTTTGCCAAACAATTCCAGTCGATAAGGGAACTCATTGCTAAAGGAAAAGACATCCAAAATCCCTCCTCGAATGGCAAATTGCCCGGGTTCGTAGACGAAGTCCGTTCGCTCAAAATCATAAGAGCTGAGAATTTCAGTAACAAACTCTAGGTCTACGGCCTCGCCTACCCGTGCAATAAAGGTGTTTTCGACTAGCGCCCGCTTGTTGACCACCTTTTCGTACAGGGCTTCTGGGTAAGTGATGACAATGCGTGCACTGCCCTTGGTTTCAATGATTTGGTTGAGGAGCTCCGCCCGCTGCAGCACATTGGCATTGTCGATTTCTTCGTACTGGTAGGGGCGTTTGTAACTGCTCGGAAATAGGCGTTGGTCGAGGTTGCCCAACAAGTTTTGAAGGTCTGAATTGAGGTAGGCGGCCTCCTCTTTGTCTTGGGCGATGATGAGGTGAAACCCACCTTGCTTTTCAAAATAGGCCGCGAGTAAGACCATGTCCAAACTCCCTGAAAGGCCTTTTAACTGCAGTTGGAAAGGCGCCCTCTCACTCAATTGGTGGGCGAGGGTTTGAAAAATGGGGTCCGACTGGTAAATGGAAAGAAAAGAAGGTCTATCCACAAAGGGCTTGGTTTAAGAGATGGAAGGCTGCAAATCTAGGTTTTTTTGGCCTATCTCGAGGAAAGGAAACAGAAATTGACATTTTTTGAACTA
>JACCDO010600388.1_pt1 | contig 15541 bp, 11 predicted proteins | sample 7446101 | NCBI WGS metagenome assembly JACCDO01 (sample SAMN15323440, study PRJNA562643) | freshwater metagenome | isolation source: river surface water | place: USA:Blue River Watershed | collected 2017-08-16
CTTAAGCTTGGCAAATCAAAAAATCAATCTCAATCCATTAGGGGATCACATGAAAACAATACCTTATCTTATCTCTATTATTGCTTTGATCTGTGCTTGTGATAGTTCAACAGATGAACCCACCACAACAGCTGGTTCAACCATGGGTGGCGCTATGGGTGGCGCTGGTATGACTGCTGGAAATCAAATGGAAGAAATTGTGATTGCGCCACCTAAAGCCACAACACTTACTGTACCTAGTGAAATTGCCCAAGCCTATACTCTTCAAGGAGATGCGAGTGCTTGTAGTGGGAAATGGGTAGAAAAAGTAAGAGGATGGGCAGTGGATGATCAAGGGAATGCAATCAGTGGTGCTAAAGCTCAATTTTGTATTAAACTGAGTGGGCGTGAAGAAAAGCTTTGTTTAATGCCAGCAACCACAACAGAAAGTGGTTATTATGAAATCTCTGTCCCAGAAAATGCGCGTTGTATGGATAGTGCAGCTATGCGTAGTTTAGTCCCTGGTACATCTAAAGCTACATTCTATTGCCATGCTGATTTAACCCAAGTGGCTGAAGATGGTGTATTGAGAAATCCCAATCCTATTGTATTATATCAAACCCAACCCGCTCAAAATCTTCCAATGGTCACAGATGATAGCCAAGTTCAAACAGTGGTTTTTGATGATCAACTTTCTGTGAATTTGATTCCATCGAGTTTATACAATCTATCATACGATAAACTCGGCAGTAGATCTGTGCCCCTAGATGCACCCGGACTTTGTTTTCTCTCTGAAGAAGAGAAAACAAAACTAGATGGTTTATATGCTTTCTATCCTGAAGATGATATTGTTGATCGTCCAGCTACTTTGAAAATCGCAAATACCAAACAATATGCAGCAGGTACAGCCATTGATATCTATGTATTAGGTGGACTTGATTGTTCCATTGATGATATGAACAGCATTGAAGAAGGTGATTGGCTTAAAGTAGCAACAGCAACTGTTTCTGCTGATGGCAATTGGATTGAAAGCGATGAAAGCATGAATGCATTGCCTTGTTTAACTTGGTTTGGTTACGGTAAATCTTCAAACTAAGCTTGAGAGCCCCTAAGATGCATCTTTATTATTTCATGTTGTTGATTTGTATCTCTTTACTCAATCTCTCTTGTTTAAGCGAAGGAGATGGGGTGGAAGCGATTTTAAAGAATAGAAAACAATCTCAAGAGCGTGGCGCATACCCAAGTATGCCTTATGGTAAAGCTGTTGGTAGTACCATTGAGAATTTATCATTTATTTCAGCAGATATGAGTGAGTTTCATCTAAAAGATATCTATGATCAACCCAAAACAAAGCTTTTACTGCTCACAACTTCTGCAGAATGGTGTACAGCTTGTATTAAAGAACAACCCAAACTTCAGGATTTATATGATCAATATCAACCTAGAGGATTAGATGTATTGGTGACTTTATTTCAAGATGCTAATTTTGAACCAGCAACTGATGTGATTGCCAAAAGATGGAAAGAGAAATATGATTTGAGTTTTCATGTGGTCGCAGATACGACAAACCCATCGGCGATGAGTGCATATTATGATATTGCGCTTACCCCAATGGTCATGTTGGTAGATGTCAATACCATGCAAATTATTTATCTTAAACAAGGCTTTGATATCGATGAAGTGAGTAATTTGATCGAAACTTATCTACCCCAAACACAAAGCATCAATGATCGTCAAAACTATCCACCAGAACCTTATGGTGTCACCCAAGGATCTGTGATTAAATCTGTGTCTTTTGTGGATACTGATGATCAACCTTTTGCATTAAAGCAACTCAGGGAAAATGAGCAAAATCAATTACTCTTGCTCACAACTTCAGCAGAATGGTGCACGGCTTGTATTAAAGAGCAACCCCAACTTCAAGATTTTTATGATCAATATCAACAATATGGCTTAACTGTATTAGTGACTTTATTCCAAGATGCTAATTTTGTCGCAGCGACATCTTTGGTGGCAAAGAGATGGAAAGAGAAATATGATTTGAGTTTTGATGTGGTTGCTGATACCACAGAACCATCAGCGATGAGTGCCTATTATGATATTGCATTAACGCCAATGATTATGTTAATCGATCTCAATACCATGGAAATCCTATACCTTGCCCAAGGTTTTGATCAAGATTTAGTGACCTCTTTAATCAAGGTCAATTTGGGCTTATAAGGGATATTGAATTTTACAATATGATTGAAATTTGATAGTTTATTGATACCAAAAATCTGACTTAAGCATCATTTAAGTCAAAGTTTATTTAACAAAAGGAAAAGAAATGAAATCAATTTTATTATCCGTACTTGTCTTGTTTTTGAGTACTCAACTCTATGCCATTGATCCTAATACCAGTAGTGCCAAAGAGATTATGGACGCTGTGGAAAATAGACCCGAAGGCGATAAGTCTAAAAACATACTTACCATTAAAATCATTGATAATAGCGGTAGAGAGAGAACAAGAACTGTGAGAAGCTACTCTTTAAAGTTCCCTGAAGGTACCAAGCAATTTATGCAGTTTGAAGAACCAGCTGATGTGAAGAATACCAGAATGCTTTCTTATGACTATAAATCTGGGGCAAAAGATGATGATCAATGGTTGTATTTGCCCAGCTTAAGCAAAACCACACGTATTTCAAGTGGTGAGAAATCCGGGTCTTTTATGGGGACTGATTTATCTTTCTCGGATATGACTAAAACAGATACCAAGGATTATGAATATCAAATTCTGGCACAAAGCGAAATGGTGAATGTGGCCGGTCAAGAAGAGAAAGAAGATTGCTGGAAGATCGAATCTAAGCCGATTACTGATAAGGCTAAAGAAGAAACTGGTTATTTGAAGAGTGAAGTATGGGTCAGTAAATCAAAGCTGATGCCAGTACAAATTAAATCTTGGATTAGGGAAGGGAAGAAGAATAAGTTTATTCAATTTGGTCATTTTAAAGAAGTTGATGGGATTTGGGTTGCCCATTCTATTAAGGCATGGACCAAGAAACAAGCTGAAACTGAATCTACTACTTTGATTAAATTTGATCAGCTTTCTTACAATAATGCTGATGTGAATGAAGGATTATTTCAACAGGGGAGATTGGAGCAGGGGTTATAATGTGACTAAGATTTTTTATTTTTCTCATATAAAGAACTCGCTTTTTTTTGATCAAGCGATTGGGGTTGTTTAGCGTCAACCTTCTCCTCTTCCACCACATGAGATACAGGCATTCCCCTTTTGATCATTTCCTGTTGTAATGCCTTTTGAATCGCAATTCTTCTCCTATCAAAATCATCCCAATCATGAATAGCTTGATCTTGATTACCTTGTTTTTTTGAATTTGTCATATCCATCTTTGATTTTTGATCCACGCCTTCAATCTCTACTTGATCAGCTTTGATCTCTAGTAATGCATCGAGTTTGTGATTTTGATTTTTCTTCTGATCTGCTTTAGCAATACTATTCTCTAACAACTTAAAGAGAATTTCTTGCATTTGTCCTTGATCCACACCGAGATGATGGAAATAAAGAGCCACATTTTTTTTCCCCTTCTTGCTTAAAGGTAGAGCTGAGATCGAAAAGGAAACTTTGCTCCTTTGATATAACTTAGGGATTTGATCTTGTACCTTCAAAAAGTCAATGGGCCAAAATACCAAAACCCTAAAAAATGCCTTAAAAAAAGCAAGAGAAAGCATAGAGAAATAAAAACGCCAGAATTTAAAACCCGTAGAAAAATAAAATAATATCTTCATGGCTTGTAACGTGGTCGCCCATAAAATCGTACCAAAATAAAGCGCAAAAACAGAAAGCACGCCAGCCCCCCAAATATGAACCACTGTCATTAAATCAATCGTATCCATGAGGATGATCCCCTTTACTACTACTCGTATATTCAACTTGATTTAAGAAAGGATGTAAATCAAGTTCTAGCTTTTGTTCTATCTTTTTTGCATTTTCTAAGAAAAGATCCCCATAAAATGCCTGATGACTTGCATAGAGCATAAGATTATCTAAATGCAAATGTTTAAACACACCAGTATGTGAAAATTTCTTTTTTATTTGAGCTTCAATCCAATCAAACTTATGATCTTCTCCACGCCAAAGATTCGTTAACATCACACCAGATGGTTTAATCAGATGAGAGAGTTTATCCCAAAAACCATTTTGTAATAAAACAGGACTCAGTAAATCGCTCATCGCAATATCAACCACAATGACATCATAGTGCTGGTTTTGCGCCTTTTTAATAAAATCCACAGCATCTTGTTGTATCAATGTCAACTCAGGAAAATCATTTAAATCAAAGAAATTCTTACTGACTTCACACACCAATTCTCGTAGTTCTACACAGGTCAATTGAGCTTGAGGATAGAGATGAGATAAGCTATGGATTAAGGCACCGGGTCCCAAACCCAATACCAAGATATTTTCGATTTTCTCTAGGAATGCTGTGCCTAATAAAATCGAATGTAGATATTCTGAAGCTGGTTTCCAAGGTTCGTTTTTATTTACCCTACCCTGACAATAGGTTGAATCAAAATACAATGCCCTAAAAATCCCTAATTCAATCACTCTCACTGAGCCATAATGATCTCTTTTTTCAGTCAATAAGCTTGCGCCATAAGGTGCCAATGTCTCCAAAAACCATTTTTTCCATGCAAGCTTATCTTTTTTCATTCTATATTCTTTCGTGATTATTTATTTTGAGAATTCTGATGTCTATCGATCATTTGAATATTGATAGTGCCAAAAATCCCCATATCTATGCTAATTTTTTCTAAATGATTTAATATTATTAGACCTTTAAATAAATCAAATTGACGGATTTTGGAGAGCTTATCTTTTACCACCAATCGTTGATCTGCCCAAGACTGCGCTAAAGGATTTAATCTGTCGCTGTTGATCACATCCCAAAAATACTTGGGCACTAGAGTCATTGTTTTCCAAGGTTGCTTCCCGATATTCCCTTGATTCTTGAGCGCTTCACCTCTTTGCTTCATATCCAAATATATTCTCTTTTGTTGATCAAAGAATAAGGGTTGGTTTAAAGGCAAGAATCCATCATGAACAGATTGATACTTCCATAGGAATTCTGGATATTGATCGCTCTTGGCAAAAACCAAGAGATAGGGACTCCTCAACTGCAATAGATTCTCTCCCAATAATTCAAAAGCTTGATCTTGGGTCTCTTGAAATAAAAATAGATAAGGCGCATATTGAAAGAAATTCATCCATCCCATCGCCAGTAACTCGCCTTTTTCTGAATATAATGGCAATTCAAATGAAGAGATTTGAAAGATAGGCCAAGTATGGGCGCTATCCATAAAAATCTCATTCAATATTCCTTTAAAATCCCAACTCAAACTACTACTGCTCTCTAACTCCAATAACTCAAAGAAATCTGGGATTAAATAGATCTGATCTTTTAATGGTGTATGTTGCCCTAGAATCTTAGCGCGCCAATTCAATGACTTAGATCGATCGACTTGGGGTTGGGTCGAAAACCAATCGATTTCATCTACCGCATAATCACTCAGTTGAGAACGATCAAAAGACATGGCGCATTCTTCTAATGATGTCTTGTGTGCCCAAAGTCCAAAAAGCTCTCCACCACTTTGATCCCAGAGATGTGGGATACCCAAATGATAAAAGGGAAATACTTTGAATGATGATCCTTGATCATCTAGGATAATGACCCAATTCCAAGCTTGTTGATTTTCAGACAGTGAAAAACGTTTTCTACATGATTGAATGTGTGTGTGTTGTGCCTTAGTCCATAAATCTTTGCTAGGATCAATAGCAGCGATTTTAAAACCCAAGAATGAATCGATTTTCTGCCAATCATGGGATGCGCTTTTGACTGTCTTGTGCTTGAGAAATGCTTTCACCCAATCGCAATGATTGGCATCAAATCTAATATTCTGTTGTTGATCTAATAATGCTTGAAAACGATCGAGATTTGCTTGTTGAATCTTTGGATCTTGTTTTTGATTGCTATATAACCATTGCACTTGATGATCTATGGGCAAATAATCATCTCTTACAGCCATTGTCCATCTTAATAACAACGATAAGATCGGGTCTTTATGGTGCTCATCTAGATCACTTTGCCAAGCTGAAACCAAGAAGAGATTGGGGATTTTCTTGAACCATGCTTTTTTTAAATGATCGATTTGATCGAAAACCAACTTTTCCCAAAGCAATTTTAAGGAAGCTGTTTTTTCGCTCATTGATGACTCTACTAAGCTTTTTTGTAGATCATCTTGATGTTGCATCATCAATTTTTGAGCGAGAGATAATAACTTCACTTTAAGACTAAAACGATGTTTTTGAGCGCTGAGTTGTGCAATGGCATTGATCTGTTCAACTGATTTTAAATCTTCTTCATCGATATTCAATAATGCTTGATAGGATGGGTTGAGCAATAATGCTTGTAATTTGGGCTCATCCTTAAAACAAAGATTTGGGTTAAAATCAAAAATCAAAGCTTTACCTTGGTTTTGAACCTTGGTCTCCAAAATCTTGGGGTAATGATTGATGCTAAAAAATGTATCTGATGTATGACAAGAAAATAAGAGTAATATCAATAAGATACTGTAATAATATTGTTGAATCCCGATCATATTTCTTTAAATTGCATTAACAGTTCTTTTTGTTTTTCAGAGAGCTTTTGAGGGATTTTGATATTCACTTTGATAAAGAGATCACCTCTACGATTGCGATTGACTTCTGGCATCCCCTTATCTTTGAGCTTAATGATATGGTTGGGTTGACAACCAGCAGGGATTTCTACAGGAATCACTTGATCTATGGATTGGAAGTCAATGGTTGCCCCTAAACAAGCATCTACCATGGAAATCTCTAATTCTGTGATCAAAGAAGATTTCTCTCTCTCAAATCTAGGGTGATCATTGACATGAATCACAACATATAAATCACCGGGGTCTCCACCTTTGGGCGCAGCTTCACCTTTACCTGTTAATCTCAAATTCATCCCATCATCTACCCCCGCTGGAATGGTGACTGAAATCTTTCTCTTTTCTGATTCCAAACCTGAGCCTCTACAAGTCTTACATGGGTTTTTAATGACTTTGCCTTTGCCTTTACAATGAGGACAAGTGGTGACCATAGAAATAAAACCTTGACCCATTGTCACTTGACCAGCACCTTTACAGGTTGCACAAGATTGGGGTTTAGTTTCATCTGCAGAACCAGAACCATGGCAAGTTTTACATTCCACGTCATAAGGAATTTCTAATTCTTTTTCAAAACTCTTCAAGCAGTCTTCTAGATCTAATTGAATATCATATCTGAGATCATCGCCTTTTCTACGTCTTTTGGCGCCCCCCCCGCCCCCAAATAAACCTTCAAATATACTAGAAAACCCGCCAAAAATATCTTCAGCACTAGCACCACCACCATTTTTTAAACCTTCATGACCATATTGATCATAGATTTGTCTTTTTTCAGCATTAGATAATACTTCATAGGCTTGATTGATTTGCTTGAATTTAGATTCAGCTTCTTGATCACCTTGATTTCTGTCTGGGTGATATTTTAATGCGAGTTTTTTATAAGCACTTCTAATGGTATGATCATCTGCATCTTTGGATACTGATAATAATTCATAATAATCTAGTTCAACTGATGACATGTTTTCTCTCTCTGATTTTATACTGGGTTTTTCAGTCCCCTCACTCTAAACCAAGTCTTGATTTTGTCAAGAGTGCAGTTAAAGGGAATTTGAACGATATTTCTTTTCATATTGTTCAATTGCTTGATTAAAATGGTTGACTGTAATCCCAAATAATCGAATCCATGATTTAATATTTTCTTCAGTCACACCGCTTTCCAAATCCAAATCACTGTCTAATATGGTTTCACCGTTTTCATCGATATAAGCCTTACTAAACCTTTGGGTTTTATTCCATTCATTGACAAAATCCAAGGTGCTGTGAAAGCCTTGAAATTTAGCAAAGAGAGATAATTCTTTTGCCCCAGGGAAAATCACGAGATAAGCTTTGATTTCCCCAAAATAAATCAAGATATTTCTCTCATTGGGTAATGCTTCACTGCCGATGGATTGTGCGAGTTTGACCATGGTATTGGCATCGATTTGATGGATGATTTGTTCACAAGCTTGATTTGCTAACGTTGCTTGTGTTTTTTGTAATTGCCCAAGACCTTCTTTTAAACCCAGTTGCTTGCTATTTTCAATTTGACATTGTTCTAATTTATGTTGCGTTCGATCCAACAGTGCAATTAAATCCTTTTGTTGGGTACAAGAAAGGCTAATGGCGACAAAAAAAGAAAGAGCATAGTATTGAGAAAAATTAAATAAACGAGAACAAGCCTCTGGTTTGAGAGGGAGAAGACGGTCAATCATGTTAAAATTTGGTTTCCTAGTGCACAAAAGCAAGCACAAACTTGAATATTGAGATAAATAACATAAAAATATATGAATGAAAATAATATCAACTCTCTTTTAGATGAAATCTTTGTGTAGCAATGACAATGGTTCCCCAACTCAGACCCGATTTACAAACCTTTATGGATCCCAGAGGTTTAATCGTTTATGATCCCCATACTGGACATAGAGTTTTACTCGGTCCAGAAAGTACCACCCTATGGAATGCCCTCTCCTCTGGTCACCTCAACCCCAATATCCTTGCCCATGCCACACCAGAATTAAATGATGCTCAAAGATATGTGAGGCTATTGCAATTAGACCAAGCACTGCTCTTGATGAGTCCAAGATGGAGAAGACAAGAACATCTGTTTCATAGTCGGGGCAAAGCTGTTGATTCTCCATTATTTGTACATCCTAGATTGGTACATCAATGCGTCAAATGCGGTGGTTCTTGCCAAGAAGTCCATGTAGGTCCAGTCACTTCTTTAACATTGGCAACAATGAGAACCCATGAACTATGGAAACATGTAGAAGGTACCCAAAACCTTGATGATTTAACCTTTCAAGTTCAATTACCAGATAAGAATATCTTGATGATGAAACAAATCGATCAGCATTGTGCCGTATGGACAAGCGAGAAAAATTGCTTAATTCATCATTATGGTAGCAGTAAACTCAAACCCAGCGCATGCCAACAATATCCCTACTCATTGACCAAAACAAGAAATGGGGTATATGTCGGCTTGCAATTGAGTTGTAGAAGCTTACCTCAAAGCCTCAAGGCTGGCGCCAACACAAGACCCACAGAAATCGCACAATTCCTAGCGCCCATTGTGAATATGGGAGGACAAACCCAAACCCTACCAGCCCCAGCCCCTTTAAGCGCTGGTGTTTTTGTCCCAGATGCTTCTGTGGAAACTTGGTGGAAATGGGCAACCAAACAAGTGGAAAGCGCTTTACAAGAAGTAGAAGAGAAGAAAAGCGATTATATGGCGCAATGCGATTGGATGAAGCCTTGGAGCTTATTAAATCAATATGCGCATGAATGGTTGAAAAGAATGGATGAAGGGGATGAATATCAGTGGATTGATACTAAAACTTGGTTATTTGCTAGCAGTTTACCGAGCAAACAAGAACTTAAAATCGCTTTTGCTGATGAATTTCAACAAGCAATTCAAGAATGTATGCTCTTTCATCAAAAAGAAGGCAGATGGCAAGAGATTAAAAGATTGGATATGATGTATGATGCGATTGAAGTTTGGGTGGAAAGATGGAAATTAAAACCCTTGAGATTTAGGGGCAATACTGGACCTTATCTCTTTAATCTCGCCTTATTAGAAGCTGTGTATAGCCATAAAATGTTTATTCTTGGGGATTTGATCTATGGTTTAGGCTATATGCGATTGTTCTTGGAATTATCTGAAGCGCTACTTCAATTAAAGAATAACAATTCAGCAAAACTGGTTGCAGAAGAGAATGATGTGAATGATGCTTTTGTGGTTTGTTATCGCACAATGAATGAACCTATCATTGAAGCTTTTCTGAAAAGATGGGCTGGGGGACTGAGATGGTTGATGAGTCCTACAGAAGCATATCATTATGCTTTGGGTACTTTAGAACCTCATCTGTTTAGGTATTTAAATCTATCCAATAAACAACAATCTATTTCTGAGCAAAGTGTGAATGAATCGGAGAAAAAAGCTGGGGAAATTTTAGATAAAACCTAAATGAAACTATTGAGTCAATGCTTCACTTGGTTCTTGATTGGCAGCTGTATTGGCAGGGAAAAATGCACCGATTAAGCAAAATAAAATGGCACTGCCTATGGCCATGATCCATAACCAACTGGGGTAGATAAAAAATGATTCGGGTTTATAAGGGAATTTGGGGAGATAAGCAACGATTTGATCTGTCAGTGCACCACTTAATACACCAAACAAGCAACCCATGATCCCACCAAAAAAACCAATGACTGTTGCTTCCCCTAGGATGATTTTACGAATATCCCATGCACTTGCACCCAATGCACGAAGCAAGCCGATTTCTCTTTTTCTTTGGTAAATCAACATAAAAAACATTTGGCTAATATTAATGGCAGCCAAACCCACAATCACAAAGCTGACCAAAGCAAAAATCGCTTTCACTGAACCTAGAATTTTGGCTGCTTGTTCGGCATTACTCGTTTTATCAGCCAATTCTAATCCCATATCTTTGACCTCTTTGATAATCTCTGGAAATCGTGTTTGATCTTGGACTTTTAGGATAATGCTATGGTATTTTTTGGATGCCTCTATACCACTGAATTTCTCGTTAAATCTCTTCACATAACCAATAGGCAAAGTCACACCCAAAGAAATCGCTTTATCGCTAAAACCAACCACTTGAACTTTACGACTCATTGAGTCCGCTTTACTTCTGGCAATGGCAGATCTGCCGAGTTCTACATTAAACTGAAAACCAGTAATCATTTCTTTCTTGATTTGAGGCAATGATTTTCCACCCCCCAAAGCCACAGCCAAACCCCCATTATAGAGTTCTAGTAATTGCTCACTAATGATCACTGGAATAGGATATTCACACTTTTGGGTATCAGCAGCACAATAACTGACTGTAGGACAAGTTGTCACTGTGTGATTTGCTAATGGTTCTGTGTTTTCATTTTTGGTCACACAATTTAATTTTTCACATTGCCCAGCGTCACAATACCTACCAGCAACACAATCGCCATCATTTTGACAACTTTGGGGTGCATCAAAATCCCTAAATACACCAGCTTTGGGGAGTTCTTTTTCAACCAAAGCGGGTTCTAATCCATCTGCAATCAATTCGCTTTTAATATCTTTGCCTAAGAATTGTTTTCCCCCATAAGCAAAAGTAGGAAAAGTAAATTTCATCTTTGGGTAAGCCCCTTCAACCCCTTGGATTTGTGCAAAGATTTTATTCTTCTCGTCGTTTAATTGGTCTTGGCTAGAAATCCCAAACAAAGAATCAACTTGGATTAAACCCAAATCGATTTTCCTAGGCACAACTTCAACTTGATCGATCAAGAAAATTCTGCCAAGCACAACTTCTTTCACCCCTTCACTTAAGCCAATGAAAAAAACCAAAGCACTGATCCCTACAATGATCCCCAAACTACTCATCAATAGATTTTTTCGATTTCTATTGATATTATCTAGTACTAATCCAGCTAAAGCAGATAATTTCATCGATATTACTCCTCATTCTCTTGATGATTTTGATCGATCACTTGCTTACCATCTTCCAAGCGAATCACCCTTTGAGCGACTTCTGAAACTCTATTCTCATGCGTAATCACCACAATGGTAAAACCCTCTTGATGGAGCTCCTTGAAAATATCAATGATTTGTTGGCCAGTGTTTTTATCTAAACTCCCAGTGGGTTCATCACAAAGCAAAATACTGGGATTAAATAATAATGCTCTAGCAATGGCAACTCTTTGTTTTTGCCCACCACTTAAACTGCTTGGCTTGGTATTGATTTTTTCTTTTAAACCCAGTTTCTCAAGTAGCGTAATCGCTCTTTGTTTTGCAGATGCATGGTTGAGTTGTGCATTGGGTTGAAAAGACAAGGGCAGTAGCACATTTTCTAGCGCACTGAGATGATCTAATAAACTAAAATGTTGGAAAACAAAGCCGATTTTTTGGTTTCTGAGCACAGATCTCTCTGCATCCTTCATGTTTTGAAGGGATTTACCATCGATGATAATATCTCCTGTAAATTGATGATCTAAGGCACCAATTAAATTCAGTAAGGTTGTTTTCCCTGAACCAGATGTACCGACAATCGCGACAAATTCACCTTTTTTAATATCAATATTGATATCTTTTAAAGCCCATTCTTGTGCTGTGGTATTTTTATATTTCTTGGATACATTTTTGATTTGAATCATAGTGATATCTTTGTTGTTGAATCTGAGTTTTCTGTGACTTCTTCTTCCTGTTCAGCTTTGACTTCAAGTATAGGATGTGTAGGTACCTTTAATTCTTCATCTGTGGGTGCTTGAATAGGTGGAATGGTTTGGGTTTGTTTTTTCTTCTTAGACTCATGTTCTCTTTGGGCATCAATTTCAGCTTTTAAGCTTTCTGCTGCTTGACGTTGAAGCCTAAATTGTCGATCTGCAGAAGGGTTAGGTCCTTCAGACATTTCTCTAAGCACAAGAGATAATTCCTTACATAAATTCTCTACTTTTTCCTTATTCACAAGTTTATACTTCTTGATCTTTTTCTTCCCATCTACTGTGACTTCTTCTTTGACCAAGCCTTGCCCCAAGAACCATTGAGCAGCGTTTGCCAAGGTCACTGTAGAGGCGGCTTCAGTTCTCAATAATTCCCCTTCCAAATAAGAGAGTTCTGCTTCTTCTCTTGCATAATTCAACCAAACTTTGGTTTCCAAAGCTTCGATTTCTGTTTTCATCAATGTGGTCCCTGCGATCCAATAACTTTCAATAAAGTGTCTGAGTGCACCCGAAAGCATTTGTGCATGTTCAATATCTTTGACAACCCAACCTTGATCATTTTTCTCAATCACACCCATATCACATAAGGGTTGCATCGCATCTAGCATAATACGATCAAAAGGCTGATCGTTTCTATAGATAAATTCTAATTTAAATAATTCGCTTAACCAACGTGATCTCTTGGCAAATTCTTCCCAAGTGACGATACGATCAAAGGATACCAAAGTCGCACAGATAATGATTTCAGGGGCAAGCACGCCTACCATGGGTGAGCGGTAATAATCCAATTCTATTCTACTCTTCTCGGAAACCACATAGATTTTTCTTTGATTTCTCTCGATGGTTTGAATCAATTTCTTCAATAGATTAATCGCTTCATTCATCAATGATAGCATTTGCTTACCATATTGTTCATAGATATGGCGCGTAGGGTCTATGTTGAGTTCTTCAAGTTCTGCAATCACAGATTTAGATAATCTCGCCCGTCTTCTGATACATAAATCGATGAGAAAGCCCATTTGCCTTAATAAATGCTCCTCAGACATCCCTTTTCTTTCATGGCTCAAAAGCACCATGCTGATCAATGCTGAAGGGGGCACAACAGTGGCTTCTTGTATTTTGTGCATGATATAAAATGATAGTCTCTGAGTATCATCTCTAAAACTTTGATCATCTTGTCCAATTTGATCTTTGCCTCTGGATTTAAGATAATCGCTCAATCTCACAGGACTTTCAAAGTGAGCATAGATTCTTCCATATCTCGATCTAAACACCTTACCTGCATTGACCACGCCTTTGACACTCTCAGCTTCCTTTTCTCCCCCAGTGAGTTCTTTCTTGTAGCTCGCTGTTTCTACCACTCTTTCATAACTTAAATTGATGGGAATAAATTGTAGATCTTTAAATTCCCCCCTTTTGACCCCTTCCAAAAGCATAGACATCATCCCCATCTTAGGCATCAAAAGTTTCCCTGTTCTACTTCTCCCACCTTCAATAAAGAATTCTAGAGGATAACCTTCTCTCACCAACTTCCAAAGATAGTGCTTAAAGACCAGTTTATACAACTCTAAACCATTAAAACTACGCCTCAAAAAGAATGCCCCACATCTCCTGAGGAGAGAACCAATGGGGAAGAAGCTGAGATTTGCGCCAGCTGCAACGTGTGGGGGTACAAAATCATTTCTGAGAAATAACCATGATACCACCAAATAATCCACATGGCTCTTATGGCTAGGAATCAAAATCAAAGGTGCATTGCTGCTGTTTTTGGCAGCTTCTTTGACTTTTCTGATATCATCTTCATTGATTTCCACACCCTCAAACACCCTAAAAAACAAGAGATTCAAAAATCTACCTACCAACATCAAGATCGAATAGTTTAATTTAGATGCGATTTCATCCAAATAACCTCTGGCTTCTTCTAATGCTTCATTTTTAGAGATCTTTTTTTCTTCAGCAATTTTTTCAAGTTCGCTTTGGAAACCCTTGCGATCAAGCATTTCATCTTTGAGTTGTTCCACTGCTTTAATGGGTGGGCCATGGATTGAAAGCGCTTCTTTGTGTAATTGAAGAAAGAGTAAACGTCTGAGATATCGCGCAGAACGGGTATGGGTCCAAGTTTGATGTTGATTTAAGAAGTCTTGTAGATCAATGGGTTCTCCCAAACGAATCGATGCATTCTTGGCATATCTAATGAAATGCACAAGCTTCCTAAGTCTACCGCTTTCTTCCACATTCCCAAAGATAATATCCAAGATACTTCTTTGTTTAGAAGGGGGCGCTGGTGGCCAGTGAATCAACAATGGCACCAAATAAATCGGTGTTTCAGATTTTCTTTGAAATTCAGTGATGGTTTCAAAGAAAATAGGACTTGTTCTCTTGGCAGAGATCCATTGTCTTTCTCTTAAGAAGATCAAAGCAGAATCACCATAAGCGAGATGTTGTCCCAAACCTTCATCTGCAGCGCTTTCATTGCGATGAAAGATTCTTTTTACCAAATCTATGGTCCAAGCTTTCAGTCCCCTAAATAAGCTGAGATTGACACCGTTTGCAAATTTTGCCAAAGGTAATTCATTGTCTAAAAAAACTTGATTAAATGCGAGATAATCTAGCACACTTGTCGCTCTCATAATATAAACAATTTGTCCATTTTCTGAGGCTTTTTTTACTTTTTGTACAGAATCTTGATCTACAGAAAGATACTTAAAAAATCGATTTGCAATCTTTTGCCACCAAGCTGGTGGGTTTGTAAGCATTGCACTAGAATCTATTTGATTTTTATTCATGTTTACTCCGAATCTAGGTCAGTGAGTGGTTGATTGGAAATCAGGACACCTCGTTGAAAGGCCTCCAAATCTCCACCGACAATCCACAAATAATTTCCCTTCCACACAGCATGTAGTGTGAGGTCTTCGGCATTTTGAATAAAGTATCGTTGGTATGTTTGAGAGTGCTGATGATTTTGATAAATAAAACTACCTTGTTGTCCTACCATAAAAACTTCGTTTTCATCTGTGAAAACACCATTTAAAGGCGGTGTTTTCCAAGTAAAGACTTCAGGTATCCAAGTATCATTTGACTTTAGATTTAATTTCCATGAAAAACCTTGATCATAACCACCAACAGCCCAAATATATTC
>JACCDO011301723.1_pt1 | contig 15540 bp, 13 predicted proteins | sample 7446101 | NCBI WGS metagenome assembly JACCDO01 (sample SAMN15323440, study PRJNA562643) | freshwater metagenome | isolation source: river surface water | place: USA:Blue River Watershed | collected 2017-08-16
GGCAATATCATGTAACAGAGCAGTATTATTCACAACATCTTCTTGAACTAGGTGATGACCGCTTTATGGAGTGGGCAGCAGCGCTCCTCATTCTTAATCAAAAATATTTCAACAACACCTAATTGTTAGTATTGGATAGTGAAAAAGTTTTTCATTGGCATATTACACGTTACTCCTTCTTCAGCTTCGCGGCTGCTGCCAATCGGCGCGCAGCCCTCATTACCTCTAACTTTTCCTCATCAGTCAACTCAGGTGCAGCTGCGGCAGCAGCAACCTGCGTACCATCCCTGCGCTCTGTAGGGGGCACCCACGCAAGGCCGAGAAAGTCAAAGATGTCGCGCTCAGATGACATTGGGGGTGCAGGACCTGCGTTTCCAGTCGGCACCATAGAATGTTCATTCATCGTATATCCATAATCCAAAGCCCAGCGGCGCATTGCAATATTGAACTGGTCTGAGCCGGTAAAATAGAGGATCGCATAGGGATACTCTTCAGGGTCAGTTAGGAGTAGATCGAGTCGCCGACCCTTCTTTGTACCAGCCGCTCCAGCCCCAGCTCCAATCCCTGCGTAGGCTAGTGTCTTTGTAGGGCCCCGTGCCAAGATTCCCAGGAGATACCCGCCACTCTCCAAGCTATCCACGGCCTTCTTAAATGCCGCGGACATCTTGCTCTTACCGAGGGCCGCAGGCCCGGTAACGAGTACATCAATATCTCCAGAATCGCGGGCACCCCGCCTATAACTCCCTACAATCTCCATGGTCAACCCCACTGCACGAAATGCCTTTTCGAGGATCACGCGATGCTCATCAATCTCGGCGCGAGGGATACGCTCCTGGGTATCCTCATAATACTTCAGGCCGAGCTTCTGTGCAGCTGTTAGAGCGCCAGGGTCACGTGCAACCAGTTTGCGGATCGCCTCTACCCCATTAATGCCACTATCAACGAATTGCCGAGCCTTCACTGGACCGATGCCATAAATCTTCAGGAGCTCATTATAGGCGACGAAGTCAGGGTCAGCCTTGGCCTCCTCGGCAGCGCGTAGCTTGCCTGTACTGAAGATCTCGCCGAGCTTCAGCTTCATCTTTGCACCAATTCCCTCAACACCTGCAAGGTCATCCAGGCTGCGAACTGGCCCTGCAAGCCCCTTCAGCTGTCCTAGGACCTTCTTATAGGCGGCTGCGGCAAAGCGCTCACCACGTGCCGTGTCACTCTGCTCAAGCGTAGTCAGTGCGTCAATAATGGCAGGCTTGTAATCCATCTTCTAAATGATAGTGGCTTGATAAGTTCTAAATGGCTTGTGCACCTGCCCTAACCAGCCGCTGGGCCATCAATTTTTCCTAGCCGACCGCCTACTTAAAGACCTCCATGCCGTTAAAAAATGCGGCCGAGCCGCCCTTACAACCCTAAATGACTATCTCTCTACTCGTCCCCAGCAGCCGCAGCAGCTGCAGCAGCAGCAGCCTGCTCCAGCCTCTTGTAATACGCCTTCACAACAGGATGCGCCTTCACTGCCCGCCTGTCAAATGCAAACATATAGAGACCATCCAGCGATCGCACACGACTTAGTGCAACATATCCTTGCCCCCACTCCCACACCGACGGCCCACAATCAATTAGAGCACAATCCAGACTTGCCCCCTGACTCTTATGAATCGTAATTGCATACGCAAGACGCAGAGGAATCTGCGATCTGCATACACCTGGTAACGTCTCCATCTCCCATGTATGGCGTCTAATTGGTAGCTCCAGACCATTCTTGAATTTTACAATAGGAATTTTTTCATCATCCGTCTCTTTATCATTATTTATAAATCGCGTAATAACGCCTCGTGAACCGTTTACAAGGCCGAGATCCTGATCCTTATTGTAAATTAGCATGACCTGGGCACCAACTGTTAGCGTTTCCGTTGAATTATATGGAGCATCATTGTCAAATCGCTCAATTAGTTGCTGGCCTTCAGGGGTGTTGAGAGAGCATCGTGTTGCAACTGTAACATCGTTCTTGAACTCTACACGCGCTTCATATGTATAGGACTCGCCGTCAAGTGCAACTAGATTGGCATTATTAATCTGGTCCACTTCTGCACGACGAGGAAACAGGAGTGTCGGCTTGATCTCCAGATCATCCCAATTGAGATTCATACGGGATTTTAGGAGATCAACATGATCGGCACGCACTTCACCCACACGGAAACTGTTCAGGAGCTCCTGGAATACTGGATCAGCCTGGCGAACAATTTGACGGAGCTGCACTGTCGTCTCAAACGTTTCGGCCCATGATGGTGCATTGAATGCTAGATGACTCGCTGCAGCAGCAGCGGCAGCTCCAAGGTCGCGTACAACGGGTGGGAGCTGGAAGAAGTCGCCCAGTGCAACAATCTGCATACCACCAAATGGCCGCGCTGACTTCCTAAGTGCCTGACCAATACTGTTCAGCTTCTCAAATAGCTCCGCCGACATCATTGAAATTTCGTCAATAATAAGCACATCCGTCTTTGTCCACGCCCTATAAGGCCCAGGACAGTTCTTCTTGCGCTTTACAATCTTTGCAATAATGTCGGCAGCAGGCTCTTTACCGAGTCCAATACCCGCCCAGGAATGTAGAGTCTTTGCTCCACACCCGAGCAGAATTGCCGCACACCCTGTTAGGGCTGTAACTGCAACATTGAGTTCGGGTGGTGCATGTTCTTTAATATATTTGATAAGGAACGATTTACCAGTTCCCCCAGGGCCGCTAATAAATACATTGCGACGTTCGAGGACTGCTTTGAGGGCGGCTTGTTGTTCTGTATTGAAGATTGCAGTAGTAGGCGCTTGTGCTTGTGCGTGGGCTTTTACAGTAGCCGCAACAGCAGCGCTTGCAGCACTAGCACTAGCGGTTTCAACTTGAACGGCGTTATTCATTTTATCTAGCATCTTTACTCTACTTTTCTTGCCACCCCCAAATCAATTTTGAGATGTTGTCGAGCATCGCATGCTGTCCTAATTGACTCTTCAAGAATATCATATAAATATGTTAGCCATCCAGCGTCAGTTAGGGATTGATAATTAGGGTGCGTAAAGATCCAATTTTCAATTGCAAGGATTGCTGCTTCGAGTTCTGCAGAGGGTCCAAGGCCAGCGGCATCCCATGTTGCAGCTGCCGCAGCGTCAGTTGGTCGTGAAAGTTGCAGGGGTTCCCAGGCAGATTCTAGACGCAGGATCTTCTCTTGCATTTTAGCAAGTTGCAGACGCAGATGATCTGCCTCTGATTGAAGATAAAAGAGCTCCGCTTCATCCTCGGCCTCTTGGACATCTGCCTCAGTCTTTGGGCTAACACCTAGAAAGCTTGCAATTGTGTTGGCTTGTGCGGACATTCTCTACTTTTCCACACGCGCGGCTGGCTTAGGTCGAGGAGCCACCACAGGACCTGCTGCAAGAGCGGCCAGTTTACTAATTGGTGTGTGGAAGCCAACTATAGCCATAAAAGGAATTTTGTCTTCTGCGGCACTCATCCAGCTAACTTTCCAATGTGCCGGTACAAAAAGGGCCGTCCCTGGCCTTAATTTTATATCAAGATATTTAAGCTGTGACACATATGGTGAATCTGCCACTGTAAAGGATTCTGCAAATCGTCCTTGCCACGCCGCCGGCATATATTTGTCCTCCCTCTTGCTCATCATCGTCACAATCACAGTACCCTGCGTTGGAAACAGTAATGTCCATGCAGCTTTATGTTCATAAAGGCCACGTCCACCAGCCCATAATTGGATATCACGGGGAAATAGGATACTTAGTAGACTTCGAATGCGTGGAAGAACTGGCATCCATATTTCATCGAGCCACGGATCGAGGAGTGCTTGGCGACCATACATGCGAGCCATTGGTTCATGCCAAGGCATCTGCGCATCTGCGCCTGCGGCACTCACCCAGTCTGCAAGTTCTTTGAAATCAGGTCGGTGACTCACATCTGCTGACGTCCAAATAGGACAGATCGGTGTTGAACGGACAATGAATGGCGTCCCCTCCTCTAAAAGTTCAGGTAAGCGATCTGCTTGATCCCACTCTATTTGATTTAGCTTGTATTCTTGAATTGTCTGCTTGTAGAAGACAGCACCAAGAAAAAATATTATACAAATAATAAGAATCCAGGTAAGCATACTTATTTTCGGCGCCTGTTCTTTTTTGTGACAGCAGCCGCAGCTGCGCTGCCACAGTTCCAAGAAAGTGGTCGGCCTAGACGTAATGACTCCATTGCGCCTTTAAAGAGCGCCGGTAAATACTCCTTTCTCTTAATTGCACCCATCTCACCAGCTGTCAACTTCTTTGTTATAAATTTACGAGAGCCGTCGGGATTATATTGAATGCATTTCTTTGTACCCTTATTGTTTTTAATAGTAATATGGGTTGAATGACCAACAGGTTTACCATTTTTAAGAGTAATATGTTCTTGGGTTGAATTATATACAAAACCATTTCCTTTTGTGGTTGGCGGCATTCTACTTATGGCGGGTGTATTCGCATTGCTTCATAGCCCGCCCTACAGTCCCTTACGGGACTTATGGCGGGTGTAAGCTGTTCCCCTACCATTACGAGGCGGTGTCAATGCTCTGCGACCATGTACTCTGCGAGTATGTTTATAGTTGATAGGCTTCTTGGCAGGAGCTGCCGATTCTGCTGCTGCCGCCTCTGCTGCTGCTGTCGGCAGAGGCAGACCAAATAGTCGGCAGGCCCGTTCATACCATTCACCCTCTAATACCGCAGTATCCATTGCCGCCCCATAATAATTACGCCCCGCATCCTCTAACTGACTCATCGTCTCCTCCATCTTTCCAATTATAGCCTTCAAAGCATCTTCTTGTTCATCAATCATAATTCCAATAAAAGGCCAAAATAAAGTCCGTGCTGTCTCTAAATGATAGCCTTCCACACCTGGCCAGAAACCATATTCAGCAACAAGGTTTGCAGGGAAGATTCCACCTGAAGCATCATATGCCTTCCCATCAATTGCTAATCGTCCCTTTGCATAGCCAGCCTCCTCTGAAAGACCTGCCTGTAAAAATATAAGAAGTCCGTAGAGAGTATTTTGAATAGCAAATGATTCTTTTTCATCAGATTTTGAGATACGACCCAAAATATCATTAAGAAAGTCAATACTAATTGACATTTGCTGTGATCAAAGGCAAAAAAAGAGCGTACATAAACGCCTTGGCGTCTACGACCTCCCGCAGTCGTCCGCTCTTACGAGCGTCCGTGGCATCAAGTGCCAGGCCCGCAGTCGTCCACTCTTACGAGCGTCCGTACTTATTCAACTTCGTAGCATTGTTGAACGGCTTCTTATCAAGTGCCATTGCGCGTGCATCCTGTTCAGCCCTGCAATCATACGGCCCAGCGCGTAGTAAAGCCTTCGGCACCGACAGCTCCTGCACCATATAAGACTGTGGTAGCGTGCGTGCCGGTGCCATTTTGCCACGTGTGTACATATCACTGTCCTGTGGAGGTATATATTGATCTTGTTCAGGTATCCGTAGAGGTCTATCTAGCCGCCGAAGAGCAGATTCCTCGTCAATCGCTGCACTATAACGGGTGGGAGGATAGAACTCACCACCAGGAGGAAACACCATAGAGGCCGGAGGCTCTGGAGGGCGTTCAGCCGGTCCACTTGTTGTATATTCTAGACAAACCTTCACATAAGGGCGAAAATCAAGTGGCAAACCCACTTTTTGCTGCGGCACTATATGACGTAACATCTCAGTCGGATCCCAATGGGATCGCAAGCAAACTGGAGGATAAAAGGGTGATGTTTTGGAATCTGTAAATGGAAAATCACCTTCCATTCGATCACCAGCCATCTTCTCAAATTGAGCACTAAACGACATCCTTACTAGTTATCTCGCTTTAAAATGCCTAGTAACCGCTCCCAAAATGTCTTCCCTATAACAATCTGATCCGTCATCACGTATTTCTTTATAATTCGCTGATGTCGAAGGCGTTCATATATACCTTTAAGGTAGGTGCGCATTCCAGCAATTGATTCGGGATTACCGCGAAAACATTCTTCAACTGTCGCCTCTTCCGTCTCTGTCGGACTAATAATCTCATAATCACCAACACCTGCACTCTGCCATGACCAATCCGCCGGCATATCAGGAAAATTCCAATAATGCCCTCTATTAATGTTTGTACGTATACTAAATACTCTAATTGTAGCCACACTCTGTGTTGCACCCATTTGCTACTGTCTGCCCCGCAAATCTTATAGATTTGGTGGCCGAATTATCGTCGCATCTGCCGTCGGCACCTGCTTCGACTGCGTTATCTGTAATATACCAGACCACTCACAATCATTATTATCTATAACAGCCCCTGTTGCATCAACCCATTGGAATCGTATATTATCAATACGCGCAATTGGTGGATTGAGTGCCACAGGATTTTGAATCATCGATTGTGAAAAAGTGCCAAACGGTGATAAGAGCAATTTGGCATAGAACTGCCGCGTTGCCCCCGTTGTCTCCTGCGCCTGCGCTAAATCCTCCGCACCCGTCGTGTCCATCCTATTCAATAAAAATTCGTCATTTAGGCGTAAATATATATAGTCTTCCAGGATCTTATAGAAACTCTGGGCATTATAGAGTGTTCCTGATCCAACGATTGGAGTTGTGCCTTCAGGTGTTGCAGGAGTATTATTTGACATATCCGCCTTTGGAAATCCAAGATTATATCCAAGCCCCCAGAATTGGTCCTGATCAGCAAGTGGTGGATATATGGATGATTTGAAAAGTAACTGGAAACGTATCGGGTCAAAGAACTTTGTCTGCTGAAAATAGGACGGCGGTAATATATTTGAATAATACTTCAGTAAATACTCTTCCACCTTATCATCCGTTGTAGCCTTAATTGAACTATAAACTGCGAGCGTTGATAAATAACGATCATTTATTGCCCTCATTGTACTATGGTAATTGCTGAAACCTGTGAAAAATATAGTAGATGTCAAATTTATATTCATTGCCAGCGTATTTGTACTAAAATAACGATTAAAATTTGATGTAGCTGCAATATATTCTGGATTATAATTTGACAGTGTCGTCGAACCTGCCCCCTGTATGGTTGAAATTTCATCAAACAAATTCGATGCACTTATAAACCCAAAATCATAACGATTTGTCAACTGAAATCGCACAATCGTCTGGAAATCCTCCGTCGGTGCATGCGCCCTAATTGCAACATAATAGTATGAATTCGAATCCGCTAAATTCGCAGGTGATGGATATACACCTGCATTATAAATATAGGAATTAAAATAATATCCTTGGAACTCTGTATCACTTTTCATGTAATTAGACTCTTGCCCCCATTTATACAACGTCGTCGCCGCCGACACCGTTGATAAATCACTCATAAGACTATCATAATTGGAATAAAAGAACATATTTGTATGCGGCCACTCAGGATAATTGGGTGGCTCACTATAATAATTGCCAAAATTACTAAAATAATTTATATCTGTCAAATCTGTTACAGCATTATACGCATTTGCCTTCTTTGTTAGTGTAATTTTCATCGTGGGATAAAAAATCTGCCATGCACTTTTAATTGCATACCCGCGATCTTCGCCCACACGTGCATTTCCATACACTAACCATGGGTGCTGCGTGTAATAGCTATCCTGTGTCACCTTTATCCAATATGAATCGTCGTCCGCAATCATCCAGCTCACATTTGATAAATTATTAATAGGATTGAAGAAAGTAGGCGCCTGTGCCTCCACTAAAACCTGCAAATTGCTTCCAATAGGACTGAAATCAGGACTCTTCACAACACCGACCCAGCGATCCGTATAATTGGATGAAAACATATAACAATTTGTATCAGGATCTGAGCGAATACTGAAAACATTGGAGCCATAGAAGGCCGGCAATAATAAATTGCTAAGTGTCAGCTGTCCCAGATTCATCCCAACACCCACGTCAAAACTCGCCCCACTAACCGTAAAATCACCCTCACGGACTAGCGCAGATCCTGCCACAGGATCCTGCAACAGTGTATGAAACTGTGTCTCAGCACCGTTTGCAGTCGTTTCGAAATAAATGGAGGAACTGACAAAAAATCCACTATACAAACTCGTACCACTGCTCATCTCGTGTACCAATACACCGCGCATTGTCGACGCCGATGCACCGCGATCCGTATAAATGAAATTACTTGAATTTGTTACTACAAACTGTGGCGATGATATATGAAGATAATCAGTATATGTTGCAGTAGATACATATGGTTTGAAGCTAGTAATGAGTCCACCAAGTGTAAAGCCCGTGTTTGAGAGAGAGCCTACAACAGGATACACTTTTAGTACACTCGCCGCTGTGCTAACAGTTAGAAGATAGACGCTGCTACTTGTCGCAGACCATTGTACCATTTGCTCACCTACAGGCATAATTGTACGGAAATCCACCTCATTCACATACACTGTATCACGATTTGATGTACCCTCATTGCGCACCATATATGCCGTCGCCTTTTCACAATAACGAGATGTACTGACATTCCCAAAGAAATTGCTGGCCGGCCCGCCAAATGTGGCAACTTGTGGACCATAGAGTAAATACCGATACGAATTACTGCCGACTACCTCATTATAATTGGCCGCCTTCAACTCGAGTCGTTCATCCCCTACAAGACCGTGCCATGGCGAATAATTCTTCATACCATTTGCCTGGTCCACAATGTCAAGATCATCATAATAATGTACTATCTGCCCATTAATTGGTAATGACCGTTCATATTGTGCTGAATACACATTGGCGACGTAATTGCTGAGTACAGAGGAAGGGAGGGGGACGACCGCTTCACGTGGGCCGGCATCTGTAGGGACACCGCTAGACAGCCAGGAGGTGCTTGGAAGGCCCGTGCTATTGTCTGGGAATGGTACGACAGACCCTGTCGGCATGAAAAACGTTGTGAGTGTACCATCGGCCTTAAATGGTAAGATTGAATAATATGCCTCTTCCTTTGTCACAATTGTGCAGGGTAATTGCGTATAACCACTTAGGCCCGCAGCAGCCTTATCATGTCGTTTATACAAGTTCGGCCAACTACTGACAGGGAGACGCTTATACTCATAATAGGCACCAAGGCTGGGATCAAAGCCATTAAACGCCGCAGCTTGTGTAAAGGTCGAATACACCGCCTGCCTACTACTACTCAAAATTGCAATCGCATCACTAATTGTTACTGCAGTTCGGTCAATATTCTTAACAGAAAATGTGTCAAATATACCGACATATGCTATGTCGCTATTAGGTGATGCTGGCCCAGTGTAGGCGGATTTGAAGGCAAAACGATCACAATCCCAATTACCATTTGTCGGCAAGAATGAAAATCCAGCCACGCCATACCCTAACTGCAATGTTGAGGTCCCTGGATATACTCCCAATGTCGAATATGAATATCCGCCTAAATCCATAAATGACCGCGTGTAGAGCTGGCGTGTACTAATAGAGTCAATTGAGCTTGAGATATTATAATTGCTGTCAAATGTGTGTGGTGCCATGTACACATCATCATACCAGTTTACAATTTTATATTCGCGTTTTTTCACAGTGTTAAATGAGAGAGAGTAGGGTTGGTTATTATTTGATGTCTGCAAAGTGTTTGTACCACCAGTATAGAAATATGTTTGCGTTCCTGTTGAGTAGGGAACATTACTAATGAGTTGATAGCCATTTATTGGGTCTTTACGATATTGGGCAGACGGCTGATTTGATAGACTGGTAAGTGTCCAGCCTTTGTAATCGGTAAAATCACTGCTCACATCATTGTCATCGTAACCAATAACAGGGCCGCCGGCTGCTGGAATCTGATTAAACCCTTGATGACTTGGATCGCGCAGATAAAGATTTGACTCTGTATTTAGCCGTGTCCATGCACTATCATTTGTTTTTGCAAAATTAATATTCTCAGGATTCTGTGCAATCTGTACAAGCGGATCTAAAAATGAGGGGTTGTTTTCCGCTGTAATAGGAATATCAGGATCATTAAGAACTGTCAGCACAACTGGCGTACTTGTGTATGCAGCAAAATGATAAGGCATATCCCCAAATGCCGAACCAGCCCCATCCGCCTTCACAATTACCCCATATTTATTACCAGCAATTACAGGATACTCAAGTGTCCATGATGAACTCACTGTATTTGTAACAGTCGACGCTACAAAATTGTACGCATTTGTCACAGTCGATCCTTCATTAATGTCCTTATAAAATACTGATAGGTCATGATATAAATAAATTTGCACAGGAGTTGTAAATTGTGACACAGTACTAAGTGCCACTGTGAGATACATATTGTATTTGTAGCCAACCGCATCAACCGTGGGAGTACTTGGTTGTGGTGCGACAAATTCAAAATAATCTGTCGTATTTGATGATTGAAGCAGCCAGGAGGTCGAGAAAAGTCCCGTAGGTGCAATACTTTGCGCCAGAGTCTCCCCATATACAATTGTAGAATAGCCGGCAATAGTCACATTTGAAGGCGATGAAATAGGGCCTGGGCTGTCAAATGTGTAGCTTTTATTGAAATAGAGTGGCAAGTTTTTACCATATGCATACATGTATTTTGGATAGCGATAGAAGAATGGTTTAGGGAGTGTTTCGATTTGTACAGTTTGGCGAACATCGGAGCGGAAACGGAAAATTGCGTAGGAGGTGGAGGGAATGTCAGTTAGGACAGAGACAGCCTGTTTCTTGGGGTTAATATACATAATTGCATTGCTATCTGTTAGGGACTGTGTTTCAAGGAAATTGGATGCCGAGAATTCGTATGGAACGCCGCGTGGACCCTGATTGAGAGTGCTGAGGTCAAATGTCGACTGCGTTGTTATAATGCTCGACCACGGGGAAATGAGTGTCGAAGGTGTTGCATTGTAATCTGGTGGCAGTTGAATTGTACCCACCGCCCGCGCCTGAATATAATCGAGTGTGAACGAATTATAGACACTTGATACATTTGAACCATTCTGCAAATACATCAGCGTCGATGGCGATACCAACTGCTGCAATGAATACGACCCATAATTGACCGCATAATAGTTTGCCAGACCAATCTGATAATAATTATAAAGAGAATTTATGAGAGATGCATCGGCCTGTAATTGATTGCTGAGCTGATTGTATTGTTGCTGGGTGTATCCGTAATCGTTGCAAAGTGTATTAGAGAGGGCAATATTGAGCTGTGATTGAATATCTGTTACAATTGATGTATTAAGATTACAAGATGTCACAAATGTTTTATTTGTTTTTGTATCAAGACCCCAGATATAGTTGTTTACAAGATGATTTGCAAATGTGAGACTTGTGCGATATGTATCGAGTGCAGAAATATTTTGCTGGATTAGTGCATAAATGACAGGATCATCGAGGCCTTCGTAATTGTAGATTACACGGTCATACACTTGTGCTTCTGTAAGGCCAGGAACGGCAGTGTTTAATATAGCTAATTCCGTGGGATTCAAAAAAGCCTCATTTAGTACTGGGTAATAGTATGCAACAAGCATTTGCTCATATGTATAAGATGTCAAGCCGCCAAATCGTGATGGGAAATAGCGCTTAATAATTAAATCAAGTGTTGGTTTTGGTATATATGTCTTTGTAAAAGAGTTGTAGAAATAGTCGCCAGGTTTGTTGAAATTGTAGGCGAGATCGCCTGTAGTAGAAAAGAGTGGAACAAAATCGGCAAATCCGTTAGGATAATAAAAGAAAATGGGACTGGTGTTCATTTGAATTGTAAGCTCTGTGAGCAGCCCGTTAATATCATATGACCCTTCACGAATCTGTACACGATTAATGAGATCGTTTGATGTTCCTAGGACTGTTCGCCCCTCTTCATGTACATCGAACCAGGTGTTATATTTGTTATTTCTGAAATAGAAGAATGCGGAAAGAAGTTTGATTTGAGTAAATTGGAATGTAACTATACTTTTATAGGTATCGGGCAAGTAGAGGGTGAAATCGGTTGGTTGAGGGAAAACTGTGTGGTCGCGATCACGGCTGTCGACAGTTATAAGAGAGGTGACATTGATTGTCTGCGTCTTCAATTTACTGTCTGGAAATTGCCCAAGCTGTTGCCCAGATGTTTTAATTGTATCATCTGCTCCTGCAGAGCCTGTGGGGCCTGTAGCACCTGTGCTACCCTCTGTCTGAAAACTCTCGTAAAAACTGTAAGGGTTATTTTTAGAGCCGGGATTATATGTAGCAAGTTGCAGAGGTGTTTCATAGAGTGCACGAGGATTTGCTGGGATATTTTCGAATGTGGCTGTTGAGCTGTCATCACTCTCGGTCTCAGGCTCGCTAGTCTCTGATTCACTACTCTCAGACTCATACTGCGGAGGTCGCCTATACCTATTCTGTACTGGCCCAGGTTGTGGCGCAGTCGATGACGGCTTATACGGAGCGTATTTCCGTTCCATTCCTATTACAAATAGGCTCAAATTTAGGCTGCGGCTTTGAACCTTGGCTGCTTAGCAACTCATGTAATTTATTGCTTTATATGATATATCAATAAAATACATATTATATATTATTTTTCTTGTAGGATATTATGCAGTTTTCCGAGCTTTGCCTGGGTTGCACGGGCCCTTTTTAATCGATCATATTGATGGATTTGATGAGACTGTAAAGGTGATATCCAAATGCGGCAAATGCAAACATTGCTAGGATCTCATATGCTGCACGAGGTGTATCCTTAGCATAATAGCCAATATAGAAGAGGAGAGGGGCGACTGCAAAGAAATGGATGGCGTTTACCCAGGCATAACCAGAATTTGCCTTCCAACGGGCCACCATCTTATAGCCGTGATATAGGAACAGCACAATTGCAAGGATTGCCAAGATCATATAGATGATATTTGGTATGGCTGCACGTTGGACGGCAATGTAGAAGAAGAATGGGGCAATTACTAGTAAGTGAAAAATTGCTAGGATTGCATGTGTGTTCATTTAGATACGTTATTCTATTCTAATTGCGTTTATAAAAATCTTGCAAAAACCCATCTGCAGATTCCAATGCACCTTCAATCCACGCCTGTTCTTTTGAAAAGGACTCGCCAATCACAAACACGCCTGATTGCAACTGCCTACTCTCTTTTATAACATTATCTACATCATAACGACCGGGTTTCCAATATGTTGAACCGACTGTCCAAGGATGTGCTTTTATAAAGGTCGGATTCGGTATGTGACTGCCAAACAGTCTACGCACATGTGTCATTATAAGTTTTGTCAGGCGGCCTGTGGCTCCTGCCGATCCACCATCTGCCTCCTGCGCAGCGCTCCAAAATGGTGCAGTATCATCCCCATCCGTATAAGAGATCATAATCGTTCCAGCTTCTTCACTTATAGGTATAACATAACGAAGAGGCCCAGGTGTGACAACTTTTGACATTCCTGCAAACCATGGACCCTTAGTGCCATTACACAACTTATTCTTAGGGAATACAGCATAGATACGCAGCAACTTTGCAACCCCTAAATGTTTCATTGGTGCCCAATTACGGGTTTGAGGGAATGCTTGAAGGGCACCCGAATGAAGTGCAAGAATCATTCTTTTAGGGTGAATGGTGACAACAGGATTTGTTTTATCAGGTCGACTCAAACGAACAGTAGCTTTTAGGGGGTGTGTGCTGCCACCACTACCAGACCAACGCTCAAGAGACGCGCCTAGCCAAATAGTCCCGCCAGAACGTCGAATATCCGCAGCAATTGCTAAGGGAATCTGGGCAAATCCTCCTCGCACTGTACAGAAACCGGCATCTGCTCCCATTACAGAGCGAAATGCATCGAGAGCCATATCAGCACGTAGGCGATGTACCTCTGTGTGATAAGGGAATTTGTTTAAAAAAGTGGCAGATTGTACGGGGCCCATAATACGTCGACATACATCTGCCAACGTTTGCATCTGCAACTCAGCAGGTGGCAGGGCTGCAAGCAGTGGCAGAATGGCAGCTGCCAGACTGCTGAAATTGTTGTCCTGTCTTCGAGGCAGTTGACAATCTGGCAGATAGTCGGCAGACGCAGACAGCGGTATGACTGTAATACCATATTCATCAAGAAGCTTATGTACACGTTTTTGTGAATAATGAAGGCGGCCTGCACCTGCCTCCCAGCCAACCTCCTTACCTGCTATCTGCTTCCTAAATGACAGTACACGCCCGCCAAGCACAGGATATTTCTCTATAAGAAGAAGCTGTGTTTTTGGCTGTCGCTGCAGAATCTCTCTTGCTGTGTAAAGACCAGCGATTCCGCCGCCAACAATTAGGACATCGGGTTGGTCCACTGGCTTGCTAGCCTCGGAACTCATCTAACCTTGCGTGTCATTTTGCGGAGCGGTGGTGCAGCTGTACATAACCCTTTAAATGCAGCGAGTTTTTGCAGAGCACGACCCTTATGCCCTGCTGCCGTCAATTTGCTTGCAATTATTTTATAAGGTCTGCCAGCCCCTAACAGCCTGCGAACAAGTGCTTTGAAAACAGGTCGATGAGTTGTGGTATTGTTGGTAAGGAGAACAACTTCAACGCCCGCTTTATAGAGTCCATCAAACATCTGCCGAAGGGCTGCAAGACGAGCAGGGCCACCACAGATTGTTGCTAATGTCTTCTCACTGCTGTCTTGTGGACGTCCACCTTTGAACTGTGTAATTGTACATCCCCAGTCGAAGAGTGCAACACGCCGCCCTTGACGATGACGTCGTGTCCAGGAGTTGATGCGTCGAATTGTTGAGAAATTTATACCAGCATTTACACGGACCTCTAATTGATCACCAGGCTTTCGCCGTAATGTCCTACTTGGTTGTAGATGACGTGCACCATGTGCAGAATCTGCTACATGAATTGTTGTAATTGCTGGGCAAGCAGCCTTTACCTGCTCTATTTTTTCTCGAGTATTATCGAGGAAAATAGCGGCTTTTACGGGCTGACCGTTCATCTTACTTATACTATCAATTATAATGAATTGCGCACATTAATGAGGCAGGTTGGTGAGCCATGCGGCTACAGCTGCATTCTGGCTATTGCTTAAGAGAGGCAGCGCTTTTCCATGGCTAATTGCCTGGAATGCTGGGATTGTTTTAATACCACAGAAGCCAGGAGTATAGTGATTATCGTCGACATCACAGACGAACCATTCAGCATCGGGACGCATGGCAACAAGGGCAGGTAGATCGAGACGCTTGCAGGCACCACACCAACTCGCTGTGAAATACACGATTACAAGTGGCTTAAAGCTATCAGGGTCTCTAGAAGGCCGGGCAAGTAGGCCCTCAAAATACTCCTGATTCGGGAGGGAGGGGAGGAAATTCATTCTTATTGCGTGCAATGTAATTTCCAAGTGCTCCTGGACGCTGCTCCGTCTTATTTGACAAGGCCATAACTGCATCTTTCCCCTTTATGAAGAACGCCCCTAAAAATACGAGCGCAAGTGTGAACCCGAGAATAGTACCACTTGCAGATGTATCGGCGGGTGTGCCGCTGCTGCCGCCCCCTACAAGCGGTATTCCTTTAGGAAA